>Ga0209160_1005226_pt1 | contig 10268 bp, 6 predicted proteins | sample GraSoiAngelo_153_FD_186167 | JGI IMG/M metagenome (GOLD analysis project Ga0209160, IMG submission 186167) | Grasslands soil microbial communities from the Angelo Coastal Reserve, California, USA - 14_1009_12_40cm (SPAdes) (version 2) | ecosystem: Environmental > Terrestrial > Soil > Grasslands ... | reverse complement strand
CGGCGAGGTGAAGCCACTGTCGCGCGGCGAGATCAACGCCCGCAACGCGGGCTACAAGCCCTATTCGCCCGAGACCCAGCGCGCCTGGGAGTACTGGGCACGGCGGGCTGGCTGTGGCGACATGCTGGGCTAGTCGGCTCCCGCCCATTCTCAGCAGTTGCCGTTCATGGCAGCTCGCCTCGCTCGAAGAGGCCGTCGATGTCCCTGCGTGAACGCGCCGCCTCACTCACGAACCTCCAGCCAAGACAATGGTGCTCGGCGTTGAAGACTATGGAGTCGGTCATGCGTCATGTGTTCTTGCCTACACCAAAGATAGTCTGGCCTTCACGCCCTGCGCGAGGCCGGGGGCGCCGGAAGCGTGAACGATACCGCGCAATCAGGAGAGAGAAGATGAGCCAAGCGCTCGACGGCATTCGCGTCATCGACTTCACCCACGACCAGGCGGGGCCGTCCTGCACCCAGATGCTGGCCTGGCTCGGCGCCGATGTGATCAAGATTGAGCGGCCCCCGCACGGCGATCGGGCACGGCGGCTGTGGGCGACGCCGGACGATCCGGCCGACAGCTATTTCTTTCTGCTGCTCAACAGCAACAAGCGCAGCATCGTCGTCGATCTGAAGACTGTCGAGGGCAAGGATATCGCGCGCCGCCTGGTCAGGGAGGCCGACGTCATCGCCGAAAACCTCGGCCCCGGGGTGATGGAGCGGCTCGGGCTGGGCTACGAGCGGTCAAGGTGCTGAACCCGCGCGCGGTGTATGCCTCAGTCAAGGGCTTCGGCTCCTACGGCCCATACAGCGCCTACAAGTGCTTCGAGCCAGTGGCCCAGGCGACCTCCGGCGCAATGACCGTGACCGGCGAGGCCGACGGGCCGCCGCTGCTCAACGGCGCCAACATCGGCGACAGCGGGTTGGTCGACAAGGTATCGGGTGTAGGCCTCGATCGTCAGCGTGCCCCGCGTCGGCGTGGTCCCGATGCGCTGCCAGTCGGCCTCGCCGAGGCTCTCCAGGAACGCGACGGTCTGGCGCCGCACCTGACGAAAGGCGGCGAGTTCCTCGCTGACGTCCCGGGCAGCGGGCTCGGCTGCAAACCCTGTCCGATTGGTGGCCGAGGACGGGAACTTGGGGGCTGTCTCGAGCAGCATGCGTTGAAGCCGGGGGAAGATCACCTCCCGCTCGCCCACCAACAGGTGATTCAGGATCTCGGCCATAGACCACTCGCCCTTCTTGGGCCTCCGCGCCAACTGCGCCGTTGACAGGCTGTGGGCTAGGCTCTCTAGTCGGTCGGGTGTGGTGCCGAGAGTCTCCAGCAGTTTGTGGCGAGTTATCACCGGCCCTGCTTACAGGACGCCCACCTTGGCCGCATGGGCCGTCAGGCGTCCGTATCGATATCAAATGTATTCGATACGACGTGGACGCCTGAGTCGCCGCTCCGAACTACGCGAACTTGCCAGGCGCCTCGGAGGAGGGGATTTCGGTACAGCCCGAGCGGATCGGGAGTGTGCCAGACGGAGAATAACCGGAAATCGGACACTGCCCGTGGCTCACGGTCATCATGATAGAGCACCAGCACGACGACCCCGGCTCCTTGACCATCCGGGCCCCCACCGCTACTCTCGGCCCACCGTTCCGAGCTTCAACGGCCAACGAATGGGAGCCCGTGATGCAGTGTCTCCGGCGCCAGCACGAAACCCGCTGAAGACCCCTGTAAGAACAGGGCACGACGTCATGGCTGGAGAGGGCTGAAGCGAACATGAGGGAGCTCGCGTGAGGTCAAACAGCCCGCGATCGGCACGAAGCCTGACGAAGGCCCAGCTAGTCGAAGAAGTCGAACGGCTTCGCGAGCGTCTTGCCCGCACTGAGGGTGCTGGTCGAGAGGCGAGCGGTACTGAGGAAGCCGAACGATTCCGGCGCGAACTTGCGGAGGCGCTGGAGCAGCAGACGGCGACGGCGGAGATCCTGCGTGTGATCAGTCAGTCACCGGCCGACATCCAGCCGGTGTTCGACGCTGTCGCAGAGAGCGCCGCCCGCTTGTGCGAGGCAGAGGATGCTAGCATCTTCCGCCGCGAGGGCGACCGGCTGGCCTTCGTCGCGCATCACGGTCCGATCGCCCAGCGCCACGGAGACTTCTCACTCCCGCTGGTCCGCGGGACGGTCGGGGGCCGATCGGTGCTCGAGTCGCGCACGGTACAGGTCGCCGACCTCCAGAACGAAGACCGCGAGTTTCCCGACGCGGTCGAGAACGCGCGGCGGTTCGGCTTCCGCACGATCCTCAGCGTTCCGCTGCTGCGAGAGGGTATCGCCATCGGCGGCATCCAGCTCCGCCGAACGGAGGTTCAGCTCTTCAGCGAGCGGCAGATCGAACTCCTCAAGACCTTCGCCGACCAGGCGGTGATTGCCGTTGAGAACGTGCGGCTGTTCACCGAGCTGCAGGCGAAGAACCGAGCTCTCACTCAGGCACACGCGCAAGTCACTGAGACTCTTGAGCGTCAGACCGCGACGAGCGAGATACTTCGCGTCATCAGCAGCGCCCACACTGACGCCCAGCCGGTCTTCGACACGATCGTGCAGAGCGCGGCACGCCTCTGCAACGCCGCCAACGCTGCGGTGTTTCGAGTCGAGGGTGGGATGCTGTACCACCCTGCCAACTACGGCGGCTCGCCCGAGGCGCTGGCCGCCGCGCGGGCGCGGTATCCCCGTCCGGTCGGTACGGACACCGGGCCGGGACTCGCGATCCTCGCGCGGTCGCCCATTCAGTTCCCGGACGTCGAGGATCCGTCGTTGCCTGCCCCCGTGCGGGAGGCCGGGCACGTGCTCGGATTCCGCAGCTGCGTCGCCGTCCCGATGCTGTCCGCAGGCGACGCGATCGGCGCCATCGTGGTCACCCGGCTGATGCCTGGCCTGTTCTCTGATCCGGAAGTGGAGCTGCTCAAGACGTTCAGTGACCAGGCGGTCATCGCGATCGAGAACGCGCGGCTCTTTACTGAGTTGGAGGGGAAGAATCGCGCGCTGACGCAAGCCCACGCGCAGGTGACCGAGTCGCTCGAGCAGCAGACGGCGACGGGCGAGATCTTACGCGTGATCTCGAGCTCGCCGACGGACGTCGGGCCGGTGTTCGCGGCGGTGGCGACGAGCGCGGCCCGTCTGTGCGACGCGTTCGACGCGGCGATCCACCGGATCGACGGCGACGTGCTGCGTCTCGTGGCCCACGAGGGACCGATTCAGCCCGATGCCGTCCTCCCCCTGACGCAGGGTACGTTCGCGGGGCACGTGGTCCGCGAACGACGGGCGATGCATGTTGCCGACCTGCAGGCCGAGGCAGACGTGTATCCGGTGAGCAGTGAGTTCGCGCGGAACCGAGGGTTCCGGACGATTCTCGGCGTCCCTTTGCTTCGTGGGACCGAGGTTCTCGGGACGATCACGATCCGGCGCAGCGAGGTGCGGCTGTTCACCGATCGGCAAGCCGAGCTCCTGAAGACCTTCGCTGACCAGGCCGTCATTGCGATCGAGAACGTCCGCCTCTTCCAGGAGCTCGAGGCGCGCACGCACGAGCTGACTCGCTCGGTCGGCGAACTCAGGGCGCTCGGCGAGGTCGGCCAGGCGATCAGTTCGACACTGGATCTGCAGACCGTGCTCCGAACGATCGTCGCGCGGGCGACCCAGCTCGCTGGGGTAGATGCCGGCGTGATCTACGAGTACGACGAGCAGGGCGAGGTCTTCGTGCCGCGCGCCACCGAGCGTCTTGAGGCGGAGATTGTGGGGACGCTGATCGCCGCGCCGGTCCGGAAAGGGGAAGGAGTGACGGGACGTCTGGCGGAGGCGCAGGAACCGATCCAGTTGTCGGACATCCTGGAGGCGCCCGCGGAGAGCCGGGTTCGGGATACTCTGGGACGCGCCGGGTATCGAGCGCTGCTCGCGGTTCCACTTGTCAGTGAGGATCACCTGCTCGGCGGGCTCACAGTCTTCAGGAAGACGCCCGGCGAGTTCGCGCCTGAGGTGATCGACCTGCTCCGAACGTTCGCGACACAATCGGCACTGGCTATCCAGAACGCCCGGCTGTTCAGAGAGATCGCCGACAAGAGTCGTCAGCTCGAGGTCGCCAGCCAGCACAAATCAGAGTTCCTGGCCAACATGTCCCACGAGCTGCGGACACCCCTGAACGCGATAATCGGTTTCTCCGAAGTCCTGACCGATCGCATGTTCGGCGAGCTCAACGAGAAGCAGGAGGAGTATCTCAAGGACATCTATGCGTCGGGAACGCATCTGCTGTCCCTGATCAACGACATCCTCGATCTGTCGAAGATCGAAGCGGGGCGGATGGAACTCGAGTTGACGGACTTCGACTTCCCCACGGCGCTCGACAGCGCGTTGACCCTCGTCCGCGAGCGTGCTGGGCGGCGGGGAATCAGGCTGGAGTCGACCATCGATGAGCGGCTCGGCGAGGTTCGAGCGGACGAGCGGAAGATTCGGCAGGTCGTCCTGAACTTGTTGTCGAATGCGATCAAGTTCACGCCGGAGGGCGGCCGGATCGAAGTCGGGGCAGTGCCAAAGGACGGGTCCGTGGAGGTATCAGTCAGCGATACCGGAGTCGGCATCGCGCCAGAGGATCAAGAGGCAGTTTTCGAGGAGTTTCGACAGGTCGGGCCAGCGGACAAGAAGGCGGAGGGCACAGGGCTGGGTCTAACACTCTGCCGGAAGTTCATCGAACTCCACGGCGGCAGGATTCATGTCAAGAGCCAAGTGGGCGTGGGCTCGACCTTCACGTTCATGATCCCGGTGCGCCGTGGCGAATGAGCTGATCCTCGTCGTCGAGGACCACGACAAGAATCGCAAGCTCGTCCGGGATGTATTGACGTTCAAGGGCTACGAGATCATCGAGGCCGAGACGGGGGAAGAGGGCGTCCGCCTCGCCCAAGAGCGACACCCGAGCCTAGTCCTGATGGACATTCGGCTCCCCGGGATCGACGGGATCGAGGCGCTCGGACGGCTACGAGCCGAGCCGGCCACTCGAGGGATTCCCATCATGGCTATGACCGCGTCCGTGATGACCGAGGATCGGCGGAGGATCACGGACGCAGGATTTGACGCGTACCAGAGCAAGCCAATCAAGGTCAAAGACTTTGTCGCGGCCGTGGAGCGGCTCCTCGAGCATCCTGGAAAATGAGGAGTGGAGCGACGCCGTCGTCTCGAGTCGTCCTTGAATAAGCTCGGTTGGTCTGTGGTCGATACGGACGAACTCGTCTCGTAGAACTCAGTGAACCTACGCGCGCCGACTTGAGGAGTTCGTCCGAGGGGTTGGGTGACGCTCGCGGATGCGATGACCGGCCCATCTCTTGGTCCGGTCAGGGAGTCACTAGGAACTAGACCAATGTGCGCGGGACTGGATGTAGATCTTGGCGGCGACGGTGATACCGCTGAGGGAGACGAGACGGCCGGGCGTCATCGAACGATCGTCGCATGGCGAGAGCCGATTTCAGGCCTCGTTGACAGGCGGCGACGCCAGGGTTATCTGTTCGTCGGACACTGATCGAACCGACGACGCCGAGGAGACCCACCATGCTCGACCTGCTCATCCGCGGAGGGCTCATCATCGACGGCTCGGGCAACCCGGGCTTCTACGGCGCCGTCGCCGTCGAGGACGAGCGCGTCCGCATCCTGCGTGGCGACACGGCGGGCATCGAGGCCCGGCGCGTCATCGACGCCACCAGCCGCGTGGTCTGCCCCGGGTTCATCGACATGCACGCGCACTCCGGGCTGGTGATCCTCGCCGAGCCGCAGCACGAGCCAAAGGTCCGCCAGGGCATCACCACGGAGCTGATCGGCATCGACGGTAACTCCTACGCCCCGTTCCACTCCCACGATGACTTCCTGAAGTTCGTGCAGATCAACTCCGGGCTCGACGGCAACCCGCGGCTCCCCGGCCGGTGGTCCACCGTCGAGCAGTACCTCGACATGTTCACGCGGCGCGTGGCGGTGAACATCGCCTACGTCGTCGGCAACTCGCCGCTGCGCATCGGCACCGTCGGCTGGGGCGACCGGCCCGCCACGCGAGACGAGATGGCGAACCAGAAGGCGTTGCTGCGGACCGCCATGGAAGAGGGTGCGTGGGGGATGTCGACCGGCCTCGATTACCCGCCCGGCAGCTACGCCGACACGGCGGAGCTCACGGAGCTCTCCCGCGAGGCGGCCCGGCTCGGCGGCATCTACCATACCCACGTGCGCTACAGCCTCGGCGACAAGTTCCTCGATCCCTTCCGCGAGGCGCTCGACATCGGCCGGGGCAGCGACATCCCCGTCCACATCACGCACTTCTACCACCGGACGACCTCGCCGGGCGGCGCCAGCCGCATGCTCGGTCTGGTGGAGGACGCGCGCGACGCCGGCCTGGACGTGACGTTCGACAGCTACCCATACAACCTGTCGTCGACCCGGCTGACGATCCTGCTGCCACAATGGACTCACGACGGCGGCTACGCGCGGCTGATGGAGGTCCTCCGCGATCAGAAGCTGCGCCCCCAGCTCCGCTCGGAGATGGGTCCGCGCGCCAGCTCGTGGGGCGACATGTGGCTCACCAACTTCCGGAAGCCGGCCAACCACCGCTTCGAGGGCCGGTCGATCCTCCAGGTCGCCGACTTGCTCGACAAGGATCCGATCGACGTCGTCTGCGACTTGCTCGTCGAGGAAGATCTGGAGACCTGCTACGTGTCAGCAGGCGGCAACCTCGCCACGTTGCCGAAGTTCGTGAGCCACCCGCTGTCAATGGTGGGCAGCGACGCGGTCCTGATCGGCGACTACCCGAGCCCACGCACGTACGGCTGCTTCCCGGTCATCCTCGCCGAGTTCGTGCGCGAGGAGCGGTTCCTGGCGCTGCCCGACGCCATCCGGAAGATGACGTCGTTCCCGGCCCAGCGCCTCGGGTTACCCGACCGCGGCCTGCTGCGGGACGGCTTCAAGGCCGACGTCGTCGTGTTCGACGCCAAGACGGTCAAGGCGCCGGCGACGCGGACGCAGCCAAAGCAGTTCCCGATCGGGATCGACTACGTGATCGTCAATAGCCAGGTCGTCGTCGACGGCGGCAAGCACACGGGGATGCTGGCCGGCCGGGCGCTGCGGAGGGGACGCGCCTCGACGTAGGAGTGGTCTGTGGACCTCGACCAAGTGGCGCCGGGGCTCTGCTCCCATCACCAGCCGCCCAGATCCTTGATCATGAGCAGATCCTCAGATGTGCCCTCGCTAGATGTACTGTCCGGTGTTGACGACCCTCTCGACGCTCCGGAGCTTCTCTTTCGTCTCGCCCATGAGCGGCTTCACGTAGACGATCCGCTCACCCTTCTTGCCGGCGATCTTGGCCCAGTCGTCAGGGTTGGTAGTGTTGGGGAGGTCTTCGTTCTCCTTGAACTCCTCGCGGACGGCGGTGAGCAGGTCGTCGGCCATGATGCCCTTCTCGCCGCGGCCGATGTAGCGCTTGAGGGCGAGCTTCTTCGCACGGCGCACGACCGACTCGATCATGGCGCCGGAGGAGAAGTCCTTGAAGTAGAGAACCTCTTTGTCGCCGTTGGCGTAGGTGACCTCGAGGAACCGGTTTTCTTCGCTCAGCGCGTACATGGCCTCCACGGTCGAGGCGATCATGGAGGTGATGGCGCTGGGGATGTCGGTGCCCCGCGTCTCCGATTCCGCGAAGGGAATGTCGGCCGTCAGGTACTTGGCGAAGATGTCGGCGGCGGAGCCGCGGTCGGGGCGCTCGATCTTGATCTTCACGTCGAGCCGGCCTGGGCGCAGGATGGCCGGGTCGATGAGGTCCTGGCGGTTGGAGGCGCCGATGACGATGACGTTCTTGAGGCCTTCGACGCCGTCGATCTCGGCCAGGAGCTGGGGCACGATGGTGGTCTCGACGTCGGAGGAGATGCCGGTGCCGCGGGTGCGGAAGAGCGCGTCCATCTCGTCGAAGAAGACGATGACCGGGACGTCCTCGGCGGCCTTTTCCTTGGCCTTGATGAAGATCTCGCGGATCTTGCGCTCGGTCTCCCCGACGTACTTGTTGAGGAGCTCGGGGCCCTTGATGTTGAGGAAGAAGCCCTTGATCTTCTCGCCGCGCTTCTCGGAGATCTTCTCGGCGAGGTTGTTGGCGACGGCCTTGGCGATCATGGTCTTGCCGCAGCCGGGAGGACCGTAGAGGAGCACACCCTTGGGCGGGGTGAGCTTGTGCTCCTTGTAGTAATCCGCGTAAAGATACGGAAGCTCGACGGCGTCCTTGATCGCCTCGATCTGTTCGCCGAGGCCGCCGATGCTCTCGTAGCCGATGTCCGGCACTTCCTCGAGCGTGAGGTCTTCGACCTCGCTCTTCGGGAGCTTCTCCAGCAAGTATCCGCTCTTCGCGTCGAGCAGGAGATGATCGCCGGTCTTGAGCCGCAAGGCGCGCAGCGGCTCGGCGATGATGCCGACCTTCTCTTCGTCGGCGCGGAGCGTGATGAGGGCGCGCTCGGCGTCGAGCTGTTCCTTGAGGATGACGACCTCGCCCTGGATCTCGTAGCCGGCGGCCTCGATGACGTTGAGGCCTTCGTTGAGGATGAGCTCCTGGCCGGGCTTGAGCGTCTCGGGCTTGATCGAGGGATGCAGGTTGACCTTCACCTTGCGGCCCTGCGAGAGGATGGTGACGGTGTTGTCCTCGTTGGCGGCGAGATAGACGCCGTAGGTCGAGGGCGGGGCGCAGAGCTTGTCGACCTCTTCCTTGAGCGCGGCGATCTGCTCGCGGGCCTCGTGCAGCGCCGTCACCAGGATTTCGTTCTGGTTGCGCGCCTGAGCCAGCAGGCGATCGGCGTCACCTCGCTCCACGTCGAAGGCACGGGAGGCCTTCGACGTGTTCGTGATCACTCTCGTTGACTCGAATGCGTCCAGGTCCGTGCCGAACACCACATCCTTCGATCTCATGGTCCGCGCCTCCGGGCGTCGGGCTAGCCCCTGATCCGCCCTCTTATGCGTCTGTTCAACGCCGTACTCTTGAGATTTCTGCGTGGGTGCAAGCCGTGTGCCCGCCGCTAACTCACGCAACATTCGAGCTTGCCGAGAGTACGCCCAATAGGTGAGCCCATGAAGTGTAGAAGCTACACTCTGAAACCATGTACAACTTACCGGAGTCGCGATCAGTATCGGACGCGCCATCGCGTTACGAGAGCGAATGCCTGCGCGCGGCCTCACGTCGCCCGGGCGTGATCGCGATCGCGACGTCACCGTTTCAGCTCATTGTGCAAGTGGTTTCATCAGGTGCTTTCGTGGCCGCGCCTCCGGCTTCCGACGGATAGACATATCAATGGCGCGGGTCCTGGAGCCCGCGACGCTGTGCTCGTGGCTGTGGTGAAGGCCTTGATCGCGGTCCTCCGTCCTCATCGTCTAGCGCGTCTGAGGGACGTGGAGCCTGAAGTCATACCATCCGCCTGACTGTGGGCGGAATTTTAGAAGCCGTGCGTCAGCGAGAACGTTGATAATAAGGTTGGACGCTCCAGCACCGCGTCAGCGAAGACCGTCATCGTCCTATCGAAGTCCTGCGTCACGAGCCCCCAAAGAACCGTGTTCGATCGCTACAGCATCGTCAGTGAGCAGGATTGAGAGATGCGGTGAGCCGCGGGCACACTTTGGGCACAGTCAGCGAGACTCGGGGATGACTGCCGCACGCTACCCACGTAGAATGTCAGGCGCGAGCCGTTAGCTCAGACGGTAGAGCACCTGACTTTTAATCAGGGGGTCCCGGGTTCGAGTCCCGGACGGCTCACCAGCAACTTCAGTCAGTTCGCCGACACCCCACTGACCGCGACGGGCTCTTGCGCTGATCCTTGCGCTGAAACTTTGGTGGGCTCGGACTCCGGGGAGGAGAGAACGCCGTCCAGCACGGCGACGGCCGCGCGGAGGTGATCCGGGGCGAGGTGGCTGTACCGCATGGTCATCGTGATCGTTTGGTGACCGAGGGCCTCCTGCACTTCCTTCAGCGTCCGCCCGCGCTGCACGAGCCACGACGCGAAGGTGTGGCGGAGGTCGTGGAAGCGGAAGCCCTCGAGACCGGCCGTTGCCAGCGCGGCCTCCCAGGCGCTGCGGAAGGCGTTCCAGTTCCGCTTCCCGAACACGTAGCCCGTGGCGTCTGGCGTCCAGCGGCGGGCCAGGACACCGTCAGCGTTCGAGCTCAGTGGCACTTCGCGGCGCCGGCCGCTCTTGGTGAGCTCCAGCCGAACCACGCCTCGTGAGCGGTCGACGCGATCCCACGTGAGCGCGAGCGCCTCTCCTCG
>Ga0209160_1005223_pt1 | contig 10269 bp, 5 predicted proteins | sample GraSoiAngelo_153_FD_186167 | JGI IMG/M metagenome (GOLD analysis project Ga0209160, IMG submission 186167) | Grasslands soil microbial communities from the Angelo Coastal Reserve, California, USA - 14_1009_12_40cm (SPAdes) (version 2) | ecosystem: Environmental > Terrestrial > Soil > Grasslands ... | reverse complement strand
CGACCGAATGCTCCACGCTCGCGTTGATGCCCTGAAGCGGCGATCCCGGGGCCACATTCACGGACCAGAACTGTTGCACAGAGATCGTGTCGGACTCCGGGGCGAGCCAATAGATCGGGTCCCGCAGCCCCACATACGGAGCGGCGAGGGCTACGAGGACGAACGCGATCATGATCGCGAGCCCGACGACACCGATCCGGCTCGCCCGGAACAGGGTCCAGTTCTGGAGGAAGAGCTTCTTCCAGCTGTGGTACGTGTCTCGGAACTGACGCGCGGACGGCATCTCACAACCTCACGCGCGGGTCCAGCCAGGCGTACAGGACGTCCGCGACCGTGTTCGCGAGGATCGTGATCACGGCCAGGATGAAGAACGCGGCCTGGACGGACGGGTAGTCCTGTTGGAGCGTGGCGCTCACCAGGAAGTACCCCATGCCGGGCCACGAGAAGATCGTCTCCGTCAGGACCCCGCCGCTGATCACGCCGCCGATGGAAATCGCGAGCGCCGTGACGACGGGGAGCAACGCGTTCCGTGCGGCATGGCGGTACATCACCCGCCGCTCGCTGAGCCCCTTCGCCTTCGCGGTGAGGATGTAGTCCTCGCCCATCACCTCGAGCATGCTGTTCCGCATCAGGAGGACGTGGCCCGCGAGGCCCAGGATCACCAGGTTCGACAACGGGAGGGTCATGTGCCATAGGATGTCCTTCACGAGGCCGAAGCCCGAAAATGCCACGCCGGAGCCCGGGTCGAACCCCCCGATCCCCTGCAGGGGGAACAGCGCACCCCCGTCTGGATTCTTCAGCGTGAAAGCGAAGAACCACAGGAGGACGAGGCCGAACCAGAACACCGGCATCGAATAGAAGAAGAGGCTCACCACGATCGCGGACAGCTCCATCTTCGTCCCCCGTCGCCACGCGAGGATCGCCCCTAGGAGGATCCCCAACAGATACGAGATGACGACGGCCGAACCGAAGAGCAGGAGCGTGGGCCCGATCCGGAGGGCGATTTCGTCCATCACCGGGCGCTTCGTGTAGAACGAGTTTCCAAAGTTCCCCTGGAGCATGTTCAGGAAGTAGATGACGAACTGCTCACCGAGGTTTCTCCGGACCGCCTCGAGGGGGTGGCGGAGACGGATGTCGCTCTGGGTGAACCCGGCGGGGGAACGGCTGTTCGCGGTCACGTTGTAGATCGCCGCGGACCGGGACGTCACGTTCACGCTGATGATGGCCCGGTCCGGAGGGAACACCGGGCGGACTCCGTAGATCTTGTCCTCCACGAGATCGAAGCCCGACACCGGGTTGTTCACAGCGAAGCCAAGGGCGAAGTCCACGCCGATTCCCGTCACGTTCTGCGCGTGAAGGACGGCCCAGTACGTTCCCGCGAGAGGGATCCCTACGTCCCAGTGGACGTACCCGCCGGATTCGTTCACGAGCACCGGGGTGGACCAACTCGTGCCGTAGAGCACCCGCAAGCTCACGGTCGCCGGCCCGGGAACGACCTTAATATGGGCGCGGACGACCACCGTCGCCGTGGGGCCGGGCTCCGCATACGCGAGGCTGGGGCGGGGATTCACTCCCGGAGCCTGGAGTGTCACGTCCGTGACGACGACGTAGGGGTGGTTCCGGTTCTGCGAGTCGGCGATCGGGATGTTGTTGTAGACGAAGCCGTATCTCCCCCGGTTCCCCGCGGTGTCGTTCACCCACGCCGTGATGTTGTAGGGCCCCGGGTCGCCGGCCGAGATCTGCGACTCATATCCGTGGCCGGGGGCGCTCACCCACTTGCACAGCCCGAAGGACACGCAGATCTCGTCTTGCACCTGCCGGGGTTGGCCGGGTGCGATGAAGAACCGCGACGGGTCCCCGGGCATCAGCCGGAAGATCACGAAGAGAAGGACGAGGACGACGAGCAGCGTAATCACTGTGTGAATCGCTCGTCGGATTAGGTACGTCCTGAGTCGCATCGCTCCCCGCCTCGCCGCTCGAACCGCTGTCCCCTAAACAGCACGTTAGGACTAATAAAGGAAAGGGGAAGGGGGACTATGCCCCCTTCTTGCGGTTCCGGACGATCCCATACGCGACCGCCGCGACGCCGACCGCTGCGAGGATCGGCAGCACATCGAGCGCGGGGACCAAGGGGCCCCCCGGGCACGGCGTGCCCGACGGCACGAACGTACCGTCCGGGCACTTGAACGTCGAGCTCACCTTCACGACCGTGAAGGAGATCGTCGACGGCACGGGGGTGTAGCCCGCCAGCGTGGGGGTCACCGTCACCTGGAACGGCTTCGGGTTCGTCGTGATGTCGGCGGGGGCCTGGAACGAGATCCCCGACTTCATCTGCGTGCAACTCCCGGACGTCGGGCTGACGCTCGCATCCGTCGGCACTACGGTCAGAGCGACCGTGCAACCCGTTGCGGGGGCCCCGTCCTGATCCCGGACATCGACGCCGAACGTGAGGCTCTCACCCACGAGGACCAGATCTCCGGTCGTCAGCTGTGGCGTGACCGACAGGAACTGGATTCCCGTCCCGAAAATCGTCACGACGACAGTCTTCTGATCCACCGGCACATCTAGGTCGGGGGAGCGGGCGGTGATGATGACCTGGACGTCGGGGTTCCCGGGGACCGTCGGCGGCGCGTTGTACGTCGCCGAGAATGTCCCTGACGACGTCGTCGCTCCCGAACAGAAATATGTCCCCGTACAACCCGTGCCCGTGAACGTCCCGCTGCCCGAAGGCACCTCGAACCGCACCGTGGCGCCGTTGACCGCGAGGCCGTCCTGATCACGCACCGTGGCCGAGACCAACCGCAGGCCACCCTCGACGATCGCCGAGGGGAACGCGGGGGTGATGCGGATGAACTTGTTCGTTGGCTGCTTGATGCTCTGGATCGACCAGAAGTTCCAGATCGTACCCGAGGAGACCGAGTAGTTCACGAACCGGTCTTGCCGCTCCGCCTCAATTACAGTCCGATAGTAGAGGACGTCGTACGGAAGCCGCTGCGCGAGGATACCCTGCGCGGACTTGATCAGGGTCTGGCGCTTCCCCTCGTCGAGCTCCTTCCGGCTGGACGAGATCACGGAGTCGAACTGGGAGTCATAGAATCCCTCGTAGTTCTGTCCGCCCGCCGCGTTCGAGCTGTGGAAGAAGCTGAACAGATAGTCCGGGTCCGTCCCGCTGATCCGCCACCCGAGGATGAACATGTCGAAGTCGTGGGCGTTCGTCGCCTGGACGATCGCACCGAATGCTGTGGGCTTCGAGTCCACGTTCACGCCGATGTTGCGCGCTGCGGAGGCGATCATCGCTCCCGCGGACGCACGGATCGGGTCGTAGTCCGCCTGCGGGGTCAGGATCTCGAAGTGGGAGGTCCCGAGTCTCGGGAAGCTCCGGCAGTTCGTCCCGTCCGTTTGGCACGCTCCGGCGCCGGTCTTCGTCCAGCCCGCGTTGTCTAGGATCAGGGCAGCCTGGGCAGGATCGTACGCGTACTTCGGCAGGGTCCCGTTGTACCAGAACGTGTTCGCGGGGCTCACGGTCCCGTCCGCGATCACGCCGTAGTTCTGCAGTAGGGTCCGCACGATTGTCGCCTTGTCGATCAGGTGCGCGAACGCCTGCCGGAACGGCAGGCCGGTGTCACTCGACCGGTCCGTCGCTGGCGTCGGCGGGTACGTCGTGTACCCGAAGGGCTGGCGCCGCATGTTGTACGCGAGGTAGAAGAACCCGGGCTCCGCGTTCGCCCAGACCCGGATGTGCGGGTCGTTCAGGAGGTCCGGCACGAACTCGGCCGGCACGTTCCAGTGGTAGAAGTCGATCTCTCCCGCCCGGAGGGCGAGCACGCCGAGCTGGGTCGTCCGGTAGATCTTGTACAGTATCGCGTCCACGAACGGCTGGTGCATGTACGTCGTCAAGGCCGCGTCGTAGACGACCAGGGGGTTGCTCGGGTTCACCCCGTAGAAGTAGTTCGTGTACTTGTCGACCCGGGCGAACGCGCCGAAGGACCAGGTGCCGAACTTGAACGGCCCCGTCCCGACGACGTCCGCGTCAACCATCGGCCACGGTTCCGCGCACTGATAGCGGAAGGGCCGGTACGTTGTCTCGTCCGTTCTAATCCCCTGGCCAAAGTTCGGGTCGGATTCCGGGTAGATTGCGAGACCCCAGTCCGTGTCCGCGCACTCCGCAGGATACGTCGGGGCGGGCATCACCGGGTGATGAGAGAGTCCATCCCCTCCGATACCCGTCCCCTCGAACATGTGGCGGGGGAACAGGGTGAGTCCTATGAGCGTGGATCGATAGAACAGGGCGAAGTCGTCCTGGAGCTGGAACCGGAGCGCACAGCGGAGCGCGTTCGAGCCGGGCAGCGCGCTCGCGCCTTCCCATTGGACGTCGGTCGGCCCACATCCCAGGGTCGCACCGGCCCCATGCCAACTGGCAGGAAGGAACACGTTGAGGTGGCGGCTCGCCGGGAACGACGCAGCGTTCGGGTCGTCCCAGAGGAGCCGCATGTCCGTGTTGAACCGCGGGTTGAGGGACTGCATCACGTAGTTGAACATCACGTCCCCGATCGTCGCCTGGACGCCGTCGTGGAAGAACACGCCGTTGAAATCGTAGTATGCCCACACCGTCCGCCGCCATGCGGTGTCCGTCGCAGAATCGCACGGCGCCGGCTGGCACACTCCCTTCAGGAACACGGCCTTCTCCGTCCGCGCGAAGCTCGCGTCCCCGTTCACATCCACACCCTTGATGATGTACGGAACCAGTTCGTCCGTCACGGGGTGCGTCTGGCCCACAGTGTCATAGACCCGGCCGAGCACGTCCGACGTCCACACGTCGTTCGCGATGCTGGGCAACCAGTTCCGCGTCTTCATCTGGTCCTGCCCGCCGACGGTGTAAATCAGTGGTGCCGCGCGCGTCTCGCTGGCCGCGCTCGCCGTCGATCCATAGAACGGCGTGGCCAGAAAGAGTGCGACGATTGCTACGGCCGCTAGTACGATCGCCACTCGGATTGGCTTCCTCATCGAATTTCCTCCTCTCTCACGCCCGAAAAACCACTGAGGCGTGTTTGGACGCGCACGCGCCGTGCTGTCCAAGCACATCCGGGATGCCGGGGGACGTTATAAAAGGAGATTTGTACGCGGGACTGTGAGATATAAAAGGGTATGGGTATGGTCCATGTGGGGGCCCTTCGTTCTGGGAATTATTCTGAGGGCACCCCGTGTACTATGATTGTACTACACTCGATAAATAGCGAACTCGCGCTACAAGCCATGTGCGGCCCGCGGTTGCCCTTCTCACTTTCCTCGCTCTCGTTTTGCTATTGTTCTTCCCGACGTCCCTCGACAGGGTCGTCCGTGCGGGTCCTACCTCCGTGTCCGGGACACTGACGACGAACACCACGTGGAGTCCCTCGGGGAGCCCGTACCTCGTCACGGGCGATATCCTCGTTCCGTCCGGAATCACGCTGACCGTGGATCCCGGCGTTCAAGTGCGGTTCGACAAGACCCCGCCCGCATCCCACTCGATCGTCGTCGCGGGGACGATCCTTTCCGTGGGGCGCTCCGACCTCCGCGTGACGTTCACCTCGAACGACCCGTTCCCCGACCGGAACGACTGGGTCTCCATTCGACTGGACCAATCCACGGGATCCGTGTTCGAATGGACGGAGTTCTCCTGGGGTTCCACGACCCTGGACATCCGTCATTGCTCCCCGCGGATCGCGAACAACACGATCCTTGAGAGCGGGTTGCGCGCGATCCAGGTCCTCGGCCCGAATGCGGACCCCATAATCGAGAACAACACGATTGCGACCCAACTGTTCAACGAACGAACCGGCATCATCACGCAGGATGCGAACCCGACGATCCGGAACAACGTCCTCACGGACAACTACTTTGGAATCTTCGTGTACCTCGGTGGCCAGCCGCTCATCCAGAACAACGCGATCCGGAACGGCTGGGTCGGCCTCATCGTCGTGAGCTCCTCCCCGGTCGTTGCGAACAACCTCATCGAAGGGAACGGGATCGCGGACTACGGCGGCACCGGAGTCCTCGTCTTTGATTCCCCGGTGACCTTGCGAGACAACGTCATCCGGAACAACGGGGTCGGAGTGGACATCCCCTACAACTCGAAAGAGACCTTCCCGCTCTCCCGTGGAAACCTCGTGAACGGGATCCCCCTCGAAACCTTGTATCACTATCGGGTGCGGGACCTCAGGATCGACGGCGCGGACCTGAACTCCGGGCGAACCTCCGGGTTCACCGGAAACTCGACGGAACAGGGCCTCCTCACGTTCTACGACTCCGTGAACGTCACGGTCTCCCGCGCGCGCCTCCGGAACAACCACGGCCTCGTCTTCGGCGCGAACAGCACGGTGACGGTCGTGAACTCGACCCTGGCGAACTCCAGCAACGAGTTCCTTCTGACGAGCGTCTCCCAGGTCGTCGCGTTGAACACGGACTTCCGGATGAACGCGGTGAACCTGACGGACGTCCGCTCGACGCTCACGATCGAAAATTTCCTCCATGTCCGGACGATGTCCGATACCTCCACTCCGATCGCGGGCGTCGGGGTCCGTGTGACCCAGGATGGAGCGGAGATCGCCCGCAGGACGACGGACCTCCTCGGGTCGGCCCCGTGGATCCCGGCCGCGTACGGCATCGTGAGCCTTGCGAACGGGTCCGGGAGACCGGCGTCGCTCACTCGGAGTCACATCGAGGTCTCCGTCGGCGCTCCCTCCATAGAATTCCTCGGGACGCCGCGCCTCGTGGACATGGCCACAAGCCACACGGAGACGTTCTTCCAGACGGACGCGACTCCGCCCCGAGTCCTCGACACAATCCCGGCAAAGGATTCCGTTGGGGTCCCGCTCACGGCCCGCATCACCATCGTCTTCTCCGAGCCGATGAACCGCACGGCTTCGGAGGCCGCGATCGTCGTCGTCGGTTATCGCATCGGCGACTTCCAATGGAGCCTCGATGGCCAATCGGTGAGCTTCTCGATCCTCGGTGCGCGGTACGGGGAGACGTACTTCGTCACGGTCCGCGACACCGCGAAGGACCTGGCGGGGAACCGCCTTTCGACGACGTACGTCTTCGCTTTTGACGTGGAGCACGCCCCGCGGCGGGTGGCCCTTACCGGAGTATGGGTGACCGCTGTCGCGATTCTCTTGGCGGGCCTCCTGGCGGTCGCGTGGCGTTCACGGTCGCGTGCGAAGGCCTTGCGGAAGGAAGAGGGCGGTCGCGAGGAGAAGCCCCAATCCTAGGGAGACCGCCACGAACGTGGTCGTCACGGTCCCGGGCCAGCGGACATCCCGCGTCGCGACGTACAGGAGGGCGAACACGATCACCGCGGTAAGACCGCTGATGAGGAGCCACGCGGTTTGGCGGGCCTCCAGAGGCCACTCCGCCCGCCCACGGGGGAACCGGATCGCCACCAAGGCGATCACCGCGAGCACAGAGACGAGCGCGATGAGCGCGATCTCGAACGGGCTCACGATCCGTCCCCCCTCGCCCGTTCTGTCGAGAGCCGGACGTTGTGGGCGCGAATGAATTCCCGCGACCACCCCAGGGACTCCACGGTCACCGAAGGCTTCACGCGAGCGAACCCTGCCTCCAGGTGAATGGGATGGATCGCCGCCATGCCCTCCCGGATTGCGAGGAGCTTCGCCTCTTCGATGGCAGAGACCACGTCGGCGCTCGAGAAGCCCTCCGCGTCCCGGCAGAGCCGCGGAAGCAACTCAGCCCCCAGGTCGGCGGTGGGCACGCCCCGGAGGGCAGACTCCGCGAGGGCTAGGCGGGCCTCCGAATCCGGGGGCGGGACGTAGAACATTCGGTCGAACCGGCCGGGCCGGAGAAGCGCGGACTCAAGAACGTGGGGCCGGTTCGTCGTCGCGACGACGAGGACCCGCTCGGCCTCCCCCACGGAATCGACCTGCGATAGGAAGAGGGACAGGAGGTTCCGCGCCTCCGGGCTCCGGTCCTGGGCGGACGCGACGAGGTCGACGTCGTCGAACAGGATGACGGAGGGCGCGTTCTCCCGCGCCAGGTAGAAGATCTGCTTGATCGCCGAGCCGCCGTCCCCGCCCGCGGACAGGAGGGACGGCCCCTCGATCGTTTGGATCGGGATCCCGAGTTCGTTCGCGGCGGCCCGCATCAGGTACGTCTTCCCGCACCCGGGCGGGCCGAACAGGAGGACGCCCCTCGACGCCTTCACGCGGAAGTCCGCCATCGCCCCCCGTTTCGTGAACACGAGCTCCATGTACGCGCGGAGGGACGCCTTCAGTTCCTCAAGGCCGCGGACGTCCGCCCAACCCACCCCCTCCGTCTCCCGCTCGACGTGGTGCATCTTCCGTTCGTACATGAGCCGCAGCCGCTCGTACTCCTCCGCCTGAGCGAGGGTGATGCTCGGCTTCATCTTCGGAAGGACCTCGGCGAACTCCTTCGCCGTGATCGGCTCCGTCCTATGGGAGGAGAGGGACCGCTTCATCGCGACGACCGCGGCCTCCTTCACGAGGTTCGCGAGGTCCGCCCCCGAGAACCGGTCCGTGCGGGCCGCGATCCCCTCGAGGTCGACGGACCCCGAGGCGGGCCGCCCCGCAAGGTGGACCCGCAGGATCTCCAATCGCTCGGGCCTCGAGGGCGGAGTCGAGGAGCTCGGGCTTGTTCGTCGTGCCGACCATGATCAGCCCCGGGGACTTGTCGAGGCCGTCGATCTCGGAGAGGATCATCCCCAGCAGCCTCGGCGTCACGTCGTCCCCCGCGTACAGGTCCCGGGACTTCGCGATCGCGTCGATGTCGTCAAAGAAGATGATTGCAGGTCGGCGCTCCCTCGCCGTGCGGAACAGCTGGTCGATTCGCTGCTCGCTCTCCCCGTACCATTTCGACATCACGTCGGAACATTTCACCGTGAACATCTCGACGTTCAACTCGCCGGCGAGCGCGGACATCAGGAGGGTCTTGCCGCACCCGGGCGGGCCGAACAGGAGGATCCCGCGGGGCGGGGCGATCCCATACTCCGCGGCGACCTCCGGCTTCTTCAGCGGGACGACGATGGACTCCTTCAGGTCCGCCTTCACGTCCGCGAGGCCACCGACGAGGGAGAACTTCGTCGAGCGGGCCTCCGGCAGGTCCGCCAAGCGACGCCCCACGGTCGTCGCGGCCTGGCCCATGAAATACTCGCGGAACGCTTCCTTCCCGAGGTGGCCCGCGGCGGTCGTCCCCGCGATCAGGCCGAACGCGCCGAGGAGGAGAGGAGCGGATTCGAGGGGGATCGGGACCCCGAGGGCGAGGCTCGACAGGACGTACCCGATCGCGAGCACGGACGCAGCGACCCCCGCAGTGACGAGCCAGTTCTCCAGGGAGTCCTTCCGGCGCGCGAGCTCCGCGACCAGGAACACGAGCCCGCACCAGAGGACGACCTCGAGGAGGGGGACGAGGCTGGCCCCGTAGTTCGTCGAGAGGAGGCTCGACATCACGTCCGGGTTCGCGAGCCCGATCGACGAGAGGGCCCCTCCCAGGTCCCCCGGCGTCCAGTCCGCCTTCGGGGCGGTCCCGATCACGAGGAAGCTCGTCCCATGGGGCGGTCCGACGAAGAACCCTGCCACGTTCAGGTTCCCGCACGTCACGAGGAACGACAGGAACGTCGCGGACGCGGCCATCGACGCGACGGCGAGGAACCGTGTGAAGAGGACCGCGGCGAGGATCGGCGGGAGGAAGGGGGCCCCGAGGAGGGAGAGGAACACGGAGCCGAAGACGATATACCCGAACCGCCAGTCGAACAGGGAAACGAGGGAGATCGCGAGGGTGAACACGAGGAAGAACAGCCCGAACTCCGCCATCTGGGCCGCGGCGGCCGCGGACACGAGGACCCCGAGGGCGATCAGGGAGAACAGCGGGAACCGGACGGCGAGGGCCCCCACAACGAACGCGAAGAACAGCACGGCCCACCACGGGTAGAACGGGATCCACGTGAACCCCGTGGCGGCGAGCCCGAAGAACGCGGCCCCCTTCACGAGGGCGGGGTGGGACCGCTCCTTCACCCAGAGCGCCTGGAGGTCTGGGAGCTTCAGGGCACGCACGCGATCCGCGATCGACCCCGCGATCCGGCGCCTCCGCGCCGGGCGGAGCGCGGTGTCGAGGGCGCTCATCCCGCGGACCTCCGCTTCCTCCGGGCGTCCGCGAAGTACACGGCGACGGGGAGGAGGACCGCGAGTCCGATCGCGCTTCCCGCAACCGTCTCCACCGGCGGGAACGGCAGGTTTTCGTGGCGGGTGTACTTGTCGACGG
>Ga0209160_1005222_pt1 | contig 10270 bp, 9 predicted proteins | sample GraSoiAngelo_153_FD_186167 | JGI IMG/M metagenome (GOLD analysis project Ga0209160, IMG submission 186167) | Grasslands soil microbial communities from the Angelo Coastal Reserve, California, USA - 14_1009_12_40cm (SPAdes) (version 2) | ecosystem: Environmental > Terrestrial > Soil > Grasslands ... | reverse complement strand
GAGCACGACTTCATTCGAGGGCCCCGCGATGTAGGAATCGAACGGAAAGGCAGCCGAGGGTCCCGGCGGCGGCGCCGCGCCGTCGCGGACCTTGGCAGCCGCCGATTCAGCCTCGTCCATGCGATCCGGGTCGTGAAAGACCTTCTCGCCGGCCGCCTGTGGATCGAGTGCAGCGACTTCCGCCTCGAGCGCTTTGAGGCGATCGACGTCGTGCACATAGGCGGCGATTGCTTCATCGACGGCCGCGGGCGTTTCCTGATCGAGCAACTTCTCCAGCCGGCCGGTGCGATACCCTTCCCCTTCCCATCGCAACACGGCTTCGGCGACGCGAGCGCGCCACGCTTCCACCGCTTTGCCGACGGTGACGGTGACGTCGGTAAGGAACTGTGAGAATTCGTCGGAGGATGAAGCGACGGCAGATGAGGCGACGGTAGGTGAGGCGACGGCAGTCGTGCCGAGCAGTTGGCGTGCCGCTTCCGCATTGATTGGCGTGTCGTTGACGGCCTGATAGGCGACAATCCGATTCAGCGCGCCCATCAGCTCGCGCACGTTCGGGAATTCGCTCTTCGCGACCGTCTCGAGCACGCCCGGCTGGAAGGTGCTGCCGCGCTCCTCCGACTTGCGTCGCAAGATCGCCACCCGCGTTTCGTAGTCGGGAATCCCGATGTCGACGACGAGGCCGCCCGAGAACCTCGAGATCAGCCGCTCATCCAGATCGGCGATCTCGGCCGGCGGGCGATCGCTTGCCAGAACGATCTGATGCCCGGCTTGCTGGAGCGCCTCCGTCAGCCGGAGGAGCTCGGCCTGCATTTCCTTGCGGTTCGTGAGAAATTGCACGTCGTCGACCAGCAACGCGTCGACGTTCTGGAAGCGGCGGCGGAACGCGTCGCCCTGCCCCGCGGCGATCGCGGCGTGGAAGGCCTCGACGTATTCGTCGAGGGTCAAGTACTCGATATTGAGCTGCGGCGCGAGCGCCTTGGCGGCATGCCCGATCGCCATCAGGACGTGGGTCTTGCCCAGCCCGGAGCCACTATAAATGAAGAGGGGGTTGTAGGCGGACCCCGGATTCTCGGCGACGGTCCGGCCCGCCGTCACCGCCAGCCGGTTCGCCGCCCCGACGACGAACGTGTCGAACGTGAAGCGTGGATTGAGGGTGCTCGTCATGCCGGGCTCCCCGCCGCGAGCCGCTTCAAGACCAGCTCCGAGATCCCTTTCAACGTTTCGAACACCCCTTTGCCATGCAAGGCGTCAGCCGCAAAACTCGGCACCGCCCGGAAGTTGAGCGCGTCGTCGAGCTCCGGCGGCGTGAGAATCAGCTCAGGGGGCAAGTCCTGTTTGTTGTATTGCATCACGAGCGGCAGCGTGCGGACGTCGACGCCGTGCTCCAGCAGATTGCTTTGCAGATTCTGCAAGCTCTCGAGATTCTCGTCGAGCTGGCGGGCCTGGCTGTCGCCCACAAACACGACGCCATCGGCGCCCTGCAGCACGAGCCGTCGCGTCGCGTTGTAATAGACCTGCCCCGGCACCGTGTAGAGCTGGAATCGCGTCGAGAAGCCGGAGATTTGCCCCAGGTCGATGGGGAGAAAATCGAAGAACAGCGTGCGGTCGGTTTGCGTGGCGAGCGACACCATGCGGCCGCGCCGGGTCTCGGGGACACGGCCATAGACGTAGTGCAGATTCGTCGTCTTCCCGGACCGGCCCGGCCCGTAGTAGACGATTTTGCACGTGATCTCGCGGCTCGTGAAGTTGACCAGGGACACGGGCTATCTCCCAAACAGCGTGTTGAGGCTGTCCGTCAGCTCGCGCTCGAAGTCCGCGGCCAGTACCTGTTTCGGGACCGTGGTTTTGGGGCTCGCCGCCTTCAAGTCGGCCGCAAGTTGCTCATAGAATAACTGCACCAAGCCAAGGGATGAAACATCGAGATCGTAGACGGCGAGGACGGCGAGCGTGCCGCGATCGCTGGTGAACGTCGCGAGGAAGAAACCGTGCTTCGGGCCCTGGTGGCTGAGCGCGGCGAACGGCGGCTGTTGCAGCTGACGCGCGAGCTCGCCCGTCGTCGCGACGATCGCCGCGGCGAGCGCCGCCGCCGACATCACGTCGACGGCGCGGGAAAAGCCGGACTGGGCAAGCACCTGTCCTGAAGGCGTCAGTACAAGGACAAGACGCACGGACGCTTCGCGGACGAAGTCCGTCAGCGGCTGGAGCGTCCAGTTCTCGACCGAGCGGGTTTGCGGACTCATACGACCGTCTCCGCGACGCGTAGCAGCTCGAGACGTACCAGACCGATGTTCACGTCGGGCTCCGCGACGGCGACGACGAGAATGCCCCCCCCGCCAGCCACCGACGAGTTGCCATCCGGCACCACGAGTAAGGCGCCTTGCTCCGCCTGTAGGTGCCAGAACACGCTCGTCCCGGTACCCGCCGCTTCCATCGCGCGTCGCAACCGGCCCGCCAGGCTCGCCGCCAACGCGGCCACGGCACCGCCCTTGATGCCTTCCATCAATTGTTCGGCGACGACGATTCCGTCGTCGGCTGAGACGAGCATCGCGCCGCGCACCCCACGCACCCGCGTGATCAAATCGAGCGCGGTGCTCACGTGCCACGCTCCAACCAGCGGCGCGCCATTGCGGTCGCGCGGTGCGCGAGAATCGCGAGGCGGCCGAGCGGAATGCCTCGCTCACGCACGACGAGCAGCAACGCCTCCGGCGTCGGGTGGGCGAGATGCACGTTGCCCTGCTGGCCCTCCGCAGAGAGACCGTTCCAGGCCCCGAGGCCAAGCAGCTTCGCCGTGCGCGCCGCCTCCTGCGAGACGCCGGCGAGGTAGGCCGCGACCGCATCCGTCACATCGGCGCCGGCTCTATCCCGCAACGCACCGCCCAGGACACGCCCAGCGCCATCGATGAGCAACAGGCCTTCGTTGGCGCCCTCGAGGCCGGCGAAGACGCGGGCTTCGTCGAGAGCACCGAGGGTAGGTGAGGCGACGGTAGGTGACGCGACGGTCGGCTCAGGAACCGGTGGACTAACACCGCCGCGCATCATCGTGATCGCCTGGTCGATGCTCGGATCGTCGGGTTCGACCTTGCGCGCGGCCTCGAGATGTGACTCGGCCTGCGCCAGGTCACCCACCTTGAAGTACAGAAACGCGAGTCCCTTCAACGCGCCGGTGTGATTCGGCGCGATGCGCACCGCCATGTCCCACTCGTCGAACGCACGCTCGTAGTCACGTTTGTCCGTCAGGATGCGCGCGTACAGATCGTGCGCGTCGGCGAGATGCGGATGGCGCTCCAGGCCGTTCATCGCGACGCGCAGCGCGGCATCGAGCTGCCCTTTGCGGCGCAGCGCCTCGCCGAGCCGCAAGAACACGAGGCTCTGCGGATCCTGCGCCAGCTGGGCGGAGAGCGCGCGAATATCGTCAGCCATGGGCGAACACACGCGCCGCCTGCCGCGCCCGCTCGACGTCGGACCGTTGCGCTTCCTCTTCGGGCGTACGGCCGGCGAGTCGGTCCCACTGATCCCAGCTTTCGACCGCCTCGGCAAACCGGCCCATCGAAACCAGCGCGTACCCCAACTGGCGGTGGGCCGCAGCGAGCTGCGGATCCAACCGCAACGCGCGCCGCAGCTCCTCAGCCGCAGTCGAGCCGCGTCCCTGGGCCAGGTGAATCCGCCCCAGCAGCAGGTGAATCGTCGCGTCGTGCGGTTGTATGCTTCCCGCCTGCTCGGCCGCGGCGCGTGCTGCGTCCAGGTCCTTCGCCTGCAGCGCCCGTTCGGCCCTGGCGACCAGCTCGGCGGCGTCGCCGCCGGGGCTGGGCGGGCCACCACGCGAGCGCTTGGTGTAGCCGGGATCGACGAGCACGATGACGCCCGCGCTCTCCAGGCCGAACAGCGTCTTCGCGACTTCGAAGTCCGAACGACCCAGCTCGGTTGCCAGGCCGCGCACGGACCGTTGGCCGTCGACGAGCGCGAGCACTTCCCACTCGGGCGGAAGCAGGTCGAGCTCGCCGCCGCCGCTCTCCGGCGGCGGCGCGAGCGACGGGACTACACCGACGTGAGGGATGCGATTCTCGATGCGCGACCACTCGTCGATGCGCCGTGCGCCTTCCATCAGCAACGCCTCGACGGGAATCCGAACCGAAACCTCGGTCGGGACTTTCGTCTCCGGCTGCTCGTTGAACGAGAAGTAGCCTTCGTTCCAGCTCATGACCTCGAAGACGACTTCTTCGATCTGGAAGCGGATCTGGCGCTCGACTTCGCGCTGCGTGATCACGCCAAGCGCGACGAGGATTTCGCCGAGGCGGCGCTTGTCACCCTGGCGCTGCTGCATGTCACGGGCGCGCTCGAGATCGGCTTCGGTGATTTTGCCGGTGCGCAGTAACAGGGCGCCGAGCGGATGCGGATTGCTGCGAATCTCCGCCGACACGATCACGCCGCTGTCGAAGTAGATCGTCCCCTCGTTATGGCGCAGCTCGGACGTGACGCGCAGCGCGCCCGTCTTCCGGCTCAGGTCGAGGAGCTGGAAGACGTCGTGAATCCCGAGCTCGCGTAGCGGTCCTTCGATCGTCATCAGGCCGCGTCCGAGGTGGAGAAGATGTGTTGCAAGTCGACCGCGGTGCGCGCATGGATGCGCGCGCGTTGCGCGAAGGGACCGCCTGGATCGATGCGCGTCACCCGCTCCCAGGCGTCCACCGCCTCGCCGTAGCGCTGCAACCGCGCGAGTGTCGCGCCCAGATAGAACAGCGCGCCGGTGTGCTCGATATCGAACTTGAGCGCTCGCCGAAACGCCTCCAGCGCTTCGGCGTTGCGCTTATCGTCGAGCAGCGCGCGTCCCAGAAGCAGCAAGGCGTCGAGGTCGTACGGATCCTGCTCGAGCATCTCCGCGAGACGGACGACAGCGCTGCGGACGCTGCCCGAGCGGCGCAGCAGATCGGCGAGCGCCAGCGCCGCCTCGTGAAACGTGGGCAGCGCCTCGAGCGCCTCTTCGTACGCGCGCCGGGCTTGCTCCCATTCCTCGTCCTGCTCGTGCAGCCGCCCGAGCTCGAGCCACACCTGCACGAAGCCCTGATCGAGCTCGAGCGCCGCGCGATAGGCATGCCGCGCCCCTTGCCGGTCGCCGACCTTGAGCGCGATGTCGCCCTGTAGTTTGTGCAGATCGGCACGGTTCGGCGCTCGCGTCTGCGCCTGGCGCAACGCCGTGAGCGCGCCGGCGGCATCGCCCGCGGCGGCACGCGCCCGCGCCACGGCGACCAGCACCTCGACGTCCTCGGGAGATTTGGCGACCAGCTCTTCCGCGAGCGGCAGCGCTTCGGCCGGTCGCTGCACGGCGAGCAAGCTCTTTACCTCACCGAGCGCGGCGGCGGCGTTGGCGCCGTCGAGCGTGCGCGCCTCGCGATAGCGCTCGAGCGCTTCGCCGTGCAGCCCGCGGCGCGCATAGATGTCGCCGAGCAGTGTGGCCGCCTGCCCGCGGTCCGCGCCGCGCTGCACAGCCCGCGTCGCTTCGGCGACGGCGAGGTCCATCATCCCCTTGCCAGCATAGTCGCGCGCCAGCGCCAGTGGATCGTCTTTCGCCTTTTTGGCGAGCCCGGCCGGCACGGCTTGGGGTGTGGCGGAGGGAGGCGCCAGCTCCTGAAAGATGTTGTCCAAGAGCCGCTGATCGAACGCAAACTCGCCGCCCAGGTTCTCCGCCTGTACGTCGGCGGAAATTTCGGGCACGATGCCGATCGAGACGGTCTCGTACTGGAGATCGATCGCGAGCGAGAACTTTTGCGACACGTAGTAGGGATCGAGCTCGAGCGCCCGCTTCGTCGCCCGCAGCGCGCCGTCGAAGTCCCCGAGATTCGAAAGCGTGAAGCTCAGGTTGTAATGCGCGCCGGCGTTTTGCGGATCGGCTTCGACCGCCCGCACGAAGGCGTTGCGCGCGTCGGTGAATCGCTTCAGCTCGACCAGCACCAGCCCGACGCCGTTCCACGCCGGTGCGGAACCCGGCTGTCCCGCGAGCACCTGGCGGTAGGCCTCGAGCGCGAGTTGGAACCGCCGCAGGTGTGTGAGCAGGAGCGCAAGATTGAGTCGAGCGCCCATGAATTCCGTCGACAGCTGCAACGCTTTCCGAAAGGCTTCGATCGCCTCCTCGGTGTCGCTCTGGTGCGCGAGCACGACGCCGACGTTGTTCCAGGCGAGCGCGTAGCGCGGATCGACTTCGGTCGCCTGCCGATAGGACACGAGCGCTTCGCTCGTCCGTCCCGCCTGATGCAGCACCACGCCGCGCTCGTTCCAGAGCTTGGGCGAATCGGGGACGTCGTGGATCAGCGACTCGTACAGCTCGAGCGCGTCGCCGAAGTCGCGCTTCAGGAGGTGAACTTCGGCCATCGCCTGGCGGACGAGGCGGCGGTCCTCGCCCCGTTCGATCGCGAGGCGGTATTCGCGCAACGCCTCCGCGTAGTAGCCCTTCTGCCGGAACGCGAGGCCGAGATTGTAGTGGGCCAGCTCACTGCCTTCGGCGACTTCCGGCGACGGCGTGTCCTTCAGCCGTTGCTCGGCAGATTTGCGCTCGGCCCGATACCGTTCCAGCGACAGGTTCGTCTGGGCGCGCGCCAGCGGCGGATTGAGCTGGATTGCGCGCTTGGACGCGGCGCGCGCATCCTGATGACGCCCCATGTCGCCGAGCACAAACGCCATCAAGTAGTGCGCGCTGGCGTTGTCGGGGTTGAGCGCGACCGCGCGCTCGAGCGCCACTAACGCCGGTTCGTTGAGTCCACGGTTATAGTAGACCTCGCCCAGATAGAACTGCACGACGCTCGAATCGGGCTCCGCTTCGGCGGCGCGCAGCAACCACTCCGTCGCGACTTCCAACCGGCCACGGGCTTTCTCGGCGAGGCCGAGCTGGATGATGGCGGCGACGTCATCGGGCTTGTGCGCGAGGAGCTCTTCGAATTCGGCAACCGCTTCCTCGTACGCGCCCAGGATCGCGTAGGTGCGGCCGAGCTCCCAGCGCGCATCGCGTTCGTCCGGCGCCTGGCGGAGTCGCTCCTGCAGCTCGGCCACGCGACGGTCGTAGAAACCGGTGTTGTGGTAGGAGATCTCGAGGTTGCGCTGGGCGACCTGCATGCGCGGGTCGAGTTCGAGCGCGCGCGTGAACTGCTCGATGGCCTCGGGGACGAGGCCCTTCTGGTAGTAGAGGACGCCGAGGTTGTTGTGCGCGCCCGCGTCCGACGGATCGATACGGCGGGCAAAGGAGCGGAGAACCGCGAGGTCGCGTTCGGAGACCGCTCCCGGTGACGTCACGGATTACGTGAGTCGAATGGCGTCGAAGATCGCTTTGAGAGACGCCAGATCGGGCAGGAGCAGGAAATGGCCGCGCAGCCCGTCTCGCGCGTCGATGTTGAACTCCGTCTCGACACAAAACACGAAGTCGCGGTCGTGCCCGAAGTTCAGGTAGGTCGTCGTCAGGACGGCGGCCGACACATCCACGACGAGGCTGGGCACGGACGGCAGCAGCAGCATTCCCATGAACTCCGATAGGGCATTCATGTAGGCGCCCGACAGAATATTGCCGCACTCTTTGAGACAGGATTGCTCGATTGTATCGAAGGCCGTGGTCGTACCGAGCGGCCGCTTGAGCAACATGTCGCACACTTTGCGACCCACGGACTCCGGAAACAGCAGCAGCGTGCGCCCCGTGAGATCGCCGAGCATGTGCATCAGCACGGCGGCGACGACTTCCTGCGGATCGCCGATCAGACTCGGCACCTCCTCGAGCCGGGCGATGTTGATCTCGGGCACGGAGATCATGATGCGGCGGTGCGTCAGCTGCGACAGCGCCGTCGCGGCGTGGCCCGCCCCGATGTTGGCGACCTCTTTCAGCGCGTCGAGCTGCAGCGCTTTCAGATCACGGACGTCTTCCATGATATCCCCCGACCTCTAGACCAGACCGGCGGCATCGAGGATGAGCGCCGGCACGCCATCACCCATGATCGTCGCGCCGCTGAAGATCGGTAGCGTGCCCTGCGGCGCTTCGAATCCCTTCACCACGATCTCCTGCTGACTCAGCATGCCATCCACCACAATTCCGGCGCGGCGCTCTCCCATTTCCAGCACGATCACCGGGCGGCGAGGCGGCGGCGCGGGAGCGCCGCCATTCGTTCCCAGGAGTTTCCGCAGATCCACGAGTGGGACTACCCGGTCACGCAACACGATCGCGTCTCGTCCATCCATCGTCGTCAGCGGCGTCGTTCCAAACTCGACGGTCTCGGCGACATAGGTGAGCGGCAGGGCGTACCGCTCTGCGCCGACAGCGGCGATCAACGCCCGCACGATCGCGAGCGTGACCGGCAGCCGCAGCACAAAGGCGGTGCCCTTCCCCGGCTCCGTGCGAATCTCGATCGAACCGCCGAGCACGCGAATGCGCGTCATGGCGACGTCGATGCCGACGCCGCGGCCCGACACGTTCGTGACCGCTGTCGCGGTCGAGAACCCGGGCCGCGCGAGCACGCGGAGCAGCTGATCGTCCGAGAGCGATTCCACGTGCGGTCCGACGAGCCCCTCGCGCTTCGCCTTGTCGAGAATACGCGCGCGATCGATCCCCCGCCCGTCATCGCTGATACTGATCGCCACGCTGGAGCGTTCGCGCACCGCGGCGAGGACGATCTCACCTTCGGGATTTTTCTGGTGGCGCTTGCGCTCCGCCGGCGTTTCGATCCCGTGGTCGACGGCATTGCGCAGCAGATGCACCAGCGGATCGCCGAGCTCGTCGAGGATCGCGCGGTCGAGCTCGATCTCTTTTCCCTCGACTCGGAACTGCACCTGCTTGCCGAGCTGGCGCGCGACGTCGCGGACGAGACGCGGGAAGCGATCGAACACCTGCCAGACGGGGGTCATCCGGGCCTGGATGATTTCGCTTTGAAGATCCGCGGAGAGACGCGAGACTTGAATCGCCACGTCGTCGATCGCCGGATCCTGCCCGACCCAGCGCGCCGCCAATTCGTTCAGCCGTCCCCGCGCGGTGACGAGCTCGCCGATCAGGTCCATCAGCGTATCGAGGCGCCGCAGATCGACCCGGATATGCTTGCTGCGACCGGCCACAGCGGCGGCGCTTTCAGCCGGGGTGACGTGTGCCTCTTCTCCGCCACCGATCGTCACCGCCTCGACATCGCCAACAGCGCGAAGCGCCGTTTCGATCTGCGCGGTGCCAGCGGCCGTGTCGAGCTCGAACGCAAACCGTCCGTCGAAGTCATCTGCTTCGAACGCGGCCGGCGGCGGCTGGATGCGATGCACACCGCCGAGCTTCTGCGCTTTGCGGATGATCAGCATCGCCCTACCACCCTTTAAGGGCGCCTCGGGACGAAGCGTGATTGTTCCGGATCCGATAGGCGCAACAGACGCCACAGCGGACGCAGCAGGCGCAGCAGGCGCAGCAGGTACGCTCTTCTCTTTGGCACCTGCTCGATCGAGTTCGCCGAGGAGTGCGGCGATGTCCAGCTCGCGTTCGCGACCGGCGACCGCGAGGCCGACCGACTTCTCCAAGGCGTCGGTCGCGCGGAACAACAATTGAAGCGTGTCGTCGGTGGGAGGCTTGCCGCCGCGACGCAGATGATCGAGCAGATTCTCCATGCGGTGGGCGAGGTCGGCGACCCGGCCGTACCCCATCGTCGCCGCCATGCCTTTGACGGTATGGACGGCGCGGAAGATCCCCCCCACCGGTTCCGACGCGGCCGGGTGACGCTCCCACTCGAGCAACAGCTGATTGCAGGCGCTCAAGTGCTCGCGGCTCTCGGCCAGGAACAGCTCGGCGTACTGCGAGAGGTCCATGAAGAGGCTAGCCGAGCACGCGCTGGACGGCTTCGAGGACGCGAGAGGGTTGGAAGGGTTTGACGACGAAGTCTTTGGCGCCCGCCTGAATGGCTTCGACGACCAGTGCCTGCTGGCCCATCGCGCTGCACATCAGGATCTTGGCGTCGGGATCGTGCTTCACGATTTCGCGCACGGCGTCGATACCGCCCATGTCCGGCATCACGATGTCCATCGTGACCAGATCGGGCTTGAGCTGCCGGTACTTCTCGACGGCCTGGGTACCGGTTTCCGCCTCGCCGACGACCTCGAACCCGGCTTGCGCCAGGATGTCGGTGATCATCGTGCGCATGAAGATGGCGTCGTCACAGACGAGAACCGTGTGGCTCACTGCGCGCTCCTTAAGTAGTCAGGATCGGGCCCAACAATGCCGCGACGTCCAACACGATGAACAAATCACCGCGGGCGCCCCCCCCCCCCCGTCCCCCCCCCC
>Ga0209160_1005220_pt1 | contig 10274 bp, 15 predicted proteins | sample GraSoiAngelo_153_FD_186167 | JGI IMG/M metagenome (GOLD analysis project Ga0209160, IMG submission 186167) | Grasslands soil microbial communities from the Angelo Coastal Reserve, California, USA - 14_1009_12_40cm (SPAdes) (version 2) | ecosystem: Environmental > Terrestrial > Soil > Grasslands ... | reverse complement strand
GGTGGCAACAGACGGTAGCTTTTTCGTGAGCGATGGCTATCGCAATGCCCGCGTGATGAAATTTTCGCCGACGGGAGCATTCCTGTTCCAGTGGGGAACGAAGGGCAGCGGCCCGGGCGAATTCGATCTGCCGCACGGAATCGCACTGGATCACACGGGACATATCTACGTCGCGGATCGAAGCAACATGCGGATACAAATCTTCGACGGCAGCGGCCACTACATCGGCGAGTGGAAAGGCAGGGACATCGGACGACCGTATGATCTACGTTTCGCGTCAAAACGATACTGCGTTTGTCGCCGATGGCGGCGACCAACCTGATACGCCGCCAGATCGGTCGGGCGTGGCGGTCGTTCGTCCTGACGGCAGTGTAATCGAACGTTTCGGTCGGTGGGGGAATTACGACGGCCAGTTCGAGATGGCGCACGCTGTCGCGGTGGCAAGTGACGGATCGGTATACGTCGCTGACATCACTGGCGGACGAGTGCAAAAATTTGTGCGTGACGGACGATAAGCAACGTCCCCGGCGTGGTCCCAACAACGCAACGCGATGCATCGGACGCCGCGCACATAGTTTGGTCGGCCGGTGATCGCTGGTGTTAGCCGGATTACCCCGGCTGGCCGCAGACTTCGCAGGTGGCGAGAGACGCCTCGATGCGCTTGCAGACGGCGTCGTTCCGACAGTTGACGCAGAACCGCAGAACTTTCCCTGACACCTTGTGGACACGTTATTTGTGAGCAAGCGACGTTAAACGTTGATAACGGCGGTGGCGGTTGGCATTGAATGACCGCCCCGAATTTCGAAGAGCTTGCTCCGTCCTTGAACTGAAGTAACGCTCAATAAATTCCTGCGGGGACGTAAAATCCTTGCATGTATAGCGCAGAGCGAACCTTCTTCTGCAAACTCACGGCTATAATTCAGCACATTGTTGCACAGACGAGTCGGCTCAGGTTGCCGACTGTGAAAATTCAATTTCAGCGCACACCAGTTCCGCATATAATCCCGCCTGCGAAGTCGGCCAACGCGAGGAGAAAGCGGATGGCCGCACGAAGTGGTCAGAGAGGTAGTATCGTCAGAAACGGTCGGTTCTGGGCTGTCCGATTTCGGATCGACATCCCCGGACAATTCAACCGTAAAAAGTGCTATGTGCGCTTGTGTCCTATCGAGGGCGAAGGTGCATTATCCAAAACAGAACGCCAGCGGTTGGCTCTTGACATAATCGCAAAGGAGGGAGCGAACAGCGAGAAAAGATTTCAGCAGACCGAAGCCGAATCTTGCACAGTCACATTCCGGGATCAGGCAGAGATATGGTTGGTGAACGTATCAACCCGTAAACGTAAACCAATCAAACCACATACTCTCCGAACTTGGGCGAGTCATTTATATTGGCTCAATTCCAAAATTGGTGACACACCTTTGAACGCCATCAACAATGGTGCTTGCCGAAGGCTTGTGCAAGAAATGCATGACGCAGACTTTACGCCGAAGACGATGCTCAACTATTTGCAGGTCGTAAAATCCGTTGTTCGTTCTCTCGTAACGAACGACGGCGATCCTGTGTTTCCACGAGAGTGGAATCACGAATTCATCGACCTGCCGCTTATCAAAAACCAGCATCAGCCGACCGTAAGCAGCGACGAGATCAGAGAGATCATCGACGAGGCAAATGGTTGGTATCGAATCTTATTTTCTTTGTTGCCGGGGTCGGGTATGCGAGTAGGCGAAGCACTGGCGTTAGAGGTCAGCGACATTCGCCCGGAAAGCGTAAGCGTCACGAAGAATCTCGATCAACGAACGCTTGCCAGCACGAAAACAGAAGCAGGCGAACGGGAAATCGATTTGGCTCCTGAACTGGCTGAAATGCTGAGGACGTACATCGGCGCACGAACTTCAGGCTTCCTGTTCCGAACGCGCAAGGGCGGTCCTATATTGCAGAGGAACGTCCTGCGAATGCTGCACGCGATTCTGAAACGTATGAACAGGCCGAAACTGGGCTTTCATGCATTCAGGCGATTTCGGGTGACGCATCTCAGAAAGAACATGGTGCCTGAAGACCTCATCAAGTTCTGGATCGGGCACGCTCCGAAAACTGTAACGGATGAGTATTCCAAGGTGAAGAATGACGTCAATTTTCGTAGGGAAGTTGCGGACAAGGTTGGCCTTGGATTCGATTTGTCGGGTCAGATGGATTCGAGTCAGATGGTCACAAGTGTCCACAACTTTTCAGTCGCAGAACCTTTGCATGTCGTTTAAAATAAAGCCACGCGCCCTTAGCTCAGTTGGATAGAGCGTCTGGCTACGAACCAGAAGGTCGGGAGTTCGAATCTCTCAGGGCGCGCCATTCTTTTCACGCGGTTACCAAGAAATTCCCAACCTCAGTTTTGGGTGCAATGGGTGCAACTGGCAATTTCGGTGCCACTGTGGGCATGTGGAAACCAAGGCCAGCTTGCTCCGCTGTGAATCTGCGGAACTCAACATCTTCCTTCACTTTCGAGTAGCCATCTGTGATGCTCTTGTCCGCGTGTCCAATCCAGAACCGCAACAAGTCTTCCGGCACTCGGCATTTTCGAAGATGCGTCACGCGAAAGCGCCGGAAAGAATGAAACCCGCACGTCTCCCGGCCAATTTTCTCCAGGATCGGATGCAAGCTCCTTCGCAGCACATTAGATTGATGCAGCGGAGTTCCTGCCGAGGTTTCGAAAACGAAGCCTTCCGTTCGGCCCGCTATGTGATCGTGTAACTCGGCCCGCTATGTGATCGTGTAACGCTTCAGCCAGAGAGGAGTGAAGGTCAATCTCACGGATGGCATTCTTCGTCTTGGGAGAATACAGCCTTCCGTTCCAATGACTGTGCCGGACGCGAATGACTGCGCCTCGAATGTCCTCCACTCGCAGCGCAAAGGCTTCCCCGATCCGCAGACCTGTTCCAGCAAGCAGAGCGAAGAGGAGCTGATATTGCCCTTCCGCCTCGGAAAGAATCGTAGTGATTTCCTCGGCTGTGAAGCTCGGCTTGTTCTGGCCCTCGATTACAGGCAGGTCCATGAAGTCGTTCTTCCACTTCACCGGATAAATTTCCTCGCCCTTCTCATCGACTGCGGACGCTACGACCATCTTCACAATTTGCACGTAGTTGGTAATGGACTTTGGGGAGAATCGCGGCGCTCCGTCTTTCAGCTCGGCAGCCATCTTCGCAATGACGCAATCTTTCACTGTGAGATTGTTGACCGAGGAGAGCGGCATTTCTCCGATCTGCCGGTTAAGGTAAGAAAGATAGCTCGCCCACGTTAACGCAGTTCTCGGCTTGATTGGATTCCGTTTCCGCGTCTGCACAGATTTAAGCCATCTTTCGGATTGCTGCTGGAACGTTGTGCCAAGGTTGACCGCTTCCGCTTCTCGAAGCGTAGCCTCGGAGTTTGCTCCGAACTCAGCGATGATCTCCTTGCCCCTTCGCTTCTGCTCGAACTTATTGAGTGATCCCGGCCCGCTCACCGGACAGATTCTCACGCACTTGTAGGCGCGTGATTGCTGCCCTGGAACGTCCAACCAAAACCGGGCATAGAGTGCATTTCCTTTCCTCTCGATACGGCCATTCTGACCAGACCTGCGAGACATGCATTTCCTCCGTCTCCGATCTGGAATCGCAGGCGGCACGATAGCATGGTCTGTGGCGGTAGAGGAAGCTGGAAGGTTGGCAGCGGCCAAAGGCGAACTCCGGCATTTAAAGCCCGGAGCGTGGGCCAGTCTGGTATCTAGATCCGATTGGACGTTTGTTGGACTCAGCCAAAAGGCAGGCCGGGGGCGGCTTTCAGGTCAACTTGAAGAACCCGCTCTACAGCTAACCCGCGTGGACTAATGCCCACTTAATGCTACAAATCCGCTTGGCTCTCGTGCGATACCGTACATCTTGTATTTTTGCTGAACTCTGAGGCCCAATCCGACGTAAAATTTTGGCGTCGCGTTGGAGGTTCCCCGATGAGCAAGAAGAAGCGCAGGCTGCGTGGCACGGTTCAAAAAGTCATCAAGTCCCCCTTTCCAGGCGCACCAGAGAAGGCACAGATCGGGGTTGACGAAGCGGACGATTTGTACCGAGAGATTCGCATTGAGAACGTAGTTACTGACGAGAATGGCGAGCAGGCCCATCTCAAGCCAGGCGCGAAAGTAGATGTCGTGGTCGAAGCGGCTTCTGATGCCACAACAAAGAAGCCCGATTGAGCGCCGAGCCTAGCCGCCGCGAAAGTCCCTGGCCCATCAATTTTGCTGTTCGCTAAATCGCCGACCTGAGATACAAGGGTTATAGGCGAGAGATCAGCGGCTGCCATGACCTGATTAGAGCAACCCGCATTAAAAGGTAACCCGCCCTGCTCACAAGCTAGGCGAAGCGATCCGCGAAGCTCGCTCACTCAGGGGAGCCATGCCAACGGTAGGAAGGGGGCAAGGCATGACGACAGGGGGCTGAGGATATGGCTACGCTGAGGGGTATGGCCAAGGATCGAAGCGGCCAAAAACCCCTGGCCTCTCTAGAAAGCTATCTGTTCGGACACAATGTTTGGCAGTTTTGGAACTGTTAACCATACGGTTACTAGACCCCGCAGCCTTCCAAAAACTTACCCTTGAGCAGATAATTTTTGGAATCGCGCCACTTACCGGAGGGCCAGCGTGGGCGACCCGAAGTATTCGCTAATCAACCTTGGCGATTTGTCGAAACCCGCAAACACGCTCATTAAGAAAATTTCCGCTGCCATCGGCGGGCTATACAAGCCTTTTCAGATACGGCGAGTTGCACAGGCCGAGGCGGATGCGGACAAAATCCAAGCTGCGGCGCAGATTGAGATTACCAAACTTCAACACCGCGCCATATCCCGGCTCTTTGCCGAAGAAGCGAAGAAGCAGCACAATATCGAGGCGATCACGCTCAAAGCTCTTGCCGATGTTGGCCCGGAGGCCAAAACGGACGACGTGGAGGACGATTGGATTGCAAATTTCTTTGACAAATGCCGGTTGATCTCGGACGAGGAGATGCAGAGTTTGTGGGCCAGAATTCTTGCAGGGGAAGCCAACTCTCCAGGCAAATTCTCGAAGCGAACAGTGAATCTCGTCGGGAGCCTTGATAAATCGGATGCCATGCTGTTTTCGCGACTCTGCGGCTTCGGGTTCACTATCGCGCAGAACTTTGATCCCCTAATCTTCAACACAGATCACAAAATCTACAGTGACGCTGGAATACACTTCGGGGGCATATCGCATCTTGAAAGCACAGGCTTAATTCAATTCTCCGTTGCTGACTATTATCGAACTGGTATCAGCCAAAAAGGTTTCGTCTACTACTTCGGACACCCGGTTTGGATTGAGTTCCCACAAGGCCAGAAAAAGCATCAATTGCCTATTGGACAAGTTCTCCTTACCAAAGCTGGTGCGGAACTGGCGCCGCTCTCTGGAGCACAACCGCGAGAGGGTTTCGTGGATTTTGTGAAAAATCAATGGAAGAGATTTGGGATCAAGACGGAACAACAGACCGTGCAGAGTACGACTGGCGAGGCCGAATCCGGCAGTCCGCCCGCTGGTTGATTGCTTGGGTGCAACTTGGGTGCATCAGCCGAGCGTAGGTTCTTTTATAAGCGATTCCAGACCAGTAAGTTAAGTGTTGACTTCAACTCACTACGAACCAGAAGGTCGGGAGTTCGAATCTCTCAGGGCGCGCCATTCTACAAGGGTTTCAGCGACTTACCTCTAAAAACAGCCCCGCCGTGTTACCAGTTTGCTACCCCAAGGTAACCTTTACAGCCGGAGCCGCTGCCGCGTTGAGACCCCCGCTGAAGCAGGGCGGAGTATCATCTGTGGCATGGTGAAACCATTCATCCAGCCGGTCAGGCGTCGCCGTGGAAATCCTAACTGGGGAAGGCCGCTTCCGCCCGCTCCAGCTGTTCCTACCGAGTTCGAAACGCAAGTCCGACACTTGGGACTCACGAAGCAGACATGTACCCGTTCAGTGGCGTTACGGAATTGGTGCGAGCGGAATAAGAACCGGTGCTACATACCGGAATGGCTGCTTGAGGAGTGGGGAATCGCTGTGGAGCCCTACGTCAGTGGCGCAGCGTGACCACGGTTGTGAGTGCTGGTTAGCGAAATAATTTTGGAAGCCTTACGGTCTCGGTGTCGCGCGAACACTTTCCCCTCTGCTTGTTCCACCTGGCTTGAGCCGCTTTCCGGGCCCGCTTGCGCTCACGCCCGCAAAATACCTCAAGTTCGAATCTCTCAGGGCGCGCCATACTTCTCAGACACCTACACAGATTTCCCCAACTTGCAGCCGGTTAACTGAACGGTAACTGTAGTGAAAATTGTAGGGACTCACTGCACGCGCTCCGTCCCGAGCTCTGCTGTCTTCGTTGCGTTGTATGCTTCGAAGCGCGAGAATGCGTTCTCAGCCAACGCCAGCATGGGATGCGCGTAGCGCTGTGAGATCACGGCGCTAGAATGTCCGGCAATTTTCTGAATGGTGAACGCCTCAGCGCCCGACTCCCCGAGGGTGCGTCAGCATTTGCGTGCGAGTTTTCCTAACCTGGAAACTCTGCCAACCAAGCCAAATCCTCAAGTGTCCCTAAGGGATCAGTTCGGCCTGAGCTATTATTTACAACGATGCGAGAGAATGGAGGGTCCAATATGCCGGTCGCGCTTCCTGAACCTGACGGCGAGCGGGAGGGCATTCCGCTGTGGCTCTGCCCCAACTGTGATCAGCTCAAGCCCTTGCAAGACTACGGGTGGAAAAAGCGAAATGACATTTGTCCCGGTCAGCAAGTCTGGTTCAAGCAAGGTTGGTGCAATCGCTGCCTGCAGGCGCTGGTTAAGAGCGTTGAAGTGAGTTGACAGGGGCGGTCGTGCTGGGGGTGTTGGAGAGACAGTGACTCCATACACGGTTTCCAGGAAACTCAGCGCGTTAGCATTTCATGACAGTCCTCCTGGGCTGAGACGGGCGTGGATAGGTTCAGCCTCGGGGAGATCACCGCACCAGCAGCACGGCAATAACGCATAGCCCGCCCGCCAGTGCCCACTTAATTGAGCTGCCGAGTGTGATTCTCTGCCAACGACTGGGTTCGGGGCGCTGTTCAAACAGTTTTCGGAACTCTTGATAGGGCATTTTTTATTCTCTCGGGATTCTGGCAATTGATGGGTTGTGCACGCAAGTGGACGCCATCGCAAAACGTGGGGGAAACTAGCCCCCGCGCGCGGTCGCGCAGGCTCACAGCCGACTGTAACCGGACAATGTAGGCAGGAGTTCGCTCTTGGTAGCGGGGCGCGGGAGCGTGCAGCAATGCCATCACTTCGGTTTCTGAGATTGCTTTCGGAACTTCGAGGTTACCTTCGTGTGCCCGCGCAATCATTCCGCATGGCTTTGCCCAGCAGCCTTTTGACAGAATGGCCAGCGGAGGCACCATGGCGGCGCAGTACACAGAAGAAGATTTGCGGCAAGCGTTTCTGTGCGGCGTTATGGAAGGTGCGCAACATGGCAATGCAAACGCCCACGAGACTTTTACCAGCGCTGATATCGCGTGGATTGATGCTCTTTTCTATCACGGATTCAGCAACCACGAGCTTTTCAGCAGGCCGGGTTACAGCACGCCAAAGCAAAGACGCATGGCCGCGACAGCGGGTGAATAGAACGGCAGCAATGCGCATCTCCCAGGGCGTTCCACGTCCCAGATCCCTCGCTGAGCTCGGAATCTCGTTGCTTCGTGCTGGCGGCAGATTCTGAACGCACACCAGCCTGATTACGCTGCGCGTCTAGATCGTTCTTTTCTTCTGTTGTTCGCGGTAGGAGCCAAAATTGGCCGCAGCTGATCACAAATCTTATCAGCCAGTGTCTCGGGATCTTCGAGAACATCGGAATAATGTTCTTTGAACTGCTCACCCCATATCTGACTTCCATCGCATACATCAATCAGCTCCACATGCAAGAGCAACTCGTCGTTGTGGCGAATCATTTCACCTACGGCAATGGCGTTGACAAGCAGGTTTTCTCCTAGGCTCCGAGAATCCAGATCCTTCCCCCGCTGGTGCTGAACAGTGTTGTAAGCCAAAACCCGTACGCCAGGCGCTCGCGACATGGTGTCGATGACTCGCTCGATGATTCTCCTATTCAGAAGCTCCATCTCTGCGTCGGCGGATTCGCTGGCAAAGGGTAACACTGCCACTGATCCTACTTTGCCCCCGTTTCTGCGCCTTCCCCCATGGTTGCTCGGCTCTTGCGGAATCGGAATAAACCTGTATCCCCGGCCTGTTACTGTTTCGATGTAACGGGGAGCGGTGGCAGAGTCTCCCAAGGTCCCGCGAAGAGTATGTATGCCCTTGTAGAGGCTGCGCTCGAAGTCAACGAGAGTATTGTCCTGCCACAGATGTTGCTGGAGTTCTTGTCGCGTGCATATCTTTCCCGGATATTCCAGCAGCACCAACAAGATTTTGGAAGCTTGTGGCTCAAACTTGACCTTAAGTCCGTGCTTCCGCAGTTCACCGGTTTGAGGACTGAACTCGAAGACTCCGAAACGAATGACACGTGGGGCCAGAGCTGGATTTTTCATGGCGCGCGGTTCCGTTCATTGTGCATACAACTTTTTGGAACGCGAGACGGGTTAGCTACGAGGTACGCCGGCCAGAGCGGGGGATGTGCAGGGCTTACGTCCTGTTTGGCTGGAGTTCGGCGAACTTCTTCGGCCAACGCAAACGCGCAGCAGCAAGTTATCTTGCAACGAATCAGTGATCAATCCCTCGAAAGGTGTAGCGTACATACAGCCTTAGTTGTAGAACTCTGCGGAAATCCCGCTGCCCGCGTCAATTGGTGGTGCTTTCCTTCTGAGTAGCCCTCGTCTCTTCTTCTTCTTCGCCCTCTTTTTCTTCGCCGTCTCCCTCTTCAATCTTCTTCTTCGTCCGGCTCTTCCCGAACGAGGACATCGGCAGCTACCGAGCGATCAGACGGGTGTGCATCGAGGTATTCTGGACGTATTCTGCGCATGCCCAATGGTACGCCTCGCACCCTTTGGCACCTCAAACCGACGTGCACCAAATGGCCGTCGGGGACGGAGAGCACGCGATGGTCAAGCAAACCGCTAATGACTACTCGCCTCGCCCTCAATCCACGCGTCTCCCATGGCATGCACCGACAATATGGCAACGAGCGCACTGAGAAGCAGCAGATTCTGAAGGCGCACGAATCGCGGCATCTGACATCGTTGGCGTGAGTGCAGAGACGAGCGGGCGTTTGAGCTGGCCACAGAGCGCAGGATTTCAGGCTCTGTTGGTTATCTGGAGTGATTTGTGGTGGAACCTCGCACTCGCTCTTCCTTAATCCTGGTTTTTTCCGAGTCTGCGTCTTCGAAATGTGCTTCAGTTGCTCCAGGTCGGTACTGCGGCCTCTTGCCTGCTTGTTCGCGATCAGGTGGTCCAACGAGATGAAGTGAACCGAAACGCCGAAGAAGGTCCCAGCAACCCGATCCTTCCACGCAGCAGGAAACTCGATACCGGCGTGAGAATGTCTATCCGAACCGGTGCTATGCCGATCTGATAAGTCAGTTCGTTCTTGTGTAAATGTCGCCGGAGTAATCCCATCGGATTGTAGAGGAGCGCCGAACTTTTTAAGACTTCGAATACTCGCGGCGAATTCTCGGCTGAATTGTCGACCCACACGTCAAGATCTTTCGTGTAGGTGGCTCACTGTACTTCATAATTGCATAGCCACCCACGATCAAATACCGAACCTCAAATTCGTTTAAGAGTTGTGCCGCGGCTGTCGCGCCAGCTAAACCAGATAGAACGTTTGTGTTTTCCCGTGGGTCACCAGCGCCGTCAAACGCCGACTCTCCCGCTACTCCTGGAACGTCAATCGCGGCAATCAGCGTCACCCGGATGGCTGGATATACACGCTGACAGTGGCGTTCCAGCGTGTGCGCGAAGCCAAAGTTACCACTAATTGTTACCACTGGCCGTTTTTGCGGGAACTCCGGAGAGGTAAGTGCTTGATTCTAAATTGGCTGCCCCCCAGGGATTCGAACCCCGATATGCTGATCCAGAGTCAGAATCGGCCTATTTGCTCAACTGCTTGTCTGTCGCGGGTTTCGCCGCTAACTGCCTGTGTCAACAATTACTTCGGCAATATGGGGACTTGCGCCTAAATGTGCCTAGATAGGCCGAAGTCAGGCAAAGAGTCCGGACAATTTCCCGCACAGGTTCGGAAGGAAGTTTTGATTTCTTCCATTGCGCTTTTTTATCGGCCTACTTAGGATTTGCT
>Ga0209160_1005217_pt1 | contig 10277 bp, 11 predicted proteins | sample GraSoiAngelo_153_FD_186167 | JGI IMG/M metagenome (GOLD analysis project Ga0209160, IMG submission 186167) | Grasslands soil microbial communities from the Angelo Coastal Reserve, California, USA - 14_1009_12_40cm (SPAdes) (version 2) | ecosystem: Environmental > Terrestrial > Soil > Grasslands ... | reverse complement strand
CTGCACGAACGCGTTGCGGCTCGAGCAGTACCTCGAGGTCTTCAAGCCGAGCCCGCGCCTGACGTTCGTCGTCCACCTCGACGGGATGCGCGAGATCCACGACTACATCTGCGACTACCCCGGACTGTGGGACATCGCGATCGACGCGATCAAGAACGCGCGTGCCGCCGGCTTCCGGGTCACGACGAACACGACGATCTTCAAGGAGACCTCCGTCGACGATGTGATCGAGATGATGGGCTATCTGACGAACGAGGTCGGGATCGACGGGATGCTGATCGCGCCCGGGTACCAGTACTCGCAGATCGACCCGAACCTGACGATGACGCGCGCGGAGCACGAGGAGAAGTTCCGCATCATCCGCAAGGTCGCGCGGCAGCGCTCCTACCGGTGGCTCGCGACCCCGATCTACCAGGAGTTCCTCGCCGGCGAGCGGAAGCTCCCGTGCGCGCCGTGGGGCTCGATCACGCGGAACCCCTACGGCTGGAAAGGACCGTGCTACCTGCTCACGGACGGGATCTTTCCGACCTACGATGCGCTGCTCGAGGGAATCGAGTGGGAGGAGTACGGCCCGGGGAACGACCCGCGTTGCGAGCATTGCGCGATTCACTCCGGTTTCGAGCCCTCCGCGGCCTACGAGGCCGCATCGTCCCTCAAGGAAGGCGCGAGGAGCATGGCGTGGACGCTGTCGGGCTGACCTTCGCCTGTGCGATGACGGTCGAGGAGCGCATCGCGCGGCGGCTGGGCCGGACTGCGCTCGTCGGCCTGGGAGTCGCGAACGGCGTGCCGGACGGCGATCGCCTCGTTTCGTTCGGAATCGCGGGCGCGCTCCGCGGCGATCTCCCGGTCGGCACTGTGATCGACGCGACGCGCGTCGTGGACGAGACCGGATCGGTGCTGTGGGAAGGCGGGCCGCTCGGCGTCACGCCGGCGCGCACCGGAACGATTCTCGGCGCCGGCCGCATCGTCGACGACCCGTCCGAGCGCGCACGCTTGCACCGCCAGACTGGGGCGGACGCCGTCGATATGGAATCGGGCCTGCTGGCTCGGAGCGGGCGCCTCGCCGGCTGCGTGCGTGCAATCAGCGACACGCCGACCAGCAGGCTCGCCGGTCTGGCCGAAGCTGTGAAGCTGACCGGGGAGCCCGATCTCGTCGGTTTCGTGCGCGGCTTCCTTCGCGCACCGCGGGACACGGCCCGCGCGGTGGCCAACGCGCGTCGGGCACTGAGACGCCTGGAGGCGGTGACGTGAGCCGCCGGGTGCTGCTGGCCGCGCCCCGGTCCTTCTGTGCGGGCGTCGACCGCGCGATCGAGATCGTCGAGCGCCTCCTGGCCGAGCATGGCCCCCCGATCTACGTCCGTCATCAGATCGTCCACAACGACCACGTCGTCAGGCGGCTCGAGCAGATGGGCGCGGTCTTCGTCGACTCGGAGGACGAAGTCCCGTCCGGAGAGATCTGCGTTCTGTCGGCGCACGGCGTCGCACCGGCCGTCCGCGAGAACTGCGAGCGCCGCGGCCTCCGCGTCGTCGACGCGGTCTGCCCGCTCGTGTCGAAGGTCCACGCCGAGGCGCGCCGGTACGCCGACACCGGACATCTCGTTGCGCTCGTCGGCCACGCGGACCACGTCGAGGTGATCGGAACGCGCGGCGAGCGACCCGACTCGACCGTGGTGATCGAGTCGCCGGAGGATGCGGAAAAGCTCGAGTCGGACGGCAGGCCCGTCGCCGTGGTGACCCAGACGACGTTGTCCCTCGACGACGTGCAGGCGACGGTCGATGCACTGGAGGGACGGTTCGGTACGCTCCGGCGACCCGCCGCCGATGACATCTGCTACGCGACCCAGAACCGCCAGGACGCCGTCAAACGGCTGGCCGAGGAAGCGACGCTGATCCTCGTGATCGGGTCGGAGACGAGCTCGAACGCGCAACGGCTCGTCGAGGTTGCCCGAAACGCAGGCGCGGCCGCCGAGCTGATCGGCGGCGACGACGAGCTCGACGTTGCCGTGCTTGACGGCCACACCACAATCGGGCTCACCGCCGGGGCTTCGACGCCCGAGGAGCTGGTCGAGGCAACGGTCTCGCGCCTGGCGGAGCTCGGATGGGGCGACCTCGAGGAGATCACCGTCGCCCGCGAGAACGTGCAGTTTCGGCTGCCACGGGAGGTTGCTGCGTCGTGACGTCAGTCGAGATTCCGATCTCGATTGCCGCGGCGCTGCCGACCCTGACCGTGCTCGACATCACGAACGACGTGCGGCAAGGCGTGTCTGCGGCGGGCGGGAGCGGGATCGCGTACGTGTCACCGAACGGCGATCCGTCAGTCGTGCGCGTGCAGGAACGCGAGACGGGTCTCTTCTCGGATCTCGAGTGCCTGCTCGAGCGGCTCGTGCCGCTGGAGGCCGACGAACGGACTCGTCTCCTCTCGTTCCTGCTCGGGCCGCGGACCGAGCAGATTCCGTATGCGGACGGCAGCCTGTGCCTCGGGCAGTGGCAGCGGATCCTGCTCCTCGGCTTCGAGGACCGTTGTGCGGATGAATGGACATTGACGCTCGTCGGCTAGGCGTATGACAGCGACTGGGAGCTGACGCGGGTCGGTTAGAGCGCCGTCCCGTTTGACCAGCCTGGTCTCCAGGGACCACACTCTCGTCGTGGAGCGGGCGCGCCGCCACCAGACCTTCCTCGCGCGACTCGCGCTTGCCCTGCTCGTCCTCGTCGCCGAGCTCGCCGGCCGCTCTCTCACCCATCGCGTCAACATCGGCCGCCACGTCGAGACGCGCTACGCCGGGGCCGAGTACTACCCGTTCCTCGTCGCGGCGGTGAAGGTCGGCGTCGCGCTGATGCTCGCGCGCGTCGCGTGGCGCTTCGCGAAGGCTCGCTCCGTCGCCGCAGGCGCGCGCCGCCTGCTCGATGCGCAAGGACGGCGGGCCGGCGGCATGCCTCGCGTCCGCCTCGACCTGTCTCCCCGTCTGTGGCTCTGCGCGTTCCTCGGAACCGCGCTTATCTACCTAGTGCAGACCGACGCGGAGCGCGTCTCCACGACAGGCGAGTGGCCGGTGTTCGGGCCGTGGCTCCACACGTCCGCGCTTCCCGTCTTCGCCGTCCTGTCGGTCGTGGTCGCCGTCGTCTACCGCGCCGTCGCGCGCTGGCTCGCCGACTACGAGCGCTATGCCCGCGCGGCGGCGGCGCGAGCGTCGCGACTGGCCGAGTACGCACCTGTCACCGCACGGCAACAGGTGTGCGACGACCTCCCGCCGCGCGGCCTGTTCGGCCTCGCGTTCGAAGTCCGGCCGCCTCCCGCCCCCGCGTAGGCCTGCGGACACGGCGTCCGCGGGCTCGGGGCCCACCTCGACCACGGGAGGACGTTGTGAACGCAGAACTGGTCAGCGAACTCGAAGCACCGCGACATCGAACCTGGCAGGCGCGCGCCGTGTCGACGATCGGCCCGGTCACCGTGCTCGCCGGAACGGTCTGGGCGCTTCTGCAGCCGTACCGCGTGACCCTCTTGCACCCGCACGGCCAGGGATTCTGGTGGCTCGTCGTCGAGCCGCCCCTGCTCGTGATGGCCGTCGGGCTGCTCTTCCACCTCGTCGTGCTACCGGGGCTGCTCGAGGACCTCGAGGAAGCCGGATCGAGCGATGCAGCCACCCTCTGAACACGTCCACTGGATGTTCGCGACGGGGTTCCTGGTCCTCGGCCTCTGTCAGTTCGGAGAAGCGATCGTCGGCACGGAGGTGTGGCGCCGCCGCGCCTGGCGCGCGTACCTCTGGCCGTCCGTCTTCTTCCTGATGGGCGTTCTGATGTGGCCGGTGATGACGTTCTTCACCAACTCGACGATCCACATGCTGGCCCACGGAACGTGGGCGGAGGTGCTGATGATCGCCGGCGCGACGGAGCTCGCGCTCGTGCGCGGGAAGCTCTCGAGCCCGTGGTGGCGGTTGATGACGGCGCTCGCCTTTGCCGTTTCCGGCAGCGCCTTCTTGATTCACGAGCAGAACGGCTGGTTCTTCCAGCGCTCGTCGTTTCTGCATCACGCGATGGGATGGACGCTGTTCGGCGCCGCGATTGTGCTGCTTGCACGCTGCATCCGTCCCCGGTCCGTCGCGACGGGATTGGCATTCGCGCTCACATTCGTCGTCATCGCCGTGATGCTCTACTGCGACCGCGATCTCGCGCCGGTCTTCGGCCACCTGTCGCCGATCGCGGGGGCTCCGCACAGATGAGGCGGCTCGCGGTCGTCGCGCTGCTCGCCCTGGCGTTTCCGGCTGCGGCGTTCGCTCACGCCAGCCTCCAGCACACGGGCCCCTCTTACCGGGAGCGACTCCAGACCGCGCCGCGCAGGGTCTGGCTCGACTTCGACCAGACTGTCAAGGCGCTCCCGAACTCGATCCAGGTCTACTCATCGCGCGGCGACGTTGTATCGCTGCCGGCGCGCAACGAGAAGAACGCCGATTACGTCTCCGCCCAGCTGCGCCGCTCGCTTCCCAGGGATGCGTACACGGTTCGCTGGCACGTGATCTCGAGCGACGGCCACGTGATCTCCGGTCTCTTCACGTTCGGCGTGCGAACTCCGGCGCCACCGCCGACCGAGGCGTACGGCGCCTCCGGCCCGACGCGCACGGAGCACGTGGTGCGCTGGTTGTACTTCCTTTCGCTCGCCCTGTTCGTCGGCGGCATCGGCTTCCGCGTGCTCGTCGTCCGAGGGCCGCTCCCGCCCCGCGCCGAGAAGCGCTTCTATGCGCTGACGGCGATCGGCGCGCTCGCGACGCTGAACGTCGGGATCGCCGCGTTCGTCCTCCGCGCGGAGGACGCACTGCAACTTCCCTTCAGTCGCCTGCTCTACGGCGACCTGTCGGCGATCGTCGGCGGGACTCGCTTCGGGCAAGCCTTCGTCGCCATGACGCTCGGCTTCGCGCTCGTCACGGCCTTGCTGTTCTTGTCCTGGCTGACGGATCGAACGGTCTTCCTGCTGCCGGCGTTCCTGCTCGGGCTTGGATTTGCGTCCGGGCTCTCGCTCTCCGGTCATTCGGCGGCGGATGCGGGCGCGTCGTGGAAGTCGGAGCTCGCCGACTGGGTCCACCTCTCGGCGGCGTGCATCTGGATCGGCGGGTTGGTGCAGCTCGCCGTCGTCGTGCTCCCGCTCGCGCCCGACCTGCGCAGGTCGGCCTTTCTGCGGTTCTCGAGCGTCGCGACGGTGCTCGTCGCGCTCCTGATCGCCGCCGGGACGTACCTGAGCATCCTCCGGCTGCCGCACGTCCACGACCTGTGGACGACCGGCTACGGGCACGTGCTGCTGGTCAAGCTCGGGCTCGTCGCGCTGGCGCTCGCATGGGGTGGGATCCACAGACTCGTCGCCGTGCCGGCAGTTGCACGCGGCGGCGAAGGACTGTTCGCACGCCTGCCGCGCAGCGTCCTCGGCGAAAGCTTCGCCGCGATGGCCGTCTTGCTCGCTGCAGCCATCCTCGTCGACTCGAGGCCGCCGCCGCGCGTGCCTGCTCAGACAGAGTTGTCGCGCAAGGCGAGCACGTTCGAGACGAAGACCTTCGTCTCGCGCAGCACGCCGTTCTTCCGCACCGAAGCCGGTCCCTGATACCAGCCCGCGAGCGCCTTGCGCTCGACGCCGTCGAACTCGCGCAGCAACTGGCGCAGGTAGACGACGCCGACGCGGATGTTCCCCGACGCGGTCCGCGGAACCTTTCGCCCGATCAAGATCGTCTCCACGTAGCTCCACGTTCCGGGCAGGATCTGCATCACGCCCCACGCGCCGGCCGCGGAGGTCAGGTTCGTCTGGTATCCCGACTCCATCCAGGCGACGGCACGAACGAGCTTCTTGTCGACGCCGTAGCGCGCGGCCCAGCGGTCGAGCAGCGTTCGGACCATCGCTGCGGGGGTGATCGCGCGGATGAGCTCTGGATGAACCGCCTGCGGTGCATGCTGCGTGAACGCTGCGAGTGTGCGGCCGCCCGCGATCCCGTCGACGGCGAGTCGCCTCGCCCGCTGGAAGCGGCGGAGCGCGCGTTCCGTCTGCGCGTCGAAGAACCCGTCGATCGGGACGAGCTCACCGCGTCGTGCGAGCAGGAACTGCAGCACAGACACGTCCCATCCGAAGGCTCCGCGGCGCAGGCTGCGCTTCCCGAAGAGCGGCCGGCCGAGCGGCCCGAGCGCGCGGCGGGTGGCCGCCCCCGCCTTCCCATCGACGTGGAGGCCGACCCGCTGCTGGAACTTCCTCACGCCCCGGACCGTCGCAGGGCCGGGGATTCCGTCGATGGGCCCCAGGTACGTCCCGTAGGCGCGCAGCGCGACCTGGAGGCCCGCGGCCTGCGGATCGAGGCGGGCAGAAGCCGTCGCCGGTGGCAGAGCGGCGAAGAGGAGTGCAACCACGCAGACAACGCGCCGCATGGCCGCTGGTTTTCACCGCCGCGCCCGGTTTCCTGCCGCTAGCCTCCGCGCGATGCTCTGGGCGATCTCCGGCGGAGCGGGCTTCCTCGGCTTGCACCTCGCGCGACGGCTCCTCGCGGACGGCCACGATGTTCGCACGCTCGACGTCGCACCACTCGACGACGCCGAGCTCGAGCAATCCGTCGAGGAGCTTCGCGGCGACATCCGCGATCGCGGGCGCGTTCGCCGCCTGGTCGCCGATGCCGACGTCGTGGTGCACGCGGCCGCGGCCCTCCCGATCCAGGCCTCGCGCGCCGCGATCCGCTCCGTCAACGTCGGCGGGACTGAGAACGTGCTGGTCGCAGCGCGTGAGGCAGGTGCGCGCCGCGTGGTGTTCGTCTCCTCGACCGCCGTCTACGGCGTGCCCGAGAAGCATCCGATCCTCGAAGACGATCCGCTCGTGGGCGTCGGCTGGTACGGCGAGTCGAAGATCGACGCGGAGGCGCTCTGTCGAGTGGCGGCGGTCGACACGACGATCGTCCGTCCAAAGACCTTCGTCGGCCCGGAACGGCTCGGCGTGTTCGAGATCCTGTTCGATTGGATTCGTGAGGGCCGCCGGATCTATGTGCTCGGGAAGGGCCACAACCGGTACCAGCTGCTCGCGGTCGAGGATCTCGTCGACGCGATCGTGCGCGCCGCGGCAGCGCCCGAAGCCGCGGGAGAGACGTTCAACGTCGGCGCAACGGCGTTCCGCACCGTTCGCGAAGATCTCGGCGCCCTGATCGCGCACGCGCAGTCGTCGTCGCGGCTACAACCCGTGCCCGCGAAACCGGCCGAGGTCGCGCTACGTGCGCTCGAGCTCATGCACGTCTCTCCGCTGGCGGAGTGGCACTACAAGACGGCGCACAAGGACTCGTTCGTGGACGTCACGAAAGCGCAACGCCTGCTCGGCTGGGAGCCCCGGTTCTCGAATCGCGAGGCACTGGTGCGGACGTACGACTGGTACCTCGCCAACCGCGGACGCGCCGCCGCCGGAGTCACGCACCGCGTGCCGTGGAACCAGCAGGCCCTCGGTCTGCTCAAGAAGCTGTCCTGATGCTCTTCCTGTCTCAGGCGGAAGTGCGGGACCTCCTCGACCTCGACGCACTGGTCGACGCCCTGGCTGCTGCGCACGCCGATCTGACCGCGGGTGACGCCTCGATGCCGCCGCGAATCGCTGCGCTCGTCGAGCAACGTGACGGACTGCTGGGCGTCATGCCGTCATATCTCCCCTCGGCCGGCCTCGCGTGCAAGCTCGTGACGCTCTTCCCCCATAACACCGATCGAGAGACGCATCAGGCCGTCATCTGCGTCTTCGATCCGGACAACGGCACGCCCCTCGCGCTGATGGACGGGACGTACATCACGGCGACGCGCACTGCCGCCGGTTCGGCGCTCGCGACGCGGTTGCTCGCCCGCGACGATGCGCGCGTGCTCGCGCTGATCGGCACCGGCGTTCAGGCGCGCACTCACGCGCGCGCGATCCCACGCGTGCGGCCGATCGACGAGATCCGCGTTGCAAGTCGCGACCGCGCGAAGGCCGAAGCGCTCGCGAAGGAGATCGGCGGCGTGGCGGTCGACTCCTACGAGGACGCGATCCGCGGGGCGGACGTCGTCGCCGCGACGACGCACGCGGTCGAGCCCGTTGTGCGCCGCGAGTGGCTCAAGCCTGGAACGCACGTCAACTCGGTTGGTTTGAATCCGGCTGGTAGAGAGGTCGATGAGCAGACGGTTGCGGACGCGACGCTCGTCGTCGAGTCCCGTGCGTCGGCGCTCGCACCGCCGCCTGCGGGCGCACCCGAGCTGGTCGGCGTCGATCCTGCGCACGTCCACGCCGAGCTTGGCGAACTGGTGACCGGTGCGAAGCCCGGCCGCCGCTCTCGGGACGAGATCACCCTGTATAAGTCAGTGGGCGTCGCCGTCCAGGACGCTGCCGCCGCGGCGCTCGTGCTCGCGGCGGCGCGCGAGCGGTCGGTCGGCCGAGAGATCGAGCTGGAGGGAAGCGCGTGAGCAGCAGCAGCAACAACGACTTCAGCCCGGGTCTCGAAGGCGTCGTCGCCGTCGAGACGGAGATTGCCGAGCCTGACCGCGAAGGCGGCTCGCTTCGTTACCGCGGCGTCGATATCGAGGAGCTCGTGGGGCATTACCCGTACGAGAACGTCTGGGGGCTGCTCGTCGACAACGACCTGCACTCGAAGATGCCCGACCCGGAGCCGTACGAGCCCGCCAGGTTGACGGGCAACGCACCGGCTGATCTCCAGGCAGAAACGGCCCGACTGGCCGGCGACTGGAGGCTCGGGAAGCTGAGCGAGATCTCCGACGAGCAGGCGCGGGAGGATCTCGGTCGGCTCTCGGCGCAGATGATGTCCATCGTCGCGCGCTCGGCACGCGTTGCGGACGGGAAGAATGACGTCGTCCCCGACGACGTCGTCGAACGCGGCACGACCGCAGCGGAGAAGTTCCTCTTGCGATGGCGCGGTGAGGCCGACCCGCGCCACGCGACGGCGATCGATACCTACTGGATCTGCACGGCAGAGCACGGTCTGAACGCCTCGACGTTCACCGCTCGGATCGTTGCTTCCACGGGCTCCGACTGCGGAGCTTCGCTCTCGTCGGCTGTGGGTGCGCTTTCCGGGCCTCTGCACGGCGGCGCTCCGGCGTACGTGAAGCCGATGCTCGAGGAGGTTGCGAAGATGGGCGACGCCGAGGGGTGGGTCAAGGACGCGCTCGCCAATGGGAAGCGCATCATGGGCTTCGGCCACCGAATCTATCGGGCAGAGGATCCGCGGTCGCGCATCCTCAAGCGGACGGCGAAAGAGCTCGGGTCGCCGCGCGTCGAGGTCGCCGAGGAGCTCGAACGCGCAGCGCTCGCCGCTCTGCAAGAGCGCCACCCAGAGCGTGTCCTGGCGACGAACGTCGAGTACTACTCGGCCGTCGTTCTCGACATCGCCGAAATCCCGCCACCGCTGGCGCCGGCGATGTTCGCGTGCTCGCGCGTGGCGGGCTGGTCCGCGCACATCCTCGAGCAGAAGCGCACCGGGAGGCTCTTCCGGCCTTCCGCCCGGTACGTCGGGCCCGGCGAGCGCAGCCTGTCGCAGCTGAACTGACGCTGTCACACTCTCGGTACGAAGCAGTCACCCACGCGTGCAGAAATGCTCGATACCGTGGCTTCAGGGGCGCTCGCATCCCCCCGGGGGCGAACGCTTTGCTGCGGGACATGTCCCGAAGCGGCTAGTACGCTCAGCGCGTGGAACTGACGGACTACCGCGAACGGTTCCCGATCCTTCGGGACACGACGTACCTGATCAACCACTCGCTCAGCGCGATGCCTGCGGCCGCGGAGGAGCGCGTGCTCGAGTACGCGCGCACCTGGAGCACGCGAGGCATTCGTGCCTGGGCCGAAGGGTGGTGGGAGATGCCGATCACGGTCGGGGACCAGGTCGGCCGCATCATCGGGGCGCCGCCCGGCTCGACGGTCATGCACCAGAACGTTGCGATCGCCGAGGCCGTCGTGCTCTCGTGCTTCCGCCCGACCGACCCACGCCGCAATCGGGTCGTGTACGAGGAGGGCAACTTCCCGTCGGTGCGCTACCTGTACCAGGCGCAACCGGACCTCGAGGTCGCCGTCGTTCCGGATGACGCGGCGATCGTCGAGGCGATCGACGAGCGCACGTTGCTCGTCCCGATCACACACGTCCTCTTCAAGACCGCCGAGATCCAGGAGGTCGAGGCGATCGTGCGCCGCGCACACGAAGTCGGAGCGCACGTGATTCTCGACGCGTACCAGTCGGCGGGGATCGTCCCGCTCGACGTTGCCGGTCTGAACGTGGACTTCGCCGTCGGCGGCAGCGTCAAGTGGCTGTGCG
>Ga0209160_1005213_pt1 | contig 10284 bp, 9 predicted proteins | sample GraSoiAngelo_153_FD_186167 | JGI IMG/M metagenome (GOLD analysis project Ga0209160, IMG submission 186167) | Grasslands soil microbial communities from the Angelo Coastal Reserve, California, USA - 14_1009_12_40cm (SPAdes) (version 2) | ecosystem: Environmental > Terrestrial > Soil > Grasslands ... | reverse complement strand
GGCCTGCACCGACGAACCATTTGACCGTAGCCCATCTTCCAAAGCTGAGAACATGCGGCTTGGGCGCTCCACCGGCGATTCTCGGCAACAGGAAAATGGCAAGCAATACGAAAAGTACAGAGCGCATAAGACGACACTAGGTGAAGTTCTGCCTGACCGACAAGTGCAGATGACACATTCTGAATGTTTCTCTCTCCAAAACGAGAAATGAAAATATTTTCATACAAGGTAAGAAGAACAACTTTTCTCTTGCCCGAAGTCCACATCAGCGCATCTATCCTTTAGAATAGATTTTTATCGGCCTTCGGCCATGGATTTTCCCCAGAAGCTCCGAACCCTTTTTTCTCCCCGCTCCAAGTCTTACAAGGACATGGTTGAGCTACTTGCGCAGCGGCGCGCGGCTCGCATCCTTGTAGTAGATGACAATCCAGACACCATGATGCTGATGCGCGAACTGCTCCAGATTCGCGGATACGACGTGGTGGCCGTTCCAGATGCGAGTCACGCGGAAGCCGAGATCCGCCACCAGCTTCCCGACCTGATTCTTTCCGATGTCGTCATGCCCGGCAAATCGGGTTATGAGTTTTGCCGCGAACTGAAGGAAAATCCGTCCACCCGGCTGATCCCCTTCGTACTCATCACGGGGCTTAGCGATCGCGAAGACAAGCTGCACGGCATCGAAGCCGGCGCCGACGATTTTTTAAACAAGCCGATTTTCGCCGAGGAACTGTTTGCCCGGGTCAAGTCGCTGCTCAAACTCAAGGAGTTTACCGATGAACTGGAGAGCGCAGAATCAGTACTGTGCACACTGGGCCTAAGCGTTGAAAGTCGTGATCCCTACACCGAGGGTCACTGCGAGCGCCTGGCTCAGAATGCCAGCAATCTGGGACGTCACCTGGGTTTGGACGAGGAAGCAATCGTCGCCCTGCGCCGCGGCGGATACTTGCACGATCTGGGCAAAATCGCGGTGCCCGACGAGATCCTGAAAAAGGGATCGAACCTTACCCCCGAAGAGTGGGAGGTGATGAAACAGCATCCCATCACCGGCGAAAATATCTGTCGACCACTGAAGTCATTGCGCCTCATCCTGCCGATCATTCGCCACCATCACGAGCATACCGATGGTAGCGGCTATCCTGATGGGCTGCGCAAACGCGACATTCCACTCCTGCCCCGCGTCCTGCAAGTGGTGGATGTTTATGACGCCCTGCGTACGGCCCGGCCCTACAAACCCGCGTTAAGCCATGATCAGTCCGCCATCACCATGCGCGAAGAGGCTCGCGCTGGATTGTGGGATGAAGAACTGGTGGGCGAATTCTTCTCCATGCTGGAAAAGCGCCAAGTAGCTTAAGCTGTCCGTTGGTATCTCAACTAAAACTGGGATCTGAGAACCGAGAACTGAGAGCTGTCTTGGACCATCACACCTACAGCATCATCATCCCCGCATACAACGAGGGAGCTCGTCTCGACGCCACACTGAACAAGGTTCTGCACTATGTCGCGCAACAGAAATGGGATGCGGAAGTAATTGTGGTGAACGATGGATCCCGCGACAACACGATTGAGATCGTTCATGACCATATGCAGAGAAATTCAACGCTGCGCCTGATCGAGAATCCTGGAAACCGCGGCAAAGGTTACAGTGTGCGCAATGGAATGATGCATGCGGGAGGCGAAGTACTCCTGTTCAGCGATGCCGACCTCTCCTCCCCGATTGAAGAAGCTCCCAAGCTGCTGGCGGCGATTAAGGAAGGCGCCGATATTGCGATCGGCTCGCGCTGGATGCAGAGCGAGTTGCAGACTCAACGACAGCCGCTTTACCGGCAACTCTTCGGACGGATTTTTAACCTGATGCTGCGCCTGATTCTCGGCCTGCAATTCAAGGACACCCAGTGCGGCTTCAAGGCGTTCACCCGGCCCGCCGCCCAGGCAATTTTTCCGCAACAGAAAATTGAACGCTGGGGATTCGATCCGGAATTACTCTACTTAGCTAACAAATATGGTTTCAAAGTGGTCGAAGTCCCAGTGGCTTGGGCGCATAGCGCGGGCACGCGCATCAGTCCGCTGCGGGACGGCACTCGCATGGTAGTTGAGATGCTAAAAATTCGCTGGAATGCGCTGACTGGAAAATACGCCTCAACTCGGCCGTGAAATTCCGCTGCTATGAGATTGCCTGGACCGCATCCCCAGCGATTCACGCCAGCGTGGAACATTCAACCCTGGTCACCTGGAAGCAAGAACGGAAGCCAGCCGCGAAGCGGCGCAAGAATGCAGCCCACGGCGTCAGCCATGGGGATGTCGTGAAAAAGACAAAGCCCCGAAGGGGCGACAGAAACTAACCCCAAGAACATAACTCTGCTATTTACCTCAACCCGTGGACCCAATCCTGATTACCTGGACCGCAAGAACCGAAGCCAGCCGCGAAGCGGCGCCAGAATACAGCCCACGGCGTCAGCCGTGGGAATGTCGTGAGAAAGAAAAAGCCCCGAAGGGGGCGACAGAGACTAGCCCAGAAACATATTTCTGCCATCTACGCCGACGAGGGAGAGCGCCCTTCCAGGGCCGCCTTACCAATGAACGGGAATGGGCCCTGGTGGTCGGCCTTGGAGCGTTGCGTCAGCCCAGATGCTAAAGCGTCACACTCGCACGCCGCAACTCCACCCTGAGTTCCGCTGCTACGAAGCTGCTTTACGCGCAACAAAAAGAGGTCTGGTCATAACTCCAACACCCTTCTTGAAACTCACGGTCATGAGCGACGCACACTCGTCACACAACCAGAAATATTCAAGACGCCGAGAGGAGTGTTTGCCTTGTGGGTCAGCAACCTCGCCGCGCGTATCGTCCCCGTTGCCGCTGGTTTCGAGACGAAATAGTTTGCCTTGATGCAGATAAAGAAAAGAAGCCGAGCAGCCCGGATTGGCGCACTTCGAAAGCATTTCGCCGTTCTCTAGGCGGGAGCAATGTTGCTGAAGAATTAAATTCTACTACTGATGGCAAAATCGCAATCTGTTTTTTCGCAGCAGGTTGTGGAAATCCTATGCCGACGGAATGGCACTTCTAGTGAATCGCCATCTGCGGGACAACTGCTTCCGCAACTTTCGCACCCATCTCCGCGGTTGTAAGCGCCGTCTGGCCTGGCTTGGCCAGGTCCCGCATGCGATGTCCGGCAGCCAGAACGCTCGATACTGCGGCTTCGATAGAACCTGCCTCGCGTTCCAGCTTGAAGGAGTACCGCAGCAACATGGCGGCAGATAGAATGGCGCCCAACGGATTGGCGATGCCGCGTCCGGCAATGTCCGGCGCTGAGCCGTGTACCGGTTCGTAAAGACCTACTGTCCCGCCGATACTCGCAGAAGCCAGCAGTCCCAATGAACCGACGATACCGCCCGCTTCATCAGAGAGAATGTCGCCAAACATATTTTCGGTTAGCAAAACATCGAAATCAGCGGGACGCGACACCAGCAACATGGCCGCGGAATCAACATACATGTGCCCCAGTTTGATGTCGGCGTAATCCTGAGCCACGCCCGTGACCACGTCCCGCCACAGCCGAGAACAGTCGAGCACATTGGCCTTGTCCACAGAGGTGACCATGCGCCGGCGGGTTCGTGCCAACTCGAAAGCCATTCGCGCAATGCGCTCGATCTCAGGTTCCGTGTAGCGCATGGTATCGAGAGCCTCACGGTTGCCCGAAGCCCCCTGCGTAACTCGAGGCTCGCCGAAATAAATACCGCCCAAAAGTTCGCGTACGATCAGAATATCTGTGCCCCGGACTACTTCGGGCCGAAGCGGTGAACAGTCTTCAAGCGCGGGAAAGCAAACCGCGGGCCGCAGGTTGGCAAATGCTCCCAGCTCGCGGCGCAGCCGGAGGAGTCCACTCTCTGGACGAAGGTGTTTAGGAAATTTATCGAAGGAAGGTCCGCCGACCGCTCCCAACAATACAGCGCCGGACGCCAGACAACTGTGAATCGTATCGTCGGGCAGCGGATGATTGCTGCTTAGCAGCGCCGCGCCGCCGACCTCCTTGCGATCCAGACTGAGCTCATGGTTGAACCTGCGGGCCACGTTATTCAAAACCCGTACAGCTTCGTCGGTCACTTCCGGACCGATACCGTCCCCCGGAAGAATTGTGATTTTAAGCAGCATGGCTGATTATTTTAATCCGGACACGGGATTAACGATTGGAAAGGGCACGACTTCAGTCGTGCCGCATCGACCAGGTGCCAAGGGCTTTAGCCCCGGGGTTTCTGCTTCACGGCAGGTCCTACACACCCCACAAATAATCTTCCTGCTCAGAATGATGCTCCGCCATCGGATTCAAAGGCAGGCCCGATGGGCTGAATTCCGCGGGCAACGGAAAGGAAAGCGGTTTCTGCGGATAGTCGCGCCCGCTTCCCGCCGCCGCCGCGATCGCCAGCGGCAGATCCGCCACAGGCGCAGGAGGAATCCGCCGGCCACCGTGAGTCTGACGGATCAATTCCATCAGATGGTGATCTTCCACATGCTTGATCTTGTCAGCCAATACTACGAACTTGCGATAAATTTCGTCCAATTCGCGGCGCTCGAACTGAAAGCCGAGCTGTTCGCAACGAAGATTCAGCGCATGTCGTCCTGAATGTTTGCCCAAGACTAACGTGGAATCCGGCACTCCCACCGATCGCGGGGTCATGATTTCGTAGGTCAGCGGATTCTTGAGCATTCCATCCTGATGAATACCGGCTTCGTGAGCAAATGCATTGCGTCCGATGATCGCCTTGTTGGGCTGCACCGGAACTCCGGTGATCTCGCTCAGCATCTGGCTCGCCGGGAAGAGTTGCTCACTCACGACCTCGGTCTTATACACGTAGCGATCGGGACGAACGCGTGCCGCCATCACAATCTCTTCCAGCGAAGCATTCCCAGCGCGCTCGCCGATCCCGTTGATGGTGCATTCCACCTGACGTGCCCCGGCGGCCACGGCGGACAAAGAGTTTGCTACGGCCAGTCCCAAATCGTTATGGCAGTGCGCCGAGATGGTGACTTTTTCAATTCCCGGCACACGCTGGCGGATCGTTTGAATCAACTCGCCGAATTCCGCGGGCATGCTATACCCAACCGTGTCCGGAATGTTCACCGTGGTGGCACCAGCTTCGACAACAGCCTGCACAATCTGAAGTAGAAATTCGAGGTCAGTTCGCGTGGCATCTTCCGGCGAAAACTCCACATCCTGGCACAAAGACTTTGCCAGGCGCACCGCATCGCGCGCCTGCTCCAGACATTGTTGGCGTGAAATCCTGAGCTTGTATTTCAAATGGATGTCAGACGTTGCCAGGAAGACATGAATGCGCGGACGGCTGGCATCTTTCAGTGCCTGCCACGCGCGCTCGATGTCCGGACGGCAAGCGCGAGCCAGGCCGGCGATGATAGGACGTCGAATGACCGCAGCAATGGCCTGCACCGCCGCGAAATCACCCTCAGAGGCGATGGGAAATCCAGCCTCAATCACGTCGACGCCCAAGCGGTCGAGTTGATGCGCCATGCGCAGCTTTTCCGGAACATTCATGCTGCAACCGGGCGACTGCTCCCCATCCCGCAAAGTGGTGTCGAATATCGTAATGCGCACTGGTTCCATGCCGAGTTTCCTCCCTGAGAGGTAACCTCTATGTTACGTAGACACCCAACTAAAGCAAAGCTTATAATCCTGTGATTATCATTAGCATCGCTTAACACCATAAGCAGAGCTAATGCCCGCTTAAGTTGGGCTAAAGAGGTTCGCGATGGATTTGGCGCAACTCGAGGTGTTTCTGACGGTCGCCCGCGAGGGACGTTTCTCCCGCGCAGCGGAAAAGCTATTCCGCACCCAGTCGGCCGTCAGTCAGACCATCCACAAGCTGGAAGAAGAACTCGGCGAGCCTCTGCTGGACCGTTCTTCGCGCGATGGCCTGCTGACCGACGCCGGCCGCGTCCTTCAGGAATACGCCGAGAGATTATTGAATCTCCGAAACGACGCGCAGGAAGCTCTGGTCGAATTGCGCGAATTGCACAAAGGCAAACTCGCCATCGCGGCCAACGAGTTTACTGCTCTTTACCTGCTCCCGGTGCTAGGCGAATTTCGACGACTGCATCCCATGATCAAAATCGTCGTACAGCGCGCCTTGGGCAGCCACATTCCCGATGACGTGCTGCGTCACAACTCCGAACTCGGAGTCTTGACTTACGATCCCCAGGAGCCGCAGTTATGTTCCACCGTGGTATATCTCGATGAGTTGATCTTTGTGGTCCCGCCCAGCCATCCCCTGGCCAGAGCACAACAGGTCAGCATACGGCAGCTCGGCGCGGAATCGTTTGTCGCCCACATTGTTTCCTCGCCCTACCGCGAAAAAGTCATCCAGGCATTCAAACGCCATAAGACGCCGCTGCACATGGACATCGAACTGCCCACGCTGCAAGCCATCAAGCGCTTCGTCGCCATGGGGAACGGAGTGGCGTTGCTACCGGAGATCAGCGTGGAAAACGAACTAGCACGCGGAGAACTGGTTCGTATTGCGGTGCGCGAGCTGCGCCTGCATCGCAAACTTCGGCTGGTGTATCGCAAGTCAGCCAGCCTTTCGCATGCGGCCAGGGCCTTTCTGAAAGTGGCCGAAACTATCGCGCTGGAGCGCAAAGGCCGCTATCGGTTTCAGCGAGAACATTAGAAACCAGGTCGCAAATGTCAGGTCGCAGATCTTCGTCAACAAATGGAGATTCTCTCAGCCGATTAGCGGAAACCTGACACCTAACCCCTGAAACCTGACACCGCCCCATTAGATCTCAAGCTAGCTGTCCGCGAAACGCCAAAATTGCATCCTCCGGCCTGGGATGAATTTCGAAAACGGAAGCGAGCCGCGTGAGTTTTAACACTTCGTAAACCGGGCGGGTCGGGGCGGCCAGCTTGATGGCACCCTGATTGGCTCGGGCCCACATCAGTAAGACCACCAATTCTCCCAAACCAGCGCCATCTATTACATTCACACCGCTCAGTTCGAGAACTATCTGGCGGCTATGCGGCAAAAGTTCCGCCAGCTTCTCTGACAACGTAGCCGCTTCGTCATAGACAATGCGTCCCCGGCAATAGACCACGGTCACATCGTCGCTTACGCGGATCTCCAGACTTAACTTCTGCATTGGCTCCTTACCCTGTGCCCAAATAGGGGGCACTCGCTGCCACATGTTGCAAGTTGATGATTCGTTCATAAGATTTACCCTTATCCTACTAGTTGGACGATTGTGGATGGGTTTCGAGAGTGTAAAAGTTTGTTTAATATTTGAATTCGCCTAGCGAAAATTTTCATATCCGACTTGCTTCAGCAGGCATCCAAACAATATTCGATTCGAAATCCCCAGTTCGCAGGAGGACATTCCTGTGTCCAAAATCGTTGTCATTGCGCTCTCGATTATTTTGTTAACTACGGCTGCTGCTGCACAGATTCCAAAAGGAAATGTCTTCTTTGGATATTCCTATCTCCGGACTGACCTGACTTCAGGTACACACAACAATCTCAATGGTTGGAATGGTTCGCTGGAAGGCAAGTTTCTTCCGTGGATCGGGATCGTTGCTGACCTCAGTGGCCATTACGGGTCGGCGGAAATTCCGAGTGCCTGCCCTCCAAGTGGTAATCCCTGTTCGCTGACCGCAGACGCCAAGATGCATAGCTTTATATTCGGCCCGCGGGTTTCCGTTTCCGTGGGAAAGATCACGCCTTTTGCCCACGCATTATTTGGCGCGTCACATATCACGGGAAGCGTCTCTGGGTTTTCCACCTCGGACACATCCTTTGCCAGCGCCTATGGTGGCGGACTCGATTACCATCTCGTCCCTCTGGTGAACTGGCGTTTCCAGGCCGATGTGTTGCACACCCGTTTCTTTAGCGACACTCAAAACAATGTTCGCTTGTCCACGGGGATCGTGCTGCATTTTTGATGTAGAAGAGATGCTGCTGGATTACTTTTGCGCAGGCGGCACGTACTGGGCGGGTAAAGCGGAACCCTCGCCAAAAAAATATTGTTCCATCTGCTTGACGATGACTTCCTGATCCTCCTTGCGTGCCGGATTCAGGCGGTATTCGTTGAGCAGCATCTTGCAGAATTCCATCCACGAGTGCCAGGCATCGACCGAAACATTCTCGTAGATTTTTTTTCCTAGATCGGTATCGAAAGGCGCTTCATCGAGGCCGGGAAGCTCTTTCTTCAACTTGACGCAGAAAACCTTGTGCTCAGCCATTACACTCCTCACAACTATTGAAGCTAAATTATCTCATGAGCCGTCGTTCCCAGCGGCACCCCGGATCGCCGAGGAATCCATATGCGCCGTATGATCTTCTGGGAATAGTGATTTTTTAAACGCGTTTTGTAACGCCACCCACTTTTTGCCGCTCCGTAGACGAGCCAGCCGCGAAGCGGCGACAGGCTACAGCCCACGGCGCCAGCCGTGGGTAGCAATGTAGATGAGGCACAAAGCCCCGGAGGGGCGACAGAAACTAGCCTGATGCCGCGATCCTCCCCCCAATACACTCAACAAAAAAGGCCCACGAAACACACTGTTACGAAACTAGGCAATTGGACGAAGAGTTAGGAAATGAGAAGATGCCCTCGCGGAAGCGGGGGCACTTTTTATGGGCTTTGTGCGGGGGGAAGGACGGACACAGGGAAGCTTGTTTCCGGTCACGCTGGAGGAGTTGATCCCCGACGATCATGTCTGCCGGGTGATCGATGCGTTTGTGGAGCGGCTGGAAATGGCGGAGTTGGGATTCGAACGCGCCGAGGCGGCCGAGACCGGGCGGCCGGGTTATGATCCGCGGGATTTGCTGAAGCTGTACCTGTACGGGTATCTGCAGCAAATCCGTTCCTCGCGGAGGCTGGAGGGGGAGTGCCGGCGCAATGTCGAGTTGATGTGGCTGCTGGGACGGCTGACGCCAGATCACAAGACGATTGCCGAGTTCCGACGGATGCATCGGGAAGCGGTGGCGGAGGCGGGAGGGGAGTTGATCCAGTTTGCGCGCCAGGTGGGGTTAGTACGCGGTGAGTGGGTGGCGATTGACGGTTCCAAATTCCGGGCGGTCAGCAGCGCGTGCAGCGTACGCGAGCGCGAGGCGGTGAAACGTTACTTGGAGGAACTGGAATCCGCGGATGCGCACGAGGAAGTGGTCATCGATCCGCGGACGGTGGCCAGCGCGCTGGAGAAGTTGCGGCAGCATCCGGAAGCGGAAGCGCGTTTCATGCGTACCCCCAACACAAGGCTCCGGCGTATAACGTGCAAACCGCGGTGGATGCCGAGCATGCGCTCATCGTGGCCGAGCAGGGGGACCGACCAAGCCACGGATAACCGCAGTCTGCAGCCGATGGCGGAAGCGGCACAAGCAGCCGTCGGCGAGCCCACCATGAACGTGGTGGCCGACGCTGGCAACTCCAACGGCGAGCAGGCGGAAGCCTGCGAGGCGAAAGGGATCGTGCCGCACGTGCCCGCCAATCGGGCGGTCAACAACCAGGGGGACGGCACTCTGTTCGACCGCAAGGAATTTAGTTATCAGCCGGAGAGCGATACCTTCCGGTGTCCAGCTGGCGAGACGCTCACCCGCAAACAGCTTTCGCGCAAAGACCGCGCCGTGTACTACGCCGGTCAACCGGAAGTCTGCGGAGCCTGCGCCCTCAAGTCACGCTGCACGGTGGGTGCACAACGGTTCGTATCCCGGCATCTGCATGAAGCAGCCCTCCAGCGTATGCAGCAACGGGCCACGCCGGAGGTGATGCGATTGCGGCGATCGACTGTGGAACATCCCTTCGCCACCCTAAAATACCGTATCTTCGGACATCCCCGGTTTCTATTGCGTGGACTGAACGGCGCACGGACGGAGATGAGTCTGGCAGTGATGTCCAGCATCACAACTACAAAACAAAAAAGCGATGTCCCAGATCTCGGAACATCGCTTCTTTCACATTGCGCCCAAGTTTCGTAACAGTCTGAGTGGGCCTTCACCGCTTCATTGCTCCGCGAATTCATTTCGGAGTCGGCGGATTCGTCATCGGGGGGGCGGTAGGACAAGGATTCGCGGTGCCCGATGTCGTAGTCCCTGGATTTGCGCTCCCAGGCTGAGCAGTGGTAGTTCCTGGCGTGCTCGAATTTGTCGGAGGTTGTGATCCAGGTGTTACGGTCGTCGACGTACCGCTTGTACCCGGCGTCACGCACGGGTTGACAGTCGCTCCTGGTGCTGCGCCCGGAGTAGTGGTTGCATTCGGAGTCGGAGAAACCGTGGATGGAGTCGGAGAAAC
>Ga0209160_1005211_pt1 | contig 10285 bp, 11 predicted proteins | sample GraSoiAngelo_153_FD_186167 | JGI IMG/M metagenome (GOLD analysis project Ga0209160, IMG submission 186167) | Grasslands soil microbial communities from the Angelo Coastal Reserve, California, USA - 14_1009_12_40cm (SPAdes) (version 2) | ecosystem: Environmental > Terrestrial > Soil > Grasslands ... | reverse complement strand
CTACATCGGCCAGGCCGACATCCCGCTGCACCTGGTCAGCGGGGCGGTTCTCGCCTATTTCGGATTCGCCGCTCCCGTCTCCACGCGACGCCAGGCCTGACCCCGCCGGCGCACCGATAGACTCAGGTCGTGGCGGCGTCGTTTCCCTCGTTTGACAGCCGGACCGTTACCGTCGATGGAGTCAACCTGCACTACCTGTGTGGCGGCAGTGGCTCGCCGCTGGTGCTCGTCCACGGCCTGGGCAGTTCCGCCGCGGTGGAGTTCTATTACAACCTCGAGCCCCTGGTCGCGCATCACCGGGTGGTGGCGATCGACCTGCCCGGCTTCGGCCAATCCGACAAGCCGCTGCTCGAGTACACGATCGATCTTTTCGTCAAGGCCGTGTCGGACCTGATGGCCTCGGAGGGTCTGCCGCGGGCGGCCGTGATGGGCGTCTCGCTGGGGGGCCGGGTCGCGCTCGGCCTCGCGCTGACGTCGCCCGAGCAGGTCGAGCGGTTGATCCTGGTCGACGCTCTCGGCGTCGGACCGCCGCGCCGCGTCCTCGCCTATCGCATCCTGCTGACGAAGGGCCTGGGTGAGCTGACCCTGAGCGGCACTGCCCGGGCGCTGCGACGGATGAACCCGGCGACCATCCGACGTTTCTGGGGCTGGTACCTGAACCGACCGGGCCGGGTCGACTCGATCTGGAGCAACCAGCGGATCGCCGACCATGGCGCGCTGCTGTCCAGGCCCGAGTATCGAGCCGCCTACCTGGCCGCGCTGCGCTCCATCGCGGGGATGCGATCGCTCCGAAATGGCGTTGTGGTCGAAGCTCGTTTGCCGGAGCTCCGGATGCCCACCCTGCTGGTCTGGGGCCGCCACGATCACATCTTTCCGGCCAGCCACGCCGAGGCGGCGCTGAAGCGACTTCCGAATGGGCGGGTCGAGATCTTCGAGGAGAGTGGGCATACGCCCCAGATGGAGGAACCGGAGCGCTTCAACCAGCTGGTGCTCGATTTCCTCAGCTCAGGGGATGCCCGAGGCGAGCGTCGTAGTAGGCCAGCAACCAGCTAAACAGGAAAATCAGGCCCCATATAAGTAGGATGAGCCCGGCCAGGCCGAGCCCGGCCGGCCAGAGTCGCCGGATCCGGTAGCGGGCGAACTCGGGGAAGGTCAGCCAGAACGTCCCGCTGAACAGGGCGCGGCGGCGCCCGGCGCGAAGGCCGATCCGCAGCAGGATCCAGCCGGCGAGGCAGAGGAGAAGCCCCCGGATCAGCATCAGGCCCAAACCCGCATATCTTGTGGGCGGCCCCTCCGGGAAACCCAACAGGCTGTGGTAAACTGCTTGACAGGCTTCATCCTACGGCATACGATGTGGGCCGCTCTCCACCCCACCCTACGGAGGTTCATCGATGGCTCGATCCACCCAAAAGACGTCAGCCGAGCGACCCAACTTGACCGCGGCGGCCCCTGCCAGCGCCCCCAAGCGCAACCGTAACGGCCTGCCCTGGAAGCGGTACTTTACGAGGCCTGGCGTGGCCCCATTCGACGAGGTCCAGTGGGAAACGCGCGAGGCGTCGATCACCAGTGAGAAAGGTGAGGCCGTCTTCGAACAGCACGACGTCGAGGTCCCGACCACCTGGTCGCAGGTGGCCACCAATGTGGTGGTCTCGAAGTACTTTCGCGGGGTCATCGGCACGCCCGAGCGCGAGCGCAGTGTCAAGCAACTGATCGGCCGGGTGGTCCGCACCATCCACGGGTGGGCGAATAAGCAGGGGTATTTCGCGACCCCGGAAGCGGCGGAGATCTTCCGCGACGAGCTGACCCACCTGCTGGTGCACCAGAAAGCGGCTTTCAACAGCCCGGTCTGGTTCAACGCCGGGATCGAGCAACGCCCTCAGCTTTCGGCTTGCTTTATCAACAAGGTCGAGGACCGGATGGAGTCGATCCTCACCCTGGCCAAGACCGAGGGCATGCTGTTCAAGTACGGCTCGGGCACCGGCACCAACCTTTCACCGCTTCGCTCCTCGCGCGAGCTGCTGGCGGGTGGCGGAACGGCATCCGGCCCGGTCTCCTTCATGAAGGGCTTCGATGCCTTCGCCGGTGTGATCAAGTCCGGCGGCAAGACCCGCCGGGCGGCCAAGATGGTCATCCTCAACGCCGACCATCCCGACATCGTCGAGTTCATCAATTGCAAGGTCGACGAGGAGCGTAAGGCCTGGACCTTGATCGAAGGCGGCTACGACCCGTCCTTCAACGGCCCGGCCTACAGCTCGATCTTCTTCCAGAACTCCAACAACAGCGTCCGGGTCAAGGACGACTTCATGAAAGCCGTGGAAGAGGACAGCGAATGGCACACCTTTGCCATCACCACCGGCCAGATCATGGACACCTACAAGGCGCGCGACCTGGCGCGGATGATGGCCGACGCCGCCTGGGCTTGCGGCGATCCCGGCCTGCAGTACGACACCACCGTCAACAACTGGCACACCTGTCCGAACACCGATCGGATCAATGCCTCCAATCCGTGCTCGGAGTACATGTTCCTCGACAACACCTCGTGCAACCTCGCCTCGATCAACCTGATGAAGTTCCTCGACGAACGCGGCGAGTTCAACGTCGAGGCCTACCGTGAGGCCTGCCGAATCCTGATCACGGCCCAGGAGATCCTGGTCGACAACGCCAGCTACCCCACCGAGGCGATCACCCAGAACAGCCGGGACTTCCGGCCGTTGGGGCTCGGCTACGCCAACCTCGGCGCACTGCTGATGGCCTCAGGCCTGCCCTACGACAGCGACGCCGGACGCGACGTGGCGGCCGCGCTCACCGCGGTGATGACCGGCGAGGCCTATGCCCAGTCGGCCCGGATCGCGCAGAAGAAAGGTCCCTTCAACGGCTTCGCCGTCAACCGCGAGCCGATGCTGCGCGTCATGGATAAGCACCGCAGTTCGGTCGACCACATCAACCCGGCGCACGTGCCGCTGCCGCTGTTGAGCGCCGCCCGGGACGCCTGGGACAAGGCCTGCCAGCTGGGCGACCTGTACGGCTACCGTAACTCCCAGGCGACCGTGATCGCCCCCACCGGCACGATCGGCTTCATGATGGATTGCGACACCACCGGCATCGAGCCGGATATCGCCCTGGTCAAGTACAAGAAACTGGTCGGCGGCGGCATGCTCAAGATCGTCAACCAGACCGTGCCGATCGCCCTGCGGCGGATCGGCTATCCCGAAGCGCAGGTCTCCGAGATCCTTCAGTACATCGACGAGAACGACACCATCGAAGGTGCTCCCCACCTGCGGGCGGATGACCTGGCGGTCTTCGACTGCGCCTTCAAGCCCGCCAAGGGCTCCCGGACCATCCATTACATGGGGCACGTCAAGATGATGGCGGCCGCCCAGCCGTTCATCTCCGGCGCGATCTCCAAGACCGTCAATATGCCTGAGCTGGCCACGCCCGAGGACATCATGGAGGTCTACCTGGAGGGATGGCGGATGGGACTCAAGGCCATCGCCATCTACCGGGACGGCTCCAAGCGGTCGCAGCCGCTCAACACGGCGCTGGACGACAAGAAGAAGGTCCGCACGATCGCCGTGGCGGCATCGGAAATGCCCAGCGAGCCGGCCCGCGCCATGCGTCACAAGCTGCCGGACGAACGCCGGGCGATCACCCACAAGTTCGATATCCAGGGCCACGAGGGCTACATCACGGTCGGCATCTACGAGGACGGCACCCCCGGCGAGATCTTCCTCGTGATGTCCAAGGAAGGCAGCACCATTTCCGGCCTGATGGATGCCTTTGCGACCAGCATCTCGCTGGCGCTGCAATATGGGGTTCCGCTCGAAGTCCTGGTCAAGAAGTTCGCGCATACGCGCTTCGAGCCGTCGGGTTTCACCAAGAACCCGGAAATCCCAATCGCCAAGTCGATCACCGACTACATCTTCCGCTGGCTGGCCTCGAAGTTCCTCGACGGGACGCAGCAGGAGGCGATCGGCATCGTCCGGCGCGAACCGGTGGTGGAGATCGAGGCCTCGGCGGCAGCTTCACCGGCGCCGATCAAGCCGGCTCCGGTGAATACGAGCCCCATCAAGATCAGTTTCCAGGGCCAGGAGGACGCCCCGGCCTGCTCCGACTGCGGCTCGATCATGATTCGCAACGGCACTTGCTACAAGTGCCTCAACTGCGGCAGCACGAGCGGTTGCTCCTAGCCAAAACCAAGGAAGAGGTCATCGCGACCTCTTCCTCCACATCGTCGACCACGCGCCAGCGTCATCCGCAGTGGTCGCATGAAGGTCCGGAATGCCCGTGTGGAGGTGCAACCGACTGGGACGGACGCAAATTTCGCTGTCGCGGCTGCGGTCTCTACTACGAAACCTGTTGCGATGGCGGCCGTTGCCCATGATGACGCGAAAATTCTGAAAAATTCTCTCGCGCATCGGCGCTAGGTCTCATCACCGCCGCGCCTTCCGGAAAAATTTGGGCCGAGGTTGTGCAAAACGGCTCAATTCATGCTATGGTCGCACTTAATGAGCGCTGAGCCGCGCTCTGATCGTCGTCGTAATGATCAGGGCGAGGAGCTGACGAAGGGCAACACTCACAGAACTCCGAGGTCCACGTCGATGATGAAGGTCGCGTGGCATCGCGGCACCCGAGGGTCGATCGCGGCGCGTCGTCGCTCCCCTCATTTTTCTCTCTTCTCTTTGCTTCCGGTACCCGGCCTCGCCGGCGCCCGCGCGTCCACGGTATCCGTGGCGCTCACGCGCGTTCGGCGGCGGCGTACAAGCGGCCGACCGGGAGAGTCTTGCTAAGAAGGAGGTGACCTGGAATGGCCGCAAAGAAGAAAGCAGGCGGAAAGAAGAAAGCCGCGAAGAAGTCGTCGAAGAAGAAGTAGTTCGCTCATTGAGCTGACTTCAATACAGCCGGTGCCTTCGGGCGCCGGCTGTAGCATTTGCTGGGCATGATCGATCTCGATCGCGCCCGCCGCTTCCTCCAGGTACGGCATGACGGCATTCTGGCCACGATCAAGCGCGATGGGCGACCGCAGCTCTCCAACGTCCTCTATTTCCTGGACGATGACGGCCGGATCAGAATCTCGGTGACCCAGACCCGGGCGAAGACGCATAACCTCCGCCGCGATCCGCGGGCCAGCCTACACGTCCAGGGCCGGGATCGCTACGAATACCTGGTCGCGGAAGGCACCGCGGAGTTCATCGAGGGCGACGGCCTGGCCGACGCCTTACGCCACTACTACCGCAAGGTTCGCGGTGAGCACCCGGATTGGTCCGAATACGACGCCGCCATGATCAACCAGCAGCGATTACTGCTGTCGATCTCGGTCGATCGCGCTTACGGCCCGCTCCGCTAACGCACCGCGAGGCAGGTGACGGTCTTGAAGACGCCATCGATCTTCTGGATCTTCTCCACGATGACCGAGCCGATGCCCGCGACATCCGGCGCCTCCACCTGGGCGATCACGTCGTATTCGCCGGTGATGGCATCCGCCAGCTCGATCCCCTTGACGCCCTGAAGCGACTTCGCCACCTCGATCGCTTTCCCCGCCGACGCGTTGATCAACACGTACGCTCGCATGACTCCCTCCTGCCGGAATTTCGATCCTCAGAATACGGGTTTGGGCGAAGCTAAGATGAGGCCATGACGTCCATGACGGCAGTGGTGAAAACCGCTGCCGGTCCGGGCGCCGAGATCGACCAGGTTGCCGTCCCCGAGCCTACCGGCAGCGATGTCCTGATCGAGGTCGCCGCCTCCTCGATCTGCGGAACCGACGTGCACATCTTCGACTGGAACGATTGGGCGCAGCGCCACATCCATCCGCCACGGGTCTTCGGCCACGAGATGTCCGGGCATGTGGTGGCCACCGGCCCGGACGTCACCGAGCTGAAGCCGGGCACCTTCGTGGCGGCGGAGACGCACGTCGTGGACCACACCTGCCGGCAGTGCCTGCGTGGCCTCTATCACCTGTGCGAGAACGTCAGGGTGCTGGGTGTCGATCGCGACGGGTCGTTCGCCCGCTACGTGCTCCTGCCCGCCGAGAATTGCTGGAGGAACGCGGCTGGCCTCAGTCCTGAAATCGCCGCCCTGCAGGAACCCTTTGGCAATGCCGTCCACGCCGCCCTCGCCGGCCCTCTCAAGGACAACATGGTGGCGATCTTTGGCCTGGGGCCAATCGGGCTGTGTGCGGTCGGTATTGCCCGGGCGGAAGGGGCGGCCGCGGTCTTCGGGGTTGAACCCAACCCGTTCCGGCGCGAACTGGCGGAGCGGATGGGCGCGACCGCCGTCTTCGCCCCCTCGGACTCGACGGTGCAGGACCTCAAAAAGGCGAACGGCGGCGTGGGGGTCGACGTCGTCCTGGAAATGTCCGGGCATCCGGTCGCCGTCGAGCAGGGGCTGCAGGTGCTTCACCGTGGCGGCTGGATCAGCCTGCTGGGGATCGGCGATCGGCCGGTCACGCTCGACCTCAACGATCTCGTGGTGACCAAGGGGATCACGATCTACGGCATCTTCGGCCGGCGCATCTGGGATACGTGGGAGCGCACCTCGGCCTACCTGAGCACAGGAACCGTCGACGTCACGCCCCTGATCACGCACCGATTCCCGCTCGATGACTTCCAGGAGGCGATGGCGCGGATGAAGAGTGGCCGCTCGGGCAAGGTCGTGCTGCTGCCCAACGGTGGCTAGGAGGTTGAGATGATTACGGAGAAGACGCGGTTCCTAAGCGATGAGCTCGACCAGCTTCGGGCGCAGGGCCTCTTCCGGCCGCTGCGGGTGCTGGGTTCGGCCCAGGACACGGAAGTGGTCGTCGACGGCAAGCGCGTGCTCAACCTCTCGTCGAACAACTACCTCGGACTGACGACCCACCCGCGGCTCGAGGCGGCGATGATCAAGGCGACCGAGGAATGGGGCGCCGGTTCGGGCGCGGTTCGAACGATCGCCGGGACCATGACGATTCACGAGGAACTGGAGCGCCGGCTGGCCGACTTCAAGCACACCGAGGCGTCGCTGGTATTCCAGTCCGGCTTCACCGCCAACCTCGGTGTCCTCCAGTCGCTGGTGAAAGAGGGTGACGTGATTATCAGTGACGAGCTCAATCATGCCTCGATCATCGACGGCATCCGGCTGTCGAAAGCCGAGCGCTCCATCTTCAAGCATCGCGATGTGGACGACCTGGAGCGGCACCTGGAGAAACACCGTGACAAGCGGGTCAAGCTGGTAGTCACCGACGGGGTCTTCAGCATGGACGGTGACATCGCGCCGCTGCCGGCCATCGTGGAGCGCGCCGAGCGGTTCCAGGCGCTGGTGATGGTCGACGATGCCCACGCCAGCGGCGTGTTGGGGAAGAACGGCCGTGGTTCCGTCAACCACTTTGGCCTCGACGGCCGCGTCGACCTCCAGATGGGGACGCTGTCCAAGGCAATTGGCGTGCTGGGCGGTTACGTGGCGGGCGCGCGGCCCGTGCGCGACTTCCTGATCCATCGCGCCCGACCCTTCCTCTTCAGCACCTCCCATCCGCCGGGAGTGGCGGCGGCGTGCATCGCCGCGCTGGACGTGCTGCTCGCCGAGCCGGAGCGGATCGACCGGCTGTGGAAGAACACCAGGCGCTTCAAGGATGGGCTGAAGCGGCTCGGCTTCGAGACCGGAGCCAGCGAGACCCCGATCACGCCGGTGATCGTGGGGAAGGGGGCGGTGGCCATGCAGCTATCCGATCGGCTGTTCAGCCTGGGCGTGTTCGCTCAGGGCATCGGTTTCCCGACCGTCCCTGAGGGACGGGCCCGCATTCGCACGATTGTCACCAGCGGCCACAGCGAGGCCCAGCTAGATCAGGCCCTCGAGGCGTTCGAAAAAGGCGGCCGGGAACTTGGGGTGATCGCGTAACCTTCACCACGCAAGGCGCATATATGGGTAGGTCATCGGCGTGACCGAGCGTTCGGCGGCGGAACTGCAAGACGAGGCGCGCTTGATCGAAGCCTCCAAGCGGGACCGGAAGGCGTTTGCGGCGCTTTACGACCGCTACTTCGATCAGATTTACTCGTACTGCTACTACCATTCCGGCCGGCGCGAGGAAGCTGAAGACCTGGCGAGCGAGACCTTTCAGCGGGCGCTGGAAGGGCTCGACAACTTCGAGTGGCGAGGTATCCCGTACTCAGCATGGTTGTACAAAGTCGCGGCAAACCTGATGTCGAAACGGCGGCGGCGGCCGCCCTGGATCGAGCTGCCCGATCCGATCGCCGGCAGTGGCGAGAACGATCCCGAACGACTCTGGTTGCGTCGGGAGCAGGGCGATGAGCTGCACCGGGCGGTGCGAAAGCTCCCCCTCGACCAGCGGGAGGCGGTCCTGCTCAAGTTCGAGGGCCGGCTCAAGAACAAGGAGATCGGGTTGATCATGGGTCGCAGCGAAGGCGCCGTGAAGCTGCTGCTCTTCCGCGCGGTCCACGGCCTGCGCCGACGCCTCAGCGAACAGGAAAAACGCCCGTGAATCCGCGACCGGAAGACATCGACGCTCTGGCTCGCGCGATCGACCGGGTCGTGTTCGCGCAGTCCGACGCCGCGGCCGGACCAGAAGCGGGGTCTGCCGCGCTGTCCCTGGTGTCGTACCTTAACGACAGCTTTCCCCGAATCGTCCTCCCCGCCGGTCGTCGCGATCGGCTCCAACGCCGGCTGATCCGTGCGCTCGCCATCCCGGCCAGCCCGGTGCCGGCCGGCTGGGTGCGGCTCGAGGCCGAGATGAATCGTCGCCTCGGCAACCTCGATCCGCGATGGACACCGGTGGTTGGCGGCGCCGCCCTGGTCCTGATCGGCGTCCTCGGCTTCGCCGTCTGGCGTCAGCGTGGCGCGGTGAAGCCCGCCATCGCGTCGCTTCGCTAAAACTGAAACCCGGGCGGGCTTTTGCCGTTACATTGGCAGCCGATGGGATGGTGGATGAGCCGCGCCGCTCGAGGGGGCATCCTGCTGCTGCTGTTGCTGATGGCCGGCGCACTTCCGGGGACCGGCCTGCTGGCGGCGGCGCCGCTAACGGCCCCCACCATCGTGGCGGGCTCCGCCGCCGATGAATTCGACGAATTGAACGACCTGGCCGCGACCCGCCGGGCGCGACCGGGGCCGGCTCCAACCGCAGCGCCGCAACAGCTGATCCTCGCCGAGTTGAATCCGCGGCGCGCGCCCGTCCCGCCCGGACCAGTGACCTACGTGCCGATTCTCTACTACCACTACATCCGGATCAATCCCAGTCCGCTCGACCGCGTCGGCTTCAGTCTGTCGACCCCACCGGCGATGTTTCGGATGCAGATGCAATATCTCGCCGACCACGGATTTCACGTGGTCTCGCTGCACCAGGCGGTGGTGGCGATCAAGAATCACAGCGGGCTACCGTCGCGACCGGTCGTCCTGACCTTCGATGACGGCTACGCGGACTTTTACACGACGGCGATCCCTATCCTGCAGAGCCACGGTTTCACCGCCACGAGCTTCGTGATCAGTGGCCGCATGGGATGGGCGGGATTCATGACCCCAAACCAGGTGGTCGCCGCCGACGGCCTGGGCTTCACCATCGGCGCGCACACCGTCGACCACGTCGCGCTAGCGGCCCAAACGCCGGCTCGGGCCGCCTGGGAGATGAAGCAAAGCAAGCTGACGCTGGAAGGGTTGCTGGGGCATCCCGTGATCGACTTTGCCTACCCATACGGGAGCTTCAATGCCTATGACATGGCGCAAGCAAGGAGCCTCGGGTTCGAGGCGGCCGCCTCGACCATGTACGGGAGCGCGCATTCAGCTGGCCAGCTCTTCGACCTGTCCAGGATGCGGATCGGCGGTGGCTTGCCGCTGAGCTACTTCGCCCGCGTCGTGGGGGGTCCGCCGCCGACCACAGGCGAGCTCAACGGCTCCGGGTCGCCGGGTGCATCGCCGCCGCCCACCCCCACTGTGAAGCCATCGGCCACGCCGTCGCCGACCCCGCACCCCAGTCCGAGTCCGAGCCCGGCCGCGCTGGTGCCGAACCGACCGATCTCCGCGTTCACATGAAAGGCGACGAAGAGCTCTCCCCCAAGGAAGCCGCCAGGCTGCGCGGGCGCGAGCGCAAGGGGCGACCACCCAAAATGGTCGTCGATAACGCGGGGGTCAAACGGATCCAGATCGCACTGAGCGACCGGGCCCGGCGAAAGAAAAAATAGATCCCGCGTGTAAAGTTAAATCGTGACCCCCATCCGCAAAGCGGTGTTCCCGGCCGCCGGTCTGGGCACACGCTTCCTCCCGGCGACCAAAGCCCAGCCGAAAGAGATGCTGCCGGTGGTCGACA
>Ga0209160_1005208_pt1 | contig 10288 bp, 9 predicted proteins | sample GraSoiAngelo_153_FD_186167 | JGI IMG/M metagenome (GOLD analysis project Ga0209160, IMG submission 186167) | Grasslands soil microbial communities from the Angelo Coastal Reserve, California, USA - 14_1009_12_40cm (SPAdes) (version 2) | ecosystem: Environmental > Terrestrial > Soil > Grasslands ... | reverse complement strand
AGCCCGGACGTACCCGGCGCGCAGACGCTTACTCTTAGCGTCGGTCCCCAGCATTCGGGCTCGGGCCATATGAGGCTCATCGTCGAGCTTGATGGAGATATCATCCTCAACGCTGAGCCAGATCCAGGCTACGTTCACCGAGGAATCGAGAAGATAATAGAGCTACGAAACATAATTCGCAGCATACCCGTGATCGAGCGACCCTCGATTATCGATGCGTCGAACCTTAACCATGCATGGGTGAAAGCCATTGAAGAGCTGCAAGGCGTCGAGCCTCCCGCCCGCGGACAGTACCTCCGATGCCTGTTGAATGAGATGAACAGGATCATGAGCCATCTCTACTGGCTCTCCATCTACGGCGTATTCTTGGGCCATACGACCATGTTCATGTGGCCTCTAGGGGATCGCGAACTATTCATTGATCTAGCAGAGAGTCTGACTGGCGCTCGTATCACGTACTCCTACCTCGTCCCAGGCGGGGTCAGAAGAGACCTTCCTCAGGGCTTTGCAGACGAAGCAATCAAACGGACGGAATATTTCGAGAAACGCCTCGACGAATACGAGAACATATTCTTCAAGAATCCACTATTTACGTCCAGAGCCAAAGGCGTGGGTGTACTCTCCAGACAGAGAGCAATTGAACTAGGCGCAACCGGGCCGACTCTACGCGGGTCGGGAGTCGATGCCGATCTGCGCAAAGACGAGCCTTATGCTGCTTATAGTGAGCTGGACTTCAAGGTTCATACTCGGCCTGACGGCGACTCATATTCTCGAGTCATGGTTCACGTCGATGAGATGCGGGAGAGCAGTCAGCTAATTCGACAGATACTGGAGAAGATGCCCTCAGGACCCGTCAGGCGAAAAGCCCCGATAGTTGTACCGCGCGGCGAGGCCTATAGTCGAGTAGAATCCGCGAGGGGAGAATGCAGCTTCTACATGATCGGCGAGGGAGGCGACAAGCCCTACCGAGCCCGCTACATCACCGGCTCCTACCGCAACATGGCCGCGATCTCCGCAGTGTTACAAGGAGTCCGATTGGCAGACATGCCGACATCATGGTGGAGCATAGACTATTGGCCAGTGGAGGCTGACAGGTAGACCCATGACGCCGATCATAGGAAAAGTTCGCGGGGCCGCCAACAGCCTAGTAGCCTACACGACAGGCCTGCGACACCTATTCCACAAACCCTACACACTAAAGTTTCCACAACAACGATACGCAGTAGAGAAGGGATTCCGTGGCAGACATCTTCTCCATCTAGATAGATGCACTGGATGCGGGATATGCGCCTGGATATGTCCTGAAAAATGCATCACGATCGTCCAGCGCGGAGACCGCTGGTTTCCAGAATACTTCTACGGACGATGCTGTTTTTGTCATTTTTGCACAGATTATTGTCCGGAGTTTGCATTGGAAGAGACAGTTGAGTACGATATTGCGGAGTATACTAGAGACCGGCTTGTCTGGTCGCCGGAGAGGTTGGCTAAGCCTCCTGTGAAGAAGGATGACAAGTATGTCTTCAGTGTTGAAGGCCGGAGGGGTGCTTCGCAGGTCTCGGAACAGGAGCACTAGACTGGTATGACGCAGGTTGCTACGCCTCCTCAGACATTGAAGCCGAGCGCAGAGGGAGAAGGTTGGAAGGCTCGTCCGATCAGACTGAAGATCTTCGGCAATTTGATCGCGGAGGTTGTTCACAAAGGGATCTGCATGTACTGCGGCGCCTGCATCGCCTCCTGTCCCATCGACATTCTCTTTCACAGCGACAACGAGGAACCGATAATGCGTGGGACCTGTGCCGCCTGCCAAGTCTGCTACTACAGCTGTCCCCGGATCGAGCTTCCCGTCGCAGAGATCGAGAACCGGATCTTTGGAAGAGAACGTACAGCTGACGAAGCGATTCTCGGAGTACACATTGGATCCTACTCGGTCCGAGCCAAGGACCCTGAAATTGTTGCGAACGCGCAAGATGGTGGGGCGGTTAGCGCGCTGATGCTCTACGCGCTAGAGAAGAAGATTATCGACTATGCGCTAGTATCAGGCTTCACATCTCGCGAGCCCTGGAAGCCGGCTCCAAAAGTGGCTCGCACGAGACAGGAGTTGATCGATAATGCTGGCTCAGAGTACACGCCCGGTGGCCAGATTGGTGGGATGGCCGAGATTGCTGTGCCGAACCGGTCAGTGGTGAACTTCCAGGAGGAGAGATTGGCGTTGGTGGGCCTGCCTTGTGAACTGCAGGGTTTCTGGCGTATGAATACTCACTGGATCGCTGCTCCAAAGCTGGGCCGTAACTTGGTGTTCACTATCGGACTGTTCTGCTCGAAAGTGTTCGATTATCAGAAGATGATGGTCGACTATGTTCAGGGGACGAGGGGGATTGATCTTGGGACGGTTACGAAAGTCAATATCAAGAAGAACCGGCTGCTCGTTTATGCTGGCGATAGGCTGGCGATTGATGAGCCGGTCGAGGTTCTTGCTCACGCCGCTCGGGAGGAATGCAATATCTGCGTTGACTATTCTGCAGAGCTAGCGGACATAGCGGTCGGGGCCATAGGATCGGCGGCCGGGTGGAGCACGGTATTGACCCGCACTCCTAGAGGGGAAGATATTCTCAACGGTGCGGTGGAATCGGGATATCTAGAGATGAAGAAGCTGGACCCTGCGGGAAAGGCGATAAAGTTCCTAGAGACCCTATGCGAGAGGAAGAGGCTGCGAGACCCGTCAGCATACATCCGACACTCTACTGCTTTCGCTCGGCCCGAGCCGAAGCTGATGGCTCTGGAAGTTCAGACGAAATAGGGAACCTTCACTTACAACTAAAGTGGGTGGATTAGGCCGCTCCGCGACTCTTCAAGCGTCTGGATCACGTGTGAGAGTGGATTGACGATCCTATTTTGATGTCTCAGGCCAAAAGCTCGAGGTGGGACGAGCATCTGTAAGAGATTCCTCATCGAGTTTCTTGAATCCTCCTCAGACGATACGAGATTCGACTCTGCTGGGACCTGGGGATCTATTATGGTCGGTAGCTGAGGGGTTCCCTCCTCATGAGACGGGCTTGCCTGAAAATGTTCCATCAGAAGGGCTTCGGGAGCCTGAAGACCGCAGGTCGGACAGGCAGGAACAGCCTCGCGAACGAAAGCAGCCACAGTCGGCGTGTCGCTTGTCGCCGTAATCGGCTGCAATATCGCAGCTCCCCGAGGCTTGGACCGTAATCTTCTTCGAGCTTTTCTAGTCCTCGAAGACTGTACTATTGTCCTTCCACGTGACTTGGATCTCGACTTTGCGCGTATAGTTCCAGTCCTTACTGAGCTCCGAGATCTTCTAGGTTTTGTCGCTGAAAGTTTGAGAGAACTGGTTATCAGGGAAGACAACGGCTTGACGCCTGTTTGGCGTACAATGGCTACGAAAGAGATCGTTACAGCGATCAGCCCATACACAATCTGTATCGAGATGTTTTCCAAGGTAATCGTCTCTTAACTCAACGGTATGTCTGTATAACTCTCCAGTGCGCAATCATAACAGATCAGTCTCCCGTGCGGAGTTCGTTGAATGCGGTCCACCTCAAGTATCTCTTGACCGCAGTCACGGCAGACAACCATACACTGACTCATTCGCTTTCACCGTCAATAGACACTCTGGACTCGGAGGGCGTATTCCCTACCTGTTACCAATCCCGAAAGACCAAGGTAACAGCCGCTTTAAATACGGTCAGGAAAACGGCATGAAAAATCCAACATAGAGCGCCGGATTATTGACCTTTTAAGAAATTCATTGATGTTCCCGATCGGATTTCATCGGGACGAGAATGCCGTTTAGTTTTGGAGTCGTCTCCTGGTTATGAGCGTCCCCGCGCCATCTCACGATCAGGGGAGATCGCTCTGGAGAAGGTTCCTAACTACCCATGTCCCAGATGCGGTCAGCCCCAACTAAACGTGTACTACTCTGACAAAGCTGACAGCCGCGTCGGTGCATGGTGCGAGTATTGCGATCTGAAAGCATACTACGACGGCGAACAGCTTATTCCAATCGGATAATAAGAATCGGATTCGAACTGATACAGTCTATTCGGGAGGAGTTGCTCCCTCTGGAATATTGACAGTTAGCTCGCCCTCCACAAGTTTTCTTTGTAGCCTAGCAGTGAAGAGTTCCATATCCACGTGGAGGCTCTCAAGTCTCTGGACAGCGTCAGGCGTTAGTGTAGGCATCACGTTCTGGCCGCCGATGCGTCCGTACGCGACGGCTTCGAATGGATATTTTTCGCCCTTGTATATCGTGTAGCCTGTTAGGAAGTTTGCAACACCGCCCCCGACACCGCTGGCCTCGTCCATCTGATCGATGAACACATCCATCTCGTACTCAAGGGTGGGATCCTCATCTCTGCGGAACGGGTTTGTCGTCTTGCTCAAAGTCTCACCCGTAAGCGGGCATGTCGAGCGGGTGCCACTGCTTCTCGATCAATCCCTTAATCCTTTCCCGGGCCAACCATCCCGCGGCGATGTCAGATAGGAGAAGTAGCGAGAGGGCATAGTCTGCAACGCTGAACCCAGCTCCGATTTTTGCGTAGGCGTAGACGATTAGGCCGATTACAGCGACTCCAAGTCCTAACAGCGGACTCCAGAGTCTTCTCTTGGATAGCATCCAAGTGCTGCCCAAGGCTCCGGCGGCCACAAGTGCGAAGAGAATTCTAAGTTCGGTCGCGAGTGACTGGGGCAATCCAGCGGATGATATAGCGAGAACAATGCTCCAAACGGTTGTTGCAAGAAAGAGAAGTGATGTGAGGTTCAGAACGTTGTACTTTGAGGGCGCGATGGTTGTCGCTGAAAGCGGAGGTGTGAAGCTGAAGGGCTTCCCCAGTGCTTGGTATGCGTTGGTTGTGGTTGTATGCTTCTGGCCGGTCTGGACATCGACAGCTAGGTTTACGAATTTCTCAATGACTATGATCCGGTGCTTGCCTATTCCGCTTGCCGGCCCCTGTTCCAGATCGTAACTGGGCCCGACAGTTAGTTCGACCTTCGTGTCAGGCGTACAAGAATGAGCGATTGTCATTCCAGGCTTCACCTGGGTCAGGGTCCAGTTGGATCCCTTGTCCCGGGTGCAAATGAGCGCGGCCCACTGAGTATTCGGCTCGATCTTCGGCAGACCCACCTCGGGCGCGAGGTCAGTCATCCCATACCTCTTGTCCTCGCAAAACAGCTGGTTGCAGCCCCGACAGCGCCAGACGTCGACGGCGCCCATGACGTAATTGTTGTCGATGAGGTTGACGACTCCGTAGTAAACGACATCGTGCTGGTGAGTCTGCAAGACGGAGGTGCCGTCGCCTCTGACGTAGAAAAGTCTTGGCTTAAAACAAACATCCTCTCCCGGGAAAATCTCTTTTTCTACCCATACAGAAACGCACATGGTCCAGAGAGATAGGCATGCTAGAGATTCGACTGGTGAGAGAATCACCGGAGAAAGTGCGCGAGAATCTCCGCCATAGAGGCATGCCCGAAAAGATCAGCGACCTCGAAAAGCTTCTACAACTGGACGCAGACTGGCGCAGAGAACAAGCCGAGGCCGACCGTCTCAGAAAAAGAAGAAACGAGATCACGCAAAGCATTGCTACAGCGAGGAAGAAAGGCGAAGATGTCTCAGCCCTCTTGAAAGAGGCTGAAGCGATTCCGGATCAGATCAAAGTGATCGAAGCAAGAGTTGACAAGTACAAACAGCAAGCCGACCAGATTCTGCTCAGCCTTCCAAACCTAGTACACGAGTCAGTCCCGGTTGGTAAGGACGAAAACGATAATGTGGAAGTGAAAAAATGGGGAACAATTCCCAGCTTCCAGTTCAAACCGCTCGACCATATCGATCTCGGCCTCAGACATGGGCTGATTGATGTGGAGAAGGCGGGACAAGTGGCAGGGGCAAGATTCTACTATCTGCGAGATGATCTCGTCCGGCTAAATATCGCGCTCATGCATTGCGGGCTGGACTTTATCGCCGGCAGGAGATTTCGTCTCTTTCAACCGCCATACCTTCTACATAGAAACGTCGTCGCGGGCGCCGTTGCACTGGCTGATTTTGAAGATGTGATTTACAAAGTGGACGGTGAAGATCTTTACCTCTTAGCGACTGCAGAGCACGCTCTCTTGGCATTTCATATGGACGAGATTATTGATGGCGGAAAGCTACCGCTCCACTACGCCGGTGTGAGTCCCTGCTTTAGGAAAGAGGCAGGAGCCCACGGACGGGACACCAAGGGAATATTCCGGGTCCATCAGTTCGAAAAAGTAGAACAATTCATCTACTCACGCCCAGAAGATTCTTGGAATCTGCACGAAGAACTGCTCAGGAACTTGGAAGAGTTCTGGCAGACCCTAGAGATGCCCTATCGGATCGTAAACGTTTGTACAGGCGACCTCGGAACCGTTGCCGCGAAAAAATACGACCTTGAAGCATGGTTACCCGGACAAGGAAAGTACAGAGAAATGGCTTCGTGTAGTAATTGCACCAGCTACCAAGCCGCAAGGTCGAGAATTCGCTACAGGGAAAAACCTAGCGAGCCTACCAAGTACCTTCACACACTAAACAGCACTCTAGTCGCGACCGAACGAGCGATAGTTGCAATTCTTGAGAATTACCAGAAGTCTGACGGGACCATTCAGATACCCGAAGTTCTCAAGAAGTATATGGGCGGACAGGAAACGATTCCCACACCGAGAGTCGTTCCCCGAGCGCACAAAGGAACGTTCGGTTGACTAGCTTTGCCCCAAATCTAGAAAAACCCGATCGCTCCACCAATTAGATACAGGATCCCTGCGGCAGCTACCCCGATGAGCAAGGTCTCCAGCCCGCTCCTCCACAATTTCCTCCCAACAACACGCCCTTTCCAAGCGCCTACAGAGAAAAGAAACAGGGGCGATATCAGGGCTGAGACCAATAACGAGGCTGTCGATGCGGAGATAAAGAGGAAAGGAACCAGAGGAATTAACGCGCCGACCAGAAAAGACAGTCCGATAACTCCGCCCATCTTGATGGGATTTGACAGTCTCGCCTGATGAACGTGAAGTTCGTGCATTAGAATGTCCTCGAGAAACTTTTCCTTGTTTGAAGCGATTCGCCCGACAATCTTCTCAGCTTCTTCCGAAGTCAGGCCCTTCGCGACGTAGAAATCTTTCAACTCTCCCTTTTCCTCTTCAGGCTCCTCTTCAATCTCACCAGCTTCGCGCTTCTTGTCAGCGAGGAAGAGTTCGTACTCAGAGCGTCCAGCAAGCACGCCACTGAAGAACATGCTGATCGCTCCCGCTAACATGGAGGCTACTCCAGCAATACGTACGAGATGGATATTGGACTCGAAGGCCGCGAACCCGCTTAGAAAGGCAAGATTGGTCACGAGCCCATCTGAGACTCCAAGGGCAGAGCCTCCAATGTAGCTTCGAGCGCGAATGTGTTTGTGAATCTCACGCGGCATTTGTCTCAGCTGAGCCATGGATTTTCACCAACAAGGGCGAGAACGGGGTCGCGATTACTTATTTCAGCTCTAGCCCGTCCATCTCCGGAATGCGATGACGTTACGTCGAATCCCTCAGAGCATTGAACCAAAGGTAAATATTGAATCCTGACCCCCAAGCATGTGGGGTTTTAGCTATTGGGGAGAAGAAGACGTCGAGTAGTCCGCATCGTCAAGAAGAAACTCCCCACCGTGTTTGTGTGCCCGCGATGTGGAGAAGAAGCGGTAAGAGTAACCATCGCCAAAGATACTGGGCATGCGACCGTCCTTTGTGCTCTGTGCAATCTGAAGGACGACTTTCCTGCGCACCCTGCTGCTCAAGCAATTGATGTGTACTCATACTTCACGGACAAGTTCTATGGGGTCAAGGACGCGCGTCCAATTATCCCACACGAGAGAGAGTTCTCCAGTGTCTCCACTGATGAAGCGCCCAGTGAGGAAGTGCCAGCAACACCGGAGTCCCCAAAGAGCGAGGTACCAATTGAGGCTTCTCAGCCACCGATGATAGTCGAAAAGCCTGTCCCAGAGGCGCAAGTCAGCGTGGCGGAGCAGTCGCAAGCCTCAGCCCAAGAACCCACGGCAGAGGAGGGTCCGATGGAAGCAGACTCTCAAACGGTGGAAGGAGAGAAGGAGAAGGAAGACGATAGTGAACCCTTCGCGGACATTCTTGAGAATAGTAAGGACAAGAAACGCTACAGTTCCAATCCATTGCCCCAGCAACAGCCGGAACAGACCAGCTAACCTTTCGTTCTTGTGTTGTTCGGTTTCCGTTCCTCGTAGATTGGTATCAGGAGATTGACTACTCGGTCAACAGTTGCTCTCCGGTCCCGGAGCGACTGGACCAGATCCTTCTCATAGATCTTGAAGATATTCGTCAAAGTCATACGGGGATGCAATGGAGCGTACCTCTTAGGGGTGCCAGTTGCTTCGATTATGAGGCCCCTCTCAATCATGCTGGCGACGAGCCCTTTCGTCCCTTCTCCAGTGAGGTTCAGCTCCTTCGCGAGCTGCTCTATGGTAAGGTCCGAAGTATCAAGGAGCTTAAGGTAAGCCTGAGTCTCTTCTCTTGGTAAGTTGAATTGGCGTGAGAGGAGTTCAGCGATTTGATCCTCGTCGACCGGCATTTTCCTTAACGACCCTGGTACGGGCATATGCCAACCCCCTTCGCTGTTACCCTATTTCACCTTCCCATTAGTGCCAGAAGGCTTAATATCCATGCGACCTTGCGTATTCACTACTCAGAGTGGTATGAATGGCACTGCTTGAAATCGAACTACCAGAGGCACTACTGCCTCAGCCTAAACAAATAGGACAATTCATCCGCCGAACACAGAGCGTTTGCCCAGAGTGCAACCGCATCCTACCGGCCACCGTCTTCGCACGAGAAGGCAAGGTCTTCATGACCAAAACCTGCCCAGAACACGGTGAGACAGAGGAACTTTACTTTGGATCATACGACATGTATCAGAAGTTCGCAACCTACTGGAGCGACGGCAAAGGAACCCATGCTCCAAACGTCCCAATCGAGAGCTGCGCATGCCCAGCCAACTGTGGTCTATGCTCAAACCACCTCAGCCACACTGGATTAGCAAATATCATAGTTACCAACCGATGTGACCTTACCTGCTGGTACTGCTTCTTCTACGTGAAGAAGGGTCTGGAAGGAGCCTACGTGTACGAGCCCAGCATGGACCAGGTCCGCGAAATGGTCCGTGCGCTAAAGGCCGAGAGACCCGTTCCGGGAAATAGTCTTCAGATAACCGGTGGAGAGCCCACCCTACGCCCAGAACTCCCCGAGATCGTCAAGGTGATCAAAGAGGAAGGAGTGGACCACATCCAGCTCAACACCAACGGCATCAACCTAGCACTCAACCCCAACCTTGCAATGGAGCTGAGAGACGCGGGTCTAAGCAACCTCTACATGAGCTTCGACGGAGTCAGCCCCAAGACCAACCCCAAGAATCACTGGGAAGCACCATACACTATTGAGAGTTGCCGCAAAGCCAACCTCGGAGTCGTGCTCGTCCCGACAGTCATCAAATCGATAAACGACCACGAACTCGGCGGAATACTCCGGTTCGCGCAGCGCAACATCGACATTGTCAGAGCAATCAGCTACCAGCCAGTCTCACTCACCGGAAGAATGAAGAAACAAGAACGTGAAAAGTACCGAATCACCATACCCGACTGCATCGAGAGGATTGAGGAGCAGACTAACGGAGAGATCCCGAGAGATGCATGGTTCCCAGTCCCAAGCTGCTCACCAGTAACACACTTCGTAGAAGCCTTCACGAAGAGACCACAATACGAACTATCCATCCACTTCGCATGCGGCGCTGGAACCTACGTATTCGAAGACAAGAACACCAAATCACTCGTACCCATAACGAGCTTCGTTGACCTCAAGGGTCTCTTCGAATACCTCGACGAGAAGACCGACGAGCTAAATTCGGGCAGCAACAAATACCTAGTAGCAGCCAAGTTCATGAGTAAACTCAACAGCTTCATCGAGAAAGACAAACAACCCGCAGGACTCAACCTAGCAAAGTTGCTGGTCGGAGCCTTGCTCAAACACGACTACAGCGCAGTCGGACAGTTCCACATCAAGAGCATGTTCCTCGGAATGATGCACTTCCAAGACAAGTACAACCAGGACGAAGAGAGACTACAACGTTGCGACATTCACTACTTGACACCGGACATGAGAATCATTCCCTTCTGCTCGTTCAACGTCATACCCGAATGGTACCGAGACAGGATACAGAAGAAGTACGGTATCACCGTGGACGAGTGGGAGAAGA
>Ga0209160_1005204_pt1 | contig 10292 bp, 9 predicted proteins | sample GraSoiAngelo_153_FD_186167 | JGI IMG/M metagenome (GOLD analysis project Ga0209160, IMG submission 186167) | Grasslands soil microbial communities from the Angelo Coastal Reserve, California, USA - 14_1009_12_40cm (SPAdes) (version 2) | ecosystem: Environmental > Terrestrial > Soil > Grasslands ... | reverse complement strand
CTGCCCTCTTGATCCACCAGCATCTGGATCATCCCGGCATTGATGTCGTGAACATCCAGCATCGCTTCTTTGCCCTCACATCCTTCTTCATCGCTGTGAGCCTGGCACTGGAGGGAAGCGCGCGGTTTGCATGGAAAGGAAAGCCCTACCTGCTTCCCGCCGGGCTTCTGCTCCTGGGCGTCCAGTTAGCCCTCTACGTCGAGTGACGCCTGAACACAGGCCTGCTCAGGACGGTGTGTTGCTTTGCATGAAACGGCGGTCGGCGGTGGCATCCTGATCCGCTGGCTTGGTGTCCCATGGTGCCTTCTCTTCTTTGGGCTTGCTCATCCTGCACCTGCTGCGGAAACGGGTCCTCCGTCGGAGGGTCGTGTGGCGGTGAAGGAAGCTGTAGAAACGGTGCCGGGGGAGACGACCGAAAAGGTCTCGGAGGACGTGCATCCCAAACAGGAGCATGTTTTAAAGTCCCTGCCCACAAAAGGCGGCTACACGGTGATCCCGCTGCCCGCCTTCGCCTACACCCGTAATGAGAACTACTGGATTGGCGCGTTGGTGCCGATCCTGAGGGCAAACGACAAGGAGGAAATCGAAGACATCTTCGCGCCGCAGTACCTGCATAATAAGTTCATCGGCGAGAGCTTTTCCCTCAACTACTACGGATACCGCCACGAAACCGTTCAGTATCGCGCGATCGCCTCCTACGCCTCGAAAGTCGAGCGGACTTTCGAGTTGGGGTATAAGAACACGGGGGCCGGTGGAGGGCGCTATATCCTGGCGGCCGAGGGCAACTGGTTCAAGAACGCCTTCGCCCGTTTCTTCGGCATTGGGAACCGGAGGTCCGAACAGGACGAGACGACCTATACCTCGCGGGAAGCGAACATCAGGCTCAGCGCCGGCCTCAACCTGGGTCAGAACTTTTCCGTCCTCTGGACGGAGCGCTACCGCAATGTCCGGGTCGATGACGGGGTGATCCCGTCGCTGCCCCAGACGAAAGTGCAATTTCCCACCCTCGAAGGCATCGATGGCGCGCAGATCTTCGGACACCGCCTGACGGCCCTGTACGATAGCCGCGATAATCTGCTCACCCCGGTGCAAGGGACATACGCCTCTGCCTACTTTGAACTCGCCCACAACCTCATTCACGACGAGCCAGACCGGTGGTTCCGGGTGGCCATCGATGCCCGGCATCTGATTCCCCATGCCTCGGGGCGCATGGTCTTCGTGGGCCGCTTTCTGTTTGACCATGTCTTCAGCCAGGGCGTCCCCTTCTACGAGCGGCCGACGCTGGGCGGGGAGAACACGCTGCGCGGGTTTGGCTTGAACCGGTTTGTCGACGACAATCTGTACCTGGTCAACCTCGAAGAACGCATTCGCATATACGAAAAGCGGATATTCGATAATCCCATCGAGTTGGAGGCGGCCCCGTTTCTGGATTTCGGACGGGTGAATAGAAATTTCATCGATCGCCTGCAGCGGACGCAGTTCAACCCCGGCGTTGGAATCCGCGCCCTCTCCCGGCCCAACGTCGTGGGCCGATTGGACGTGGGGTACGGGAAGGACGGCGGCAATGTTTTCGTCGGGCTGGATTATCCCTTTTAGCGTGGGCCGGCGACTGTGAGCGCGTACCGTTTCCTGCCGTTGCTCGTTGCATTGTTCCAAGTTGCCCTCCCGGCGACCGCTTGGGCGGTCTGCACGGTGGAGCGGGCGCTGCCCGGCGAGCCCGCGCTCTTCGTCAGGCACTTCAGCTCGGAGTGTACCAGGGCGGATCGCGCCGCGCAGGCGGTGCCGGCGGGCGAGATTCTCGAGGCCCTGAAAACCGGCAAGGGCGTGTCCATCCAGAACGGGGTGGTCTCTGGCGATCTGCTGCTGACCCGCCTTCCGACGGTGCCGCTGGCATCGGTTCCCCTGCCGCCCTCGGTGTTCGCGACCATGGCGGGATCTTCCGTCACCGAGGCCCGCGTGATCCGCGGGCCGTTCGTGATCCGAGATTCAGTCTTCGACGGTTTCCTTGACACCCAGCTCAAGCCCGACATGGTCGAGCATCGGATGCTGGGCGACATGGTGGTAATCCAGGGACCCGTCGCGTTCCACGGCACCACCTTCACGAAGAGCGTGGACCTCTCCCGGACGATCTTCCTGGCGCCGGTGGACAGCTCCGAGGCCGTGTTCCTAAGCAACGCGTTCTTCCTCACGTGCATCTTCGACAAAGCGGCGAGCTTCGAGAAGACGGCGTTCGCCGGGCACACCCGCTACTATCGGGCGGTCTTTCACGAACCGGTCACGTTCCTGCGCGCCGGGTTCAGCGGGCTGACGAATTTCCTCGCGGTCACGTTCAAGAAGGAGTCGAGCTTCTCGCGCGCCTATTTCAAGATGGGCACCGGGTTCTCGGGCAGCAAGTTCGAAGGGATCTCGGACTTCTCGGAGGCCGTGTTCGAGAAGAACGTCTTCTTCATGCATGCCGTCTTCGTCGCGGATACCTACTTCCGGCGCGCCACGTTTCGCGGCGAAGTCAACTTCTCCGACGCCGCTTTCAAAGCCAAGGACGACTTCGCCAAGGTCTTCTCCCAGCAGGAGCCCAACTTCACCCGCGCCAAGTTTGCCAACCCCCGCTCCTCTGCCGGGTTCGAGAACCCCGTGTTTCTGGCCATCGTGGGGACGGCTCTCCTGATTTTCCTGATCGCCTTCATCATGATCCTGAAAAAGGGGTAGCGCCCACTATATCTTGAAGCCCGACTTGCCTTTTGCCCTAAATCTGGTATATTCAGGCCTCTATGGCGGAGAATTGTGACACCGGTTTCGATCCGGCGGAGGACTCCTATCGTATTCGCCTGAACGAGTTCGAGGGTCCGCTGGACCTCCTGCTGCATCTGATCAAGAAGGATGAGATCAACATCTACGACATCCCAATCGCGACGATCACCAAACAGTACCTCGACTACATCAAAATGATGAAGTCGCTGAACTTGGTCGTCGCTGGCGAGTTTCTGGTGATGGCGGCCACGCTGATCCACATCAAATCGCGGATGCTACTGCCCGTTGAATCCGACGGGGACCACGAGGACGAAACAGACGAAGACCCCAGGGCCGAGCTGGTCCGCCGGCTCCTGGAATACAAGCGGTTCAAGGAGGCGGCTGGCGAGTTGGTGCAGCGCGGCCAGCAGTGGCGGGAGGTCTTCGGCCGTCAGCCGATTGTCGACGCGAGCGGTCAGGGTCTGCACGGGGATGAGGACGGCGCACTGCTGGAGCTGACGCTGTTCGACTTGGTGGACGCTCTGCAGGGAGTGCTGCAGCGGGTTCCGGCGAAGACGCTGATCGAGGTGACGGCCGATCACCTGACGGTCAAGGACCGCATGAATTACATCCTGGAGCGGCTGGAGCACGAGCCCGCCCTGCCGTTTGAGGCCCTGTTCTCGCCCGACGAAGGGCGGCTGGTCGTGATCGTCACGTTCTTGGGCTTGCTGGAGTTGATGCGGATCAAGCTGGTTCGCGTCTTTCAGGCCGAGGCCTTCGGGCCCATCCTCCTGTTCCGGACGTTCCTGCCGGTGGGGGTCGAGGGTGCTGAATCAGGAGAGAATACACTATGATGACGACGGAAACGGTAGAAGCCGTGTTGGAACGCGACGGCCCCACCGGAAATGGGAACGACAACACCAGCCCCTTGTCGGGGCTGAAGGGCATCCTCGAAGCGATCCTCTTCGTGTCCGGAGAGCCCCTCTCCGTGGACCGCATGCTAGGGGTGGTCGAGGGCGTGTCCCGCGCAGAGCTGGTGAGCGCCCTGCAAGCGCTCAAGGCCGACTATGCGGTGGAGGGGCGAGGGCTACAACTAGTGGAAGTCGCCGGTGGATTCCAGATCGCCACGCGGCCGGACTGCGCGCCCTGGATCAAGCGGCTGGAGAGGGCCAAGGAGAGCGCCAGGCTGTCGCGCTCGGCCATGGAGACACTGGCCATCGTCGCCTACAAGCAGCCGGTAGTCCGCGCCGAGATCGAGCAGATCCGGGGCGTGGATTCCGCGGGCGTGCTGAAAACGCTCCTCGAACGCCGGCTGATCCGCATCGTCGGGCGGAAAGACGCCCCCGGCCGTCCCATCATGTACGGGACGACGAGGCAGTTCCTGCAGGCGTTCGGGCTGAAGGACCTGGCGGACCTGCCAGCGCTCCGGGACATCAAGGAACTCAAAGAAGCCGAGCAATTCACACTCCCGACCCCGGACGTGGACGCCGAGGCCTCTTCTGAGAAAGGCCGGAGTTCCACGTCTGAGACCGAGTCCAGGGGCGTATAACGGCGCTCAGGGCGTTCGTGGAGTCTCAGGGGGAGACGTCGCTGGTTGAGGTGCCACTCGGCTCTTTGGCATGACCGCCACGCTGGTGCAGGTGCCCGCGACCTCGTCCACGTGGTGGTCCACGATCTTGACATCCTGAAGTAACTCGTTGACCGTTTCCTCACGCACCACCTCAATATCCTGTTCGGCAGGCGCTCCTGTGCGCTCACGCACGCGATCCACGGCGTGTTCCTTCACCCAGACGCGGATTTGCTTGGCCAGCTCGGCGCGGGCAGCGAGTTCTGAGACACGCCGGCAGACCAGGCGACCCTTGGACAGGTCGCCCTGGCCAGTGCCCATCAGGTACTGGTCAGCAGGATATGGCAACGCGATGGCAGGTGGCTGGACTGCAGGCTCCTTTCCCTGCGGCGGTTGCTGTTCCATCTTGTGCAGTTCTTGGAAGAGTTGATTCGAGCCTTGTTGGGGAGACGCGGACTGCTCTGCGGCGCTTAAGCAAACGGGACAGAACAGCATCGCGAGACAGAGGGAGAGCCCCTTCCAGCTTGCCTTACGAGTCTTACCGTGTGCGCTCATAACCTCTTTATACAACTCCTTCCGCACTCTGCAGTCAAACGGTCTTAGCGTCTGCGTTGGCCACCCTCACTGGAGTGTTGGGGGCTGGGCCTGGGAGCCTGACGCGATAGCGCAAAAGGCGCGCGCGACACATGGTGGGGCGGGTGCGGATGGATCTGGTTGAGCGTCGGTGGGAGGGGACGTGGTGACGGAGACTGCGCGAGCTGCGGGGGCCTGGATGGAGAACTTGTCGGCGCGGGCGGTGCGGGCGGCGCAGGCTGGATCTGCTGAAGAGTCGGTGGTGGTGAACTTGCCGATGACGGGAGCTGGGGCCGTGCAGGCGGCTGAGCCTGCGCAGGAGTGCGGGGTGGTACGCTCGCAAGCGGTGGCTGGGGCGGCACAGACGGCCCCACTGGGATGGTGATCACCCGCTGGATGATGACGAGGTGCGGATTCATGGGGTTCACCTGTCCTGCCTGGACAAGGAGGCCTTGCACCTGCCCCAGTCCGATCCAAGGGCTGGGGTGCACGACCGGCGTGACCAACACCCAATCCGTCCAGGCCTGAGAGACGAGCGCATCGGCTTGGAGATTGTTCAGCACTTGTTGGCGTTGCTGGCTGGCAGTCTGGACCTGGTCCGGCGTTGCCGCGGTCGTCAGGGCCTGGTTGGCCGCCTCCAATTGCTGGTGGAGTTGGTCCACCTCGGTCTTGAGGGTTACGAGCTCACGCCGGGCATCCTCGTTTTGGCGCAGCGCGGCAATGGCCTGCACGACGTCGTCCGGATCCACCTGGGCGGTCAAGTCCACGCGAAGCACCACCGTGTCTCCCTCGAGGCGGGTGTTGATCTGCTGATCGAGGACCAAGATCAGGCCCGCCGTGTACGTCCGGATCTCGTCTGAAGTCACATCCAGGTTGGTGACCACGGTGACACTCTCAAGGTAGGTCGCGACCTGTTCGAGGGCGTGCCGCTTGGCAGCCTCGGTCGCCAGGCGCACCGCATCCTCCCGGGTATCGCGGGGCCCCATACGGTACTCTCCGTCTGCGGTCACGGTCCGCGTTTCCGCGGCGGTGGGTTCCACACCAACGCTGCTGAGGCTGAAGCAGATGAGCAGGAGGGCGGTGAGGGAGTGCCCTCGCTGTCGTGGAAGCAGGTGTGTGGTCTTAGTAGTCATCGCCTGTAGTAAGGATAACACAGTTGGCTGGTTACGTGGAGTTCTGCTAAGCTTGGTATTCTTCTTGCCTTCTGGCTGGGTGGAGGAGCACTGACCATGGGAAAGGACATGACTCGCTTCGTGAAGCGCAAACCCCTCCGTGAGGTGCTGGTTGAGCAGGGCTTAGTCGCGGGGCCTCAACTTGACGCGGTCCTCGGCAAGTTGGAGGACGGACGCAGGCCGCTCGGGCAGGCGTTGGTGGCGGAGGGCCTCCTCTCCGCGGAGCAGTTGGGCCGGGCGCTGGCGGCCCAGTACGGCTTGTCCTATGAGCCCTTGACCGAGTACCGGGTGGACCCCAGGTTCTATCAAACCATCCCCGTTGAATTGATGTATCGCCATCCGTTTGTGCCGCTCGCCGAGCAGAATGGCCTGCTTGTCATTGCCATCCACGATCCCGGCAATCTGCCGGCCCTGGACGAATTGGAGCTGCTGCTGAAGCGCCCCCTCCGGCTGGTGGTCAGCACCAAGGACGCGATTCTGGCGGTCTTGACCCGGAGCGAAGGGTCGAGCCAGGCGTTGAAGGATATTGAGGCAGACTATCGGCCGATCTTGCTCCGGGAGGACGAGCGGGGCGACGAAGTGCTGTCTATCGAGAAGATCGCCAAGGACCAGAGCCCAGTGGTCAAGCTCGTGGATACGATCATCTTGAACGCGTTGCAGCGGCGGGCGAGCGATATTCACGTGGAGGCCAGCGACCGGGCGGTACATGTCAAGTATCGGATCGACGGGATCCTGACGCCGGCGCTCGATCCGTTGGACCTCAAGCTCCATGCGCCCTTGATCTCGCGAATCAAGGTGATGTCGGAGCTGGACATCGCCGAACGGCGCGTGCCCCAGGACGGGCGGTTCCGGATCCGGCTGGACCGGAAGACGGTGGACTTTCGCGTCTCGATCCTGCCGAGCGCGTTCGGGGAAGTCGTGGTGGTCCGCATCCTGGACAAGGAGTACATCGCGGCGGGGGTGGCCGCGTTGCGGCTGGATCGCTTGGGATTCAACGCGGAGGACCTGCGGCGGTTCCGCCGGTCCATCACCGAGCCCTACGGGATGGTGCTGGTGACCGGTCCGACCGGCAGCGGCAAGACCACCTCGCTGTACGCCGCGATCAGCGAGATCAATGTGCAGGAGAACAAGGTGATTACGATCGAGGACCCGGTCGAATACCAACTGGCCGGGGTCGTGCAGATTCCGGTCAACGAGAAAAAGGGATTGACCTTTGCCCGCGGCCTTCGCTCGATCCTCCGTCACGATCCGGACAAGATCATGGTGGGCGAGATCCGGGATGCCGAGACCGCCCAGATCGCGATTCAGTCGGCGCTGACGGGCCATCTGGTCTTCACCACCGTCCATGCGAATAACGCCTTTGACGTGATCGGCCGGTTTGTGAACATGGGGATCGAGCCGTACAACTTTGTCTCCTCGCTGAACTGCATTCTGGCTCAGCGGCTGGTGCGGACGATCTGTCCAGCCTGCCGGGAAGAGGTCCGGCTGGATCGCGCGCAGGCCGAGGAGTCGGAGCTCAACTATGACCAGTATCGTGAGGTCGCGCTGTCCCAGGGCCGTGGGTGCGAGCACTGCCACGGGACCGGGTATCGCGGTCGTCAATGCATCACCGAGTTCCTGGACCTCACGGATGAGATCAAGGAAATGATCTTGGATCGAAAACCACCGTCCGAGATCCGCAAGCGCGCGGTGTCCCTCAGCATGACGAGCCTGCGACAAGCCGCCGTGGAGAAGTTACGGGCAGGGGTGACTACGCTGGCTGAGATCAATCGGGTGACCTTCATCGAACAGGTGTGAGATGCTGGGATTCGGCCCGCCGCGGTACAGTTTGAAGCTGGGTCCGCGTCAGGCGGCGTGGGCGGTGCGTTCCAGGGACTGGCGAGGACGGCCACACCTCTGGTCCGCCGTGGTGGACCTGCCGTCCGTCCTCCTCAGGCCCTCGCCAGTCGAGCCCAACATCAGCGACGTTGAGGCGCTGAAATCCTGCCTTCATGCCTTGATCGGGATACCGGTCGGACGCCAGGCCCCCTGCTGGCCGATCGCGCTGGTCTTGCCGGATCTCTGCGTCCGGACCGTGCTGCTGCATGTGGACACGTTGCCGTCCCGCTCGAGCGAACGGGACGCCCTCATCCGCTGGCGTCTCGAAAAGGAGGCGAGCTTTCCGGTGGCGAGCGCCAGAGTCGTGTCCCAGGTCGTCGGACCGCACTCCGTGCTCGTGGCGATGATCGGGGAATCGGTGATGCGGCAATACGAAACGGTGTGCGATGACCTGGGGCTGGTCCCGGTCAGTGTGACGGCGACCAGCCTCCTGCTGCACAACTTTGCGCGCGCGTCCTTCCCCGGTGAGGAGCCCACCGGCTGGGTGTCCATACTGGACGAGGGGTTCACGTTCATGGTTCACCAGGCCGGCCGTCCGGTCTTCGTGCGTACCAAAACTCAATCGCCGCAGATCCAGGACGATCTCGTCACCTCGTTAGCGTTCTATGAGGAGACCCATCCGGGGACCGCGCTTCGGCGCCTGTATGTGCTCAACGAAGAGCGGGAGTCTGATACGATCATGGCGATTTCCAAGGAGCTTGATATGGACGTGGTCCCCGTGGGGCCGACTCTTGTTCAACGTGCCTGGCGTGTGTTCGATGAGGCCACGCCGCCGGGCGTGCTGCCGGCGATCGCGGCGCTGGCGCCGATGCGAAAGCAGGACATGCCGGCTGTCGATCTGAGCGGCAGCCATTACGTCTATTGGGTTCGTGTCTGTGCCGCGCTGCTGCTGGTCTCGCTGCTCCTGGTCGGATTGCTCGCCTGGAATGTCCGAGAAGCCCGTGCCATCCGAGCCCAGGCCATGCAAGTCGAGCAGGCCCTGGTCCGCGTTCAGGAGCAAGACCGTCAGGTCCAGCTCCGAGGACAACTGGAGGGGGTGGACCTCTCCGATCCGGCGATGGGGCGGCTCGCAGCCCAAGTCGGCTTTGCCAACGACCTGATCGCCAAGCGCGTGTTTTCCTGGACCCGGTTCCTCAGTGATCTGGAAGAGACGGTCCCGCCGCGCGTCTCGATCGACAGCATCCGGATCGATTTCAAGGACGCGATCATCGCGATCGGTGGATCGGCACTGAGCTTGAAGGATTTGACCGCCTTCATCATCAGCCTGGAAGACCATCGGGCGTTTAAGGACGCCACTCTGCTTCAGCATCGGGTCCGCGACAATGACATTGTGGAGTTCAGCTTGACCGTGCGGTACCAGTCCCAAGCCATGGGATCATGACTCGTGGATTGCTGATATGGCGCCGATTGCGGCGTCCGCCCTACGGCCCCCTCATTCTTTGGATGGCCGTGGCGGGCGTGTTGGGCGCTGCTCTGGTCGGGGTCCGTCTGCTCCTGGTGGCGCCAGCCCAGGACCGGCTTGCCCAGGCCGAGGCCGCGTGGATGGCGGCGAGACAGCGAATAGCCCAACGCCTGGAGGCCAAGGAAGCGCGGAAGCATCTGACCGTGATCCTGAATGCCGTGCCGGGGCATCGTGACTTCGCGCAGCTTCCGCTCGCCCTATCGGAAGTCGCACGGCGGGATCGGGTCTCGATGCCGGATCTCTCCTATGCGCTGGAGAAACCCCAGGCCGGGGGCTTCACCAAGGCGGTGCTGAGAGGATCGGTCTCCGGTCGATACGAAGATCTCAGGCGATTTATTCATCATCTGGAAACGGCCGACGGCTTCCTCTTCATCGAAGACCTCAATGTCAGTCGCCAGGGTACGAGGAAGGGCGAGATCGTCACGTTTCAGATCACCGTAAGCACCTACATCCGAGAGGGGCCGGGTCAGCGCGTGTCCTCTCCTGCCTTCTTGCCATGACGAGACGCTCCCACTGGCTGACCCTGTGTATCCTGCTCGGGATCTGGGCGGGCGTCGCGATCTGGGTCGTTGCGGACGCGCCGGAGCCGCAGCGAGTCCCGCTGAAGTATGTGACCGGCCGGGCCAGCCGGGCGGACGCGAGCCGGTTCCAAGCTGGGACCGGCTTGAAAGTCAACCTCGACCTGCTGGCGGCCGCCCGGCGCCGGGCGGGCAAGGCCTTCATCGCGCCGAAGAATATCTTCGCGCCCCTGCCAACAGAGAAGACGGCGCCCCCCCATGCCAAACGGCCGGCGCCGGTGTCCAAGCCTGCCCCGGCGGCGGCTGCTGCTGTTCCCGCAGTCCCTCCACCGCCTTCGCCGGAAGAACTGGCCGCACAGGCTGCCCGTCAGGAGCTGGCGCAGTTCCGCTACCTC
>Ga0209160_1005203_pt1 | contig 10292 bp, 9 predicted proteins | sample GraSoiAngelo_153_FD_186167 | JGI IMG/M metagenome (GOLD analysis project Ga0209160, IMG submission 186167) | Grasslands soil microbial communities from the Angelo Coastal Reserve, California, USA - 14_1009_12_40cm (SPAdes) (version 2) | ecosystem: Environmental > Terrestrial > Soil > Grasslands ... | reverse complement strand
CCTTCGAAACCGGTTGCTTGTTCTCGTAGTTTCGCTTGCGCTTCTTCGACTTGTGCTCAAGCAGGTGGCTCTTCCATGCGGCCGCGCGCATCAGCTTGCCGTTCTTGGTCACGCGGACGCGCTTGGCGATCCCTTTCTGCGTCTTGAGCTTAGGCACTGGTCGCTGCTTGCTCCTTGGTGGCGCCCTGCCCGCGGCTGGGCGCGAGGATCATGAACAGGTTCTTGCCCTCGAGGAGGGGCTGGCGCTCGACGACCGCGAACTGGCGCGCGTCATCGGCCACCCGCTCGAGAATCTTTCTCCCGATCTCCTGGTGGACCATCTCGCGGCCCCTGAACATGATCGTCACCTTGACTTTCTCTCCTGCTTCGAGGAACTGACGCAATCCCTTGAACTTGGTCTGGAAATCGTGCTCGGCGACCTTCGGCCGCAGCTTCATCTCCTTGAGCTTGGTGACGTTCTGCTTGCGACGCTGGTCCTTCTCACGCTTGACGGTCTCGAACTTGTAGCGTCCATAGTCCATCAGGCGGCAGACAGGCGGGCTCGCTTGCGGCGCCACCTCGACGAGGTCGAGCCCCTTCTCGTTAGCGATGCGAAGCGCGGCATCCACTGACAGCACGCCTAGCTGATTGTTCTGGTCATCGATCAGCCGCACTTCGGAGCTGCGAATCTGATCGTTGATCCTTAGCTCTTTAAACGGTATGGGACACTACCTCGGCCAAATTCAGTGTTGCTATCTATTCCTCCATCCAAAAAACAAAACGGAGAGCCCCAGCCCTCCATCTGTCCGGAAGTGCGCCCTGCGCGCGACCGGCGCTTGGAACCCGTTTGGACTGTCGCCCTGGGGGTGAGGGCTGGTGCCCTGCTTCAGAGCGTGGATGGTACCGGAAACGTAACCCAGTGCGCAGGATGGCGTTGCTCTCGCTGATGGGAACGCTGCCCCACGTCTCAGCACCCACGAAGGCCGTCGTGCTGCTTGTGGCCTTGGCCGCGTCGGCGGCCGCGTGCGGCGGGAACGCGCCGACCATCGTGGCGAGCCACTCGCCCTCCCCTTCCGTTCAGGCATCTCCTTCGACCCAGGCCTCGGCCTCGCCGAGCGCGCAGGCCAGCTCGACGCCGCAGCCGCAGCCGGTCACCGGCGCCTATGCCCTGCTGGTCGGCAACCAGGCAACCACCAGCTACACCGTCAGCCTGATCGGCATCGACGGCAAGGTCGCGGCTACGGTCCAGGCGAGCACGCCGGCGCAGGTCAGCTGCGCCAACGCCGCCGCGGCCCTGGTCTCGCTTCCGGTCAGCGCGAGCAACTCGCGTGCCTACTTCATGGACGCTCAGGGCGTCATCCGCTTTCTGGCTCCCAATGGAGACACCGGCCGCGCCACGTCGGTCCCTGCTCCGACCGCCTCGCGGCGCAGCATGTTTGCGGTCAGCCCGGACGATCAGCGCATCGCCGTGATCGTCGATGACTTCACGTCGGCCGGGGCCGCCACGCGCCTCTACGTGGAGGACCTGAACGGGGGCGGCAACCATCTCGACCTGTTCAGTCAGAGCGGCGCGTACACGCTGTGGCCCGTCGGCTGGCACGGCACCAACAACCTCATCGTGGCCAAGGTCGCCTCATGCACCCAAGGCGGCGGTCCGTTCTGCTGCGGCCCGCTCGAGCTCCACGTGATCGATCCCGCGACCGCCACCCGGCGGTTCACCATCGGCAACAGCCCCTCGTGCGTGATCGCCGGCTCCCCCTCCCCGGCGGGCGCGGTCTGCGAGAGCACCTCGAACTTCATGCAGGCCACCGTCCTCAACTGGACGGCGGGCACGGTGCGCAGCCTCGCCCTCAACGGACCGACGTTCGCCTACCTCGCGCCGAGCAGCGGCATGGTCGCGATGGTCGATAACAACGGGACGTCGTTCACCATCGGCGCGGCGACGATCAGCGGGATGTTCGCGTGCGGGTGGATCGACGACGGACACGTGATCTCCGGCGGCGACGCGCAGCATCAGCCTCGGGTGGCCACGGTCACGACGGGCGCGGTGGTGCCAGTCGCGGCGCAGGGAGATTGCGGGGGACGGCTGCCCGGAGGCCTCTAGCGCCGACGCTCGGCGATCTCGGCCGAGATCATCTCCACGAACGACTCCAGCGGCATGTCGACCTGCCGGTCACTCCGATCGTTCACGTTGACGTGACCAGAGGGCGCTTCCTTCTCGCCAACCACTGCTATGTACGGCACCTTCTTCAGACGCGCGTCGCGGATCTTCCGATTGAGCCGCTCTGAACGGGTGTCGACCTGAACCCGCACCCGAGCCGCGCGCAGCCGCGCGCCAACCTCGTGAGCGTAGGCGTTGAACTCATCCTTGGTTGACGCAACCACGACCTGGGTCGGATGCAGCCAGGTGGGGAACGCTCCCGCGTAGCGCTCGATGAGATAGCTGAACAACCGCTCCATCGCTCCTGCGGCGCCGCGATGCACCATCACCGGGCGCTTGCGTGTGCCGTCCTCGGCGACGTATTCGAGGTCAAAGCGCTCAGGCAGCTGGAAGTCGACCTGCACCGTCGAGTTGGTGAACTCCCGACGGTGCGCGTCGCGGACCTGGAAGTCGATCTTCGGGCCGTAGAAGGCTGCCTCGCCGACGCCGGTCTGGTAGTGCTGGCCCATCGATTCCAGCGCCTCGGCGAGGTTGGCCTGCGCCACCTGCCACTGCTCTTCAGTCCCGAGCCACTTCTCCTTCACGTTGTCGCGGATGGAGAGCTGGTACCAGAACTCATCGATGCCCAGCACCTTGGAGAAGTAGAGCGCGAGGTCGATTGCCCCCTTGACCTCGTCCATCAACTGTTCGGGCGTGCAGAAGATGTGCGCGTCGTTGAGCGCAAAGGAGCGAACGCGATTCATTCCGGCGAGCGTGCCCGACCGCTCGTACCGCCAGTTGTTGCCGATTTCCGCAATCCGCAGCGGCAGGTCTCGATAGCTGCGGAGCTCGGTCTGATAGACGACGATGTGGTGCGGGCAGTTGACCGGCCGAAGCTCCAGCTCCTCGCCGTCTTCGAACTTCATCGGCGGGTACATGTACTCCGCGTAGAGCTGCGCGTGGCCGCTCTGGCGGAAGAGGTCCAGTCGCGCCACGTCAGGGGTGCGGACATGCTGATACCCGCGCGCGAGCTCCTCGTCGACGATGAAGCGTTCGAGCTCCCGACGGATCGTCGCGCCGTCGGGCAGCCACAGCGGAAGGCCCGGCCCGACGCGGTCGTCCACCGCGAAGAGCTTGAGGTCCTTGCCGAGTTTCTTGTGGTCGCGCTTCTCAGCTTCTTCCAGGAATTTCATGTAGTCGTCGAGCTCTTTCTGCGACTGCCATGCGGTGCCGTAGATCCGGGTCAGCTGTGGTTTCTTCTCGTCGCCGCGCCAATACGCACCCGAGACGCGCTGAAGCTTGAAGGCCTTGAGGTCCCTGGTCGAATTCACGTGCGGACCCAGGCAGAGGTCGAGGAAGTCGCCGGTCCGATAGACGCTCACGCCATCGCCCGTGACCTTGTCCGCGATCAGCTCTAGCTTGTAATCCTGTCCTCGCTTGCGAAACTCCTCGATCGCCTTTTCGCGCGGCAGGATCTCTTTTTCGAACGGCCTGCCTTCCTGCGCGATTCTTCGCATCCGTGATTCGATCGCCGGCAGGTCCGATTCCGATATCGGTTTGGTGAAATCAAAGTCGTAGTAGAAGCCAGGCGGCTCCTTGATCGCCGGGCCGATGGCGTACTTCGTCCCGGGATAGAGCTCGGTGACCGCGGCGGCGAGGAGGTGCGCGGTGGAGTGGCGCAGGATCTGCAGAGGGTCGTCGGTAGGCTCGTGGTCGCCGTATTCGGGCATGGGGTCGTCCAGTATATGAACCGCCTTGATGGGATTCATTCAGCCCCTCCGATATTGAACTGGCAAGCGATCGTCGATGCGCTTGGCTATCCGTCCGCTGGGCTCGGCATCATGATCGAGAGCACCGGCATCCCGTTTCCTGGAGAGACGCTGCTCCTGGCCGCCGCGGCGTGGGCGGCGGCCCGCCATCATTCGATCGTCCTCGTCATCCTCTTTGGATTTGTAGGCTCTACCGCCGGTGCCGACCTCGGTTATCTCCTCGGATATCGCGGCGGGCGCCCCTTTGTGGAGCGCTTCGGCGCCATCCTGCACATCCGCGCCGAGCAGCTGGCGCGCGCCGAGCTCTTTTTCGCAAGGCACGGTGACAAGGCGATCCTCGGCGGGCGTTTCATACTCGGCCTCCGCACCTGGGGATCGATGCTGGCCGGGATGTCGCACATGCCTTTCTGGCGCTTCCAGGTGTTCAGCGCCGCCGGCGGCCTCCTGTGGGCCGCTTTGATCGGGATCGCCGGCTACGTGCTGGGCAGCAACCTCCCCCTGCTCGAGTCGATCATCCGCGCCGTCGGGATCGGCGGCCTCACGGTTCTTCTGCTGATTGCGTTGGCCCTGATCGTGGCTGAAAGGCGTGCAGTCCGCCGGCGATGACACCCACCCCACCACCCAGCAGCAGCACGCCGAGGCCGCCCAGCACCTGGGCGGTGCCGATCGTGTCGGCAAGCGCCGCGGCGATCAAGACCGGAAGCGCCGACACGCCGTTGATGACCATGTAGAGCAGCGAGAAGATTCGCCCGCGGATGGCGTCGCTGGTCGCCTCCATCAGATAGGTGATGGCGGGGATGAGGATTGCGCCGAACTCGACGCCGAGGAGGAAGCTGAACGTCGCGCCGGTGATCCGGTTGTGTACCTGGAGGTCTGGAAAGTGCCGCATCGCCTGCGGCACCGCGGCCAGCGCGAGGAGGGTCAGACCGTTGGCGATCAGCGAACCCGCGAGCAGACGCGAGCGGTCGACGCTGCGCAGGAACTGGCCCAGCAAGACCGCGCTGAGCATCGCGCCGGCGGTCGCCGGGCCGAGGATGACATAGGTGTCCTGGGCGGCGATCCCGATGACCCTGCTGACATACGCGGGGGCCAGCGTGTAGAGCATGAAGAGGACCAGCACCGCGACGCTGACCTGGCCGAACGCGAGCCGGAGGCCACGCGACGCACGCACCGCATCGAAGCCCTCCTGCAGGTCGATCAACATGAGGTGGAAGCGGTTGCGGCTCTCCTCCACGGGCGATTCGGTATGGCGCTCCAGGCGCGGTATCTCCGAGGCAAAGATCAAGGTGCCGGCGATGAGGAGCAGCACGACCGCGCACCAGTAGGGCGCGTACAGGTCGATCCTCGAGACGATCGGCGCCAGCACTCCGCCGACCACGAGCGTCAGGACCATCGTGAGCAGCGCCATCGAGTTGGCGGTGATCAGCCCTTCCCGAGGAAGGATCGTGGGTATCACTGCTGCTTCAGCCGGGCCGAAAAGCTGCCCCACGGCGGAGAAGATGAGCGTGATCAGCAGGAGGTGGATGAAGTCGCCTTTCAGGCCGGGGATGATCGCAGCGATTGGGATCAGCGCAACCGCCGCCGCCCGGCCGATGTTGCACCACAGCATGATCTGCTTGCGGTTGAGGCGGTCGGCGATCACTCCGGCCGGTGGAGCGAATAGAACCGCCGGAACCGTGTAGGCCAGCAGCGTCACGGCGACGGACGTGCTGCCGCCCGAGATGTTGTAGGCAAGGATGATCAGCGAGAAGAGCAGGAACTTGTCGGCGAGCTGCGCGGCCAGCTGCGCGAACCAGATGTTCCGAAATGCCGTGTAGCGGAGGACCGCGCGAAAGCCGCCCGATGGAGCCTCGACTGGCAGCCTGATCGGATCCACAGTCGGTAGAGCCTAACGACCGAACCTTGGGTTGAATGCGCGATAGAGCTGTTCCCATTCGCGCAAGGTGAGGGTCTGCGGGCGGCGGACCGGGTCGATTCCAAGCTCACGAAGCCGCGACGCCGCATCGACGTTCGGGGCTCGAGCGATCCGGGCCACGGTTCCTCCGACCTGCTTGCGGCGAAACTGAAACACGGCTTCGACGAAGCGAAAGAAGGCTTCCATGTCGTCGACCTCCACCGCCGGCCGTTCCCGGACCTCCAGCGTCACCAGTGCGGAGTCGACCTTCGGCACCGGCATGAATGACGCCGCCGGAATCGTCATCACCATCCGAGCGTCAGCGAAGACCTGGACCGCGACAGTGGCAAGGCTCGCGCCCGTGGTCGCCGTCCAGCGCTCGGCGACCTCCTTCTGCACCACGAGCGACAGGCGTCGAGGGCGAGGCGGGCGGTCCAGCAGCTTGCGGATCAACGCGCCCGTCAGGTTGTACGGGATGTTGCCGGCCACCACCTCCCCACCTTGCGGAAAGGCGCCGGCCACGTCGAATCGCAGGATGTCGGACTTTACGACCTCGACGTTCGCGTGGCCGGCCAGTACGTCACGCAACACGGGGATGAGGCGCAAGTCCAGCTCGACCGCGACGAGGCGCCGGCAACGGAGTGCAAGGGCGATCGTCAGCGTTCCGGCGCCGGCGCCCACCTCGAGCACCTCGTCCTCGCCACCTGTGCCCGCGGCCTCCGCGATCGTGTCGCGGATTTGCGGGTCGATCAGGAAGTTCTGACCCAGGCGATGCTGGAGGGTGATGCCGTGGCGACGCAGCAGCTTCTCGAGCTGTAGCTGGTCGGCCGGGTCGATCACTTCATCTTTTGAAACAAAGTGATCGCGTTGGCGCGCTCCTGGTCAGCCAGCTGCTCGAGGCTGATCCCGCGCAGCTCGGCCACCACCTCGGCGGTGTCGAGCAGGTACGCCGGCCGGTTGGGCGTCGACATGCGCTTCTGGGCGTTGCCGTAGGGCGAGTCCGTCTCGAGGAGCACCCGGTCGGCGGGGCAGTGCTTGACGACCTCCCGCAGCTCGTCCCGGCTCGGCCGCGTGATCAGCCCCGCGAACGACAGGTAGAACCCCACCTCGAGGAAGCGTTGAGCCCAGTCCCAATCGAGCGCGAAGTAGTGCATCACGCCACGGATCCCCGAGTGCCTGGAGATGGCGGTCAAGAGCTCCGTCGATGCGCCCCGGTTGTGGACCGATACGGGAAGGTCGAGCTCGGTCGCAAGAGCGAACAGCTCGTCGAGCCGCTGGATCTGCAGGTCGCGATGCGGCCCTCCGATATGCTCGAAGTCGAGCCCGATCTCTCCGATGGCTACGACCATCTCATCCCTTGCCAGCTGCCGCATGGCGCCGAGGTCCGGTTCTGGGATCTCGAGGGGGTGATGCCCCACGCCCGCCCACACCTCTTCATAGGCGTGCGAGAGGGAAACGGCGGTTGCGCTGCGGTCGAGATCCACCCCGACCGCGATCAGGCGGGTCACGCCTGCCGCCACGGCCTGCTCCACCACCTCCGTGGCCTCACCGAGCTCTTCGAGGTGGAGATGAGTGTCTACGAAGATTCCGCTATCTCCTCGACGACTTCGTCAAGCCGCTTGAAGAGTGCTTGCGGTGCCGGCAGCTTGCGGCCAGGGTTCAGCTCCGAAGGCCGCCAGCGGTCCTCACTGGGGTAGTCGCCCGTGATGATTCGGTGCGTTCCCAGATCCTTGATTTGGGGCTGGGGCGCGATCTCGTCCTCGTACCCGAGCATGTTGTGCAGGCGCTGCGAGGAGAAGGGCACGAATGGCGTGAGCATCGTCTTGAGGTTGTCGACGCACCGCAGCGCCACGTAAAGGACCGTGCCGGCGCGCTCGCGGTCGGTCTTGATGGTGTGCCAGGGCTGCTCCGTGCCGAGATAGACATTGACCTTGGCCGCCGTGCTCATCGCAAGCTTCAGCGCGTTCTGGAAACGCGCCCCTGAAAGGTGCTGCGCCACATCGTCGAGCGCCGCCTCGACGTCCTTGAGCAGCGATTGATCGGCGCTCGTCAGGTCTTTCGGCTCGGGAACCGCGCCGAAGTTGCGGTGCGCGTTGACCAGCGTTCGATGGACCAGGTTGCCCCACGTCGCGACGAGCTCGTCGTTGTTGCGCCGGACGAATTCCGCCCACGTGAAATCCGTGTCCTGGTTTTCCGGGCCGGCGATCATCAGGTAGTACCGCAGCGCGTCCGGGTCGTAGTGGTCGAGCACATCCTTCACATAGATGACCTGGCCGCGGCTCGTCGAGAACTTGCGACCTTCCATGTGCAGGAACTCGCTCGCGACGATGTCGTCCGGCAGGTGCAGGTCGCCGGCGCCCATGAGGATCGCGGGCCACATCACGGTGTGAAACGTGATGTTGTCCTTCCCCATCGTGTAGTAGTGGCGGCTGTCCGCGTTCTGCCACCAGTCCTTCCACGCGTCGGGTTCACCGGTGTTCATCGCCCACTCGACCGAGGCGGAGAAATAGCCGATCACCGCGTCGAACCAGACATAGATCTTCTTGCTCGGGTTGTCCTCCCAGCCGGGTAGCGGTACGGGCACGCCCCAATCGAGGTCGCGCGTGATGGCGCGTGGCTTCAAGTTGCGCACGTACTCGAGCGAGTACTTACGGACGTTCGGCCGCCAGTTGTCGTGTGACTCGATCCAGCTCTTGAGCGGCTCGCCCAGCGCGGGCAGATCGAAGAAGAAATGCTCGGTCTCGCGAAACTCGACCGGAGCGTCGCTTCCGCGCTGGTGTGGGTTGATCAGATCGATCGGATCGAGCTGGTTGCCGCAGTTGTCGCACTGGTCTCCGCGGGCCTCGGGGTAGCCGCAGATCGGACATTTGCCTTCGATGTAGCGGTCGGGCAGCGTACGCCCGGTCCCCGGGTCGAATGCGCCCATCTGCTTCTTCTTGACCAGGTAACCGTTTTCGTGGAGCTTGAGAAACAGCTCCTGCGTCACCCTGTAGTGGTTCGCGGTGGTGGTGCGGGTGAAGATGTCGTACGTCATGCCAAGGCGCGCGAGGTCATCGACGATCAATGCGTTGTTGCGGTCGGCAAACTCCTTCGGCGGAATTCCGCTCTTGTCGGCCTCGTAGGTGATAGGCGTGCCGTGCTCGTCCGTGCCGCTCGCCATCAACACGCGCGCGCCCCGCAGGCGCCAGAAGCGCGCCAGCACGTCGCCGGGCACCGCAAAGCCGACGACGTGGCCGATGTGTCGCGGTCCGTTTGCATACGGCCACGCGGGAGCGATGAGAACCGTTGCTTCTTTAGCCACCGGAGATGACAAGCGTAAACTCGCCGCGCGCTCGTTCACCGAGAGCGGCCAGCACGTGAGACGCGGTTCCGCGCAGCACCTCTTCATGCACCTTGGTCAGCTCGCGAGTGAGCGTGATGCTGCGCTCGGGCAGCGACTCCGCGATGAGAGCGAGCGATTTGTGGATCCGATAGGGTGACTCGAATGCGACCGCCGGCCGCGGATCCTCACGCAGCGACTCCAGCAACCGCCGCATCTCCCCTGGCTTGCGCGGCAGGTAGCCGAGGAACGTGAAGCCTGGGCCGCCGTAGCCCGCAATCGAAAGCGCCGCGGTGACCGAGCTCGGTCCGGGGATGGGCACGACCGTGTGGCCTCCCGCCCAGGCGGCTGTCACCAGGACCTGGCCTGGGTCCGACAGGGTCGGCGTGCCGGCGTCGCTGACCAGTGCCACATCGCCTGCGTCGAGCGCGGCCAGCACGCGCGGGAGGCCACGGCGCTCGACCGGTGCGCGGTAGCTGATCAAAGGCTTGCGAATGGCGTGGCGTGCCAGCAATCGGGCCGTCACGCGCGTGTCCTCGGCGGCGATCGCCGAGACCTCGCCCAGCACACGGAGGGCGCGAGCGCTAACGTCTTCGAGGTTCCCGATCGGCGTTGCGACGACGAAGAGGTTGCTCACCAGCCCCTCCGGCCCTTCGGGCCACCTCCCCACACGGTGGGGAGGAGCCTTAACCTGGTCAAACTCCCTCCAGCCAAGCTCCGACCCTGGCGGCTACTGCGGAGCCTGGGCCCACGTAGCGGGATGCCGGCGGAAGGATGTCCAGGAATGCCTTGCCGTAGTCTCGGCCCAGGATCCGGTTGTCCAGGATGACCACCGCACCGCGGTCCGTCGAGCGCCGGATCAACCGGCCGAAACCCTGCTTGAGTCGGAGCGCCGCCTGCGGCAGGGCGAGCTGTGAAAACGGGTCGCGGACCTGCTCCGCCCGCGCCGCGTAGACCGGATCGGTGGGCACGGGGAATGGCAGCCTGACCATGATCACGCAGCTGAGGCGCTCGCCCGGGATGTCGATTCCCTCCCAAAAGCTCGAGGTGCCGAGCAGCAGCGGGCGGTCGGCTTCCTCGAACGTTTTCAGCAGCTGTCTCCGCTGGCCATCGACACCCTGGCCGAGGATCAGCACCTCGTCCAGGTCGACGCGCTGCTTGAGCGCGGAGTGCACGTCGCGTAACTGGCGG
>Ga0209160_1005201_pt1 | contig 10297 bp, 7 predicted proteins | sample GraSoiAngelo_153_FD_186167 | JGI IMG/M metagenome (GOLD analysis project Ga0209160, IMG submission 186167) | Grasslands soil microbial communities from the Angelo Coastal Reserve, California, USA - 14_1009_12_40cm (SPAdes) (version 2) | ecosystem: Environmental > Terrestrial > Soil > Grasslands ... | reverse complement strand
TTCAACATACCGGCCGGAGCGCCGCCCGCGAATCCCGGCTGCGATCCCAGCTTGCCGCCCCCCAACGATTGCCAGCCGAGCCCGGCTAATCCCATTACGTCGTTCCATCTGAATACCGCGTGCATTGAAAACCCGAGTCCTTCCTGGAACGAAAGTCATACGGATTGGAACCTTGCCAATCCGGTCTCGGCAACGGCCACGCTCGACGGCTTCGTGCGCGCCGCCGGCCACGATGCGAGAGGCCAGTCGCCGCCGCAGAATGACGTCAACGGTGTGCGTGTGATGGGTTACTACGATGGCAATGATCTGAACTATTACTACTTCATGGCATCGAATTTCGCGACTTCCGATGCCTGGTTCTCTCCTGTGATGTCGCGTACTGATCCCAATCGCATGTACCTGCTAGCGGCAACCTCGCAAGGGCATGTCTATCCACTGAATCAGAATCCGGCCGCGCCGGCTCCGCCGCTGGCGGCAAAAACTATTTTCGAGGAACTGCAGAGCGCCGGCATCAGCTGGAAAATTTATGTCAATTCCCAGGGGAGCACCTGCAGCGACACAGATTCGGCCTGCTTGATGAAGCTTGGTTCAATCACGAATTTTGCCTACGCTCAAACCATTCTGAATAATCCCTCGCTACTGGCCAACATTGCGTCCATCAACCAGTATTTTGCGGACTTGAAGAATGGCACGCTGCCTTCGGTGGCTTTAATTGAGCCAGCCTACGCGGCGGGCTTTGACGAACATCCGACGGTAAACGATCTCCAACCCAATAACATCCAGGTGGGCGCGGGTTACGTCGCTTCGCTGATCAACTCGCTGATGAGCAGCCCCTTGTGGAAGGAGTCGGTGTTTGTTCTGACCTTCGACGAAGGCGGAGGCCTCTTCGACCACGTCGCTCCCATAGCAGCGGTCAGCCCCGATGGCATGCCACCGTCGGATTTGCAGCCGGGAGACAACTGCACCGGCACTCCCGGACCGAACTGCGATTTTACGGTTACCGGATATCGCGTACCGGTGATCGTGGTCTCACCTTTCAGCAAGAAGAACTTCGTCTCGCACAGCAAGATGGACTACACGGCGATCCTTAAGCTGATCGAGACGCGCTTCAATGTCCCCGCCTTGACCAAACGAGACGCAGCCCAGCCTGACATGAGCAAGGAGTTTTTTGACTTTGTAAAGCAGCCTTGGCTGACGCCGCCGATTCCTCCCGAGCAGAATCAAGGCGGAGCGTGCACCTTGGCGCCCCCAAGCTAAGTACGCGCGAGCAGGGTGCACGGGAGATCCTGCGACCTCTGACGCCGGTTGGGGATGACGACATGCTAGTGAGGAGCCGCTTGCTCCCCGTCGTCTGTGGAAACCAGAGTAGATGCTTATAGTAACTATTCTATAATCAATAAAATATAAACATCCTAGTTTTCCACAGGGGTTTAGGGGCTTCCGCTGATTGTTCCTGCTGGAGGCCCATCGTATCTTGGAATCACTCCAAAACCTAATTCCTGTTTCAAAGATCTTTGAACCGTGGGCCTCAGGAGAAGGCACTTTTTTCTGAGACCTTAGGTGATCTGAAGGAGGAAGTGGGTTTACAACCATGTGAGGTTGTAATGATAATGCGTCGGTTTGCGCTACTGGCAGTAGTAGCCGCATGGTTTGGAGTCCTGGGTCACGGTTTGGCGAGCGCGGAGGCGACGATGAGTTGTCCCGCGGGGACGTACGACATGCTGGACTGGATGACCCTGGACTCCGACCTGCGCGCCAGTCATCACATGACGGGCAGCGCGAATCCTCTCTACACCCAGGTACAGCCCGGCAAATTCTCCTGGGTCAAGGGCGGCAACGGCTACCCTTGGGATATTCAACTCTACGACAGCAAGTACATCTATCAGTGGATCACTGAGTATTCCTGGACTTCACCCACCACGTACAAGAAATTCACTAACAACACCAACATGCCGTTTGCGCCGCGTTGCGCCAAGGGCGGATTTCCTGGCAGTACCATTAAAATTCCAAATACGTCTTACGATATTCATACCAGCTGCCAGAACTACACCACACACACTCTGAAAATGGGAATCAATCAGCTCTGGGGCCCTTACAAGGTCTCGCTGGGCGGAAACCTTCCCAACAATCTGTCTACGCTGATTCTCAGTTACCGCTATAACTGCGACGCGAGCTATGGCAACTGCGGCGATAAGGAAGAATTCTATTTCGCACGGCGCTATGGTCTGGTGCAGTGGGTGCATTACGCGTTCATCAGCGGCAAGTACCAGCAACAGCAGAAGAGCGTGTTCAACCAGGTGACGAGCGGAATCGCTCTCGCCAACTTCTCCTGCTTCTAGTCTAAGAGACTGGGCTCAGCCACGCCCCTTCTGGTGGCTGATCCTAGTCACTTGTCACCGCCTGCGCCTTCCTTGACCGGGTTCCCATCGTAATCGACCATCTCAATCGGTCCGATAGAAAGCTTCTTCAGCTCCGCTTCGATCTTGGCGCGATCACCCACGGCAATGACAATCGAGGAATCGGCGTGGATGTACTGGGTCGCCACCCGCTGGACATCGGCGCTGTTGACCGCATTGATCTTTCCCGGAAGTTGCCGGTAGTAATCCAGAGGCAGATCGTAAGTAAACAGGGTCCCGGTGGTTCCCGCCGTGCGTTCACTGGTTTCAAAGATCCCTGCCAAAGAGAGGGAGAAAGCATCCTTGGCCAGTTTCAGCTCCGCGGCGGTAAGCGGGGCAGTGTGGATGCGCTCCAGTTCCTTCAAGATTTCGCCAACTGCCGGGGCGGTAGCGTCGGTGCGAATTGCGCCGCCCGCGCCGAAGATGCCTGGCCCTCTGCGATAGAAGAACACCGAGAACACACCGTAGGTGTATCCGTGCTCTTCGCGGAGGTTCATGTTGATGCGGCTGGAGACCAGGCCGCCCAGCGCCTTGTTCATCACCTCGATAGGAACGTAGTCAGGGGAAGAACGAGGTACGCCAAGACCACCGGCGATAACATAGGTCTGCGGGGCTGCCGGCTTGTCGACGATGTAGACGGTCTTATTGGTTTTGGTTTCGACGGGTGGAGGCACGAGCTTGCTGGCGCCGCCACCTTTCCAACTCCCAAAATATCTTTCGGCGAGGCGGTGTGCTTCGTCGGCAGTGATGTCGCCGGCCAGCACCAGCGCTGAGTTGCCAGGGACGTAGCCCTGCTTCCAGAAATTCAGCATGTCATCGCGGGTGATGGCGCCATTCGATTCGGCGGTGCCGATTTCGCGGTATCCATACGGATGGTCCGGACCGTACACCGCTTTCAGAAGTGCGCCGAATGCCAGGCGCACTGGCTGGTCTTTGATCTGCAAGATATCGGTCTGACGCTGCTTGCGAATGCGCTCGATCTCGGCAGGATCAAACCTAGGATTCAGGCCGATGTCGGACAGCAAGTCCAGAGCGGGCTCGATGTTCTGCTTGAGCACCCGGATGCTCGCGGACGAGAAATCAGTAGTGGAAAGGCTGCCAATGGACGCGCCGATTTGCGCCGCATCATCGGCAATCTGCAGCGCGCTGCGGTGGTTCGTGCCCTCGGTCAGCATGGCCGCGGTGAAGGAGGCCAGCCCCGGCTTCTTCAGCGGATTAGCATCGCTGCCGGTCAGCACGACCAGGTGGGCCGAGATTACCGGCAATTTATGCTGCTCGATCAGCAACACGCTCAGGCCGTTGGAGAGTTTCAAAGCAGCCGGTACGGGCAAACTCATCTGTGGCAAAGCTCCAGGCTGCGGCGCATTTTTGCGCCAGGGCTCATCCGGCATGGTGGTCGCAACTGTGCTTGTCTCCTTGGCCTCTTTTTCCTGTTCTTCTTTTGCGCGCGGCGGATCGTCAATCACTTTCTTGCCGGGCACGCCGTAGACTACGACCCTGGAGTTAGGCTGCAGCTCGGCATTGGCCACACGCTCCAGGTCAGAGACGGTTGTGTTGTTGTAGCGCGCGATATCTTTGGGAAGGTAGCCGGGGTCGTTGAGGTAGTGGTTGTAGCGATTCAGGCGGTCGGCGATGCCGCCGAATCCGCCCAGCCGCTCCAGCGCTTGTATGACACGGGTCTCAATCACGTTGCGCGCGCGGTCCAGTTCTGCCTGCGAGGGACCTTCAGTGCGGAGCTTAGCCAGTTCGTCGTTAATGGCTTTCTCGAGGTCTTCGGGCTTAACCCCAGGCTTGGCGGTTGCCTGGATCTCGAAGATCGAACCGAGCAGCAGGCTTTGGTTTTCTACGTGGACATCCTGAGCAATCTGCTTGTCGTAAACCAGGGTCTTATACAGGCGGCTGGATTTGCCGCCGCCAAGCAGTTGCGCCAGGAGATCGGACTCGGCATCGCCCGGCTTATAGATCGGCGGCGTGATCCATCCCATGTAGACGCGCGGCAGCTCGACCTGATCGGTAACCACCGATCTGCGTTCGGAAGTAATGGGCGGCGTGACAGCGGTGATCTTGGGAACGGGCGGCCCCGCTGGAATCGTACCGAAATATTTTTCCACCAGAGCTTTGGTTTTGGTGGGATCGATGTCGCCGGTGATCGCCAGGCTGGCGTTGTTGGGCGTGTAGTACTGCCAGAAAAACTGGCGCACGTCGTTGAGCCGCGCAGCTTCGATGTCTTCGTGCGAGCCGATCACGTCGGCATAATAAGGATGGCTCTTCGGGAAAAGCTGGTGATAGAGCTGCTCCTCGACTAAACCATAAGGCTCGTTTTCGACCCCTTGCCGACGCTCATTGCGGACGACATCGCGCTGGTTAGCAAGCTTCTCGCGGTCAAGCGTGCCCAACAGGTACCCCATACGGTCGCTCTCCAGCCACAGCGCAAGTTCCAGTTGGTTGGAGGGCAGGGTCTCAAAATAATTGGTTCGGTCGAGTTCGGTGGTGCCATTGATGTCGCTGGCGCCAGCGCCTTCCAGATGGCGGAAGTGGGCCTTGGGTCCCACGTGCTGCGAGCCCTGGAACATCATGTGCTCGAACAGGTGAGCGAAACCGGTGAGGCCGGGACGTTCATTGGCAGGTCCGACGTGATACCAGAGATTGACCGCCACCAGAGGCAGGCGATGATCTTCGTAGAGGATTACATCGAGGCCGTTCTTGAGTTTAATTTTCTCGTATTTGATCTGCGGCAGCGGGACTCTAGACTGCTCCTGAGGTTTGGCCTTCTGGGCCGACGCTGTGCCGGTCAGCGAAGTGAGCAGAAAGAAAATCGAAGAATATTGGCAGAGACGATTCAGCATGAGGTGATCTCCAGGAAAAGTCATAACAGCAATAGACTCGCCAACTGGACAAAGGAAAGCACAGCGTTCGCTGGCGAGTAGATAAGTTTAAAGATGGTGGAACGTTCTAATAATAATGGAAATGAGGCCTCGAAGAGCTGAATACTAAGGGATGCTCCGAACCCAGGTGACCGCCGTTAGGGTTTCCCGCGAAGAAGGGGAACGATCCCCGCATCAGGAATGTGCGGCGGCCCGCAGTAACTGGCCGAGTTCGTGAACATCGGCTGGACTCGAGTCACTGATGATGACATAACGCAAGCCACCTTCTTCCCAGGTTTCCAGATTAAAAGCCATTTGCTGCACGGTGATGATGCCAGCTTGGGTTGGAACCATTCCGGGGTGCTCCTTTAGAATAAAGACCGACAACTGATGATTGCGAAGTCCGAATAGCAGCTGGGCACCCGGACTATGCTGAAAATAAGTGACTCTGCCACCGATGAGCTTGAAGGACGAATTCTGCAATTCGGGGAGATTGAAGGTGAATGGCAGCTTGCCTTGGAACCACGGTTTCACGGTGTGCCGATCGGTCGAAACCACGTCCACGGGATTCGAACTGGCGAGGGTCGCCACATGCAGATCGATCAGCTCGGTCAGGGCCTGCTCGCGAGCCGACTGCCGCATCCAGGCGGCAATCGAAACCACTGCCAATATGAGTGCGACCGCCGCCACGGCCAACCTTGGCATCCACGATGCCCAGATTGGTTTGGTTTTTTTCTGGATACTGTTCTCAATCCGCAAGCGGAACTCTAGTGATGGGGCATAGCGTACGGCGGCGGCCCGCGTGAGGCGCTTCAGCTGCAGGCGGCTGAGGGCGTCTGCCGCGCAAGACGGACAATTCTTCAAATGCTCTTCCAGCCCCGCAAGCTCGTTTTCCGGGCTGGCAGAATCCACATATGCACCCAGCTTGTCCTTCCACAGTTCGCACGTCATCGTGAAGCCCTCTGTAATTTAACTGTCAGCAGTTCCCGCATGGCTTTTCGCGCACGAGACAGGCGTGACATCACTGTTCCCATGGGAATTCCGAGCGTATCGCCAATTTCGGCATAACTCATCTCTTCGAGATCACATAAGAGAATGATCTCGCGAAACTTCACGGGCAGTTTCTCCAGAGCATTCTGGATTGCGTCTTGCTCCAACTGGGCCAGCAGAACCGATTCTGGAGTTCCTGTCGCTTCCGGTTCTGTGGCCTTGTCGTCATCTGTGTCGAGCGAGGTGGAAGCTGACGCCTTCAATCCCGCCTGGGTTGTCAAGAATGTATTCCGGAGAATCCTGTACATCCAAGCACGGAAGTTCGTTCCTTGGCGAAAGGATGAAAAACCGCGCAGGGCTTTCAGGTAAGTTTCCTGCACCAGGTCCTCCGCTGCGGCGCGCTCTTGCGTGAGCCAGTGCGCGAAGTTGTAAAGGCGGGCGAAAAGCGGCATCGCTAGTTCTTCAAACGACCCGGAATCGCCAGCATGTTCGGGCACAGGGCAACAGTGTACCTCCTGCAAGGTTCGACGTGGCTCCAGAGCTGAACGCCAGACAACACGTCGGCGATGCCGTCGGTCAGCCGACAACGCGAACCGCATGGCTTTCCTGGCGAGGCGTGAAGCGCCTTTCCTCTCTCGGTCGACGGAGCAATACCGCGTCCAGAGACCACTTTCCGGGCCCATTCATGAGCAGGAAAATAACCGTCAGAATCTGTGCGCAGTCGGATCGGATCTCGTGTAACACAGCCCACAACCCGACTTGGGGAGGCGCCGGCGGCAGAGGCAACGGAGACGTTCCCAGGTACAAGGAAATCTTCGTTGAGAGTATGGCTACAATCATTTCGGCGACGAAAGGAATTGCAATCAGCCGGGTCATCAGGCCAGACAGCAACAGCAGCCCACCGACGATTTCGAGACATGCGATGCAGGGTGCGCTGAAGTGGGGAAAGGGTATTCCCAGTTTGGTGAAACGACCGACGCCCTGATTCACGTACGCAAATTTCAGCAGTCCTTCCCCAAAAAACACTCCTCCCGCCATCAGCCTCAAGAGCAGGATGGATTTGGGACCCGTCTATGGGGGGATTCATTCACCAGGCTAAGAACCGCGATTCATGAGTTTCTCCTTCCACTGCATATAACTGGACGAAGCGCGAAATATTCCCGGGAGGTGTTAAGTGGAAGAAGGGTTCATGTTGGACGGGGCTCTGAGCCGTCCAGGCGGGTCGAAGACCCGCCTCCACACGGTGAGAGGGGCCTTGAGGTTTTTCGAGAGACTAAGTTCCCAGTTTCCGCTCGGGGGGTTGCTCAGCAGCCAGATCGGCCTCGGCGGGTTTGGTGTCCAGGTATTCGGAGAATTCGGTGTCGTGCCAGTTGGCCAGTTGGCGGCCGACTCGGCGGCGCACCGCGGGCCGCAGGGGCATCCAGCGCGGCATGCGGCGAAAGCGAGAAGCCGCGCGCAGGACCTTGATTCGCTGTTGCAGATCAAACGAGCGGATGTACTGGCGAATGATTTCCGGCATACTCATGCGCAGCGCGGCCGAGAAATTCTGCATGGCCATCGCCTCCAGCAGGCCCGGGGATTGCAGCAGGTGCAACAGGCGGTCGGCCAGGCTTTGCATGTTGCCCGACTTGTAGAAGTCGATGGCGATACCTTCCTCCTCGGACAATTCGCGGAAGTCGGAGATGTCGGAGGCGACAATGGCCACGCCGAACTCGCAAGCCAAATGAGCCACCCCGCTCGAGCCTGCGGAGGACGAGTAGGGCATGACCGCAACGCTGGTGCTCTGGAACAAGGGCGCAATCCCATCTTCCGGAACGTAGCCGGTGAACTCGATGCGCGCGCCATTCTGGAAGCGTCGCGCCACCGAGGCGACGTATCCCGGCGTTTTGGGGTGGTCGCCGCCAGCAATCGTGAGCTTCACGTTGGGAACCTGGGCGGCGACAAGATGGAAGGCGTCGATCAACATCTCCAGGCGCTTGTAAGTACCCCATTTGCCGAAGGCCAGAATGCGATGCTCCGGATTACCTCGCTTGGAGAGATCAGGATATTCGGGACGCCCGGAAAGGATGCCGTGGGCGCGGACATAGACTGATCCACGGCGATAGCGTTCCTGCAGGATTTTCCGGTATGCAGGCAACAGCACCGAAAGAGAGTTGGCACTGAGCAGCATGTGGGTGGCGATGGAGCCGGCGAGGCGGTAAAGCTTCCGTGACTTGACGCCCGCATCCTTCAGATCCACGGTCTCGACGAGTTGGTGCAAGGTCACGTGCGTGTAGAAGCCGCTCATGCGTGTGAGAGCCGGAATCGCGAGACCGACAAAGGCCGGCAAAGGGGTTCCGCCAAAACTGGCAAAGCCAATATTGAACCACACCACGTCCGGCCTGCACTGGTTGATCGCATGCAACAGGCGCACCGGATTGCTCAGTTTGTTGAAGGCCCAGCAGCGGATGACGTTATAGTCGGGCAACTCCGGCTCGGCGTCGGGCAAATCATCGCCCAGAACGGTCAGCGTGAGCCCGGGGTGCTGGTGGAGTTCGCGAGCGATGTGATAGCCGTACTCGTTGAGGCCCTGCCGACTCGGCGGAAATGCGGTGACCAGACAAATCTTCATTGGTGACCCGGCTTGAAGATGAGGTCGCGCGAGAGCTTCCCCAGCAAGGAAAAGTAGTGGAGCGCAACGGTGAAGTCTACTTTGCTTTTGCCGGCGTGCCTCAAGCCGAATTGGAATGGAACTTCCGCCGCCGAGTGAATTTTGCCGCGAACCAGAACTTCCAGAAGGATTTTGAAGCCCTGAGTCTGAAACTCGATTCCATCGACGCACTCGCGACGCACAATGAAGAATCCGGACATCGGATCTTTGACGCGCACGCCGTTTTTCTGAAAGGGCAATGTGGCCCACGTGCTGAGGCGCGAAACCCACTGGCGTAGTGGGTTCCACCCATCAACGCAGGTCGCTTTGGTGTAACGGCTGCCGATGGCGATGTCGGTCCCTTGCTGAATTGCACGCAGCAAAGCAGGAAGGACTTCGGGTGGATGTTGCAAGTCAGCATCCATCACTCCCAAGAAATCAGCATCGGTGTGACGCCAGCCATGAAGCACGGCACCAGCGAGTCCCTTCTGGTTCTTGCGGACGAGGAGCCTGATGCGAGGATCGCCGTCGGCGCAAGCTGACACGATCTCCGGCGTGCCGTCGGTGCTGCCGTCATCGACTACGATCAGCTCGTATGCGATGGACAGGGGATCGAGCGCGGTGCGGATTCGGTCCAGGAGCGGTTCAATATTTCCCGCTTCGTTTAGAGTAGGAATCACAAGAGCGAATTTGCAAGCCGAGTCGTTTGACTGCATAAAGTAATCCACGCATTTTGGGGATCGCTGCTTTGGATGGGCTGCGGGGAGCAAATGTTGTCTCGTGAAAGGCCGCCCTAAGTTCCTGCAGGAGCAGTACTTGAGTAGGCAGTCAGGCAATGCTACGCTGGGGACAGGACACGACGCGGTCGAGGACTTGCCGATGCGCCAAGTAGCGGCCCTGAAACTTTTCCCATATGGTCCATTCGACAGAATCGAGGTCCAGCGCGGGAATGACGACCATTTCCGGGGCCATCGAACGTAACGCAAAATATGAGTCTCTGTAGCGGTGGAGAAAGTTCAGGGGATATTCCGGCTTTCTCTGCAGTGCAGCTTCGGGGCAGGCATCGAGCAGGTAGGCGATGCTGGGTTTCGGAGCAAGCTTCAGGAGCCATTGAACATAAGCCCGTCCCATCCAGCAGTCGGGCACGTGGGCCAGTTGGTCATAAATATATCTGTCGAAGATGATGACATCAGATCTGGCAGCGCGGGCCCGAGCCACCACTCGGCGAAGACTCAGGACATCGAGCAGGTAAAGCGGCGAGCGCGCCAAGGTGAGATACCAGCGGCGATCATTTTTGTCGTTGCGTGCGACCCGTCTTCCGGGAGCGCCGATGCCTTGCTCGCCTCCGAGGAATTTATGGCTCACTCCAGCTCGGAACTGGGACATGAAGGCGACATTGTCCCAGAAGGTCAACCGGG
>Ga0209160_1005198_pt1 | contig 10301 bp, 7 predicted proteins | sample GraSoiAngelo_153_FD_186167 | JGI IMG/M metagenome (GOLD analysis project Ga0209160, IMG submission 186167) | Grasslands soil microbial communities from the Angelo Coastal Reserve, California, USA - 14_1009_12_40cm (SPAdes) (version 2) | ecosystem: Environmental > Terrestrial > Soil > Grasslands ... | reverse complement strand
CCGCGCCGCCCGCGCGCGCGATTCTGCCAGGGGCGGAGGGTTGTAGACGATGCGGCCTGCGCGCGTGACCGGCACCAGGAGGTCCTCCTGCGAGGCGTCCTCGGGTACGGTCTTGCGGCGGGTAGCGTCCTGCATGTCCACCAGCGTTCGCGAAGGCTCGCCGTCTTCGACGTCGTAGATCAGATCGCCGACGAACTCGCCTCCGGCGCTGAAGCGCCTTATCTGTAACAAGCCGGGCACGGAGATCTTGGCGCTCTGTTCGGAGAGCTTGATCCGCCGTTTCCATTCGCCGCCCCGGACGCGGACCGCGGAGAGCTTGTAGATGCCTCCCAGCGCCGCATCCTCGGCGCCGGTGATCATCCGGGTGCCGACTCCCCAGGCCGCGATCTTCGCGCCTTGCTGCTTGAGGCTCGCGATCACGTGCTCGTCGAGCTCGTTGGAAGCGAAGATGACCGTCTTCGTGAATCCCGCGGCGTCGAGCAGCTTGCGCGCCTCGATGGAGAGCCAGGCGAGGTCTCCGGAGTCGAGGCGGATGCCGGACAGCTCGCGCCCTTGTGAGCGCAGCCATCTTCCCGTCTCGATCGCGTTGCGGACGCCCTGCAGGGAATCGTAGGTGTCCACCAGCAGGACGACGTTGTGGGGCATCGCCTTCGCATAGGCCGCGAACGCCTCGCGCTCCGAATCGAACAGCATCACCCAGGAGTGCGCGTGCGTTCCGCGGACCGGGATTCCCAGGAGCTTTCCCGCGAGCACGTCGGAGGTCGCGGCGCACCCGCCGATGTATGCCGCGCGCGCCGCGCTCACCGCTCCGTCGATGCCCTGGGCGCGCCGGAGGCCGAACTCGATCACCGGCTCGCCCTGCGCCGCCAGGCAGACGCGCGCAGCCTTGGTCGCGATCAGCGTCTGGAAGTTGATCAGGTCGAGGAGCGGCGTCTCCAGCAGCATGCAGGGAACGATCGGGCCGCAGATGCGCAGGAGCGGCTCCTGGGGAAATACCGGAGTTCCCTCGGGGACGGCGTCGACGTCGACGCGCGGCTCGAGCGTGCGCAGGTGATCGACGAAGGCCGGCTCGAACATCGGCTCGCCGGAGTCGGCGCGCAACTCGCGCAGGTAGCGCAGGTCGTCGTCGGTGAAGCGCAGCTCGCGGATGTATTCGAGGGCGGTGGCCAGCCCGGCGGCGATGGTGAAACCGGACTCGAACGGCGCACGGCGGAAGAGGAGGTGGAATACCGCCTCTCGATCTTCCATGCCGGACTTCCAGGCCGCCGCGGCCATGCTGAGCTGGTAGAGGTCCGTCAGCAGCGCGAGAGACTGTCCGTACAGCCCGCCCAGCATCGGTCAGCGGCGCCAGGCCGCGGCCTGGGCGGCGCTGGGGTTGACGATCACTTCACCGCTCTCGCTGTCCAGCGCCACCCGATCGCCTTGGGAGACGGACTCGAAGATGTCGCGCACGCCCCAGACGACGGGCATGCCCAGGGCGGTGAGGACTGCCCCGCCTGGCGAGTCGTCGCGCGGCCAGCTCCTCAGGGCGACGAGCCCGGGCAGGTGCACGGACACGACCAGCTCTCCGCGGCGGACGCGCTGGGCCTCGATGCCCGAGAGCCTCCGCGCGATCGCGCCGAGGAACGCCTCGATGTCCACGGCCCTGCGCGCGGCCGGACCATGCTGCGCGAGCGCCCGCGCCACCTCGGCAGCGATCCGTTCCAAGGCGATGGAGGGCGGAACGTACCTGGCCACGTGCTCCTGCGCCCGCTCCTCCAGGCGCACGTCCGTCAGCGTGGTGCAGATCTCTTCCAGCTCCCGGCAGGAGGCGGCCGCGGTTGCCCGGGCCCGCTCGGCGAGCTGCATGATCTCTTCCCGCTCCGACGCAAAGGCAGCCGAGAGCTGTCCGGGCGACGTCTTCCGTGGATCGCGGCGCGGCAGCGCCCGCGACAGCAGCGTGGCCACCCCGAGCGAGCGGCCGCGGTGGTTTCCCTCGCCGCGGAGGATCACGTGCGCCCCGGCTGGGTTCTGGGACTCGATCAGGGCGGTGAGCGCGCGCGTGGCACTGATGGTCAGCAGGATGTCGGATTCCGAGAACGGGCCGGCCTCGCGCTGCAGCACCAGCGCTCCGCGCGGCCGCGTGGCCGACAACAGAGGGATGGCGAGGAATGCCGGGTAACGCTCTTCGGCGAGCTGCGGGAAGTACTCGAACTGCTCGGTGAGACGAGCGTCGTTGACGGTCACCGGGCTCATCGTCTCCACGCAAGTGCCGGTGATCCCCTGGCCGACCTTCATGCGCACTTCGCCGAGGGCGTCCCGGGTGAATCCAAAAGTGCCGCGCAGCACCAGCTCATCGCCGGCTTCGAGCACGTACACCGAAGCGACGGGCGATGCGGTCATCGCCGCGAGCTGCTCGCAGAGATAGCAAAGCCCGGCGGAGAGGGAACCAGCCGCCGACGCCCCGGCAGCGAACTTCAGAGCTGCCTGGACGCGGTCCGAGCGATCGACGATCTGCACGGGCACTCGCGGCGGATCCACAGGCGCGAACAGTAACGGAATCCTCCGCCAGTTGAAACGCTCCCGGCGGCGACTCGCCGTTCACGAACGCCGGGCCGCCGCGCTTTCCAACACGCGCAGCGCGGCACCGCGCTCGCTCGCCCTCCAGCCGGGGTATTTCCTTGTGGGAGAGCTGCGCGGGAAAGCGCGCTGCGCGCGGAAATGGAGTTACAATCGTGTAGGTTCCTCGCCAGGAGGCAAAAACGATGACGGTTTCCGCCGCTCCCCGCCCGCACGTCGACCTGCAGAACGCCGTGGTGCGATTCGCGGGCGACTCGGGCGATGGGATGCAGCTCACCGGGACGGAGTTCACGCGCGAGGCGGCGCTCTACGGCAACGACCTCGCCACCTTCCCGGACTACCCGGCGGAAATCCGCGCCCCCGCGGGAACGACGGCGGGCGTCTCCGGCTACCAGATCCAGTTCGCCGCGCACGAAGTGTATTCCGCGGGCGACCAGCCGGACACGCTGGTGGCGATGAACCCGGCGGCGCTGAAAGTGCACCTGCCGGACCTCAAGCGCGGCGGCCTGCTCATCCTCAACGAAGCGACCTTCAAGCAGTCCGACCTGGATCGCGCGGGGTGGAAGACGAATCCCCTCACCGACGGCACCCTGGAGAACTACCAGGTGATCAAGGTGGACTTCGAGCACCTGGTCGGAAAGGCCGTGGAGGGCACCGGCGTCTCCGCGAAGGACGCCAGCCGGTGCAAGAACTTCTACGCCCTCGGCCTGGTGTTCTGGATCTACTCCCGCGACATCGAGCGCGAGGAGCAGGCCATCCGGGAGCGGTTCAAGAAGAGCCCGCCGCTGGCGGAAGCGAACGTGCGCGCCTTCAAGGCAGGATACAACTACGGCGAGACCATCGAGGCTCTGGACGCCCCCTATTCCATCCAGCCGGCGCGGCTCAAGCCCGGCAAGTACCGCAACGTCACCGGGAACAGCGCGCTAGCGCTCGGTCTCATCGCCGCGGCGCAGAACGCGGGTCTGCGGATGTTCTACGGCAGCTACCCGATCACCCCGGCCAGCGACATCCTCCACGAGCTTTCCAAGTACCGGCGCTTCCAGCTGACGACGTTCCAAGCGGAGGATGAGATCGCGGCGATCTCCGCGGCCATCGGAGCGTCGTTCGCCGGCGCGCTCGGCGTCACCGGCTCGAGCGGTCCCGGGATCGCGCTCAAGATGGAAGCGATGGGTCTCGCCTTGATGACCGAGCTGCCGCTGGTGATCATCAACGTGCAGCGCGGCGGACCGTCGACCGGGCTACCCACCAAGACGGAGCAGTCGGACCTATTCCAGGCGGTCTATGGACGCAACGGCGAGTGCCCCATCCCGGTGCTCGCCGCCCGTTCCCCAGCCGACTGTTTCGAGACCGCCTACGAGGCTTGCCGGATCGCCATCGATTGCCGCACGCCGGTCATCCTCCTCTCGGACGGGTCGCTGGCGAACGGCAGCGAGCCGTGGCTCCTTCCGGACGTGAACAGCCTGCCGAAGATCGATCCGGACTTCGCCACCGATCCGGCCGGGTTCATGCCGTACAAGCGCGACGAGAAGCTTGCCCGGCCCTGGGCCATTCCGGGCACCCCCGGACTCGAGCACCGCATCGGCGGCCTGGAGAAGGATGCGCTCACCGGCAACATCAGCTACGACGCGCAAAATCACGAGAAGATGGTGCGCACGCGCGCCGAGAAGGTCCGCCGCATCGCCGACCGGCTGGAGCCGACGGAACCTTTCTTCGACCCCGAAGGGGATGTTCTGGTGATCGGATGGGGCGGGACGTACGGATCGATCACGCAGGCGGTGATCGAGGCGCGCCAGACCGGGCTGAGGGTCGGTCACGTCCATCTGCGGCATGTCTTCCCGCTGCCGAACGACCTGACAGACGTCGCGGCGCGATACCGGAACGTGCTGATCCCCGAGCTGAACATGGGCCAGCTGCGCTTCCACCTGCGCGGCCAGCTCGGGCTCGAGTCGGTGGGCCTGAACAAGATCCAGGGCAAGCCGTTCCACGTCGCCGAGGTCCGCTCGGCCATCGAATCGCTCGCGCGGCGCAAGCACCTGCCCGCGGAACAGGAGATCGCGTAGATGTCCGCTCCTCTCGTAAAGCTGACGAAAAAGGACTTCGTCTCCGACCAGGAGGTGAGGTGGTGCCCGGGATGCGCCGACTTCGCCATCCTGGCAGGCGTGCAGAAGCTGATGCCCGAGCTGGGCATCTCCCGGGAGAAGACGGTCTTCATCAGCGGGATCGGCTGCGCTTCCCGGTTCCCCTACTACATGAACACGTACGGCTTTCACGGGATCCACGGCCGCGCCCCGGCCATCGCCACCGGCCTGAAGATGGCGAATCCGGACCTGACCGTCTGGGTGGTGACGGGTGACGGCGACGGGCTCTCCATCGGCGGAAACCACCTGATCCACGCATTGCGAAGAAACGTCGACCTCAAGATCCTGCTCTTCGACAACCGGATCTACGGGTTGACCAAGGGACAGGCTTCGCCGACCAGCGAGCTGGGCAAGAAGACCAAGAGCTCGCCCTTCGGGACCGTCGATCGGCCCTTCAACCCGCTGACGCTGGCGCTCGGCGCCGGCGCGACCTTCGTGGCGCGCACGACCGCCAACGACATGCCGCACATGTCCAGCGTGCTCAAGCGGGCCGCGGCGCACAAAGGCGCTGCGTTCGTGGAGATCTGGCAGAACTGCGTCGTCTTCAACGACGGCGCGTTCGACGAGTGGAGCGAGAAGGACGTGCGCGACGAGCGCCTGCTCAAGCTCGAGCACGGCAAGCCGCTGGTGTACGGCAAGACCAAGGACAAGGGCCTGCGGATCGGCGGCGGGTTTACGCTGGAGATGGGCGCGGCGGATGGCGCGGTGGTGCACGACGAGTCGCGCGACAATCTTTCGCTGGCGCTGGCGCTGGCGGCGCTGGAGCCGCCCTGGCCGCAGGTGATGGGCGTCCTGCGGGCGGTCGACCTGCCGACGGTCGACCAGCTCGCGCGGGAGCAGGAGCGGGAAGCGGAGAAGTCGCGAGGCCCGGCCACGCTGCAGGCGCTGTTGCAGAGCGGGGATACCTGGGACGTGACGGCGGGCGCCGGGGACGCGTAAAGGCTCAATATTTAGACCGGTGCGCCGCCTCATGCACGTCGCCGGACGACTGGAGTGCTGACGCTATTTCCCGTCTTCATTCCTGAGGGCTGGAGCGCCTTTACGCTAGTGCAGCCTCGGGGGCGGGATTAAGTTCCCGCGCATGTTGAAGCGCGAGTTCGGTCCCGCCCGGGTGCCCGTCATCGGCCAAGGCACCTGGCGGTTGCGCGGCCCCGAAGCGGTCGACGCGCTGCGAACGGGGATCGAGCTCGGCCTCACGCACATCGACACCGCGGAGCTGTACGGCACCGAGGAGATGGTCGCCGAGGCCATCGAAGGCCGGCGGGACGAGATCTTCCTCGTCTCGAAGGTCCTTCCCTCCAACGCCACACGACAGGGGACCGTGCGCGCGTGCGAGCAGTCGCTGCAGCGGCTGCGGACGGACCGGCTCGATTGCTACCTCCTGCACTGGCCAGGCCCGCACCCGCTGGAAGACACCATCGCCGCGTTCGAGGAGCTGCGGGCCGCGGACAAGATCCGCAGCTACGGCGTCAGCAACTTCGACGAGGAGCTGTTCGCCGAAGCCGTCCGCATCGCCGGACCGGGGCGGATCGCCTGCAACCAGGTCCTCTACAATCTCGGGGAACGGCACGTGGAGGCGCGCGTGCTGCCGGCGTGCCGCGAGTTCGGCGCGGTGCTCGTCGGATACAGCCCGTTCGACAATCTTCCCGAAGGCGGCGAGCTGGCCGCGGTGGCGGCGGAGCTGCACGCGACCCGGCGGCAGGTGGCGCTCGCGTTCCTGGTCCGGTTGCCGGGAACCTTTGCCATCCCGAAAGCGTCGACCGTCGAGCACGTGCGCGAGAACGCGGGCGGTGCTTCCCTGAAGCTGACCGAGCGGCAGATCGCGCGCCTCGAGCGCGCGTATCCAGTGCATGTCCGGAGCGAGCTTCCCACCTCCTGACAGCCGAGCTTGACATCATTACAGTATCTGAGTAAGATGCTGTCATGGTTCTCGAGGAGCTTTCGGATCGCGTCGCGCGCGAGCTGGGAGAGCGTGGATTGCTGGGCGCGGCTGCTGACGGCCGTGTCTCCGACGCGCCCGACGCGCGCACGGTCCGGTACTACACGACGCTCGGGCTGCTCGACCGCCCGCGCATCGAAGGGCGTCAGGCGAGATATGCAGAGCGGCACCTGCTGCAGCTGCTCGCGATCAAGGCGCTGCAGGCGTTCGATCTGCCGCTGGCGGAGATCCAACAGCGCCTGTACGGCCGCAGCGACGCGGAGCTGAAGGCGCTGGTCGAATCGCTGGCGGCGGAAGCGCGCACGAGCACGGCGTCGGCGGCTCGAGTGACTTCACTGCGGCTGCGCGAAATCGCGGTGGAGCCGGGAGTCCGTCTGGTGGTCGAAGAAGGCTGGCGGCCGCGCGACCCGGCCACGCTGGAAGCGAGGATTCGAGCGGCGTTGGCCGCGCTTGGAGGCGAGCGATGACGTTGGCAATCCCCATGGTGGACATCCCTTCCGGCCTGACCCGCGTCCTGGGCTCGCTGAAGGCGAAGGAGCAGCCCCTGCCGCTCGAGAGCGTCCAGCTCCGCGCGCGCGTGGTCGATCGCGTCGCCGAGGTGACCGTCGAGCAGAAGTTCGGCAACCCGTTCCGGGAAGCCATCGAGGCGGTCTATGTCTTTCCCCTCGCGGGCGGCAGCGCCGTGAGCCGCTTCGAGATGCAGATCGGCAAGCGGGTGGTGCGCGGCCGGATCGAGGAGCGCGCGGAGGCGCGCCGCCAGTATGCGCAGGCGCTCGATCAGGGCAAGCGCGCCGCGCTGCTCGAGCAGGAACGCGACGACGTCTTCACCGTGCAGGTCGGAAACGTGACGCCAGGCGACGCGGTCGTCGTCCGCTTGACCTACAGCGAGCGGCTGCCCTTCTTCGAGGACGGGCGCACCGAGCTGCGCCTGCCGCTGGTCGTCGCGCCGCGATACGTCGGAGGCGAGGAGCTTCCGCGCGAGCAGGCGGGCCACGGCGTCGTCCCCGATACGACCACGGTCCCGGACGCGTCGCGGATCACGCCCCCGCGGCTGGTGCACGGATTCGACCTGGCCTGCTCGCAGCACGCGGTGAGCACTTCGTCGGGGCCGGAGAGCGCGCGGGTCATGCTCTCGCGGGAGCGCGAGCCTCTGGACCGGGACTTCGTCCTGCGCTGGAGGATCGCGGGCGAACAGGTGAAGTCCCAGCTCCTCGCTCACGGTGGATTCGCCTTGCTCTCCGTCGTGCCGCCCGCGCGCCAGGGATTCCTCGGCGTCGCCCGCGACGTGGTCTTCGTCCTCGATCGCTCCGGCTCGATGCAGGGGCCGAAGATGGCCTCCGCGGGCCGCGCCTGCGCTTCGCTGTTGCGCACGCTCGGGCCGCGCGACCGGTTCTCGCTGCAGGCGTTCGACGAGGTCGTCGAATGGATGCCAGGCGGTTTCCAGCAGGCGGACGAAGGCGCGATCGAGCGCGGCGAGAAGTGGCTGCGGTCGGTCGAGGCGCGCGGAGGAACGGAGCTCGATCTCGCGATGCGCGAGGCGCTCCAGCAGCTGCGCAGCCGCGGCGAGAGCGCCGGGCGGGCGCCGGTGGTCGTGCTGCTCACGGACGGACAGGTAGGCGACGAGTCGAGCGTGCTCAAGCGCCTGCAGGCCGAGCTGGGCGATGCGCGCGTGTTCACGGTCGGCATCGACACCGCGGTGAACGACGGATTCTTGCGCCGGCTCGCCGCGCTCGGCGGAGGTACCAGCACGTTCGTCGAGCCGGGAGCTCGGCTCGAGGAGGCGCTGCAGTCCGTGGGCCGCGAGATCGGCACGCCTCTGGTCACCGACCTGCACATCGATGGCGAGGTGACCGGACTGGCGCCGGCAAGGATCCCGGACTTGTTCGCGGGCCGCGCGGCGGCGGCGTTCTTCCGCCTCGGCGGCCCGCGGGTCAAGATCACGGGCCGCTTCGCCGACGGCAGCCAGTTCGAGCAGGAGCTCGAGGCGCGCGAGGCGCCGCTTGCTGCCATCGATCACCTCTGGGCACGGGCTCGCATCGTCGACCTCGAGGACGAGTTCCGCGCTTCGCGCTCGGAAGCTGTGAAGAAGGAGATCGTCGCGCTCTCGATCCGGCACACCGTTCTCACCCGTTTCACGGCGTTCGTGGTGGTGGATGACGAAGTGGTGAACCAGGGCGGGACGCGGCGCACGGTGGTGCAGCCCGTGGAGATGCCAGCCGACTGGGAGATGACCCAGGTGATGGCCGGGGGCGGGCCGGCGGTGCTCTCCGCCCCGTTTGCCCGAGGACCGCAACGCGCTCCGCTGAAGGCGATGGGGCGGATGCCGGCGGCGACGGCCCAGGCGGGCGCCGGAAAGGCGGCGATGGCCAGCGTCCCTCGGCAGCTGATGGAGAAGCTGATCGGAAAGCATTCCCTCGAGAAGCCCGCCACCGTTGCGGAGCGCGAGAGGGTGCGGCTGGCGCTCGAAGCGTTCCTGGGAGCGTTCGTCGCGGCCCGGGGCGGCCGCGGCGGCGCAGAGCAGTTGGAACAGGCGCGGATCGATCTGCTCCGCGCGCTCGGGGAATCACTCGCGATTGCCACCGCGGTGCCGCTGCTGCAGGCCTTCCTGCGCGGGGCGGCGGTAGAGCTCGTCGCGGCGGTCGCGGCCGGAGCTGCCGACGCAGCACTTTATGCCCGGCATGCCCGGTTGCTGGAGGCAGGCCGCGACCAGGCCCGGGTGGCGCTCGGCGAAGCGGGCGCGCCTGCCGGCAGCTTCTGGGAGGCATCCATCTAGTGAAGACCAACGCCGCGCGGATCCTCGACGCGCTCGGGATCCGCTACGAGCTGCGCGAGTACGAGGTCGACGAAGAGAACCTCTCGGCCGAGTCCGTAGCGCGCAAGGTGCGGCTGCCGCCCGAGCAGGTGTTCAAGACGCTGGTTTGCCGCGGAGACCACACAGGCGTCCTCTTCGCGGTGGTGCCGGCCGGGGCGGAGCTCGACTTCAAGGCCGCGGCGCGGCTCTGCGGCGATCGCAGCGTGGAGATGGTCGCCCTGCGCGAGGTGCAGCCGCTCACCGGCTACATCCGGGGTGGCGTGACCGTGCTCGGGGCGCGCAAGGACTATCCGGCGTACGCGGACGAGACCATCGAGCTGTTCGACGTGATCTCGGTATCGGCGGGCGCGCGCGGCACGCAGCTCCTGCTCGCGCCTTCCGACTACCTTCGGGCAACGAAGGCCAGGACCGGCCCGCTCACGCGCTGAGCGCCAACGCGGAATCGGTCACGAAGCCGACCGCCCGCGAGATCACGTCCGGATGTCGCAGCGCGCGCGTGTGGCCGGCGCCCTCGAGCATCTCCAGCCGGGCTCCGGGCCAGGCCCGGGCAAGGGCCTGGGCGTCGGCCAGCGGGACCTCGCGATCGGCCGGGTCATGGAGGACGAGCGTGCGCGCCGTTTGCGACGGCGCTAATCGGAGGAGATCGAACGACTCGCGCCCGCCGAGCGCCACGTCGAGGCGCGCCACCAGACCGGACGTCGAACGCGGCGAGAGACCGACCGCGCGTGCGAACTGCCGGGCGTAGCGCGGCAGGTCGGCAGGCGGAGCGATCAGGACAGCGCGGCTGGCGCCAAGGCCTTCGGCGAGCGCGATGACGGAGGCTGCGGCGCCGAGGGAGTGAGCGATGACGGCA
>Ga0209160_1005197_pt1 | contig 10302 bp, 8 predicted proteins | sample GraSoiAngelo_153_FD_186167 | JGI IMG/M metagenome (GOLD analysis project Ga0209160, IMG submission 186167) | Grasslands soil microbial communities from the Angelo Coastal Reserve, California, USA - 14_1009_12_40cm (SPAdes) (version 2) | ecosystem: Environmental > Terrestrial > Soil > Grasslands ... | reverse complement strand
GACCTTCCCCTCGCCGTTCTTGAAGGCCGCGACGACGCGCTGCACCGGCGGGGTCCAGCGGTTCCAGTTGCTCTCGTTCACGCTGTAGTACCTCCCCACCGACGGCGTCTTGATGTTGGGGTGCGACAGCAGGAACTCGCCGATCGTCGGGTCGAGTGTGAAGCCGTGCACCCCCTGGCCCGTCGTGTACACCAGCATCGTGCTCGAGCCGTACAGGATGTATCCCGCCGCCACCTGCTTCTTGCCCGCCTGGAGACAGTCCGCCAGCCCGGCCGGCTCGCTCCGCTTCGTCACGCGCCGGTGCAGCGAGAAGATCGTGCCGATCGAGACGTTCACGTCGATGTTGGTGGAGCCGTCGAGCGGGTCGTACAACACCACGTACTTGCCGGCGGGCTTGCCGGAGGGGACGGGGACGGGCTCGTCGTCCTCCTCCGAGGCCGTCACGCACACGCGCCCCGTGTGCTGGATGCTGTGGCGCACGGTCTCGTTGGCGAAGAGATCGAGCTTCTGCTGCAGGTCACCGGAGACGTTCACCGCGCCCGCGGCGCCGAGGATGTCGGTGAGCCCGGCGCGGCGCACGTGGCGGGAGATGATCTTCGCGGCGAGGCAGAGGTCGTACAGCAGGTTCGACAGCTCCCCCGTCGCCTCCGGATGGAGCCGCTCCTGCTCCATGATGAACCGCTCAATCGTGATGACTTCGGACCCGTCCACCGTGGCCGTCCGTGGAGAAGGTGATGGTGCCGCTCTCGTCGGTCCGCAGAATCGCGACGCCGTGCCGCGCCAGCCGCGCCAGCACCTCCGGCGCCGGATGGCCGTAATGGTTGCGCCGCCCCACGCTGATCACGGCCTCGCGGGGCCCGAGCTCGGTCAGCCAGGCGTCGGACGTCGCGGAGCGCGAGCCGTGGTGCCCCACCTTCAGGAGCTCCACCGCCCCCACCCGGCCCGCGAGCCGCGCCTCGACGGGAAGCCCCGCGTCCGCCTGGAGCAACAGCCGCACCGCGCCGTAGGTTACCCGCAGCACGACGCCGTGCTCGTTCACGTCGAGCGGCAGGGCGAGGAGTGCGGAGTCCGGGCTCAGCACCTCGAGCGTCACGCCGTCCAGCTCGATCCGGTCCCCGGCCCGCGCGGGATGATATCGGGACCCAGCCGCCTCGACCTCGCCCAGGAACTCGAGGTACAGCGGCCGCCCCAGCGGCTCTCCCGGCTCGAGCACGACGTCCGGCCGGAACGTGCGCACCACCGCCGGCAACCCGCCCAGGTGATCCGCGTCGCCGTGCGTCGCCACGACCAGCGCGAGCCGGCTCGCGCCGCGCCGCCTAAGAAACGGGATCACCACACGGCGGCCCGCGTCGCTCTCGGGCGTCCGCGGCCCGCCGTCCACCACCACCCAGCGCCCCGCCGGCGTGCGCAGCGCCGCGGCGTCCCCCTGTCCGACGTCCAGGAAATGTACGGTCAAACAACGACAGGCGTCGAGAGACGCGCCGCCAAGCGCCGTATCGGCGACGGGAGCCCAGCAGACAAGCGTCACGATGAAGGCACACCGGCCTGCCATGAGCCAGCGGCGGCGGGGCGAGTTCCACAGCCACCACGCGGCCGCGGCTGCCCCCGTCCAGACGAGCGCGCCGCGCCACCCCGCGATCATGATCACGTGGCCGCCGGGGACCGAAGCGGCGAGCCGGGCGACGGCGTCGAGCAGGGCGAGGCCGAGCCCGGCGCCCGCGGCGAGGAGACGGGCGAGGGCCGTGGCGATCCACGAGAGCGCGAGCGCCAGCGCGAGCCCGGGCACCGCGACCGCGGCGAGCGGGATGGCGACCAGGTTCGCGACGACGCCGATCGGCGCGACGGTGCCGAAGGCGAACGCGGTGACGGGCGCGGTGACGAGCGTCGCCGCGGCGGTGGGGGCGACGAGCCGCAGCGGGCGCGGGGACCGCGCCATCGCCCGGTCGGCCCAGATCACGGCCCCGATCGCTGCCACCGAGAGCCAGGCGCCGACCGAGTGCAGCGCCCACGGATCCGCGAGCAGCACGACGAGGGCGGAGATCGCGATCACCCCGCGCGGCGCGGCGACGCGCTGGCGCAGCCGGGCGACCTGATCGGCCACGAGCATCATGGCCGCCCGCGTGGCGGGCGCCGGAAACCCGAGCAGCCACAGATAGCCGACGAGCCCGAGCGCCGCGGCGCCCGCCCGGGGCCCCGGGGACAGGCCGAGCTTCCGGAGCAGCAGGGCGAGCCAGGCGGCGAGAAAGCCGACGTGCAGGCCCGAAATGGAGAGGATGTGCGCGAGCCCCGAGCGGGCGTAGCGCTCCCGCACCTCGGGATCGAGCGCCGCGTTGGGCGCGAACACGAGCGCCGCGACGAGCGGGGCCCGGGCGCCGAATAACTCGTCGGTCCGCCGCGCGAGCCGGTCGCGCACCGCGCCGCGGCCTTTCCCTTCCCCATCGAGCTGGCGGATGCGCCGCGCCACGAGCACACCGCGACGGACGTCGCCGACCCAGCGCCCCGCCACGAGCCACAGCGTCCCACCGCGCGCGGGATGGGACGCCGGCCAGCGAATGCTCAGCGCCCCGCCACATGGCCCGGTCTCGACCCGTGCCTCGACGAGCCCGCCGTCGGCCGGAGCCGGGTCCGCGAGCCGCACCACGACGGCTCGCACCCTTCCCCCTTCCCCGGCCGTATCCCCGGCCCCTCCCCCCGCCGTCCACCGCCCCGCACACGTCGCGTCCTGTTCCCGCACCGCTGCGGCACCCCACAGCAGCCCCGCCACGCCCATTACGCCGATCGCGGCACCGACGGGAGCCTCCCGCGCGACGAGGAGGGCCGCAGCGAGCACGAGCGCGACCCCTCCCCACTCCCCACTCCTCGGAAACGAATCGAGGCCGGCCCAGAGGCCGGCCCCGAACGCAACGCTGATCCACAGCAGCGGCGGCCGCACCGCCGCCTCAGCTTGCTACACGAGCTGCACCGGCTTCGCGCCGCAGCGCGGAGCGAGCCCGACCTTGCGGAACCCCTCGAGCAGCACCACGTCGAGCTTGGCGCGCTCCTGGTCGCTCGCGAGCGACAGCTCCGTGAGCACCTCGCCCTGGTGCGTCGAGACGTAATGCGGCGACAGGCGGTTCAGCGCGTACACCAGCACGTCGCCCCGGCAGGTGTCGCACCCGCAGAACCGGGGGAACCGCCGGCGCAGCTCCTCGTACTCGCGCTGCATCACTTCGGATGTGACGTTCCTTACCCCACGACGGCAAGCTCCTGCACCACGGGCCAGGCGGTGAACGTCGAGCCCGTGGTGCCCGTGAGCCGCACGCGCCGGTAGGTCCCGATCCACTCGTCGGGACCGTCGACCAGGGCGACCTTGTTACTGCGCGTGCGGGCCTGGAGCAGCCCGCCCCGCTTCGCCTTCCCCTCCACCAGCACCTCGTGCGTCGTGCCGACGAGCGCGACGTTCTTCGCGCGCGCCACCTGGCGCACCACGGCGATGAGCCGCTCCAGCCGCTCCCCCGCCACCGCGTCGGGGACGCGGTCCTTGAGCTTGACGGCCGGGGTGCCGTCCCGCAGCGAGTACTTGAAGGTGTAGGCGTCGTCGAACCGGACCTCACGGACGAGCGAGACCGTCTCCTCGAAGTCCTGCTCCGTCTCGCCCGGGAAGCCGACGATGATGTCGGTCGTGAGCGCGATCCCGGGGACGGCGCGCCGCAGCGCCGCCGCGACCTCGAGGTAGCCCTCCCGCGTGTAGCGGCGAAGCATCCGCCGGAGCACCCGGTTCGAGCCGCTCTGCACCGGGAGGTGCACGTGCTCGCACACCGCAGCGGTCTCCGCCATCGCGGCGAGCACCCGCTCGCTGAAGTCCGTGGGATAGGGCGAGGTGAACCGCAGGCGGCGGATCCCGGGCACGCCGCCGGCCGCGCGCAGCAGGTCCGCGAAGTCGTGCTCGCCGTCGTGGTAGCTGTTGACCGTCTGGCCAAGGAGCGTCACCTCCGTGGTACCGCGCGCGGTGAGACCCTCGACCTCGCGCACCACGTCGGCCAACTTGCGGCTGCGCTCCGGCCCGCGCGTCATCGGAACGATGCAGAACGTGCACCGATAATCGCAGCCGCGTTGCACCGTTACGAAGGCGGAGGCACCGGCTGCGCGCGCCGGCGGGACGTCCTCGTAGTGCTCCCACTGCTGGAACCGCACGTCGGCCGCCCGCTCCCCGTGCCGCGCCCGGGCGATCAGCTCGGGTAGGCCGCGGTAGCCGTCGGGGCCGATGACGAGGTCCACCTGGGGCACCTGTTCGAGCAGCGTCGGGCCGAGGCGCTGCGCCATGCACCCCACCACGCCCAGCACACCCCCCGCCCGCTTGAACCCCTTCAGCACCCCCATCCGCCCGAGCACCCGCTGCTCGGCGTGGTCCCGCACGGCGCAGGTGTTCACGAGCATCACGTCCGCATCCGCCGGGTTGTCGGTGCGCACGTACCCCTGCGCGCCGAGCAGCCCGAGGAGGAGCTCGGAGTCGGACACGTTCATCTGGCAGCCGTAGGTCTCGATGTAGATGCGCGGCATCGCTATTCCACCGTCACCTCGCAGCGGGGACGCCCGTCCCAGCGGTCGACAGGAAGATAGACCGAGAGGTAGTCCTCCGTCACGACCTCGACCCGGCCCGCCGCACGGCCGCTCACCACGCCGTCCGCCCGGCGGCCCCGCTGCGCCGCCCGGTACGCCAGCGCCTTGCGCTCCCCCAGCTCCCGCAGCTCGCGCGCCCGCAAGGCCACGATCTGGGGCGTGACGTGCCCCCCCAGCCGCGCCGCGGGGGCGTCGGGCCGCACGCTGAAGGGGAACACGTGGAGATAGGTGAAGGGCAGCGCCGCGACGAGGGCGAGTGTCGCCGCGTGATCCGCGTCAGTCTCGCCCGCGAAGCCCGCGATGATGTCGGCGCCCAGGCCGAAGACGGGGAGCCGCGCAGCGAGCCACTCGATCCGCCGGCGGTAGGAGTCGGCGGTGTACCAGTGGCGCCCCATGCGCTTGAGCACGCGGTTCGAGCCCGACTGCAACGGCGCGTGCAGGTGCGCCGCCACGTGGCGGGGCGCCGCGATCAGCAGTCGCGCGATGCGATCGTCGACCTCGGTGGCCTCGATGGACGAGAGGCGGAAGCGGACCTGGGGGACGGCTTGGATGAGCGCCTCCAAGAGCTCGGCCAGGGTAGGCTGACCCCGGGCGCGAGCCCGGGGATCACCCACACCCGAAGTGCCTGGGTTGGGATCAACCCCGGGCTTGCGCCCGGGGTCAGTGAAGCCCCGGTCTTGTCCGTAGGTGCCGATATGCACGCCGGTGAGGACGATCTCGGCGTGGCGTTGGGCGAGCGTCTGCGCTTCCCGAACGAGCTCCGCCATCGGCCGCGACCGGTTCGCCCCGCGGGCGAGCGTCGTCGCGCAGAAGGTGCAGTGCTCGTCGCAGCCGTCCTGGATCTTGAGCCAGCCGCGGGCGTTGGCCTGGAAGCGGCGCAGCACCGGATCGACGCGCGGGGCGGCATAGCCCGCGGCGGAGAGCACCGCGACGGGATCGGCCCCCGGCACCACGGCGCGCACGGCGGGGAGCCGCGCGATACGGCCGTCGTCGAGCGCGGCGGCGCAGCCCATGACCACCGTCTCGAGCGGCCCGGCGCCGGGGGGGCGGGGCTGTCGGGCGAGTCGTCGCACGAAGCGGCGCATCTTGCCCTCGGCTTCGTGCGTCACCGTACAGGAGTTCACGACCGCGAGGTCCGCCTCGGCGGGATCGTCCACCAGCGCGGCGCCCTGGTCGGCGAACGCCTGCCGCACCAGCTCCGTGTCGTACTGGTTCGCCTTGCAGCCGAAGGTGTGGAGGTAGACGTTCACGGGCGGATCGTCAGTCCCACGAGCACGGTCCACGCGGTCTCGGTCAGCCCGCCGCCCGTGCGGACGAGGCGCTCCAGCCCGAGGTCGACGAGCGCCCGGTTGCCCGAGAAGCCCTTCCCGGTGCCCAGCGTGACGCCGAGCTCGGTCGGCGCCACGGTGCCGGGGCCGAACGGCAGCTGGCCACCCCGCACCCCGAACCGGAGCGGCGTCGGACCGGCCCCGACCTCGGCCCCGGCCGACCAGCTCGTGGTGTTGAAGCCGCCGGCGTCGGACCAGGAGCGCCACATCACGGTGCCGGCGACGCGCGCGCTCGGGCTCGGCGACCAGCGGACCGCCGCGCCCAGCGTGGTCGGGAGGTCCGTGCGGTCCGTCTCGGTGTCGCCGAGCCGCGTCCGCAGCCGGTCGTCGGAGCGCGCGTAGCCGACGATGCGGACCGCGGGGACGGGATCGAGCGCCACGCTCCCCGAAATCCCGAACCCATCGTAGCGCACCACCGCGGTCTGCGTCGTCCCCAGGAAGGTGGTGTCGTCGTAGATGCGCTGGGCGGTCTGGCGGCTCGACCCGCTGAGGACGTGCGCCCCCGCCCCGATCGCGAGCCATGAGCGGAGTCGCGCCGCGGCTGCGAAGCGCAGGTCCGCCACCGCGCCGTCGCTCCCGATGCGATCGGTGTAAGGCGCGTACGCGCCGCGCAGCATCTGCGAGTCGCGAGTCACGATCGAGTACGTGCGGTCGAGGTAGGTCGCGAACCCGCCGCCCACGACGAAGCGCCGGGAGAGCGGTCCCGCGAGGCCCATGAACGGGAAGCGCGAGCTGCGCAGGTCGTCTCGCGACCCGCCGATCTCCGCGCGCCGGTACGTCGTCGCCTCCGCCGCCGTCGCCGTGAGTTGCAGCGCGTCGGTGAGCGAGACGTCGGCGACGCTCGACCGGGGGTCGAACGGACCGAACGCGCCCCCCGTGGTGCGCGCGCGCACGCTCTCCCAGCGGCCGGGGACACCAAGGCCGCGCACGCTGAACTGGGAATCTTGGCCGGACAGTCGGACGGTCAGACTGACGGACAGGAACAACGCCGCCACCAGGCGCGGCCCCGTCCGACTGTCCGACCGTCCGACCGTCCGTCTCATCATGGTTTGCCGAACGGGAAGCGCCGCACGTAGGTCACGTGCAGCGCGGGCGCCAGGCCCGTGTTGGTCGAGGGCTCGAAGCGGATCTCGGGGAACTCCGTGCCCTCCGGGACCTGGCGCAGCGCCAGGGTGGTGGGCGCGAGCGTGTCGATCTGCCAGCTCCGGAGAATGTCCGTCATTTCGATGCGCACGGTATCCCCGCGCGCGATCCCGATGTGGACGCGCGTCGTGGCGACGCGCGACGCGTCGGGCGAGAGCGGCGACTTGGCGCCGAAGTCCGCCAGGACCCCGTGCGCCGCCAGCGTGAACGAGTCGGCGGGCACCCCCTCCGGCGGCCGCGCCGTCACCAGGACGAGCGTCGCGCGCGAGATCTGCACGGAGTCGCGAATGGCGCGCGGCAGCGCGAAGCGCATGATGCTCCGCGCGACGGGCATGCCCCCGACGGCGAGCGTCGAGTCGAGCGTGGTGTCGACCGCGGGCGAGACCAGGTTGAACACGAAACTATCGAACTGGTCGCTGGTGGAGGCAGGCCGGGGAACGGTGTCCTTCCCGACCGAATCCACCTCGGCGTACCAAGTGATCCGGGGGCCGAGCCCCGATTCCACGGATCCGAGGGCGACGCTCGCCCGCGAGTCGGCCACGACGCGCACCCCAAAGGCGACCTTGCCGCTGTCGGCCGGCACGAACGGCGCCATCGCCGAGTCGAGCTTCGCGATCACGGTCACGTAGTGGGTGGTCGTGTCCACGAACACGCTGTCCCCCCGCAGGGGATCAACGTGGCCGGCGAGCGCGTAGACGCTGTCCACGTTGAGCGAGCGGAGGGAGTCGGTCCACGACCCCGCGAGACCGCCGAAGGTGGTGGTCGAGTCGATGCCGAGCTGCAAGCGATAATAGACCAGCGTGAGGTTGTGAGCCGAGGTGTCGCGCCGCGTGATCGTGAGGGCGAGCGTCAGCGAGTCCACCCCGACGATCTCCCCCATCGTCGTGGTGCCCGACTCGACCACCAGGCTGTCGCCGATCGGTAAGGTGCGGAAGATGGCGCGGCTGTCGATCACGCCGGGCAGGGTCGCAGCGAGCAGCGAGCTCGCTTCGTGGGGCTGCACGAACCCGCGGAACGCCGAGTCCCGCTGCACCACGGTTTGAAGCACCGTATCCACCCCGTTGATCGAGCCGCTGGGGCAGAAATCGGGGCAGTGCCCCGGCGCCGTGACGTCCTCGGTGCAGGCGGTGGCCGCGGTGAGCGCGGCGACCGCGGTGAGCGCGGCGGTGAGGGCGGCCCGCCTCATCGGTCGAGGGACTCGCGGGTGAAGGCGTCGGGGAGCAGCTGGGCCAAGGTCCAACGCCGCTCGCTGGTCGGGCCGGCGGCTATCACCTCGAGGTCCGTCCCGAACTCGGCGAGCAGCTGGCGGCAGGCGCCGCAGGGGGCGGCCGGCGGGTCCACCTCCGTCGCCACCGCGATGCGCGTGAAATTGCGGGCCCCGGCCGCCACCGCGGCACCCAGCGCCATCCGCTCGGCGCAGATCGTGAGCCCGTAGGAGGCGCTCTCCACGTTCGTCCCCACGAACACCCGGCCGTCCGTTGCCGCGAGCGCGGCGCCCACGCGGAACTCGCTGTAGGGCGCGTAGGCGTGCCGCAGCACCGTGCGGGCCTGCGCGATCAGCTCTGCGCTCACCGCACTCCCCGCGCTCACGCGCGCACCTCCTTGAGGAACGACGTGCCGGCCGCGAGCGGCGTGACCTCAAAGTACTCCGCGATGGTAGCCCCCATGTCCGCGAACGTGCCCCGCTCCCCCAGCGCCGCCGCCCGCACCCGCGGCCCCAGCACCAGGATGGGCACGGCCTCGCGCGAGTGATCCGTCGAAGGCGTGGTGGGGTCGTTGCCGTGATCCGCAGTCACGATCACGAGATCCTCGTCCCGCAGACGCTGTTCCAGGCGCGGCAGCCACGCGTCCAGCTCGCGCAGCCCCTCGTGAAACCCCGCCACGTCGTTTCGGTGCCCCCATGACTGGTCGAACTCGATCACGTTCACGAAGATGAAACCCGTCTCGACGCGGGCGAGCGCCTGCTCGATCAGCCGGTAGGCGTCGGCGTTCGTCGCGGTGTGCTCGCTCGCGATGTGCCGCCCCGCGAACAGGTCGTCCACCTTGCCGATCCCCACCCGGGGGATTCCCGCCGCCGCGAGCCGGTCGAGCAGCGTCGTGCCCACGGGCTCGATCGAGAAGTCGCGCCGGTTCGGCGTGCGCGCGTACGCCCCCGCGCGCCCCACGAACGGCCGCGCGATCACGCGACTCACCGCGTGCTCGCCGACCAGCAGCTCGCGCGCCGTGCGGCAGGCCCCATACAGCTCCTCCAACGGCACCGTCGCCTCATGCGCCGCCACCTGGAAGACCGAGTCGGCGGACGTGTACACGATCCACTTCCCCGTCCGCTGGTGCTCCTCCCCGAGCTCCGCGATGATCGCCGTTCCCGAGGCGGCCTTGTTGCCGATCACCCCGCGACCGGTACGGCGCGCGAACTCGCGGATGATGTCCTCCGGAAAGCCCTGCGGGTAGGTGCGGAACGCTTCGTCCAGCAGCACGCCGCAGATCTCCCAGTGCCCGGTCGTGCTGTCCTTCCCTTGCGAGCGCGGCAGCGCCACGCCGTGGGCGGCGGTGGGCCTGAGCCCGGGCGAGAGCCCGGGGATGGGCCGGCAGCGCCCGAGGCCGAGCCGCTCCAGGTTCGGGAGCCGCAGCCCGCCGACGGCGCGGGCCACGTTGCCGAGCGTGTCGCTGCCGCCGTCGCCGTAGGCGACGGTGTCCGGGGCGGGGCCAATGCCCACGCCGTCAAGCACGATGATCGCTGCGCGCTTCAATCGTAAACGCGGGGGAGCCTGGGTCCCAGCGACGTGAGGACCGCGCGCTGCAGCTCACCCGCCCAGCCGGCGAACTCCTCGAGCGTGATCGCACCGCCCCCGCTCGCACTTCCTTCCCCACCCTCGGCGGCGCCGATCAGCGTCGCGACGTCGCCCACCTGCACGCGTAACTCCCCCACCTCGACCATACACAGATCCATCGTCACGGCGCCGATGATGGGACAGCGCCGTCCCCGGAGCAGGACCGCACCGCGCCCCGACAGCCCGAGCGAGCGCCGCAGCCCGTCCGCGTAGCCGATGCCGAGCGTCGCCACGGTCGTCTGCCGCGGGGCGGTCCACAGGGCGCCGTAGCTCACGCTCTCCCCCGCGCGGACGTGCCGCACGCTCACCACGCGGGCACGCACGCTCACCACCGGCCGCGGCTCGGGCAGCCCCGCGCCGGGCGAGCCGCCGTACAGGAACACCCCCGGCCGCACCAGGTC
>Ga0209160_1005192_pt1 | contig 10304 bp, 7 predicted proteins | sample GraSoiAngelo_153_FD_186167 | JGI IMG/M metagenome (GOLD analysis project Ga0209160, IMG submission 186167) | Grasslands soil microbial communities from the Angelo Coastal Reserve, California, USA - 14_1009_12_40cm (SPAdes) (version 2) | ecosystem: Environmental > Terrestrial > Soil > Grasslands ... | reverse complement strand
CCTTCGGCCGTGCGCACTGTGATGGTGAGGCGATCGGCGATCTCGGCGTTGGTCATCCCTTCCGCGACAAGCTCTGCGACCTCACGTTCGCGGCGGCTGAGGGGCGACGCAGGGCGAGCGCCGCGCGTCACGTTGCGCGCCAATCGCTGCACTGGTGCGCTCGGGAACGCGAGTTTGCGACGCGCGGCCCAGCGCCGAAGCTGGGCCAGGTACCACTTCGCTTTCGCTCGCTCCCAGTACGGGACAGCCGCGGCAAGCTCCTCTCCCGCAGCCGCACGATCTCCAGACGAGCCGCGCCGCAGCAATAGATCGGCTCGTTCGAGGCGCGTGACCGTGAGTGCGAACGGCAGCTCGCCTTCCGCGAGCAGCAGTTCGACTTCCGCGAGCAGGGTCAGCGCGTCATCGAGCCGGCCGTCACGAGCCGCGCGGCGTGCATGTGCGAACACACGCCCCGCTGTGAAGGTGTGCGGCTCGTGAGCGAACTCGCCGCGACACATCAGTGCGGTCCATCGCTCGATGGCGGCGGTATCTCCGAGGCGTTCCGCTGCGAGTAACGCAAAGATCGCGACCGGGCCGACGTACCTGTTGTTTGCCCAGTACGGAAAACGACTGGCATCTGGTCGCGCGGCGTAAGCAGCGAGCACCTCTGCTTGCTCCAACGTCGCGGGTGCGTCCCCGGCGAGCCAGAAGAGCGTCGCCGTAGGGGAGGCCTCCGACGCCCAGTGCGGCAGTCCGGACGCGAGGATTCGACGGCGCGCATCCGTGGCGCGCTCCAGGAACCCTTTCGGCCCTTCGCGGGCGGCACCCGCGAAGGACACGATGAGGGCCGAAAAATTCGACCAGATCGTCTCCTGCGGATCCGTCGCGAGGGCGAACAAAGCATCCCAGTCGCCGTCGACGAACGCGAGCTCGATCTCCGTCCAGAGCGTGGCGTCGTTCCGATAGCCGCGCTCTCGACAGCGGCGCACACGCTCATCGAACGCGGCGCGGCGCTCCAGCCGAGGGGCGCCCAGGTGCGAGAGCGCGAGACCCAGATAGATGAGCGCGAAGTCGGCCGCTTCGAGGATGTTCTTCTCCAAGGCGATCGCGACGGCCTCGCGGATCCGCGCGAGACCCTCGTCGACTCGTCCTTCCAGAGCCGTGATCGTCCCAACCAGCGTCATTGCCTGCACCAGATCGTTGAATGCTCCGCACTCGCGACCCAGCCGGATGGCCTCTTCGCCCTTGTCGTGGACTCTCGCGTAATCGCGTTCGAACCACGCGACGGCCGTGGACGTTCGGAAGGCCTCGGTCAGTTCGGGACCGCCGCCAAGCGGCGCGCCCGTGCGCACGGCCTCATCCGCGTAGCGCGCAGCATCCTCGAAATGCCCGGAGCCCATGTGGCAATTCGCCATACAGGTGAGGGCGGTGGTGGCGCCAACGGCATCGCCGAGCGACACGTAGAGCTCCCGGGCCATATCGGCGACCTCGAGACCGCGGCGAAACTCGTGGCCGAAGCGTGCCGCCTGGGCCAGCTGGAGACGAAGCGCCGCCAGTATTGCCGGATCGACCGGCGCGAGGGTGCACGCGCGTTCCAGGTGACTCACCGCTGCCGTGAAGGCGAAGACCCGGCTCGCTTCCGTGGCCGCGAGCACGTGATAGCGGAGGGCGCGTTCAACATCGCCCGCCTCGTCGAAGTGATACGCGAGAGCGTCGGCTGCCGCTGCCGCGCCACTGCCGGCTCGGCGCTCGAGCTCCGCTCCCACGGCGCCGTGCAGCGATCGCTGCTCGCGCTGCAGGAGCCCGGCGAGAACGGCCTCGCGGGTGAGGGCATGGCGGAAAGCGAACTGGTCTCTACGCGGATCGCCGATCCCGACGATGAGCTGAGCCTCGCGGGCCGCTGTCACTGCGTCCAGCACCGTGCGCTCGGGAAGCTCGCAGACCTGTTGCAGAAGGTCGAAGTCGAAACGGCGCCCGATGACCGCGGCGACCCGTAGCGCCCGCTGGCCGTCGGCCGCGAGCGCATGCACGCGCTGCTCGACCGCGCCGGAGACCGAATCGGGGATCGCGATATCCCCTACATCTTTGTCACGCTGCCAAGCCCCATTGCGATAGACGAGGTCGCCGCGCTCAGCGAGCGTCTTCAACACCTCTTCGATGAAGAACGGGTTGCCCTCGCAGACCTCGTCCAGCGCACGACGGAACTCGCTCGTCGGCGGATGTGAGAGGCCGAGGGTGGCCTGGACCATATCGCTTGTCTGGGCCGAGTCCAAAGGCCGAAGGCGCACCACGGTCGTCCGCGGTGAGCGTTCGAGCTCAGCCAAGACCGACCGCAGAGCATGCAGCCGATGCAGCTCGTCGGCGCGATGCGTCAGGACGATGAGAACCGGATCATCCCGCAGCCTACGGGCGAGATACGGGAGCAACTCGAGCGTGGCTGGATCGGCGAAGTGCACGTCATCAACGGCAAGGACAAGCGGCTTCGAACGCGCGAGGTCCGCGAAGAGCATCGCGAATGATTCGTGGCTCTGAAATCGCTCGGTGCCTCCGGAGGGCTCGATGCGGCCACCGCTCCGTTCCGGCAGGAAGCGCACAAGTTCGCGCGCGTGACTCTGAAGAGACTTCTCGACGACATCACGGGGGTACGTGGCGAGCGCCGACCCCAGGATCTCCACAAACGGGCCGAATGGCCGCGCCGCCCCGGTCTCACTGCATTCTCCGACCAGCACCGCCGCGCGAGCCGATCGCGCACGGGCGACGAACGAGCGCAGCAACGCCGTCTTGCCGATGCCGGCATCCCCGGCAATAAGGAGGACCCGCCCGTTGCCCGCAGCGGTACCCGCAAGCGCCGCCTCAAGGGTCTCCAGGTCCACCTCACGTCCCACCAGTTCCGGCGCAACCAGCCGGCGCTCGTTGCGCTCGGCGATGACTGGGCGGACCTGGCCGGCGCTGCTCACCGTGAGTGCATTCTCGCAGCAGGGGTAAGCGACCAAGGCAGCGGGTGCGTACTCGGGCGACTGCGATTAGGTACTGGGGATAGGCAATTCCCGCGTTTTCCAGCGGCCTCACGGTGCCTACCTTCGCGGCATCGACTCGTGGAGGAAGAAGAGATGAACGCGAATACGATCCGCAGCAAAGCCACTCGCACGGGCATGGCGTCCTTCACTTGCGGCATCGCGATCGTTCTTGCGGCTTGCGGTGCGACTGCCGCCCAGCAATCGGCCATCGGCCCGGAATCGCAGGGCGCTGCGGCAGAGCCTCAGACCTCGGCCGGATCCTTCTCGCTCGACTACAACACCGCGCAGCACGTCGGTCGGGTCGAGATGGGCGCGGGATCTTTCTCGCTCGACTACGACACGGCGCGCCACATGGGTCGCCTCCCGTAAGTCGATCGACGAAAGTCGATGGGGGGTCGATCCCCTCTGCTGCACGGAATCCGCCTGGGTAATCGCGATCCGACCCGCCCAAAACCGGAACGTCGCGTGAGCGTGCGATGCGCGCGGGAAACTGCGCTCTCCTTTGCCCTCGACCGGCTTGGCGACCGGAGGCACCAGCGCTCGATTCCTTGTCCGAGTTGCGCGGCTCGCTATGTTGGACCGAGGCTGGATCCGCCTGAGCAACGCAGGAGGGAAGAATCCAATGATGCGGAAGGGTTCCGGGCCAGCGGCCACCTTCCTTGGCACTCGGGTGCGGGTAGTAAGCACTCTTCTCATCGGATGGCTGCTCGTCTCCGCGGCCGGGACGCCGGGTTCGCTCGCGAACACCTCCATGGCGACCTCCCGTTCGGCGGCGAGCGTCTGCACGCCGGTCTTCGGGCCGGGCATCGCCGCGCCCGCGAGCGTTCCCGCGGGCATTCCTGGATTCCACGCCGCGTGGTACGGACAGAGTGGCTACCAGAGCCTCTGCCCCGGTCAACTGGCGAGCGCGGTCGTGGCCTTCTACAACTCGGGGTCCAACGGGTGGGTCAAGGGTCGGATGGGGGAGGTCGCATACCTTGGCACCTGGGACCCCGAACCGGGGCAGGACCGCTCCAGCCCGGTCGGGGGCGACGGCACGAATGGTTCCCCATCGACCGGATGGCCTCGTCATAACCGGGTCGCGATACAGCCAGCGGACTACGTCGGTCCAGGCCAGATCGCGTGGTTCCAGTTCACGCTCCGCGCCCCGGCGACGCCAGGCACCTACCGCCTCTCACTGAGGCCGCTCATCGAAGGCGCGACGTGGATGGAGGACTACGGCGTCTTCTGGATCTTCACCGTGCTCCCCGCGATTGAACCGCTCCCAACACCGACACCCGGCGCCTTCACGCTCATCCCTGCAGACCGCCTGACGACGTGGAACCCGGGGATCCGCGGCGGGATTCCCACGCAGACCACCGTGTGCGCCGAGGTGGGCGCCACTCAATATGGCAACGGCTCGCAGGACGCGACCGCCGGCATCCAAGCTGCGCTCGATGACTGCCCTGTTGGCCAGGTCGTGCAGCTCTCGGCGGGCGACTTCAAGATCACGGCGACCCTCCAAATCACGAAGGGGATCGTGCTGCGCGGTCTCGGGCCGACCCAGACAAGGCTGAAGATGCCGGTCGGAACGAACGCAAACCTGATCAACGTCGGCACCCAGTACTTCAAGTTCACCGAGTCCACCAACCTCGCCGCCGACGCGATCAAGGGGAGTACGCGTGCGATGCTGGCGAGCGTCCCGAGTGGTCTCGCCGCGGGCGAAATCGTTGAGATCGACGAGCTCACTGACACGAGCATCACCGAGTGGAGCACCAAGTCGCCTCCCGGCGACGCCTCTCGGACCTGGTTCTCCCGTCCCAACCGACCAGTTGGCCAGGTCATGGAAGTCCAGTCGGTGAGCGGCAGCACCGTGACCTTCACCACGCCATTCCACATCACGTTCCAGAAGGCTTTCGCCGCGCAGCTGTCGCGCTTCTCGAACGTCGACAACGGCCCTGTGATCCCGGCGGTGAAATACGCCGGCGTCGAGGACCTCTATCTGAGCGGCGGCAGCGGCGGGCAGGGGAACATCGCCCTCTCCAACGCTGCATACAGCTGGATCAAGAACATCGAGTCCGACCTCTCGGATGGGCCGAGTGTGGCCATCGACGCTTCGTTCCGCTGCGTCCTCCGCGACTCCTATGTCCACACCACCCAGACGCCGTCGCCTGGCGGTGGCGGGTACGGCATCTCGTTCTCCTCCTACACGGCCGACACTCTGGTGGAGAACAACATCGTCTGGAACATGAACAAGGTCATGGTCATGCGGGCCTCTGGCGGCGGCAACGTCATCGGATACAACTACATGGAGGGTGGTTGGATCGACTACAACACCGGATGGGTGGAGGTGGGGCTCAACGCGTCGCACATGACGACCCCGCACTACGAGCTATTCGAGGGGAACGAATCGTTCAACTTCGACGCCGACAACACCTGGGGCAATTCGGTCTACATCACGGTCTTCCGCAACCACTTGACCGGCAAGCGGCGGTCCGTCGCGCCTCTCGCGTTGACCGATACACAGAACCCGCGCGCGATCGGGCTCATGGAGGGTGCCAAGTGGTACTCCTTCATCGGCAACGTGCTCGGTACGGCGAACCAGACTCCGTACCCCTCGACGAGCTACGTGTACGATGCCCCGTTCCCATGGACCGACAACCCCATCGGGATGTGGCGTCTCGGATACAACCCGGAAAACTGGGACGCGCCGCCTGACCCCAACGTGATCGGGACGGTCATCCGCGAGGGAAACTTCGACTACGCCACGAACCAGGTGCACTGGAGCGGGGCCGCACAGCAGCTCCCGCCCTCGCTTTATCTGACCACCAAGCCGGCCTTCTTCGGCAGCAACCCCTGGCCGTGGGTGGATCCCACGGGAACGACAAGGGTGCACACGCTCCCGGCCCGCGCCCGCTTCGACGCAATGCCCGGGCACTAGGCGACGGCCGCACGTGGGCACCGGCCAATCGGCGTTGCGTCCCTACGTTTTCGCTAGTCTTTCTCGCGTGATGGCACCGAGTTCGGACTAGGGCATGGACCGGTTCACCCAGAACGACCCCGAACGTCAGGCGAACATCGCCTTCATCCTGATCTTCCTCGGCATCATTGCGGTCGGCGCTTTGACGATCTGGCTCTTTTACGGAGCGTCCTTCTAGCGCGAGCGCCGAACGAGCCCGCGCTCCATCCGCCTCGCGCCCAACAGCGGAGCCCCCGCGGCAAGGTCGCCGACGGTGTCCCCGACCGGTGCCGCGCGACGCGTCGCGCACCTCTTCGTGTTGCTGCAGCGCATGGGCGTGATCTAGCCGCCTAACATCTTCTCGACAAGGGGGAGTCAAGGATGGCGACGCCCACGCTCCAGAACTACATCGATGGCCGCTGGGTCGACGCGACTGACCGCGGCACGTTCGAGAACATCAATCCCGCGACCGGTGAGCTCATCGCGAACGTCGCGAAGTCGACGGTCGCCGACGTTGACCGTGCCGTCGATGCGGCCAGGCGCGCTCTCGATGGTTGGCGCCTCTACCCCGCCCCAAAGCGCGGCGAGATCCTCTTCCGGGCCGGCGAGATCATGCTCACGCGCAAGGACGACCTCGCGCGCGAGATGACGCGCGAGATGGGCAAGGTCATCGCGGAGGCCCGCGGCGACGTCCAAGAGGGCATCGACATGACCTACTACATCGCGGGCGAAGGCCGCCGTCAGTTCGGCGACGTGGTTCCGGCGGAGCTCCCCAACAAATGGGCTATGAGCACGCGGCATCCGGTGGGCGTGGTCGCCGCGATCACTCCCTGGAACTTTCCGTTCGCTATCCCGACCTGGAAGATCATGCCGGCGCTGATCCTCGGTAACACCATCGTCTTCAAGCCCGCGTCGTACACCCCGCTCCTCGCGGTGCGCCTTGTCGAGATCCTCGAGGAGGCGGGATTGCCGAAAGGCGTCATCAACCTCGTGCTCGGCTCCGGTGGCGAGCTCGGCGACCACATCGTTTCGCACCCCGGTGTCGACCTGATCTCGTTCACCGGCTCGTCCGACACGGGTTCGCACATCAGCGAAATTGGGGGCCGGCTCCTCAAGCGCGTGTCCTGCGAGCTCGGCGGAAAGAACGCCATTGTCGTGCTCGACGACGCCGATGTGGATCTCTCGCTCGACGGGATCGTCTGGTCGGCGTTCGGCACGTCCGGACAGCGATGCACTGCCGCGTCGAGGGTCATCGCGCACAAGAGCGTCGCGAAGGATCTCGTCGACAAGCTCGTCGGGAGGGCCAAAAAGCTGCGCCTGGGGAACGGGCTCGAGGCCTCGACCGATGTCGGGCCAGTCGTCTCCATGTCGCAGCTGGAGCGCGTGCATTCGTTTATTCCGGCCGCCGAGAAAGAAGGGGCCACGGTCGCCGCCGGTGGACACGTGGCGACGGAGGGGGCGCTCGCGAAAGGGTTCTTCCACGAACCGACGGTGCTCGTCGACGTGAAACCGAACATGCGCGTGGCCCAGGAGGAGATCTTCGGCCCGGTGACGGCCGTGATCGAGGTCTCCACCATCGACGAAGCGATCAAGGCCGTGAACTCGACGAAGTACGGCCTCTCAAGCTCGATCTACACGCGGAACGTGAACAACGCGTTTCGTTTCATGCGCGACGCCGAGACCGGCATGGTCTACGTGAACGCGGGGACGATCGGTGCCGAGATTCAGCTCCCGTTCGGCGGAATGAAGGCGACCGGCAACGGCCATCGCGAGGCCGGCCGGGCCGCGCTCGACGTCTACTCCGAGTGGAAATCGATCTACGTCGATTACTCGGGCAAGCTGCAGCGCGCCCAGATGGACCCCGAGGGCACGAAGACGGCGCCCTAAACGGGTTCTGGCGGCTCGACCGGGAGCGTGAAGCGGATGGCGGTGCCCTGGCCGACGACACTCGTCGCCGAGATCTTCCCGCCATGCGCCTCGACGAGCTGTTTCGCAATCGCCAGTCCGAGACCCGCGCCGCGAGATTCGGCAGATTTGTAGAAGCGCTCGAAGATGCGGCCGAGCATCTCTGGCGCGATTCCAGCACCGGTGTCGCGCACATCGAACACCACCGCCGGCTCCTCGGCATGCGCGGACACGCTGACATGCCCACCGCGAGGCGTGTAACGCAGCGCGTTGGCGACGAGGTTCGCGAGGATCTCGCGCGCGCGGACCGGGTCGGCGTCGACCTGCGGCAAGCCGGTCGCGACCTGCGCGTCGATCACCACGCCAGCCGGCTCCGCCTGCGAAGCGAAGGACTCGACGGTCTCGCGCACCAGCGCGCCGACGTCGATCGCCTCGCGGTGGAGCGCGAGCGCGCCTGACTCGGCGAGCGAGAGGGTGCGGAGGTCCTCCACCAGCCGCGACAGCACCTTCGTCTCGTCCAAGATCGCGGCCAGATGTGCCTCGTCGGCCGGGTGAACACCGTCGACCAGCGCTTCAAGATTTCCCTGCACGACGGACAGCGGGGTCCGAAGCTCATGGCTCACGTCTGCGAGGAGACGCCGGCGCTGCTCCTCGCTCGCTTCGAGCCGGCTCGTCATGGCGTTGAACGCGCGGGCGAGCGCGCGCGCCTCGCGGGGTCCTCGTTCACGCACTCGGGTCGAGAGGTCGCCGTCGGCGACACGGCCCACGGCCTCGATCACGTCTCCGGTCGGGGCGACGAGCCGCCGGAGCGATCTCGCAGTGAACAGGAAGCCGTACACGACGACCAGGAGGGCCACGCCCCGGGCGATATTGCCGACGACATCGGGCGCTCCGAGTGCGGTGGCAAGTGTCCAGAAGAGGAAGGTTGCGCCGACGACCGAGAGGAGCGCGGCAGCGACGAAGAACATGGCCATACGTCGCATGACACCGCCCCGGGCCCAAGGCGCCCCGCCCCAGCGTTGCGGCGGAAAGGGCTCGTTCTCCGGCCACCACGACGGGCGCTGATGCGAGCCCCAGCGCCGCCCACCCCTCATTCCTCAAGCTCCGCGAAGCGGTAGCCCACTCCGTAGACCGTGAGGAGATAACGCGGGTTCGCGGGATCGGGCTCGAGCTTGTGCCGGATGTTCTTCACGTGCGCGTCGATCGCGCGTTCGTAGGATTCGAACGCCACACCGTGCACCGCATCGAGGAGCTGTGCGCGCGTGAAGACACGGCCCGGCTCGCGCGCCATGGTGGCGACGAGCTGGAACTCCGTCGGCGTCAGGTCCACGTTCCGGTCGCCGACCGTCGAGCGCATCCGTGGTATGTCGAGCGTGATCTCGCCGACCCGGACGATCTCGGTCTCCGCCCGCGGACGCTCGGTCCGCCGGAGCACGGCTCGCACCCGCGCCACGAGTTCCTTGGGGCTGAACGGCTTCGTGACGTAGTCGTCCGCGCCAATCTCGAGGCCCACGAGCTTGTCGGACTCCTCGCTCCGGCCGGTGAGCATGACGATCGGCACGTTCGACTCCCCACGGAGAGTCCGGGCGACATCGAGGCCGTCGAGCTCGGGCAGACCGAGATCGAGCACGACGAGATCAGGCTTCTGGGCGCGCGCGGTGGCGAGCGCGGCCTTTCCATCGTGTGCCACGACCACCGCGAAGCCGGCGTGCTCGAGATAGTCGCGTGCGAGCTGCACGATCTTCGGCTCGTCGTCGACGACCATGACCTTTCTCATCGTCGTCCGAATCCTAGGTAAGACAAGACGCCGGACCTTTGTCCGGCGTCTTGTCGTTGGACCCTGCTCTTACCGACCGCTCGGAGGCGGCGACGTCGTCCCGGTGTCCGTGGACTTCTCACCGTGCATCTCCTTGTGGAGCTCCTCGAGCCGTTCCCGGGGACTCTGATAGCCGTAGCCGCCCCATCCACCGCCGTAGCGCCGGCCCATTCCACCCCAGAAGGCCCCTCGGATCAGGGCGAAGACGAGGAAGATGAAGAGAAGCGGGAAGAGGAACCCGAACCCTCCGAAGAAGAAGGGGTGGTAGTAGACGGCCGGAGCGACGGCCGTTCCCGTCGTCGCGAGCCCCTGCGACAGTCCCAGCTGGTATGCGCCGACGCCCACGATCGCCGCGATCACGAGCGTCACGATGATGCCTATGCCTCGCATTTGTGTCTCCTTTTGACGATGTCGTCGAGAGGAAGCCTCGCTCGGGGTGATGAACTGGGTGTGAAGAAGCGGCGGAGATTCTCGCCTAACGCAGCACGCTGTCGAGCCAGCGCGCGGCCGCAGCGACCGCCTCGGCCTCACGCGTACCGAAATCGTGTCCCGCCCCTTCGATGCGCACGAGGTCGATCCGAGGATTCCGCGCGGCGATCCGCTCGAGCACCGCGAAGGGTCCGAGCTCGTCTCGGTCGCCCTGGACGAC
>Ga0209160_1005190_pt1 | contig 10307 bp, 10 predicted proteins | sample GraSoiAngelo_153_FD_186167 | JGI IMG/M metagenome (GOLD analysis project Ga0209160, IMG submission 186167) | Grasslands soil microbial communities from the Angelo Coastal Reserve, California, USA - 14_1009_12_40cm (SPAdes) (version 2) | ecosystem: Environmental > Terrestrial > Soil > Grasslands ... | reverse complement strand
AATACCAGGTCGCCTCCCACTCCGTGAGGGTGTCCCAGACCAGCGCAAGCTCCGGACGATAGCCCGCGGTGGGATCGAAGGCCCTGACGGTTGCGGGAAAGTGCAACACGCCGCCATAGCGGGGCGGTGAGGGTGGGACGGGGGGCTGGACAGGATACCGAGTGTCCAGCTCCTTGATGAAGGCCGGCGCGGCGTAGGCAAATCCCGGCGCATCGCCGGCGGTCGGTGGCTTCTCCTGCGCCGCCGCTGTGGAGGGATACCAGGCGAGCACGATCAGGGCGATGTTGCAGGCGAGGGACGACACGACCGTCTTCATCTCTCTACTCCTTCTACGGAGTGAGGATCACGAAGGTCGCGAGCACCCCACACCGCGGCGCGAGAGCCGGACTGTCGAGAAACGGCCCGATGCTACGTCGTCACACGGGAGCGGTCAAGCCGAGAGGCCCGGCTGCGTGGTACAAGGAGGTCATGAGCACCATGACAGACGAGCAGAAGCGGATCCGCGGATACCTCGAAGCCCAGGGCGCCAAGCTTCCCCCGCCGGCGATCGTCGAGAAAGTTCGCGAGGCGATGGGGCGACTGCGCACCGCCGCCGCGGCGGTTCCACCCGCGCGGTTCGCTGAAGCACCCGCGTCGGGCGAGTGGAGCGCGAACGAGGTGATGGCCCACGTCGTAGACGCCGGACGCCACTTCGGTGAGGGGATATTGCGGGCACTCGACGGTCTGCCGCCGGGTGAGCGGCGCCACGCCGACGAGCGGCCCGCCGTGGGACACCACACCGCTTCCGAGTGGCTCGCGACACTCGACCACGATCGCGAGGCCTTGTTCGAGCGCGCCCTGCGTGCCGATCCGGCGGCGCGGCTCGAGCAGTCGATCTCCCACGGCTTCTTCGGCATGCTCAACTGGCGCGAAACGTTGCTCTTCATCCGCATCCACGACCTCGATCACGCCGGCCAGCTCGAGAAGATCGCCACGGCGCTGAACACGCGCCCCTGATGCGAGTCGCGATCTCGCTGCGCCTCGCCAACGACGACTGGACGCGGGCGAGTACCTGGGTGGGCGAGGCCGAGCGGCTCGGCGTCGACTGCGTGTGGTCGGCGGAGGCGTGGGGCCACGACGCGGTCACGCCGCTGGCGTTCCTCGCCGCGCGGACGACCCGGATCAAGCTGGGATCGGGGATCATGCAGGCCGGCACGCGCACGCCGGCGCTGATCGCGATGACGGCGATGAGCCTCGCGTCCATGTCCGGCGGTCGATTCCGCCTCGGGCTCGGAGTGAGCGGCCCCCAGGTGATCGAAGGCTGGCACGGCATCCGATTCGATCGTCCGGTCCAGCGGATGCGCGAGACGGCCGAGATCGTCCGCCGCGCGGTCCGCGGCGAGCGGCTGGAGTACTCGGGATCGGTCTACACGCTGCCGTTGCCGGGCGGCGAGGGCAAGGCGCTCCGGTCGGCCGCCAAAGCCCAGCCCAGGATTCCGATCTACCTCGCGACCTTGTCGCCGAAGAGCCTGGAGCTGACGGGGGAGATCGCCGACGGCTGGCTCGGCACCTCCTTCATGCCCGACCATGCGCGCGTGTTCTTCGACCACATCGCCGCCGGCGCCGCGCGCGCCGGCCGCACGCTGGGCGCGCTCGACCTCCAGGCGGGCGGCGTGGTGGCGTTCGGCGATGATCTCGAGCGCCTGATCGCGCCGCGCAAACCCGGGCTCGCGTTCTCGCTCGGCGCGATGGGCTCGCGGCGGCACAACTTCTACAACGATGCCTACAAGCGCGCCGGCTATACCGACGCGGCCACCGAGGTGCAGCGGCTCTGGCTCGACGGCAAGCGCGAGGAGGCGGCGGCGCGCGTACCCGACGAGCTCGTGCTCAAGACGAACCTGCTCGGCACCGAGAAGATGGTCCGCGAGCGCCTCGCGAAGTACCACGACGCCGGAGTGACGACGCTGAGGGTCGAGCCGGCCGCCGACGATCTCGAGACGCGCGTGTCGACGCTCGGCCGGCTGATGGACCTGGTCAAGTCGGCGTCCGCATTACCTTCGGGGTAATTGATCTCTCGACCGGTCCGGGTGAGGATGCCGGCAGGGGGACGATCGCCATGCTGCAGGTCGCCTTCGCCGGAACCTTCTCGGCCACGCTCGAGCCCTCCGTGCGCGCGCGCCTGACGATGCCATGCGATGTCGTCATGGGCGACGAAACCGGGATCGTCTCGCGGCTCGGCGACGTCGACGTGCTGGTCACCCTGGCCTTCAACCGCGAGATGGCGGCGGCCGCGAAGAATCTGAAGCTCGTCCAGGTCCCGGGCGCGGGGCTCGATCGCATCGACCGCTCGGCGCTGCCCGCCGGCGCCTCGCTCGCCAACGTCTATGGCCACGAGGTCGGTATCGCCGAGTACGTGCTCGGGGCGATGCTCGCGCTGACTCGCAGCTTCTGTCGGATCGACGCGTCACTGAGGCGCGGTGTGTGGGAGAGCCAGTGGGGCGTTGGCGGCTCCCCGCCCGCGCCGTGGCCGGAGCTGGCGGGAAAGACGCTCGGCATTCTGGGCTACGGTCGGATCGGACAGGCCCTCGCGCGGCGCGCCCGGGCGTTCGACATGGACGTGTGCGCGATCCGGCGCGACGTGAGAAGCTCCGCAGCCGATGGGTTGTCGCTGCTCGCGGGGCCCGACGCGCTCGACGAGGTCTTGCGGCGGGCCGACTATCTGGCGGTCACGCTTTCGCTCAACGACCAGACGCGCGGGCTCGTCGGCGAGCGCGAGCTCGCGCTCATGAAGCCGACCGCCGTGCTCGTCAACGTCGCGCGCGCCGAGATCCTCGACGAGGACGCCCTCTATCGAGCGCTGCGGGAACAGCGCCTCGCGGCGGCGGCCCTCGACGTCTGGTATCGATATCCCAAGAGCGCCGAGCCGACCTTTCCCGCGAAGCGGCCTTTCCACGAGCTCGCCAACGTGCTGATGACCCCGCACGTGTCCGGCTGGACCGAGGGCATGCTGGAGGCCAGAGCCACGCTGATCGCCGAGAACATCCAGCGAACCGCGCGAGGAGAGCCGCCGCTGAACCGTATACGCTGACCTGACAGGCGACTCCGCTCTGCGCGCGCCCGTCTTCTACGGCTGGATCATCGTGGCCGCCGGCTTCGTCACCATGGCCGTCGGCGTCAACGCCCGTACCGCGTTCTCGCTGCTGTTCCCGCCGATCCTCGACGAGTTCGGCTGGGAGCGCGGCGTGACCGCGGGCGCGTTCTCGTTCGGCTTTCTCGTCTCGGCCGTCTTCAGCCCGCTGGTCGGGCGCCTGATGGATCGCCGCGGGCCGCGAGTCGTCATCGAGATGGGCGTGCTGGTGATGGCGGCCGGATTGATGCTGGCGCCGCTCGTGAGCCGACCGTGGCACCTCTACGCGACCCTCGGCGTGCTCGTCGGCGGTGGCGCCAACTGCCTTGGCTACACGGGCCAGTCGCTGTTCCTCCCGAACTGGTTCGTGCGCCGGCGCGGACTGGCGTTGAGCCTCGCGTTCTCCGGAGTCGGCGTGGGCTCGATCGTCCTGCTGCCGTGGCTGCAGGCGCTCATCGCGCGAGCCGGCTGGCGCGCGGCCTGCTGGGCGCTGGCGTTCCTCGTGCTGGGCGTGCTGGCGCCGCTGAATCTGGTCCTGAAGCGAAGGCCCGAGGACCTCGGCCTGCGGCCCGACGGCGACGTCGCCCCTGCCGGCACGGCGGCCGCGACGCGGACGAACGTCGTCGACGCGGCCTGGGCGGCCGTCGACTGGACGCTCGCCCGCGCCATCCGCACGAGCCGCTTCTGGTGGATCGCCGTCGCATATTTCTTCGGGCTCTTTGCCTGGTACGCCGTGCAAGTCCATCAGACGAAGTACCTCGTCGAGGTTGGATTCAGCGCGACCCACGCCGGCTGGGCGCTCGGGCTCGTGAGCCTGTTCGGCGTTCCAGGCCAGATCGTGCTCGGACATCTGTCGGACCGGATCGGACGCGAGTGGGTCTGGACGGTGGGCAGCCTCGGCTTCGTGCTCTGCTTGCTGGCGCTGCTCGCGCTCCGTCGTGCGCCGACGGCGCCGCTGCTCTATTTCATGGTCGCCTCGCAGGGGATGCTCGGCTACGGCCTCACCTCGGTGATCGGCGCCATCCCCGCCGAGATCTTCGAAGGCCGCCACTACGGGTCGGTCTTCGGCACGCTCATGCTGACGGCGATCGGCGGCGGTGCGGCGGGCCCGTGGGTAGCCGGCGCGCTCTACGACGTCACCGGCAGCTATACGCCGGCCTTCTCGATCGCGATCGCCGGCTCGGTGCTGTCGGCTCTGGCCATCTGGCTCGCGGCGCCGCGGAAAGTCCGCGCCGTCGGTCACTCACGGCAGTCGCCGCGGAACTGAGTTCGCACGGCTGCGGCGCGGGGGATTGTGCGTCGATGGTCGGCCCGGTAGAGTTCTCGTCGAGGAGGGACGGCGATGACGTGGAAGACTCTGGTGGCGCTCGTCGTGGTCATGGGCACGGCGCTCGGCGTGGGGGTCGCCGCGGCGAACGCCGGCATCGAGAAGCTCTACGTGCTCGATTGCGGGCAGAACATCGGAAAGGACCAGTCGCGCTGGTCGCCCGGGGTCAACGAAGGCAAAGCGATCGAGTTCTCGGACAACTGCTATCTGATCCGGCACGACAAGGGCGTGCTGCTCTGGGACACCGGCATTCCCGATGCCGTCGCGGCGATGCCGGACGGCATGGTCGTCGCCAGCGGCGCGATCACGTACCGTCGCGTCAAGACGCTCGCCGCGCAGCTCGAGCAGATCGGCGTCAAGCCGTCCGACGTCACCTACGTCGCCGTGTCACACACGCATGGCGACCACGTCGGCAACATCGCGCTCTTCCCGTCATCGACCGTGCTGATCCAGGGAGCCGAGTACGACTGGGCGATGGCCGGGCCCGCCAAGCCCACCTTCGTGGCGACGCAGACCATCAAGAAGCTCGCCGGCGATCACGACGTGTTCGGCGACGGGAGCGTGAAGATCGTCTCCACGCCGGGTCACACGCCGGGCCATCAATCGCTCCTGGTGCAGCTGCCGAAGACCGGCGCCCTCCTGCTATCGGGCGACGCGGTGCACTTCCAGGACAACTGGGCCCACCAGCGCGTGCCGTCGTTGAATTTCAATCGCGAGCAGACGCTGGCCTCGATGAAGCGAATCGCCGCGCTCCTGGAGGAACGCAAGGCGCAGCTCTGGATCAACCACGACAAGGCGCAGAGTGACCGCCTGAAATACGCGCCGGCTTTCTACGAGTAGCCGACGGCTTCAGCCTGAGACCTTGATCGCCGAGAGCCGCTCGATCACCGTCATGATGACGCTGGTGTCCTGCTCACCGAGACCTGCCGCCAGCGCGGCCTGCTGGTAGCGCTGGGCCACGTTCGCGAAGCTCACGGGGACGTGGAGCTCCTTGGCGATCGTGTTGAACGTGTCCAGGTCCTTGTTCATCAGCGCGACCTTGAAGCCGGGCTCGAAGTCGCGCGGGATCAGCGCCTTCGGGATGCGCTCGAGCGCCTTGCTGCCGCCGCTGCTGGCCTTGACCACTTCGTAGATCGTCATCGGATCGAGGCCGGCCTTCACGCCGAGGGCCAGGCCCTCCATCATGGCGCACGAGTTGACCGACGCCAGCATGTTGTTGATCGCCTTCACCGTGTTGCCGGCGCCGACCGGCCCCACGTGGAAGATGTTCGGGCCGATGGCGCGCAAGACCGGCGTGGCGCGCTGCAAGGGCTCGGCTTCGCCGCCGACCATGATCGCCAGCGTGGCCGCGCGGGCGCCGCTGACGCCGCCGCTCACGGGCGCCTCGAGGAAGTGGACGCCGCGGGCCTTGGCGCGAGGCTCGATCTTCTTCGGCGTGGACGGGAGCACGCTGCTGAGGTCGATCAGGATCGTCCCGGGCTTGGCGCGATCGACGAGCCCGCCGGCCTCGAGATAGACCGCCTCGACGTCCGGCGAAGCCGGCAGCGAGGTGAAGACGATCTCGGAGCTCTCGACGACCTCCCGCGGCGAGCCGGCGCGCTTGGCGCCGCCCTGGATGAGATTCTCCATCGCCTTGGGGTTCATGTCGAAGACGGTCATCGGGAACGCCTTCAGCACGTTGGCGGCCATTGGGTTGCCCATGTTGCCGACACCGATGAAACCGACGGTCACGGCCATTGGACTTTCTCCTTCACTCGCTCAGCGGGTATTGACGATCTTGTCCCACATGTCGGCGTACTGCTGCCGGTATTGGGGCCAGATCTTCTCCTCGGCGACTTTACGGAACGAGGCCACGTCGGCCTGGTTCACCTTCATGCCCTTGGGCTCCAGGATCTCTTTCGCCTTCTGGAAGTTGTCGACCGATTCGGTCATTTCGCGGATCTTCATCTGCGCTTCCCGGCCGACCTCGACGAAGAGCTTCTGCTGGTCGGGTGTGAGCCCGCGCCAGATGTCCAGATTCATCACCAGGACGGTGGGACCATAGTTGTGGTACGTCATCGACGCGTACTTGGCGACTTCATAGGCCTTGAGCGCGTTGATGTTGACCACGGGCAGGTCGGCGCCGTCGATGACGCCCTGCTGCGCCGCCGGGATGACCTCGCCCCACGGCATCGGCACCGCGCTGGCGCCTAGGCCGTTCACGGTGTCCGCGAAGACGCGCCCCTGCTGAACGCGCATCTTGAGCCCCTTGAGGTCGGCCGGCGTGGTAATGGGTCGCCGGTTGTTCCAGAAGTGTCGGAAGCCGTAGTCGTAGAAGAAGAGGACCTTCACTTTGTACTTCTTCTGGAAGATCTCGTCGAGGTTCTTACCGATCTCGCCGTTGAACATGGCGTAGGCGTGGTTGTAGTCACGGACGAGAAACGGCGTCAGGAACACGCACATCTCCGGGAAGACAGTGCACGCGGCACCGGCCGGATTCCCGATGGCCACGTTGCCGGACTTCACGGCGTCCATGATCTCCAGCTCCTTGGTGAGCAGGGTGCCGCCGTGGAACACGACGTTGAGGGCGCCGCCCGAGCGCTTGGTCAGCTCCTCGCTCATCCACTTGAACGCCGTCGCGCTCGACTCCGGCGGAGGCGTGACGTGCGGGAAGTCCAGCTTCTTCACGGCCGGCTTGGCCTGGCCCGCAGCCGGGCTGCGGGCGCCCGACAGTGCGACGGCCACCAGTAGGACCACCGCCACCGCACCGAAGAGTCGTCCTCGCATGAGCTATCCTCCTTCGTCAGAGTCGCGCCTCGCGCACCACCGTAGCTTGACTTCGAGGCGTGGCAACTTTACCATCCGCGCGCCATGCGCGCGCGATTGTCGTGGCTCGGGGCGATACCGCACGTCTTCATCACCGCGCTGATGGTCGTCGTCATGGTGGACATGCTCGTTGGCGTGTTTCTCCGCTACGTGATGACGTGGCTCTCGGCGAGCTTCGACCTGCCCTCCATCCGCTTCTTCTGGGTCGAGGAAGTCGGCGAGTGGTCGTTGGCCTGGCTCACGTTCATTGGCGCAGCCCTGGGCATCCGTCGAGGCACCCACTTCGCCGTGCATATCCTCGTCGAGCGATTCCCCGTGCCCGTGCGCAGAGCCGTGTTCGCGGCTCAGTGTCTCTTGATCGTGGCCTTCGGCACGCTCGTGGCCGTCTACGGCTGGCAAGTGGCCGAGCTGAACAGCCAGTCGTTTTCTCCCGCGCTCGTGCTGAACCTCCGCTGGCTCTACCTCTCTTCGGTGGCCGGCGGCGTGCTCATGGTCGTCTACGGGCTGATCGCGCTGTCGGACGTCGTCGCCGGTCGCGGACACTGGGGGCAGCTCTCGGGCGGCTCGACCTAGACGATGGTCGCCGCGGTCGTCATCGTCTTCGTGGTCCTGGTCGCGCTCTCGGCGCCGATCGTCTTCGCGCTGGGGCTCTCGGGCATGCTCGGCCTCGTGCTCGGCAACTTCTCCTTGCAGAAGCTGCCGTCAGCCCTGGTGGCGGGCTCACAGAGCTGGGTGCTCCTGGCCGTGCCGACGTTCGTCTTCGCCGGCGCGCTGATGGAGCGCTGCGGGATGTCCTACGCGCTCGTCAACCTCGCGCGCGGGCTCGTGGGCTGGGTGCGCGGAGGGCTCGGCATGTCGGTGGTGCTGGCGGAGTACTTCTTCTCGGGAATCTCGGGCTCGACGATCGCGGACGTCTCGGCGATCGGCTCGATGCTGACGCCGCCGATGCTGCGCGCCGGCTACCGGCCCGAGCACGCGGCCTCGCTGGTGGCGTCGGCGACGGCCATGGGCATTCTCGTGCCGCCGGCCATCTTCATGATCGTCCTCGGCCAGATCATGGACACGTCGGTCGTCGCGATCTTCCTGGGCGGTTTCATCCCGGCCGCCGTCACCGCCGCGTGCCTGATGGCCGTCATCTTCCTTCAGGCCCACCGGCTCGGCTGGCCCAAGGACGAGCGGCCCAGCTGGGCGAGCCTGGGCGTCGCGTTTCGCGCGTCGCTGGTGCCGCTGGTAGTCCCGGTCGTGATCGTCCTCGGCTTCTTCTTCGGGGTCTTCACGGCCACCGAGGCCGGTGCGCTGGTGGCCGCGTACGCGGTAGCCGCCGCTGTCTTCTACTACAAGAACGTGACCGTGCGTGAGATGTGGACCTTGCTCCACGAGACTGCGCTCCTCACCGCCGCGGTGATCTTCCTGCTCGCGGTGGCGAGCATCTATCAGTTCCTCATGGGCATGCTGGGTGTCCCGGCGCTGCTCGGTGAAATTCTGCGGCCGCTCTACTCCACGCCGTGGCTGTTCCTCGTGGCCGTGTCGGTCCTGGTCATGCTCTTCGGGATGGTGCTCGAGGGCTTGCCGGCCGCGGTCGTGCTCATCCCGGTCGTGTTCCCAATCTCCAAGCAGATCGGCATCCATCCGGTCCACTTCGCCACCGTGCTCACCGCGGCCGTCGGCATCGGCCTTTTCCTGCCACCGATCGGCGTCGGTCTCCTGATGGCGCTCCGCTTCGCGGATGTCTCGATCGGCCGCCACTTCCGGGCATACTGGCCGTACCTGATCTCGCTGTTGGTCGGCCTCTTGCTCCTGATCCTGTTTCCCGAGCTGACCCTCTTCCTGCCTCGACGCGCCGGCCTCGTGCGCTGAGCCCGCCGAGAGAGAGGTACCGGATGCTCTACATGATCATCGAGCGTTTCAAGAACGGCGATCCGGTCCCCGTCTATCGACGGTTCCGCGACAAGGGGCGGCAGGCTCCCGAGGCTCTGAAATACATCTCGAGCTGGGTAACGACCGACATGAGCCGCTGCTATCAGCTCATGGAATGCGAGGATCGCCGGCTCCTCGATGAGTGGATCACGCGCTGGAGCGACCTGGTCGACATCGAGGTGATTCCCGTCATCACTTCGGCGCAGGCGGTGGAGAAGATCGCGCCGCGCCTGTAACGCGCCCGGCACAAAGCTCAGCGTCTGAACTCGGATACGGCTGTCGACGTGATCGAAGATCATCTGCGACAGTGTGTCTCGCGCGATTTCTCGCTTGACAGCTTTCCGTGTTGCAGTCGCTGTGTATTGGCGGCCGGTGATGGATACCGCACGAGCGTGGCATAGAAGCTCAATGACGTGGCCGGCGGTGTGTTCGTCAGAAAAATCTAGATCGGGGCGCGATCGTCGCTCTGCGCGTCTTTGGAGTGACTCCGAAACCCGGGTTTAGAGTCGCCCAGTAGAAGGGAGACTCGCCATGGATACGCGCTCGCCGGACACTCGTTCATTCGACGCGGACTCACTCGATCTGCGCTCACTCGATCAGCTCGGCGACAAGATTGCCGAGCTCTCGGTCCACCTGGAGGCCGCGACCGGCCACCTGCTCGATCTCATCCGCGAGTTCGATCTGCAGGGCGGCTGGAACAATGGATTCCGCTCTTGCGCCCACTGGCTGAACTGGCGCGTCGGGCTCGACATGGGCGCCGCCCGTGAACGGGTCCGGGTCGCGCGCGCTCTCGGGACGCTGCCGCTTCTGGCGCACGCACTGGCGAAGGGCGAGCTCTCGTACGCCAAGGTCCGGGCGCTCACGCGGGTGGCCACGCCCGAGACCGAGGCGCGGCTGCTGGCCGTCGGGCGCGCCGGCACCGCGGACCACGTCGAGCGCATCGTGCGCGGCTGGCGCCGGATGGACCGCAACGCCGAGATTGCCGAGGCCAAGCAACAGCACGTGCATCGCGCGCTGCACGTGTATCAAGACGAAGACGGTATGGTGGTGGTCCGCGGACGGCTGGCGCCCGAGGTCGGCGCCGTGCTCATCAAGGCCCTCGCCGCGGCCCGCGAGGCGTTGTATCAGCAGGCTCGCGCGACGCGCGCCGAG
>Ga0209160_1005189_pt1 | contig 10309 bp, 12 predicted proteins | sample GraSoiAngelo_153_FD_186167 | JGI IMG/M metagenome (GOLD analysis project Ga0209160, IMG submission 186167) | Grasslands soil microbial communities from the Angelo Coastal Reserve, California, USA - 14_1009_12_40cm (SPAdes) (version 2) | ecosystem: Environmental > Terrestrial > Soil > Grasslands ... | reverse complement strand
GCACGAGTTCCCCACTCGCGAGGTGCGGCGCGGCGCGGTCCTCCGACATGAACGCCAGACCCACGCCATCGATCGCTGCACGGACCATGATCTCCACGTCATCGACGATCAGCGGTCCGTTCACCGCCACGGTGAGGGACTGCTTGCCCTTGTCGAACTCCCACCGGTACACACCGGCGGATCCGTGTCGAAAGTTGATGCAGCGGTGGCCTGGCAGGTCACGCGGCGATGCCGGCTTCGGGTGCGACTCGAAATAGCGGGGCGAACCCACGATGGCCGGCCGGTGGTCCTTGGAGACGCGGAACGTGATCATGTCCCGCTCGATGAATTCCCCGAAATGAATGCCGGCCTCGAAGCCCGCGGCGACGAGGTCGACGCGACTCTCATCGGTCGTCACGTCGAGCACGACGTCCGGGTAGTCGCGCACAAATTGTGCCAACTTCGGTGCGAGCACCGTCGTCGCGGCAATGGGCGACACGAGCAAACGCACGCGTCCCGCCGGCCGGTCACGCAGCCCGGTAATCAGGTCCAGCGCTCCCCGAATGTCGCCGAGCGCCGGGCGCAGACGCGCGATGAGCTGCTCTCCGGCGTGGGTCGGGGCAACACTGCGCGTCGTGCGCGCGAGCAGGTGTACGCCGAACCGCTCTTCCAGCCCCCGCATCGCGTGGCTGAGCGCGGAGGTAGACACCCCAAGACGCTTCGCCGCCCGCGTAAAGCTCCGTTCCTCCGCCACCGCAAGGAACGCGGATAGGACGCTCAGCTCGTCGCGCACCATTTGTGAATAGTACTCACAAACCCTTCTCGATTTTACGGGCTACTCAGGCCGGCACGGTCCGGTTACGATTGGCTCAATGGACATCAAGAGAAGTGGCTCACAACCCTCGGGCATTGGACCCGCTGACTGGTTCACCGGCACGGTACGTGTCGACCCTCTGTTCCAGGCCCCCGATCCGGCACGCGTGTCCGGTGCCAGCGTCACGTTCGAGCCCGGCGCCCGGACGGCATGGCACACGCACCCGCTGGGCCAGACCCTGATCGTGACGGCTGGCTCTGGTCGGGCGCAGCGCTGGGGAGGGCCGATCGAGCAGATTCGGCCCGGTGACGTGATCTGGATTCCGCCGGGTGAGAAGCACTGGCACGGCGCCGCGGCAACGACCGCCATGACGCACATCGCGATTCAGGAACACCTCAATGGCAAGCCCGTGGACTGGATGGAAAAGGTCAGCGACGAGCAATACAGGAGCGAATAATGCCGCACGTCATCGTGAAGCTCTGGCCCGGAAAATCCGAGCAGCAGAAGCGGCGACTCGCCGAGGCAATCACGCAAGACGTCATGAAGGTCTTGAATTACGGAGATGAGTCCGTCTCGGTCGCATTCGAAGAAGTCTCGGCCGCGGACTGGGCTGAGAAGGTCTATAAACCCGACATCGTTGAGACCTCGGCGAAGCTGTATAAGAAGCCGGGGTACACGATGTGAAGGACATCAGGAGGGAATGAGATACCATGACGAACAAGAAGATCTGGTTCGTAACCGGTGCCGGCCGTGGCATGGGCGTGGATTTCGTCAAGGCCGCCCTGGCCGCAGGCCACGCGGTCGTGGGCACCGGCCGGGACACCGACGCCGTGGCCAAGGCCGTGGGTGAGTCGGACGACCTACTGGTCGTCAAGCTGGACGTCACCAGCCGCGCCGATGCCGAGGCCGCGGTGCGGGCGGCGGTCGACCGGTTCGGCCGCATCGACGTGCTGGTCAACAATGCCGGCAACTTCTTCGCCGGCTACTTCGAGGAGCTGACGCCGGAGCAGATCGAACGGCAGCTGGGGACGCTCCTCATTGGCGCGATGAACGTCACCCGCGCCGTCCTGCCGGTCCTGCGCAAGCAGCGCTCTGGGCACATTATCTCGATCTCGTCGACCGCGGGCATCGTCGGGTTTGCGTTCTGTTCGGCATACGCCGCGTCGAAGTTCGGCCTCGAGGGCTGGATGGAGTCGCTGCAGCAGGAGGTCGCGCCGTTCGGCATTACCACGACCATCGTCAACCCGGGGTTCTTCCGCACCGAGCTCCTGGAGCCGGCGTCCGTGACCTACGGTGAGCCGTCCATCGAGGACTACGCCGCGAGCAGAGCGGACCAGCTGAAGTGGTGGAAGGCCCAGAGCGGCCTGCAGCCCGGTGACCCGGCCAAGCTCGCCCAGGCGCTGATCAGGATCACGAGCGAACAGCAGCCGCCGCGCCGCTTCATCGCCGGCGCCGATGCCATCGCCCTGGCCGAGCAGCACGTCGCCGATCTCCAGGCGCAGATCGCCGCCTACCGCGAGCTGTCCACGTCGCTCGCTCTCGACGACCCCGCGCTCGCCGGGAGCACGAGGTAGATCGCGATGCGCGCGACCGTCCTGTACGGCGCCGGAGACGTTCGCATCGAGAACGTCCCGGACGCCCGCCTGATCGAACCGACCGACGCGCTCGTCGCCGTCAGCCGTGCCTGCATCTGCGGCAGCGATCTCTGGCCGTACCAGCTGATGAAGCCGGGCGAGCCCCCCCGGCGTATGGGCCACGAGGCGATCGGCGTCGTCGAGGCCGTCGGCGCCGAGGTCCGCACCCTGAAGGTCGGCGACGTCGTGGTGATGCCGTTCGCCTTCTCCGACGGCGCTTGCGTCTTCTGCCAAGAGGGGCTGCACACGTCGTGCATCCACGGCGGGTTCTTCGGCACGGTCGAGGTCCCCGGAGCACAGGCCGAAGCGGTGCGCGTCCCGCTTGCAGACGGGACGCTCTTCGTCCTCCCCCTCGGGGAGGACGATGCGCTGATGGCGTCGCTGCTCACCCTCTCAGACGTGATGGGAACGGGCCATCATGCGGCCCGCGCCGCCAAGGTCGGCCGCGGCAAGACCGTGGCCGTCATCGGTGACGGCGCCGTCGGCCTATGCGCCGTCATCGCCGCCCGGCGCCTCGGCGCCGAGCAGATTATCATGATGGGCCACCATCCCGACCGGATTGCCCTGGCGAAAGAGTTCGGCGCAACGGACGTCGTGAGCGAGCGGGGCGAGGAGGCGGTCGAGCGCGTGCGGAAGCTGACCGGCGGCTTCGGCGTCCACTCCGTCCTCGAGTGCGTCGGCACCGACCAGGCCATGCGCACCGCGATCAGCATCGCCCGTCCGGGTGGCGCCGTGGGCCGCGTTGGTGTCCCCCACTACGAGGCGATCCCCGCCTCGGAGCCGGCGTTCTACAACAACCTCACTGTCGGCGGCGGCCCCGCCCCGGTCCGCGCGTACATGGAGGAGCTGCTCCCGGACGTCCTCGAGGGCAGGATCGAACCCGGCCGCGTCTTCGACCGGGTCATCACCTTCGACCAGGTTCCCGATGGCTACCGGGCGATGAACGCGCGCGAGGCGATCAAGGTTATGGTGAAACCCTGAAGGAGCGGCCAATGGAAAAGCGTACACTTGGGAACAGCAATCTCGAGGTCTCGGCGCTCGGGCTCGGCTGCATGGGGATGAGCCAGAGCTACGGTCTCCCACCGGACAAGCAGGCGATGATCTCGCTCATCCGCACGGCCGTCGAACGCGGCGTCACATTCTTCGATACCGCCGAAATCTACGGTCCGTACACCAACGAAGAGCTCGTTGGCGAGGCGTTGGCGCCATTGCGCGCTCAGGTGGTGATCGCCACGAAGTTCGGGATCGGACGTGATGCCGGCGGGCAGCAAGTGCAGGACAGCCGGCCCGAGCGCGTCAAGCAGAGCGTCGAGGGTTCGCTGAAGCGGCTCAGGACCGATGTCATCGATCTCTATTATCAGCACCGTGTCGACCCAAACGTACCGATCGAAGACGTGGCAGGAACCATCAAAGACTTGATCCGGCAAGGAAAGGTGAAACACTTCGGGATGTCTGAAGCAGGCGTGCACACGATCCGCCGCGCCCACGCCGTCCAGCAGGTCACCGCGGTCCAGAGCGAATACTCACTGTGGTGGAGACGTCCTCAAGAAGAGCTGCTGCCAACCCTGGAGGAGCTCGGCATCGGGTTCGTGCCGTTCAGTCCCCTCGGCAAGGGCTTCCTGACGGGCACGATCGACGAGAAGACGACGTTCGTGAGCTCCGATTTCCGCAACATCGTTCCGCGGTTCACGCCTGAGGCGCGGAAGGCGAATCAGACCATCGTGGATGTCCTGCGGAACATTGCGGAAAAGAGGCAGGCGACACCGGCACAGATCGCCCTGGCCTGGCTGCTCGCCCGGAAGCGGTGGATCGTGCCAATCCCGGGAACGACCAAACTGGCGCGCCTGGAAGAAAACATCGGCGCCGCGGCAATCCGGCTGACCGCCGACGATCTCCGTGAGATCGAGAGCGCCGCCTCACACATCACGATCCAGGGGGCGCGCTACCCCGAGCACCTGGAGCAAAGGACCGGTCTCTGACATGCGCATTGGGATTCTGGGTTCTGGGTTGATGGGCGGCAAGCTCGGAACGATCTGGGCGCGCGCCGGCCATGAGGTGGTATTCAGCTATGCCCGCAGCGAGCAGAAGCTGACGAAGCTCGCGCGGGATGCTAAAGGGAAAGCGCGGGCGGGCACACCGCGAGAGGCCGCGCAGGAGGCGGACGCGGTCTTGCTCGCGGTGCACTGGTCCAGAGTCGACGACGTGTTAAAGCAAGCGGGCGATGTGTCGGGCAAGGTCATCGTGAGCTGCTCGCTCCCGATGAATGCCGACGACTCGGGCCTCGTGATCGCGCACACGTCGTCGGGTGCGGAAGCGCTTGCAAAGAAGGTTCCCAAGGCGCGGGTCGTCTCCGCCTTCAATACTGTGCCGAGCGAGGTGCTGTTTGGCGTCTTCGCGGCTCGGCGCAAAGCCAGTAGAGCCAGCCTCGTCTACTGCGGGGACGATGCGAGCAGCAAGGAGACTGCCGCCACGCTGATCAAGGACGTTGGCTTCGAGCCTGTTGACGCTGGGCCGTTACGGATCGCCCGGTACACGGAGCCCTTCGCGCTGCTCGTCGCCGAGCTCGCGTACGAGAGTGACGGAGGTCCGGAGCTCGCGTACCGGTTCGAGCGGTTCGGGAATTGAGGTGGCTCTCGTTGTTTTCCTCCGGGGTGTCAATGTTGGCGGGCACAGGACGTTTCGCCCAAGCATCCTCGCAAGAGAACTGAGCGACTATGATGTCGTGAATGTGGGTGCTGCAGGCACGTTTGTCGTTCGCAAGCCTGGATCTCGAGCAAAGTTCCGCGCTGCATTGCTCCGGAAGCTGCCATTCGAAACGGACGTCGTGCTCTGCGACGGCCGCGATCTTACCCGTCTGGAGACGGACAATCCGTTTGGAAGTGAGCCGTCGCGCCCTGATGTTGTTCGATTCGTGAGCATCTTGTCGAAAGCCGGCCGCGTCCGGGCTCCCATTCCCATCACACTTCCGCCAACTGGGGAGTGGTTTTTGCGAGTTATCGCGTCGCAAGACCGATTCGTCTTCGGAGTGTACCGTCGTCACATGAAAGCGATCGGCTACCTTGGCCGGATCGACAAACTGTTCGGCGTACCGGCGACGACACGGAATTGGAACACAATAGTTGCGATCGTGCGGATCTTGAAAGGCCAGGGGAAGCAAAGCCGCGGCGTCGGGAAAGACCACCCCGGCTAGTGGATCGCGCTCTTCAATTTCGGCCGCGGCAGGGCGGTCGCGGCCCTGAGGTCCTCGGGCCCGTCTGATTCCGGCGTCACCGTAACCGTCGCGGCGCCGTTTTGGCCCTGGCTCGTCGCCGTGATCGTCACTCCACCCACCCCGACACCGGTCACCATGCCCTCCTGGGACACCGTGGCCACCGTCGTGTCGCTCGTCGCCCACGTCACCGGCTGGTCGGTCGGGTTCCCGACGGAATCGAGCGGCGTCGCCGTGAGCCACACCACCTGCTGCTCCATCACGCTCGCCGAGTCCGGGCTCACGGCCACCGACGCCACGGGCGCGGGTGGAGGGGGCGGGGGCGGCGCGGGTTGATTCGCCGTCAGCCTTCCGGTGCCGCCCGCGTTAGTGATCCTCGTGCACGTGCGGCAGACGTAGCGCATGCAGCAGCGGTACGTGCTGCGCATGAAGTTCTGCGTGGTCATTCCCGTCCAGATCGGGGCCTCGGTTCCACCGTTATCGCAGGTCACCGAGTCGGTGCGCGTGAAGGTCGCTACGCTGCCGTCGGGATTGTAGGAGGTCGGCACCTCTGGTCCGAGCAAGACCGAAATGTTTCCCAGGTTCAGGGAGTAGCCCGGATTGAGCGGGTCCTTGGCGAGGTACAAGCTGGCGGACGACTGACTGGGACAGAAGTACCAACCCGTATTCCCGAAGCTGTCGAGGGGCGGGAAGGTCGTGGTGTCCTGCGAGGTGACCGCCAGGCAGTTGGAACCGCCCTTATTGACCCAGCTGGTGGTGGCGTTGGGCGCCTGCGCGTCGGCCGCGAACACTTTGCGCGGCACGGGGGAGGTGCTGTCGCCGCAGGCCGCGAACAGGGCGCAGCCAACGGTCAGCGACGTGAGGTGAGCCAGGTCCGCTCGACGCATGGACGCCCTCCCGCGGGTGGGATCGTAGCCGAATGATCGGTTGCCCTGAGTACATCCGCAAGGCCGGAACCCGCGACCCGCCGATCAGTGACGACTCGAGTCTTGGGCCATCACGCCCAGTTAAGGCTCATTGACCGCTCTCTCTTGGCAAACACCAGACGTCTTTCATGTTGCAAAGTCTTGCGAGCATCTCTGCGTACTGTCTCTTAATGGCTGCTCTTTCCGTCACGCCGAGAGGCTGGATCATGTACCCATGGTGGCCCTGCAGGATAACAAAAGGCTCCATGCCACCGGGCTTCCCGCCGCCGATGTCTGCATTGGAAATATCAGGGGCGTAGTACATGACGTGTGGAAAGTTGATGGTGATGACACCGTCGCTGTCTTCCGGGCTGAAGTACGTTCTCAGCACTGGCGACAGCATGTATGAGATGCCGGCTCGTTCCGGCGCTTTGTAGAATCCCGCCTTGTAACGGCCTTGGATGATTCTCTTCAGTTCGCCGGGAGGAGTACCCTTGGCTTGCATCTCTGCTGCGTCAAAAAAGACCCGCATCTGCGCCTTGGAGCCCGCCTGATCAAACGAAATCGGGTAGAGGATATCACTCCTGTATTCTGTTAAGGGCCAGGATCCCTTGAACGTATCATCGCCGGTGCGAGCAACGAACGCGTGGAATCCATTGGTCCCCTTGCGGGCGACTTCGAAACCCTTAGCAGGGTTCAAAACATATACCGTTGCATTGTCTCTGAGTCGTGACGGCAGTGCGCTCAGGGCCAGCTGAATTTCCAAATCTCGCGGTAGCGGCTCGATCCTATTCGCGACCTCGGGAGTCTGCCTAGTTCCCGCGCTCGCTGTCAGCGAGAACAATAGACCTACAATTACTGCAATTGTCTGAACCTTTCTCATCGTGAGCTCCTTTAATGGTTTCATCCTCAATGGTCATTCTTGATCTTCAACGAACGCCCTCAAGCGTTCGGCCGCGTCGTCCCATTGGGCTGCGATCTGGTCGATGTACCGCTTTGCTCTCTCCAGGCGTTTGCGGTTCAGGTCCCACACCCGCTCACGCCCTCGGCGGGCGTGGCGCACGAGCCCCACGTCGCCGAGTGCGTGGAGGTGGCGCGTAATCGCCTGACGCGTCACCCCGGTCCCTTCACTGAGCCGAGTAATCGACAGAGGCCCACCTGCGGACAGGCGTCCCAGCAGGCGGAGCCGCGTCGCGTCGCCCAACGCGGCGAACAGTGGCACCGCGTCGGGCAGCTGCAGCGCGGCGGCGCTGCGATTACGCGACATACCGCGCGAGCTGTTTGATTTGGCCGTCCCACCCGTTGTCGTTCATGCGGAACGCCTCGGCGCGACGGGCGAGTGGGATGCGATCAAACCCGGACTCGACAATCGTGAGCGCGGTCCCACCCTCTGTGTCCTCGAGACGGAACTCGACCAGCGTCGTGGGCTCGGCCGAGTAGTCCACGGCGGGGTCGACGGCGTAGGGGTGCCAGCGATACGAGAAGTAGCGCTCCGGGTCGATGCGCTCGACCAGCATTTCCAGCGTCACATGCTCGTAGCCCGGTATGGTGAGCCTGCCCCGGATCGGCCGGCCCTCGGTAAACGCGCCCTCGAGTTTTACGCGGAACCAGGTGCTAAACTCTGCCGCGTTCGTGAGAGCGCGCCACACGCGCGTGCGTGCGGCGCGGAGCACGACCCGTTTTTCGATCCGATCGGTGCTCGTCGTGTCGTTGGGCGCTGGGGTTTTGACTGCCATGGGTTGAGTCCCTCCGCCATCAGGTAGAAAGCCGTATTTTGATGTGCAACACTTGTGTTGCGTATTATACCAGCCAGTCCCTTTAAATGCAACCCCTATGTTGCGCTTTCGTTGGGTGGCGTTACAAAGCGGATCAGCCGGGCGTTTGACGCTGACCGGTTGCCGCGGCCTTCTCGATCGCGTCCAACATCCGATGGCGCGTGACCGCATCGTCGAACGTGGGGCAGAGATGCGTTCCCTCGCGATAGTCGCGGGCGAAACGCGCGTACGCCTGGGCGACGTTGGTGACAGGGCCGCGCAGCGGCGAGAACCGGTACTGCTGCGGCACGGGCAGGACCTCGAGCGAGGGCTGCGCGCCGTTGCCGCCACGTACGGTCATCTCGAAGATCTGGGCCTGGCCGCCGTCAGCCGTAACCTGCAGGTCGCCCTCGGTGCCGTTGATCTCCCAGAGCAGGTTCGTACCGCGCGAACGCCCGCCGCGATAGTGAATCGAGAGCGCGGTGCCGCCCTGAAGCAGTCCGGCGACGCACACCTGATCGTCCGCGTTCATCGGCCTGCTCTCTCCCGTCTCCGCGATCGTGAATGACTTTCGGCGCATGGTCATCGTGGCGGAGAGCTCTCGGACCTCGCCGAGGCAGTAGCACAGCGCGTCCGCCGCGTGGCCAAGGGCGATCGAGAGCAGCGTCGCGCCGGTCTTCCTGTCGTTGACGTAAGCGTTGTACGGCTCCACCGTCGGTCCCCAACCCATTCCCGAGCCGATCAGCGTGGTGGAGAGCACCTCACCGACGTACCCTTGCCGGACCAGGTCACGCACGTAGGCCACCGACGGCGCAGCGCGTGCCTGCAACCCCGCCACGGCGAGGACACCTTGCTGCTTCGCCAGTGCGGCCAGCTGCTCCGCCTCCTGTAAGCCGTTGCCGAGCGGCCATTCGCAATACACGGCCTTCCCCGCCCTGAGCGCCGCAGTCGCCAGCTCAAAGTGATGCGGCACTTTCACGGTGATCGCGACGACGTCAACGTCGGCGCTGTTCACGAGGTCCTGGGTGTTATCGAACGCGAGCGGCACCCCGAAGCGCCTGCTGGCCGCATCGGCGGATTCGCGTCGGCTGGTGGACAGCGCCGTGATCTCGAAGTCATCCGGGAGCGACTTCAAGGCAGGGATGTGCGCCTCCGCCGCCCAGCCGCGATCCGGATTCGCACCGATGATGCCGACGCGAATTCTCTTGGTCATGAGGCTTTGTTGAACATGTAGCGGGCGATCTTCCAGCCGTCTGGGCCCCGCGCGAAAACGAAGAGCTCCCGGTTCGCCTCGGGCCCGCTCGCTCCCGTGGCTACAACGGTGGCCGTGCCCGCCGAGTGGGTCCGCGCGTACGCAACATCGCCCTTCACCGTCAGCTCGTCGACGGTGAAGTGGATCGCGATACGGATGTTCGAAAACACCGCGTCGTACGCACCTCGAACCGCCGACCTGCCAGACGCCGTCGGGAAGCCAGCGGGCATGAAGACGCCGTCCTCGGTGTAGAGCTGTTCGATCCGACCCGCGTCCGCGGCGTTCAGGGACGTTTCATAGGTGGCCAACAACGCGCGCAGCTGTTCCTCAGCGGGGTGCTCCACTCGAGGAGTGGAGGCGAGGAGCGCGAACGGCAGCAGCAATGCGGAGAAGCGAGAGCGATGTGTCATGTGACTTCCTAGAGTTGGGGTGGTGCGAAGGCGACCAGCAGGTCGCGGAGCGCGATGAGTCGAGTACGGCCGAGATGACCAAGGGTTTGCTTCGCGGCGTCGGCCACGTCCCGATCGAGACGACGAAGCAGGGCCCTCCCCGCGGCAGTGATCCGATTGGTGCTGCGACGGCGATCGTTGGAATCGGTACCGCGCACAACGAGTCCTGCGCGAGCCAGACCTGACATCAGGCGAGTGAGATCGGAATCACGCGTCACCATCCGCGCTCCGATCTCGGTGCAGGAGAGTCCACCCCGCCCCGCCGCGCGGAGAATTCGCAGGACGTTGTATTGCGACGGCGAGAGCCCCGCGGC
>Ga0209160_1005187_pt1 | contig 10312 bp, 12 predicted proteins | sample GraSoiAngelo_153_FD_186167 | JGI IMG/M metagenome (GOLD analysis project Ga0209160, IMG submission 186167) | Grasslands soil microbial communities from the Angelo Coastal Reserve, California, USA - 14_1009_12_40cm (SPAdes) (version 2) | ecosystem: Environmental > Terrestrial > Soil > Grasslands ... | reverse complement strand
GATGGCGGGTGGGATGGGCTGTGAAGAAGGGTGGCGGTGGCTGGGCCTGGGGCTTGCCTTGGTGGCATTGGATTGCGGGTAGGGACGGGCTGTGATGAGGGTGGCGGTGGCTGGGCCTGGGGGCTTGCCTTGGTGGCATGGAATTGCGGGTAGGGACGGGCTGTGTTGAAGGGTGGCGGAGTCGGTCTTGGTGGCTGTTGGTTGAGCTGGTTTGGGTAAGATTTTCTGTTAATTTTGCTTGACAGCGAACCTATGTTTGGTATAATTCTCGCATGTCAGGCGAGCTCGAAAGGTTGGAGTCTGCGGCTCATGATTTCGAGCTCTCGGCTGACCTTGATTTCGTAGATCCCAAGCGCCTGGCCGTGGTCATCGATCGGCTTCAGGGCGCCCTCTGCAAAGTTGTGGATGGGGCTCGGCAGCGTGGTGACCACCTGCTGGCCGGCCAGAGCGCCTGTTCCTGGGTCGCCAACACCTGCGCCATGTCCAAGAACGCGGCCGGTGACCGGCTCTGCGTTGGGGCCCAGCTCAAGACCATGCCCAGGGTCGCCCAGGCGCTCAGCTCAGGTGAGATCGGCTACCAGGCCGCCTCAGTGATCTGTCATCTGCAAGAGCACGTGGACGAGATCGGGGCTCGGATCGACGAGGAGATGTGGATCGGCAACGCCCGCAAGTTCTCGGTCAAAGATCTGAAAGACATTGCGGTCAGCACCTGGCACGGGGTCGACCCGGAAGGCTTCTGCCGCGCTGTGGAGGAGAACTTCGAGCGCCGCCAATTCTTCATCAGCGAGTCGGGCGGCATGTTCCGCGTCGACGGATGGCTTGACCCCGAGGGTGGGGCAGCGCTGGAGTCGGCGATCGACGCCCTGGCCAAGCCGCTCGGGACCGACGATCGGCGGACGCCGCGTCAGCGCCGGGCCGACGCGCTGACCGAGCTCACATTTCACGCGCTCGAAGCTGGCACGATTCCGCGGCGGAATCGGGTCCGGCCGCACATCACCGTGCACACCACGGTCGAAGGCTTGAAAGGCGAGCTCGGTGCAGCGGCCTCAGAGCTGCAGCCCGGCATGCCGATCTCGAGCAAGACCGTGCAGAGGCTGGCTTGCGACGGCATGCTGTCCAGGGTCCTCAAGGCTGACTCCCAGGTGGTGGATGTCGGCCGAGCCACTCCGAATGTCTCGCCGGTGCAGTGGCGAGCCCTCAAGGCCCGGCACCGGACCTGCGGATTTCCCGGTTGCGACCGGCCGGTCGGCTGGACCAGCCCGCATCACATCGAATTTCGTGCCAGAGGTGGGCCCAGCACTTTGCGCAACCTCCTCCCTCTCTGCCACCACCATCACCGACTCGTCCACGAGGGCGAGTGGCAGGTGGTCCAGGCCGGCGAAGGCGTGAAGTTCATCCCTCCCGATCACGATGTGCCACGGCGAGTTCGTGGACCGGGAGTCCGCTGGGCGGCCTAGCCTCCGTGCTTCTTTTGTTTGCCCGGCGGAGGTCCCGCGGGTGGCGGGGCGGCCGGCGCCTGCGTTGGCTCGGGTGTCGGGCTGGCCTCCGGTGTGGGGGGAGTTGGCGAGGCGCTCGCTTGCTGCGCCTCCACGGCACCGCTCCCTAACGTGCCTGAATGGCCCCCGCCAGGTAGATGGACGGTTCCGGTCTGGGCGGCTAAACCGATCGCCACCAGCATCGTGGCGATCGCGACCAGGATGATCTTGAGTGGGTTCCCCATACATGGAGAACCGCCGGGCAAAGAGAAAGGGCCGGATTTGGGTCCGGCCCTTTGAGATTCGAGTTCGGGTGCGCCTAGTCGCCGCTTTCTGACTTCTGCTCGCCGTCGCCGCTGCCACCGCCACCACCGTCGTGCTCGCCTGAGCTGGTCGACGTTGTGGTCGTCACCGGCGCGGCGGCACCCGCGTCGTCGTCGGTCTCGGTGTCGGTGTCGGTGTCGGTCTCCGTCTCGTTCTCGGCCGGTTCAGGGGCCTGCGCCGGCTCCACGGTCGGGGCAGGTTCTGGCGTGTCGGTCGGTTCCGGGGTCTCGGTGCGAGCGCCTGAGGCCTCGTCGCCCAGGACGTTCGAGTGAACCCCAAGCGCCTTGGTCGGCGAGAAAACCGTGTGTGCTGAGGCGCCGATCGCGGCGACCAGCAGGGCTCCCGCCGCTGCTCCAACGATGAGGACGACTGGTCTTTTCATGGAACTAGAAACGCCCGTTGAGGCCGATGTCGGAAGTCAGGTTCAGCGGTCGCCCGGGGTCGGCGTTGGGGTCGGCTCGCCAGCGATCGAACCTGAATCCGAACCCTCGCCGCCTGGCTCGGGCGACTCCGGAGGCGCGGGCGAAGCTGATTGCTCCGGCCGGTTCGTCGGTTCGGCTCTTTCCGTTGGCTCGGCAGTGGGCTTGGGTGCGGGAGCAGCCTTCGGCTGAGCTGGGGTGGGGGTGACTTCCGGCGTCGGGGTCGGCGGGATGGGGTGGACCACGGTCACGATGCGCTCCGTCCATACGGCCGGGTTGGCGCTGCCTGTCGCCGCGTACGCGGTGAGGCCGAGGATGCCGGTCAGGGCGAGGGCCAGGGCGGCCGGCGCAAGGCGCCACGGGCGGACGCGCGTCGGGTTCAGATAGCGCGGCGTCGAGAAGCGCGGCTGCACGCGGTCGAGCTCGGAGCGCAGTCGCCAACCGAGCTCGGGCCCGAGTGGATCGCGATCAGTCTTCGGCATAGAGCTCATGACCTTCTGAAGAAAACGCCGGTGGCTCCTCGAGTGAGAAGGGCGAATCCAGCATGGCGCGAAGCTGCTCTCCTGCCTGCTGCAAGCGCGAGCCCACGGTTCGCTCCGAAACACCCATCGCGGCTGCGATCTCGCGGTTGTTGTAGCCGTGGTAGTAGCGCAGGACGATCGCTGCGGACAGCTTGGGCGGGAGAGCCCTCAACGCGGTCAGAAGGTCTGGCCTCGTGGCCGCATCGGCGGGGTCGACGCCAGGCCCTGGCCTTCCCAGCCTCCGCAGCACCTCGCCCACGTTCCTCAGCTTTGCGCTTCGTCGGTAGGAGATGGCGCGGTTGACTGCGATGCGGTGGATCCACGCTTCAGCGGGTGCGTCGGGCCGCCATCGCTTCCACGCCTGGAACGCCTGCACGAAGGCGTCCTGGGTGCAGTCCTCGGCGGCTTCGGGATCGCTCAGGATGGCCGACAGCGTCCGGTACACGCGTGGGTACGCAGTCCGGTACAGCCGGTCGAAATCCTCCCGCGAACCGGGTTTGTAGCCCTCCCCCATCAGCAGTGAATAACGGCTTAGGCTACTTGAACATGCCCATCGTCTGGACGGAAGACCCGGCCGCCAACGAGCTGCTCGAGACGGACCCGCTTGCCCTCCTGATCGGGATGGTCCTCGACCAGCAGGTGAAGATGGAGAAGGCCTTCGCCGGACCGTACGAGCTCAAGCGGCGGCTCGGGCAGCTGGACGCGCGGAAGATCGCGAGCATGGATCCCCAGCGTCTCGACGCAGTTTTTCGCGAGAGGCCGGCGCTCCACCGCTTTCCCGGCTCGATGGCCAGCCGCGTGCAGGCGATGTGCGCCGCGATCGTCAAGGACTACGGCGGCGATGCCGGGTCGGTCTGGCGCGACGCGCGCGACGGTGACGACCTCGCGGCCCGGATCAAGAAGCTGCCCGGCTTCGGCGATATGAAGGTGCGCATCCTGGTCGCGGTGCTCGCGAAGAAGTTCGACGTCAAGCCGGCCGGGTGGGAGAAGCACGCCGCCACCTGGCACACGGTGGCCGACGTCGATTCGGTCGAGACCATGGCGAAAGCTCGCGAGGTGAAGCGGGAGATGAAGGCGAAACACTGATCTGATAAGGTTTTGCCTCCGGCCGTGCCGCAGAGAGCTCGGCGGAAAGATCTAGATGAGAGGAACGAGATGAGAGATTGCACGCCCTCCAGGGAAGAAGCGCGGGCGCTTGGCGCGCAGTTCGCCCTGATCCCGGTTTACCGAGAAGTCCTCGCCGACATGCTGACGCCTGTTCGCGCTTACTCACTGCTCTGCCCGCCCGGCGAGCCCGGCTTCTTGCTCGAGAGCGTCGAAGGTGGCGAGCGCCTCGCCCGCTATTCGTTCATCGGCGTACAGGCGCGCGACCTCGACCTCGGCGGCGGCAATCCGCTAGTCGCGCTGGCGAGGGTGGCCGAGGAGCAGACCGCGCCCGTCAAAGGCGTGCCGCGTTTCCATGGCGGTGCGGTCGGTTATCTCGGCTATGAGACGGCGCGACATTTCGAACGGCTGCCAGTCGCGAAAGGCGCGCCGCCTCCGATGCCCGAGAGCGCCTTCGTACGCGCTGAAGACCTGGCGGTTTTCGACCACGTCACCCGGCGGCTGCAGCTCCTGACCATTCACAGGCCCGACCGCGAGGACTACGACGATGCCGTCGCCCGCATCGACGCCATGGAGCGGAGCCTTGCCGGCGATCAGCCTCCGGCGCACGCGCGAGGCCTCGACGGCGCGAGGTGGGAGTCGAATGTCACCCCCGGCCAGTTTCACGCCATGGTCGACGCCGCGCGGGAGCACATCAAGGGCGGCGACGCGTTCCAGATCGTGATGTCGCAGCGCTTCCACAAACGTCTCGAGGCGACGCCCTTCGACGTCTACCGCTGCCTGCGGGCGATCAACCCGTCGCCATACATGTTCTTCCTGGCGCTCGGCGGCGACCGCCACGTGGTCGGCACCTCGCCTGAGAAGCTCGTCCAGGTCGAGGGGCGGCGCGTGGAGACCAGGCCGCTGGCGGGAACGCGGCGGCGCGGCGCCGATTCCGCCGAGGACCAGCGCCTCGAGAAGGAGCTGCTCGGCGACCTGAAGGAGCGAGCCGAGCACGTGATGCTCGTCGATCTCGGCCGCAACGACGTGGGTCGGGTGGCGCGTCCCGGCTCGGTCAACGTCGACCGCTTGATGGAAGTCGAGCGCTACTCGCACGTGATGCACATCTCATCGACGGTCAGCGGCCAGCTTCGCGAAGGCAAGACCTCGCTCGACGCGCTGCGGGCCGCGTTTCCCGCGGGCACGGTGTCCGGCGCGCCGAAGATCCGCGCCATGGAGGTGATCGCCGACCTCGAGCCCGATCAGCGCGGCGTGTACGCCGGGTCGGCGGGTTACGTCAGCTTCGGCGGCAACCTCGACATGGCGATCACTCTGCGCACCGTGGTGGTCGCCGATGGAATTGCATACGTGCAGGCGGGGGCGGGGGTCGTGGCTGACTCCAGGCCCGAGCGGGAGTTCGAGGAGACGCTCGAGAAGGCGGGCGCGATGTTCAAGGCCATCGAGATGGCGGAGGGAATGTAATGGCCATCGCGATGATCGACAACTACGACTCCTTCACGTACAACCTCGTCCAGTACATGGCCGAGCTCGGTGCCGAGCCGACCGTTTTCCGCAACGATGAGGTCACGGTCGACGAGCTCGCGAAGTTCGATGGCATCGTCATCTCGCCGGGACCTGGCACGCCGGATGACGCCGGCGTGTCCAACGATGCGATTCGCGCGCTGAGCGGCAAGGTTGCCATCCTCGGCGTGTGCCTGGGCAACCAGTGCATCGGCCAGGTCTTCGGCGGCGAGGTGGTGCGCAACGAGCCGTCGCACGGCAAGACTTCGTGGATCCACCACGACAACTCCGGTGTGCTGGCCGGGGTCAGCGAGCCGTTCGAGGCGACGCGCTATCACTCGCTCATCGTCAAGCGGTCGTCGGTGCCTCCCGAGCTCGTGATCACCGCGTGGACCCACGACGGAACGGTGATGGGCCTGCGCCACGTCAAGCATCCGACCTACGGCGTGCAGTTCCACCCTGAGTCCGTGCTGACCAGGGAAGGCAAGAAGATCCTGGGTAACTTTTTGAGACGTGCAGCAAATGCGAACGTCCCCACCCTGGCCCTCCCCGGCGAGCGGGGAGGGGAAGGACTCTCCCCTCGGTGATCGAAGCGCTCGCCAAGCTCGTCCGGTGCGAGAACCTTTCGGAGGATGAGGCCGCCGCGGCGTTCGAGGTCATCATGCGCGGCGACGCGACCCCGTCTCAGATCGCCGGCTTCGTCGTCGCGCTGCGCATGAAGGGCGAGACGGTCGATGAGCTCACTGGATTTGCGCGGGCGGCGCGCGGCATCGCGACGCCGATCCAGGTCGAGGGCGCGCTGCTCGACACATGCGGCACCGGCGGCGACGGTCTCGCCACCTTCAACATCTCGACCCTCTCAGCGATCGTCGCCGCCGCGTGCGGCGCGCGCGTCGCCAAGCACGGCAACCGCGCCGCCTCGTCGCTGTGCGGGTCGGCCGATGTGCTCGAGCAGCTCGGCGTCAAGATCGACCTGCCGCCCGAGGGCGTGGCGAGGTGCATCGACGAGGCCGGCATCGGCTTTCTCTTCGCGCCGATCTTCCATCCCTCGTTTCGTTTCGCCGCGGTGCCGCGCAAGGACCTGGGGCTGCGCACGGTGTTCAACGTGCTCGGCCCGCTGTGCAACCCGGCCGGCGCAAAGTTCCAGGCGCTGGGCGTGGCCGACGCCAAGGTCGCGGGCAAGATGGCCGAGGTGTTGATTCGGCTGGGCGTTGAGCGGGCGATCGTCTTTCACGCGGCCGACGGGATGGACGAGCTGTCGGTCGCGACGCCTTCGTTCGTGATCGAGATCGACGGGCAGCGCAAGGAATATGAGCTCGACCCGGCCGAGCTCGGCCTGGAGCATGCGCCAGTCGAGTCCATGCGCGGCGGTGGGCCGCCCGAGAACGCGCGCCTCGCGCGCGAGGTGCTGGCCGGTGACAAGGGGCCGCGGCGCGACGTCGTGCTCCTCAACACGGCGGCCGCGCTGCGCGCGGCGGGTCTTGCCCGTGACTGGAAGGACGGGCTCGGCCTCGCCGCGGAGGCGATCGATTCAGGGCGGGCCGGCGAGGTTCTGCAGCGGTGGGCCAGAATCTCGCAGGAGTGACTGACGATCTCCTGCGCCGCCTGGTGCTGGATGCTCAAATGGACCTGCAGCGCCGGCGCTTCCTGCTCGGTTCCGACCAGCTCGAGCTGGCGGTGGCGGCGTACACGCCGAAAAACTTCATCGGCGCGCTGCGCAAGCCCAACCTGGCGGTGATCGCCGAGATGAAGCAGCGCACGCCGAGCATGGGAGTCCTGTCCGAGGACTACCGGCCCGCTGACCTCGCCCACGCCTATGCGGACGGGGGCGCTGCGGCGATCTCGGTCCTGACCCATATGGCAGGCTTCGGTGGGCGCGTCGAGCACATCCGCATGGCGCGAGCCGCGACACAGCTGCCGATCCTGCGCAAGGACTTCGTGACCGATCCATACGAGATTGCGGAGTCGCGGGCGTGCGGCGCGGATGCTGTGCTGCTGATCGTGGCGGCGCTCGAGCGGGCGCAGCTCAAAGACCTGATCGCGCTGACCAGGAGCCGCGGCATCGCGGCGCTCGTCGAGGTCCACGACCAGGCGGAGACGGAGGCGGCGGTGGAGGCGGGCGCGCAGGTGATCGGGATCAACCACCGCGACCTGAAGACTTTCTCGGTGGACCTCGGCCTGACCGAGCGGCTGCGCAAGCTGGTGCCAAAGGAAGTCGTGCTCGTCGCGGAGAGCGGGATCCACACGGCGGCCGACGCGCGGCGCATGCGTGAGGCCGGCGCTGACGCGATCCTGGTGGGCGAGGCGCTGATGCGGGCCGGCGACCCGGCGGCTCAGATCAGGGAGCTTGCAGTTTGATCAGGGTCGCCGGGCGCGTGCAGGGCGCATGATCCGGGTCAAGATCTGCGGCATCTGCGACCTGGACAGCGCCATGGCGGCCGTCGAGGCGGGCGCGGACATGATCGGGTTCCACTTCTGCACCTCAGAGCGGCGTATCTCGCCCGAGGATGCGCGCGCGATCCTCGACGAGCTGTCCGTGCGGCCGAAGATCGTCGGGGTTTTCATCGACGAGTCGCCCGACGAGGTGCGCCGGATCGCGGACCACCTCGACCTCGACCTGCTGCAGCTCCACGGCTCCGAGCCGCCGGGCTTCGAGGCGGGCCGGCCTGTGATGAAGGTGCTGAAGATTCGGGATGGTGCGGTGCCCGATGTGGACGCATGGCCCGACCCGATCATGCTCGACTCCTGGTCGGCCGACCAGCGGGGCGGGACCGGCCGGACCTGGGACTGGGAGCTCGCGCGCCCGCTGCTCGCGTCACGCAAGGTGTTCATCGCGGGTGGTCTGGAACCGGGTAACGTGGGCAAGGTCGTGAGCGAGCTCAAGCCCTATGGAGTTGACGTGTCCAGCGGCGTCGAGGCGCGAGTCAGGGTCAAGGATCCCGCCAGGATGCGCGCCTTCGTCCACGCGGTCAGGCTCGCGGAGGCGCTCGGATGAGCATCCGCGCAGGGCTGACGCACCCGGTCGACGGGAGGTTCGGCGCCTTCGGCGGGCAGTACGTCCCGGAGACGCTGATGAGCGCGCTGCACGAGCTGGAAGACGAGTGGCACGAGGCCAAGGCCGACCCACAGTTCCAGCTCGAGCTGGCCGGGCACAGGCGCGCCTTCATCGGGCGGCCCACTCCCCTTTACGCCGCGAACCGGCTGAGCGAGAAGTTCGGCGGCGCGCACATCCACTTCAAGCGCGAGGACCTGTGCCACACGGGGGCGCACAAGCTCAACAACGCGGTCGGCCAGGCGATGCTCGCCCTGCGCATGGGCAAGAAGCGGGTCATCGCCGAAACCGGGGCGGGCCAGCACGGCGTGGCGACCGCCACGGTCTGCGCCCGGTTCGGCCTCGAGTGCACCGTCTACATGGGCACCGAGGACATGCGGCGGCAGTCGATGAACGTTCGCCGCATGAAGCTGCTCGGCGCCGAGGTCGTCGAGGTGACAAGCGGCTCCAAGACATTGAAAGACGCGACCACCGAGGCGATCCGCGACTGGGTGACCAACGTGCGCACGACCCACTACATCATCGGCTCGGTCGTCGGGCCGCACCCCTATCCCGAGATGGTGCGCGACCTGCAGCGCGTGATCGGCGACGAGGCGCGCGAGCAGTATCTGTCGCTGGACGGCAAGTTGCCCGACGTCGTGGTGGCGTGCGTCGGCGGCGGGTCCAACGCGATCGGCATGTTCACCGCCTTCCTGGATGACAAGGACGTCGTACTTGTCGGCGTCGAGGCAGCCGGCAAGGGGATCAGGACGGGTGAGCACGCCGCATCGCTGGTCGGCGGGCGTCCCGGTGTCTTGCACGGCGCGTATTCGTACGTGCTGCAGGACGGCGACGGCCAGATCCTGCCGACCCATTCCATCTCGGCCGGGCTCGACTATCCGGGCGTGGGACCGGAGCACTCGTTTCTGCGCGACATCGAGCGGGTCGAGTACGTCGCGGTGACGGACAAGGAAGCGCTCGCGGCGTTCAAGCTCTGCACTCAGCTGGAGGGCATCATGCCGGCGCTCGAGCCGGCGCATGCGATCCACCAGGCTGGGGTGATCGCGCGCGACCTCGGGCCGGGCGGTCGGATCCTCCTCTGCCTGTCAGGGCGCGGAGACAAGGACATGGACTCGGTCGATGGCGGCTGACGCCGGGCGCGCGCAGGGCGCACTGTCAAACAGGTCGCGGCTCGCCGATGCGTTGCGCGCGAAAGGCGACCTCAAGCTGGTCGCCTACATGATGGCCGGCCATCCGAACAAGAAGCGGTCGATCGAGGTGGGGAAGAAGCTCGCCGCGTCTGGCGTCGCCGCGATAGAGATTGGAATCCCGCATTCGGACCCGCTCGCGGACGGCCCGGTCATCCAGCGCGCGGGGCAGATCGCCCTAGAACACGGGATGACCGTCGCGGGCGCTCTCGAGGTTGCGGAAGCTGTCGCGGCCGAAGGCGTACCGGTGGCGCTCATGACCTACATCAACCCGGTCCTGTCCCATGACCCGCGCAAGTTCGCCGCTGAAGCGGCCCAGGCTGGGGTGTCGGGCGTGATCGTGCCGGATCTCCCGATCGAGGAGGCCGAGCCCGTCGCGGGCTGGCTGCGGTCCGCCTCGCTCGACACCATCTTCATGGTCGCGCCGACGACTCCGCCCGACCGCATCGCCACGATCTGCTCGCACTCGAGCGGGTTTGTCTACTGCGTCACGGTGACCGGGATCACCGGCGCGCGCAAGGAGCTGCCGGAGGGCATGCCCGAGCTGTTCGGCGAGGTGCGCAAGCACACGCACCTGCCCATCGCGGCCGGCTTCGGCATCTCGCGGCCGGAGCATATGCGCTCGCTGCGAGGCACCGTCGACGCGGCGGCGGTCGGGAGCGCGATCGTGGATGAGATCGACCGCGGCGGCGACGCGGTTGCATTGGTGAAGGAGCTGCTCAAGGCGTGC
>Ga0209160_1005183_pt1 | contig 10315 bp, 8 predicted proteins | sample GraSoiAngelo_153_FD_186167 | JGI IMG/M metagenome (GOLD analysis project Ga0209160, IMG submission 186167) | Grasslands soil microbial communities from the Angelo Coastal Reserve, California, USA - 14_1009_12_40cm (SPAdes) (version 2) | ecosystem: Environmental > Terrestrial > Soil > Grasslands ... | reverse complement strand
GCCGGCGTTACCGGAGGCTACACCGCGGGGATCTACACGAGCGGTGCCTTCTCCGGCTATGACATCCGGAACAACATCGTCCGGGACAACGTCTTCGGACTGTACTTCAATAGCAACGGAGTGTTCGCCTCGCGCGCGGGGTCCAATTTCTTCCTGGACAACAACAACCCGGGGGCTGCGAGCGGGAACGGGATCTACTCGGACCAGGGCGCCCACCTCGTGGACGTCGTCAACAACTGCTTCGTGGGGAACCTGAACACGGCGATGTTGTTTGTGGGCGGGGCGGGAGGGACGACAACGTCCCAGTCCGACCTGACGATCACGGGCAACGAAGCGGACAACAGCATCGCTCTGGTGGTGACGGACCGCGGGACCATCGCCGACAACCGGGTCATCCTCGACCCCGCCATCGCGGGATCCGGGATCTTCCTCGGCGGCGGGGTGACGAATGTCATCATCGCCCGCAACCTCGTCGAGCACTCTCCCTACAGCGGAATCAAGGCGACGGTCGATCCCCTGAACTTCGGCGTCTCCGCCCCGAACACGGACCTCACCGTGGACACGAACGTATTGCATGACAATGTCTTCGGGGTGAACCTCTTTGAGGTTCAGAACGTGCTCGTCGTTCACAACACAATCACGGGGAGCGCGACGAGCGTGAGGGTCATCGACAGCGCCAACATCCACGCCCTGGCGAACACGATCATGGGGCCGGACTCCCACGGCCTGGACGCCGTAATTGGCGTCGAGGTCGCGGGTTCGACCGCCGTGGAGGTCCGCGGGAGCACGATCGACTTCCTCGGGTTTGTCGGGGGAGTCAGCACCCTGTACGGCGTCTCCTACGACGCCTCATCGGGGTCGATCCTCGGGAACTCCATCTTTGACGTGCGGATGGGACCCCTCTCCTTCGGTGCTCAAACCGGAATCGGCGTCGTCGTCTCGGGTACGAGCGTCGTCGACATCGTCGGGAACACGATCCTGCGATACCAGAAGGGCGGGATCGTCGTCGGCCGGTTCGCGAATGGCTTCGGGAACGACCCGGTGGTTGCATACATCGCCGACAACACCGTCGTCGGTGTCGGACCCACGAACCTGATCGCCCAGAACGGCATCCAGGTCGCGGACACCGCCTCCGCCATCGTCTTCCGGAACTATGTCGCGGGGAACATGTACACGGGAGGGTTCTGGACCGCCACGGGAATTCTCGCGTACTCGGCGGCGAGCGGTATCCAGGTTCTCGCGAACACCTTGGTGGACAACCAGGCGGGTGTATACCTCTTCGATTCCGTCAACGGGCAGGTTGAATCGAATACGGTTAGCGGGGGCGCGCTCGGGATTGTCGCGGACACGAGCAACAACGCCTATGTCTGGGCGAACGCGTTGTCGAGTCCCACGGTCGTCCAGAACGAGCCGGAGGTCATTGGGATCTGGGTGATCGACTCGGCGGGGGTGACAGCGTTCCAGAACTCGATCGACTTCGGAGGGGCCGTGGGGGTCGTCGCCACGTTACGCGGAATCAGCTTTGTGGACTCCTCGGGCACGATCCGGGGGAATACCGTGCGGGGCGTGCGGATGGCGGGCTCGGACTTCTCCCGCCTCACCGGAATCGGGATCTCTGCCGTCGGATCGGGGGACCTGCTGATTGCGGACAACACCGTGAGGAACTACCAATGGGGCGGGATCTTCATCGGACTCCCAGACTCCCCGTACACGGGCCACGTCGACATCCTCAACAACCTCGTGAGGGGAGTCGGCCCGACCCGCCTCATCCGGCAGATTGGCGTCCTCCTCGTCGGCCCAGGGGTGACCGGGAGCGTTGGCGGGAACTTCATCGCGGACAACTGCTTCATCGCCGGGCGGAACGGCAACAACCACGACGATGACAACGAGCACGGCAACCACGACCGCGACGGGCGGGACCGGGACGACGACAACGACAACCACGGGGACAGCCGGTGTCGCGGCAACTCCGAGGTGAGCAACGGGGACCGGAGGACATGCCCGCCCGGGGTCGCGGTGGGCCTGCTCCTGTGCAACGTCAACCGGGACACCCTCGATGTCTCGCGGAACCGTTTCAGCGGGAACCAGGTCGACATCCTCCAGGTCCGGACCTGATGAGCGTAAAGGGGGCCCTCATGGGCCCCCGCCTTTCACTTTCGCCACGGAGGGCGACACGCTTATGTGAGTGACGCCGCTTGCGAGCCCGTGGCCCTGATCCCGATCGCGCGGCCGAACCTCGGAGAGGAGGAGAAGCGGGCCGTCCTCGAGGTCCTGGACAGCGGCCAGCTCGCCCAGGGCGCGAAGGTCGCGGAGTTCGAGAAGCGGTTCGCGGAGTACGTGGGCCGCGGCTACGGCGTCGCGGTGAACAGCGGCACCTCGGCGCTCCACATCGCCCTCCTCGCGCACGGGATCGGGAGGGGGGACGAGGTCGTCGTGCCCTCCCTCACGTTCTTCGCGTCCGCCTCCACCGTCCTGTTGTGCGGCGGGACCCCCACGTTCGCGGACGTCGACCGCGTCCTCTACAACATGGACCCTGCCCGCTTCAAGGCGGAGGTCACGAAGAAAACCCGGGCCGTGATGCCCGTCCACCTGTACGGACAGACCGCGGAAATGGACCCGATCAACGAGGTCGCAGAGGCACGGGACCTCCTCGTCCTGGAGGACGCGTGCCAAGCCCACGGCGCGGAGTACCACGGGAAGAAGTCCGGGAACCTCGGCGACACCGCGTGCTTCTCGTTCTACCCGACGAAGAACATGACGACGGGGGAGGGCGGGATGGTCCTCACGGACGACCCCAAGATCGCGGAAACGTGCCGCCTCCTGAGGGACCACGGGCAGCGTGCGAAGTACGACCACATCCTCGTCGGGTACAATTACCGGATGACGGAGGTCGCGGCGGCGATCGGGCTCGTCCAACTCCGGAAACTCGACGCGTACGTCCAGAAGCGGCGGGAGAATGCAGCGCGCTTGACGAAAAGCATCTCGGAGATCGAAGGCCTGACCCCGCCCGTGGAGGGGAACTGGATGCTCCACTCCTACTACCAGTACATCATTCGCGTGGAGGACGGGTTCCCTCTTTCGAGGGACGAGATCGTCCAGCGCCTCGGCTCGGAGGGGATCGGCGCCCGCGCTTCGTACCCCTCGGTTCTGTACCGCCAGAAGGCATTTCGAAAGCGCCCAAAGCACCGCTCCAAGGTGGCTGAGGACGTCATCCCGCGGCTCTTCGAGATCCCCGTCCACCCGCTCGTCCGATCGGAAGACCTCGATGCGATCCTGCGCGTCCTGGGGTCGCTTCGATAGCGACGGACTTACAGGGGCCCGGCGTGGGGACGGCGGCCTCGCCGCGTATTGAAATGTGTGCGGCTGTGTCGAAAGGGTAACGGAGGCCCAGTTCATGTCGAGCGCGTGGAGTTCCTCTGGGCGAGCACTTCGAACGAGGCGGACTGATGGCCTCAGGTCGGATTCGTTCAATCATCGCCTCCATCGCCCGATGGCTGGGGGACCGGGGACTACTCTACTATAGGCGTGCCCGCGTTGTCCGCTGTGATACCACAGGCGCCGACGCGCGTGAACCAGCGATGGGCTTGGATGTTCAGGAGGCGTCTGAGGAAGATATTCGCGCTCTAGCTTCGATGCAGAACCGTAGCCCCGGGGAGTGGCTTGCCAGACGTGCGCAGGGGACAATCTGCCTCCTTGCGCGGCGGGGTCCGGAGCGTCTGGGCTATCTCTGGATCACCCGATCCGCTGAGATGATGACAGAGGTGAACCACGTCGTCGATGTTTCCCGAGACGCCGCGGGTGCTTACTTGTTCGACGGCTATGTCCTCCCCGAGCACCGGAGAAAAGGAGTCCTCCGAACGCTGCTGAACTCGTCCAAACAGTGGGCGACGCAGCACGGCCTCTCGCGCCTCTACGCCGCGTTCGCGAGAGAAAACCGTGCGTCAGAACATGCGCTTCATACAGCGGGGTTCACGACAGTCGTAGGAGAGATCGGCGTCATTCGAGTCCTCCACCGGGAGTACAAGTGGGTCCGCCTTCCCCATGGAATGCTCCCGTTCAATGTCCTGGGCGGCGATGGCGCGTATCGAACCATGCCACGTGCGACGTGAGTTGTCCAGTGCGTCGTCAACGTCGGACGGGGGAGTGCACTTGCAGTGGAGGGTCCCGTGCGGGTCCACCCCGCAGTTCCCCGCCACCGATGAGGCCGCTCTCGCGCCCCCTGTGGAACAACCCCTGGACGAACGCCGCGCTTCGGGTCCACCCCTGATATCCGAGGGCCCGGAGGTACTGTTTCTCCACTCCGCCCAAGCGCTTCTTGAAGAGATTGGAACCCGGGCCGAGGTCGACTCGTCGGAACTCTCTCCGAATCAGTTCCCGCATGAGTTCGAGGCCGAGCACCATCCCGGGAGAACCGTACGCGTACGTGCGATCGAACGACGAGAGGTGCTCGAAGCACGTCCCCCGATATGTAGGCCCGACGATCCAAGCGATCGGCGTACCGTCGAGCTCGAGGGCGGAGGCGATGAATTCGCCGTCCCGTGCGAGGAGCTCCGAGGAGGACGCGAGGAACCGCCTGACGGCCTCGTCCCCGAGCCAGCCCTCCTTGTCGGTCCCGGCGAACCAGCGCAGATGGTTTCGGATCAGTTCCTCGACCCGCCTCCGCGCGCGCTGGGGCGATTCCTCGACGACGACCTTCAATTTCCCCAGGGACTCGAGACGTCGGACGCCCCGCCGGTATACGTTCCGGGTGTTCGAGCTCAACGAGGCGAAGTACGAGTCCCACTCAGCAGGGAGGTTCACGGACACGAAGGGGACCGACGACCGCGTGCCGAGGGTAACGAATCCGTCCCCGAGGATTTCCGAGGCGGCGACCCAGGTCGGCGACGTAGGGGACAGGTATCCGAGCTCCCACTTCCCAAGCGACCAGTTCGCCGCGACGTGGGCGAGGATTGCCGCGACGGCGGCGGTCTCACCGGCCGTCGCGAAAACCTGCGCGTGAAGGATGTCCCCCGGAAGACCGATGTTGTTCCCGATAAACCGGAGAGTCGGGACGGGCACGGGGCCGACCCAGCCGCGGACGCGCATGAGGGGGGCGTAGGCGGCCAGGTTCCCGGAGCCGTCCCAGGCCACGACGATCCGGCAGCCGCTGCGAGGGCCAAGGACTCGCTCCCAAAGCGAAAGGTATGACGGCTCGTAAAATGGCGTCCAGCCACTGATGCTCTCCCGGAACGCCTCCGACCGGGAGGCGAGGGCCCGCCCCGCGTCACTGACTCCGAGTTCCTCCACTGATAGCTGCGGAATGCCATCTCGCACGCTCGTTCAACCTCGCGCTAGGCGAGAGCCGCGGGCCGGGGGGGTAAAGGTTACGTACCGGATGTGGTGCCTTCGGGTACAACTCTTACCACTCTCTAGAGTACATCCCGAACGGTCACCTCCAAGGGACGGAAGGTCACTGCATCAGCCTCTACCCCGCCGCGGAGCAGACGTGTCCCTGGCTCCCAGATTGCGGGATGCGAGAGCCTAAGTAGCAGCCTCGGGCATCCGCAAGGTTGGATGGCAGAGGAGTTCGAGGGCACGCTCGACGCGGGCGTGGCGATGGAGCAGCGCCTGGATTGGGAGAGGGCTCTTCGGCTCTACGAGTCCATGTTGCGGAGGCTCGAGGTGGAGGCTTCTGGCGACGCCTCCTGGGAGGCGCGCCGAGCGGCCGTCCAACTGCGGCGGGGGAACGCGCTGATGGTCCTCCGACGGATGGATGACGCCCGCGCCGCGTTCGATGCGGGTCTGTATTCGGCGAAGGCTTCCGGGGAGCCGCTCGTCCTCGCGCGCGCCCTGATGGCGGCCGGGGTGTTCGCGGGGAGCTCCGGGGACTCCCCCCGCGCGGAGCGGTTCCTCGTGGAGGCCTTGGACCGGTTCTCTCGCCTCTCGGATTGGGAGGGGCGCCAGGGGGCGGGCTGGGCCCTCCTGAACCTCGGCACCCTCTACGGGAGGACGGGCCGCCTCGACCTCGGGTTCGTCACCCTCGAGAAGGCCCGGGAGCGGCTCCACGCGATCGAGAACTGGGTGGGCGTCGCGAGCGTCTGGGAGGCGCAGGCGCAGCTCCGACGGGCGATGGGGGACGAGGAACGGTGGCGGGAGGACGTCGCGGAGGCCGTCGTGTTCTACGATCGGGACGGGATGAAGAAGAAAGCGGACCAGCTCCGCGCGCTCCTGAAGGGGAAGCGGATCTGACGGGCCGTCAGTAGATCCGGCCCTTCTCCCGCCGCTCGAGCGCCTTCTCCCGGTATCTCTCTGGGTGGAGGTCGAACGCCATGTGGCATTCCTCGCTGTGGAAATAGTACGGAGTTCCCTTGAACCAAATCATCCAGACCGCGGTGTGCGGGTTCACCGCGACCCCGCAGACGGGGTCCAGGGCCATCAGAGGGGCCGAACGCGCGCCCCGCTATGAAACCATCGCAGGATCCGCGAGGAAGACCGAACGTTCTTATCAGGAGGGTCGAATGCAGAGCCCGTGAAGGTCGGCGTGATCGGCGTCGGCTCCATGGGACAGAACCACGCCCGGGTCCTCTCCGAGATCGCGGACCTCCGCGGGGTCGCGGACCCGGACGCGAAGGCGGGCGGGGTCGTCGCCAACCGGTACACGGTCTCGTACTTCCCCGACTACAAGGCGCTGCTACGGGAAAAGATCGACGCGGTGACCATCTGCGTCCCCACGAACCTCCACTTCAAGGTCGCGATGGATGCGATCGCCGCGGGGAAGCACCTGCTCGTGGAGAAGCCGCTCTGCGAGAACGTCCGGGACGCGGAACGCCTCGTGAAGGCGGCGCGGGCGGCGGGCCTCGTCCTCGCGGCGGGTCACATCGAGCGCCACAATCCGATCGTCGACAGCGCGAAGCGCCACCTGGACGCGGGGACCTGGGGGGACCTGATCACCGCGGGGGCCCGGCGCGTGAGCAGCTTCCCGGACCGCGTCCGGGATGTCGGGGTGATCATGGACCTCGCGATTCACGACATCGACATCCTCCGATACCTCGTCGGGAAACCCGTGTCCACCGTGTTCGCCGTTGGAGGGCGGCAGAAGCACCAGGCCTTCGAAGACCACGCGACGATCCTCCTGAGCTTCGCGAACGGCATCCACGGGTACGTGGAGGCGAACTGGCTCACGCCGATGAAGGTCCGCAAGCTCAGCCTCACGTGCCTGCAGAACTTCGTTGAGCTCGATTACACCGCGCAGTCGATGACGATTTCTTCCTCGACGCTCGGTCCTCTGGACCCCTCGAACCTCTATCAAATCCCGCTCGATGTCGAGACGCGACATGTGAACCTCCGGAAGGAGGAGCCCCTGAAGCGGGAGCTGAAGGACTTCCTTCGGGCGGCGAAGGAGGGCGGGGACCCCCTCGTGACGGGGGAGGACGCGATCGAGACGCTCCGCGCCGTCGAGGCGGCGGTCGAATCCCAGCGGTCCGGGAAGGTCGTCTCCCTCGAGTAGCTCGGGTTGGCGGGGCTAGAATTCGCCCTTCCCGATCCCGCGATACACGAATCCCCGCTGGATCACGGAGCCGTCGAGGACGTCGCGGCCGTCGACGATTGCCCGGTGACGGACCCATCGCTTCAGCTTCCCGAGGTCAAGCTTTCGATACGCATCGTGGGCCGTGACGATCGCGATGCAGTCCGAGCCCTTCACGGCGGTCCGAAGGTCCCGGATCACGCTGAACCCTCGCAGGGTCTTCGCGTGGGGATCGTGGATCGTGACGTCCGCGCCCCGACGACGGAGCTCGCGGATCAGTGGGATCGCCGGGGAGTTTCGCGTGTCCTCCGTGTTCTCCCGGTACGCGAACCCCAGGACGGCGACCCGGGAGTTCCGGATCCGGCGGCCCGCCTCCCGCATCGCCTCCTCGCAGAGCTGCGCCATCCGGATCGGCATGAAGTCGTTCACCTCACGGGCCGTCGGGATCAGGACGGGCTTCTGGTGGATCACCGGCGACACGAGGAGCCACGGGTCCTTCGGGATGCAGTGCCCTCCGACCCCCGCGCCGGGGCTGAGCATGTCCCGCCCCGGACACGTGTTCACGAGCTCCCGCACGCGGTATGCGTTTGCTCCGAGCTCCTCGCAGATCAGCGCGACCTCGTTCGAGAACGCGATCTGGACGTCCCGGTATGCGTTCTCCGCGGTCTTCGTGATCTCGGCCCCGACCCAGTCCGTTCCGTGGAGGGCCCCCTGCAGGATCTTCCCGTAGACGGACGTTGCCTTCCGCAGCCCTCGCGCGTCCTGGGTCCCGATCACCCGATCGAGGGTCGTGAGGTTCCGGAGGAGCCTGCCCGAGGTGACCCGCTCCGGACAGTGGACGAGATGGAAGTCCCGCCCCGCCTTCAGCCCGCTCCCGCGCTCGAGGATCGGTCGGACGACACCCGCCATCGTCCCCGGTGCGAGGGTGGATTCGATGGAGACGAGGACTCCCTTCCGCAGGTGGGGCGCGAGGCTCCGGAGGGCGGACTTCAGGGCCTTGTACTCGGCGTCCTTCGTCTCCTCGTTGATCGGGGTCTCCACGCTCACGATCGCCGCATCCGTGCCGTCCACGGCGGCGTAATCCCTCGAGGCGGTGAGCCTGCGGGCCCCGACTCCGGAAGCGATCAGATCCTCCAGGCCGGGCTCGTCCCCCTCCAGAGGGCTCCGGCCCGCGGCGACGGCCTCCACCTTGCGGGGGTCGATGTCGATCCCGACCGCGCGGACGCCCTTCGAGGCGAGGAGGGCGGCGACGGGGATCCCGACGTACCCGAGTCCGATGACGGCGACCTTCATCGTACGCGGGCCCATGAGGCGGACCGAGATAAACATTTCACGAACCGCACCTCCGGGCGCAGTCTTTTTAGGCCGGGGCCGTGTCTCTCACCGGATGCGAGTCGCCAGCATCGTCGGAGCGAGGCCCCAGTTCGTGAAGGCGGCCCCCGTGAGCCGCGAGGTGCGCCGCCACAACGAGGAGATCCTGATTCACACAGGCCAGCACTACGACGAGGCGATGAGCGAGGTGTTCTTCCAGGTCCTCGACATCCCGAAACCGGACTACAACCTCGAGGTCGGCTCCGGGACCCACGCCCGCCAGACCGGCGAGATGCTGATTAAGCTCGAGGAGGTCCTCGAGCGGGAGGACCCGGACGTCGTCCTCGTCTACGGAGACACAAATTCAACACTGGCGGGGGCGCTCTCCGCCGCGAAGCTCCACGTTCCCGTGGGCCACGTGGAGGCGGGCCTCCGCAGCTTCAACCGGAGCATGCCGGAGGAGCTGAACCGGATCGTCGCGGATCACCTCTCGAGCCTCCTGTTCTGCCCGACGCAGACCGCGGTCGAGAACCTCGAGAAGGAGGGGATCGAGAAGGGCGTCCACCTCGTGGGGGACGTGATGTACGACGTCGCCCTCGCGAGCGCACAGGCGGCTCGGAAGCGGGACATCGTTCGGCGGCTCGGCCTGAAGACGAAAGGGTACGTCCTCGCGACCGTGCACCGCCCGGGGAACGTCGACGAGAAAGGGCCCCTGGAGTCCGTCCTCAAGGCGTTCGCGGAGTGCGGGGAGACGGTCGTGTTCCCCGCCCATCCGAGGACCCGGAAGAGGATCCGGGAGTTCGGACTCGAGAGCCGCCTGAAGGAGACCGTGCGCATGATTGACCCCGTGGACTACCTCGACTTCCTCGCCCTCCTGATCGACGCGAAGAAGGTCGCAACGGACTCCGGCGGGGTCCAGAAGGAGGCGTACTTCTTCGGGATCCCGTGCGTCACCCTGCGGGACGAGACGGAGTGGATCGAGACCGTCGAGGACGGGTGGAACGCGGTCGTCGGCACGGACACGCCGGACGTCGTGGACGCGATCAAGAACTTCAATCCCCGAGGGACGAAATCGAAGAGTTTCGGGGACGGCCACGCCGCGGAGAAGATTGCGGGCCTACTCGAGTCGTTTCCGTAGCTCGAGGACCTCGAGCCGCTCGAAGAACAGCGCCTTCGACACCAACACGTTCAGCCGGAAGGCGGCCTTCGCAAGCTCTCTCGCAGGAGCGTTCTGTTCGCTCAACAGAAGATACGCACGGCCTTCGGGGTCAAGGACTCGCGGGAGATCTTCGAGGAAGCGGACCGCGACCTCGCTTCCCTCGCGTCCGCCGTGCCACGCGCGCTCGACCTCGCCCCGCGGCCTCCCCGGGAGGTACGGCGGGTTGAACGCCACCACGTCGAACGGCCCTCGGAGGCCCGCTATCAGGTCCGTCCGGACGACCTCAAGGGGGACTCCGTTCTTGCGGGCGTTCTGACGGAGGAGGACGACGGCATCCGGAT
>Ga0209160_1005181_pt1 | contig 10319 bp, 8 predicted proteins | sample GraSoiAngelo_153_FD_186167 | JGI IMG/M metagenome (GOLD analysis project Ga0209160, IMG submission 186167) | Grasslands soil microbial communities from the Angelo Coastal Reserve, California, USA - 14_1009_12_40cm (SPAdes) (version 2) | ecosystem: Environmental > Terrestrial > Soil > Grasslands ... | reverse complement strand
TTCGCGGCACCCCGGAGCAGGTGGTCGCGTACTTCACCTGGATCGCGGAGGACGTCCGCCGCATCCTGGCGGGACTGGGCTGCCGCTCCATGGACGACGCCATCGGCCGGGTGGACCTGCTGGAGCGTGTGGACCACCCCGAAGTGCCCCGCGCGCAGATGCTCGACCTGTCGCTGCTCCTGACCGACGCGCTTGCGGGACGTGAGGAGCCGCGGCGCCGTACGGTACAGCGCAACGATCGCCCGGGCGTCGAGTCCCTGGACGATGAAATCCTCAGCACGCTCGAGCCGCGGCTCGAGTCCGGCCGCCCGTTCGCCGGTGTGTACGACATCGGGAACCACCATCTCACGGTGGGCGCGCGCATCGCCGGGCGGATCGCCGAGCGTCGCGGCAACGTCGGGCTGCCGCCGGGATCGGTCCGGCTGCGGTTCCGGGGGAGCGCGGGGCAGAGCTTCGGAGCCTTCGCCCTTCCGGGGATGCACCTCGAGCTCGAGGGGGAAGCGAACGACTACGTCGGCAAGGGGCTGACGGGCGGGGAGATCGTGATCCGGCCGTTCCGCGAGGCAGCCGCCGCGGGCAGCACGGACCAGCACGTCCTCCTGGGCAACACGGCGCTGTACGGGGCGACCGCCGGCAGGCTGTTCGCCGCCGGGCGGGCCGGGGACCGGTTCGCCGTGCGCAACTCCGGAGTGATCGCTGTGATCGAAGGCGCGGGCGCCCACTGCTGTGAATACATGACCGCCGGGGTCGTCGTCGTGCTCGGGCCGGTGGGGCGCAACTTCGCGGCCGGGATGTCGAACGGCACGGCCTACGTACTCGACGATACGGAGACGTTCTCGGCCCGCTGCAACACCGACATGGTCGCCGTGCGAGCGCTCGAGCCGCCGGACGAGCAGGTCGTGGTCGAGCTACTGCGCGAACACTGTGCGAAGACGGGGAGCGCGAAGGCGCGCGTGATTCTCGACTCGTGGGACCGCTGCGGGCCGCTGTTTCGCAAGGTGGTGCCCCACGCGGCGCCGGTTCCCGTGACGGAGCCGGCGGAGGTCGCCCCCGCCGCGGTGACTTGACGGTCTCCGGGACGCTGGCGGGGGACGCAGGTTTGCCTAAGGAACGCGTGCGCGACTCACCTGCGGCGGCGGAGCAGCGGTAGCTCTAGGCTGTCGCGCAGCGCCTGCCAACTGGCCTCGATGATGTTCTCCGAGCAGCCCATGGTGCTCCAGCGCTCCGCACCGCTGGCGGACTCCACCACCACCCGGGGCTTGGCCGCGGTGCCGAGGTGCTCGTCCACGATGCGCACCTTGTAGTCCACGAGGCGCACGTCGGCCAGCTCCGGATAGTGCGGCAGCAGCGCCTTCCGCACGGCATTATCGAGCGCATTCACGGGACCCGCACCCTCGGCCGCGGTGTGGATCACGTCGTTCCCCACGCGCAGCTGGATCATGGCCTGCGCCGTCATCTCGCCGCCGCTCCGCCGCTCCACGATGACGGTGAAGCCGAGCAGCTCGAAGGGAGGCCGATAATCCGGGGCGGAGCGCCGTACCAGCATCTCGAACGACCCGTCCGCCGCTTCGAACTGATGGCCCGCGTATTCCAGCGTCTTCACCTGCTGCAGGATGTCCTGGGGAGAGACGCCGGCCGCCAGGCCGAGCAGGTCCGCGCGCAGGCGGACGTTCTGCCGCCCCGACAACTCGCTCACGACGACGCGCATCTCGTTCCCGACCAGCGCCGGATCGATGTGCTGATAGCTCTCCGGTAGCTTCGCCACGGCCGCGACGTGAATGCCGCCTTTGTGGGCGAACGCGCTTGCGCCGACGTACGGCGCATGCGCGTCGGGATTCAGGTTCGCGACGGCCGCCACGAAGAGCGCCACCTCCCGCAGGCGTCGCAGCTGCTCGGGCGGCAGCACCGGACAGCCGACCTTGAGCTGGAGCGTCGCGATGAGGGGGATGAGGTCGAGGTTGCCGCAGCGCTCCCCGTACCCATTGATCGTGCCCTGGACGTGGACGCATCCCGCGCGCACCGCCGCCAGCGCGTTCGCCACCGCGAGGCCGCTGTCGTTGTGCGGGTGAATGCCGAGCGGCGTACCGAGCTGCGCCCGGACGTCGCGCACCCGTTGTTCCACTACTTCCGGGAGCTCCCCGCCGTTCGTGTCGCACAGGACGATGCAGTCCGCGCCGGCGCCGGCCGCCGCCCGCAACGTGGCGAGGGCATAGTCCGAGTCCAGGCGGTAGCCGTCGAAGAAATGCTCCGCGTCGTAGATCACCTCCCGGCCGAGCCGGCGGAAGTAGCCCACCGTATCCGAGATCATGCGGAGGTTTTCCTCGCGGCTCGTCTCGAGCACGCGCTCCACGTGGAGGGTAGAGCTCTTCCCCACGATCGTCACCACCGGCGTCTCGGCTTCCAGCAGAGCGGTGAGGCTGGGATCGTCTTCGCACCGGCCGTTCGCCCGCCGCGTCATCCCGAAGGCGGCCACCTTCGCGTGCCCGAGCCGCTCCTGGCGGATGCGACGGAAGAACTCCGCGTCCTTGGGGTTCGAGCCCGGCCAGCCGCCTTCGAGGTAGTGAATGCCCAGCTCGTCCAGCCGCCGCGCGATTTTCAGTTTGTCGTCGACCGAAAGCGACAGGCCCTCGCGCTGCGTGCCGTCTCGCAGTGTCGTGTCGTACAGGAACATGTTCCTCACCCCTCGCGTCGTTCCGTCAGGGATATCAAAAGCGGCGCGGCCTCTCGACTTCTCGAGAGGCCGCGCCGCGCATCATCGGGTCCTACAGTCCGTCAGCCGAGTGCCAGCCCGCCGCCTCTCAGATGGAGTCGGATGGTAATGCTCATAATGGACAGGCTGGCGCAACGGACGCTCATGGCTGTCATACTAACCCCTGGACGGGGTCCGTCAATCCCACGGGCTCTGCCCCCAGGAGTTCACGGACCTGGACCACCTCACCGATCACCACTGTGACGGGAGCCTCGAGACCCTCCTCTGCAACCCGTTCGGCGAGCGTGGCCAGCGTGGCTACTACCACGCGCTGAGCCGGCAGCGTACCACTCGCGATCAGCGCCGCCGGTGTGTCGGGATCCGCGCCGTGCTCGAGCAGTCGAGCGGTGATTTCGGGCAAGGCGGAGAGCCCCATCAGCACCACCAGTGTCGGCACCCGCGCGAGCGCCTCCCAATCGAGGTTGGACACGCCCTCGCACTCGTGTCCCGTGACCACCGCGAACGCTGATGCCAACCGCCGGTGGGTGACCGGTATCCCCGCCGCCGCGGGCACGGCGATCGCGGACGTCACGCCCGGCACGACCCGAAACGGCACTCCCGCAGCGCGCAGGGCTTCGCACTCTTCGGCGCCGCGGCCGAACACGAAGGGATCGCCGCCCTTGAGCCGCACCACCGTCAGCCCGCGCCGGGCCCGCTCGACCAACAACGCGTTGATCTCGCTCTGCGCCAGGTCCGCTCCACTACTGTGCGGGCGCTTCCCCACGAACACTCGCTCTGCTCCGGGCGGCGCTTCGGCCAGCAGAGATGGAGCGACGAGGCGATCGTACACGACGACGTCCGCCGATCGCAGGATCTCGAGTCCCTTCGCGGTGATCAAGCCGGGGTCGCCCGGCCCGGCGCCGACCAAATAGACGGCGCCCGACTCCCCGTCCGCGAGTGAACTCGCGGCTCGGCCCTGCCGCTGAAGCGGCGACTCATGAGGCTCGACGTCGTCAACAAGCTCATCCACCCGCTCGCGCGCCCCTTCCACATCACCCCGGCGCACGAACTCGATCACGTCCGAGTCCACGATGCGGTACCACAGCGCCGTGCGTTCGTGCGAGTCCGGGACGCGAGCGGCCAGCTCGGGCCGCATCTCGCCCAACAGGTCGCACAGGCGCGCCTCGGCGGGCCCGACCAGTCGAGCTACGCGCTGACGCAGCCGAGCGGCGAGCGCCGGGCTTTTCCCCGATGTCGAGACGGCGACCGTGATGTCTCCCTCCCGGTGGATCGCGGGCGCGATGAAGCTGCAGTGGTCCAGATCGTCCACGGCATTCAGGAGGACGCCCTCCCGCTCAGCCTCGGCCCACACTTGGGCGTTGGCCGCGCGATCGTCGGTCCCCGCGATGGCGAGCCACGCGCCCGCGAGATCGCCCGACCGATACGGGCGGCGCCGGAGATCGATCCCGCCCGCTGCCGCGAGCTCCGCCAAACGGGGAGTAGTCTCGGGACTCACCACGGTGACGTGCGCGCCGGCCGAGAGCAGGCCGAGCACCTTCTGCTCGGCCACCGCGCCGCCGCCGATCACTACGGCGCGGCGCCCACGCAGGTTGAGAAACACGGGGTAGAACGTCACGAGCTGACCGGGACCGAGGCACGCCGCGCCGCGATGCCCACCCGATGGCAGAAGTCGCCGAACCGCTCGTCGTCGAGCCGCTCGTCGCGGTAGCGCTCGAACAGCGGCCGAACGGTGGCGACGAGCCGATCGCGTGGAACGAGATCGGCATACAACGTCCCCAGCCTCGTGCCGAGCATACTGCCGCCCACGAACAGGCCGTACTTGTGCAGCGAACGACCGACGAACGCGAGGTCGGCGGTGTAGGGTCGCGCGCAGCCGTTGGGGCACCCGGTCATCCGGACCGTGAGCGCCGCATCGGTCACGCCCAGCCGCTCGAGCTCGGCCTCGAGCTCCGCGATCACGTCCGGCAGCGCCCGCTCCGCCTCGGCGACCGCGAGCCCGCAGGTCGGGAGCGCGGGGCACGCCATGGACCAGCGCCGCACGACCGAAAGCGATCGGTGACCCGCGACGCCGTGGTCGGCCAGGATCCGGTCCACGAGCGGCCTCTGCCGGTCGGGGATGTCGGTCAACAGCAGGTTCTGTTGGGGAGTGAAGCGGACACCGCCGCCGACGGTCTCGACCACGCGGCGCAGCGCGCTGCGCAGCTGGCGGTCCTCGCCGTCGCGGATGCGGCCGTTCTCGACGAACACGCCCAGGAACGAGCGTCCCCTGCCCTGCTCGTGCCACCCGAGATGGTCCTCGATATCCGACACCTGGACCGGTGCGGCGGGCGCGAGCGGACGGCCGAGCTGGCGCTCCACCTGCTCGCGGAACCAGTCCAGTCCCTCCTTGTCGAGGAGGTACTTGAGCCGCGCGTGGCGCCGGTCGCTGCGGTTGCCGTGATCCCGCTGCACCTTGACCACGGCCTCGGCCACTTCCCTCACTTCGCCAGTTCTGGCGAAGCCCAGCGTGTCGGCGAGCCTCGGATAGGTGTCCGTCTTGCCGTGGGTGCGGCCCATGCCGCCGCCCACCAGCACGTTGAATCCCGCGAGCCGATCTCCCCGCACGACCACCAGGAAGCCCAGGTCGTTCGAGTGCACGTCGCAGCAATTATCGTCCGGAAACGCGAACGCGAGCTTGAACTTCCGCGGCAGGTACCGCGTGCCGTAGATCGGGTCGGGCTCCCCCCCCGGCGGGCCGCCCGCCACCGGCTCGCCGTCGAGCCAGATCTCGTGATACGCCCGGGTGCGCGGCAACAGATGATCCGACACCTGCCGGGCAACTCGCAGAACGTCCTCTCGCAAGCCCCCCGCCAGCGGCGCGGGGCATGAGATCACGTTGCGTACCACGTCGCCGCACGCACCCAGCGTCGTCACCAGCACGTCGTTCACGGAACGGATCGTCGCTTTGAGATCGCCCTTGAGCACGCCGTGGAACTGGTTGCCCTGGCGCGTCGTGACACGCAGCGTGCCGTTGCCGTAGCGGTCGGCCAGCTCGTCGATCACGAGGTATTGCGCGCCGGTGAGCACACCGCCCGGGATCTTGCAGCGGACCATGAACTGGTGAGACGGCTCGCTGTCGGTGCCGCGCCGCTCACGGCGCTGGTCGCGGTCCTCCTGTTGGTACGTCCCGTGGAACTTGAGGAGTTGAGCCCCCGCGTCGGAGAAATGGTCGCTCCCCGCCGCGAGCTGTGCAGTGAGATCACCCCGCAGACCGCGGCTCTCCTCTTTCACCTTCTCGACCGCGCTGAGCGGTTTGTCGGTCATACGACCGCCACCTCCCGCAGTCCGTCGGAGAGCACCTGGCCGACTTCCGGCCGGCTGAACTCGGGCGGCGGTAGCGTGCCGTTGCGCAGCAGCTCCCGCACTTTGCTGCCGGAGAGCGTCACATGGGACTCGGCGTCGTGCGGGCAGGTCTTGGGTGACGCCATGCTACCGCAGCGCTGGCAGTAGAACGTGTGCTCGAAGCAGATGGGGTGAATGCCGAGCTCGGCCGGCGCGAAGCGCTCGAAGATGCGCTGCCCGTCGTAGGTGCCGTAGTAGTTCCCGACCCCTGCGTGATCGCGGCCCACGATGAAGTGAGTGCAACCGTAGTTCTTGCGCACCAGCGCGTGGAACACGGCCTCCCGCGGGCCGGCGTACCGCATCGCGGCCGGGAAGCCGGCGAGCAGCACGCGATCCCGCGGGTAGTACCGCTCCAGCAGCACGCGGTAGCTCTTGACGCGGACGGCGGCCGGGACGTCGTCGTCCTTGGTGGGCCCGAGGAGTGGGTGCAGCAGCAGCCCGTCGACCGTCTCGAGCGCCGCCTTCTGGATGTACTCGTGCGCCCGGTGCACCGGATTCCGCGTCTGAAAGCCGACCACGGTGCGCCAGCCGCGCTCGGCAAACGCGCGTCGGGTGTCCGCGGGATCGAGCGCCAGCTCCGGGAACGTCGGGGCGGTGCGCCGGAGTAGGCGAATGTCCCCCCCGACCAGGAAATCACCCTGGCCATACAGCTGAGCCACACCGGGATGCTTGGGGTCGGTCGTCCCGTACGCGAGTTGTGCCTCCTCTTCCTTCGAGTGGCTGAACACCTCTCGGACCTGGAGCAGGGCGACGGCCCGCCCGTCCGGCGTCTCGAGCGCCACGGTGTCGCGGATCTTTCTGGCATCGGTCACGCGTAAAGTGATCGGGAGCGACCACGGGAGCCCGTTTGCCAAACGCATCTCGTGAAGGACGCGTTGGTAGTCGGCGAGCCCCATGAAGCCCGTGAGCGGGCTGTACGCGCCGGTCGCGATGAGCTCGAGATCCGCCACGGTCCGCGAGTCGACCGTCAGCGACGGCAGCGCGGCCGCCAGCTCGAGCGCCGCCCGGTGCTCCTCACCTGCGATCACCCGACTCACCAGCGTTCCGCCGTGCGCCGCGATCGGGGTTGTGTCAGAGCTCACCACTCAGACCTCCTGCTTGATGGTGAAGGTGTGGAGCCCGCACTCGGTCTTGCCGGTGCCGCTCCACCGCCCCGCGCGCTCCGCTTCGCCGGGTGCCGTGGGTCGGGTGCACGGCCAGCAACCGATGCTCGAGTAACCCTGGTCGAGCAATGGGTGATACGGCACGCCGTTTTCCCGGATGTAGCGCGACACGTCCGCCCGGGTCCAATGCGTGAGCGGAAACACTTTCACGATCGGCCGGCCGTCGATCTCGTGATACTCGACCACCTCCGTCGCCGAGCGGGTGGACGACTGATCCTGTCGCACCGCGCTGATCCAGGCATCGAACCCGGCGATCGCCCGCGCGAGCGGCTCGACCTTGCGAATGGTGCAGCAGCGGTCCGGGTCCGTCCGGTACAGCGGACCCGGATCGGTCAGGGGCTTCAAGTCGACGACATTAAGGCCGTAGCGCTTGGCGAACCGCTCTTTGAACGCGTACGTCTCGGGGAAATGGAAGGCGGTGTCGAGGAAGAGCACCGGCACCGTGCGGTCGATGCGGCTGAGCAGGTGTGCGAGCACGACGCCGCCCCCGCCGAAGCTCACGGTCAGGGTCACCTTGCCCGGGAACGTATCCACCGCCCACGTGAGGGTCGTCTCGGGATCGGCACCCCTGAGGGCCGCGGCCCGCTCGCGAACTTGCCCGGGGCTAAGCATCGCCCAGGCTCCGCAGGTGGCCGAGCTCGAGGAGCCGATCGACCACCCGGGACGCGCTGTCGGCGACTTCCTCGCGTTCGGTGTCGATCACGAGCTCTGCGGCCAGCGGCTCTTCGTAGGGGTCCGACACGCCGGTGAACTGCGGGATTTCTCCGGCCAGGGCTCGGGCGTACAACCCCTTCGTGTCGCGGCGGATGCACTCGTCGAGCGAGGCCTTCACATACACCTCGACGAACGCGCCGATCTCTTCGCGCACCTCGTCCCGGATCGCGCGGTAGGGTGAGATCGCGGCTGTGATCACCGCGACACCGTTGCGCGCGAGCAGCTTCGCGACGTAACCGATGCGGCGGATGTTGGTGTCGCGGTCTTCGCGCGAGAACCCGAGGCCCTTGGAGAGGTTCTGGCGCACTTCGTCTCCGTCAAGCACTTCGACCGGGATGCCGCGACCACGCAGCTCTGCGCTCACGGCGGCCGCGAGCGTGGACTTGCCCGCGCCGGACAGCCCGGTGAACCACAACGTGAAGCCGCGAGCCTGCGCGATACGCCTGTCCGCTAGCAGCTCGGATTGAGTCATACCTCTCCGACCATCCCTTCGTCCCCCCTCTCCGCATCGCGGAGAGGGGGATGGGGGGTGAGGAAAAACGAAACGGGCCCGCTTCCGTGGGGAAGCGGGCCCGATCTGCGTCGCGCGTGCCGTTTACAAGCTAATCGAGCATCATCCGATGCCGGCAACCACAGCGCCACAACCGCGTCCGCTCCCCGAAGGGCAAGGACACATCATCCGACAGGCCGGACAACAACAGGTCGTGGTGTGGTGCGCGATCATGAGTTTGCTATTTACCCGGCGTGTGCCGCCGTGTCAACCATACTTTCGGGTGGTTGACAGCGATCGGGCCGACCGCTTAGTTACCGGTCATGCAGCGTACCCGTTCGCATCACCGGCACCACCATCACCACCCGTTTCATGGGGGGAGCCGGAGGCGTACGCCAAGGTAACGAGTAGATCGCAGCACCTTGAGTCCATCGCCGACGCCGACCTCCCGGGGCCGGCGTCGTGCTTTTAGGGACGCCGTCGCTCCTGGGGCCTCGGTTCGGCCAACGATTCGGAGCGACAACGATGTCCCGACAATCTGGTTCCTCCACACCCCTGCGCCTCGGCCTGCCCAAAGGCCGCATGGAGCAAGGGGTGCTGACGCTCCTCGGCGACGCCGGCATCCGAATTCGCCCCGGCGCCCGCGGCTATCGGCCCGACGTGTCCCTGCCGGACACCGAAGCCAAGATCCTCAAGCCACAGAACATCGTGGAGATGCTCGCCCTGGGCAGCCGGGACTTGGGCTTCGCCGGCGCGGACTGGGTGGCGGAGCTCGAGGCGGACGTGGTCGAGCTGCTCGACACCGGGCTCGACCCCGTGCAAGTGGTTGCGGCGGCGCCCAAGACGCTGCTCGTGGAGGGACGCCTGCCCGCGCGTCGCCTGGTGGTAGCGTCGGAATACGAGCGGCTGGCGAAGCGCTGGATCGCGCAGCGCGGGCTTTCCGCCGAGTGCGTACGCTCGTACGGCGCGACCGAGGTGTTCCCGCCGGAGGACGCCGACGTCATCGTAGACAATACCGCCACCGGCGCGACGCTCGAGGCGAACGGCCTCGTGGTTGTGGACGAGCTGATGCGCTCCTCCACGCGCCTGTATGCGAACCCCGCGGCGCTCGAGGACCCTGCGCGCAGGCGCCGCGTCGACGATCTCGTGATGCTGCTCGACTCGGTGCTCGTGGCCCGGCGCCGCGTGATGCTCGAGGTCAACGCCTCGGCGGAGTGCCTCGAAGCCGTGGTCGCCGTGCTGCCGTCGATGCGGCAAGCCACCGTGGCGCCGCTGTACGGCAACGGTGGCTACGCCGTGAAGGCCGCGGTGCCGCGCGAGGCGCTGCCCGAGGTGATTCCTGCCGTGAAGGCGGCCGGCGGCACAGACCTCGTCGTGTCCACTTTCTCGCAGATCGTCCCATGACGGCCACTACCACGACCCTGAACGGTCCCGTGTCGCGGATCGACCCGGCCACCGCTTATCGCCGTCCGGCGAGCGTTCCTGGCCTGCTGCGCCTGGACTCGAACGAGGGAGTTCTGCCGTCCCCCGCCCTGCTGGGCGATCTCGCCAACGCAGATCCAGAGCTGTTGCGCCGCTACCCAGACGTCTCCGCACTCGAGGCCGCGCTCGCCGCCCGCGTCGGCGTGGCGCCCGAGCGCCTATTGGTGACCGCCGGAGCGGACGAGGGAATCGACCGCGCGTGCCGCGCCTTCCTCGAGCCCGGCCGTACCATCCTCCTGCCCGATCCTAGCTTCGACATGTTCGATTGCAGCGCCACCCTCGCGGGCGGTGAGCTGGTCCGCATCCCGTGGCGGGACGAGGCCTTCCCCATCGAAGCGTTCATAAGCCGGCTCGACGCGCTCCCGGCCGTCGTCGCGGT
>Ga0209160_1005177_pt1 | contig 10322 bp, 7 predicted proteins | sample GraSoiAngelo_153_FD_186167 | JGI IMG/M metagenome (GOLD analysis project Ga0209160, IMG submission 186167) | Grasslands soil microbial communities from the Angelo Coastal Reserve, California, USA - 14_1009_12_40cm (SPAdes) (version 2) | ecosystem: Environmental > Terrestrial > Soil > Grasslands ... | reverse complement strand
GACTTGGCCAGCGGCGCGGCGATGGTCTCGCCGCCGGCGATCGAGGCGCGGGACGCCATGACCGCGTTGTGAATCACCATGTTCCCGGCGGTGCGCGCCGTGATTTCGAGGCCGTCGAGAATCGACACGCCGGAAGAGATGAGGGTGCCGAGCGTGCGCGTGAACCGCGACACCGCCGACTTGCGGAGCACGTCGCCCAGCACCGGCAGCTTGAGCAGCAGCGTATCGATCTGCAGCCGCCCCGGCGCGGTCTGGTAATAGCGATTCAAGCCGAACACGCCCGCCCCGATAGCCCCGATGATGGCCCACCAGTACTGCTTGAGCACATTGCTCGCGCCGATCACTATGCGGGTCGGGAGCGGCAGCTGCAGGTTGACGGACGCGAACATGTTTTGGAAGGTCGGGATCACGAAGATGAGCAGCACGGAGATCGCGATGACCGCCACCGACATGATGACGCCGGGGTAGATCATCGCGCCTTTGACCTTGCGCACGATCGCGTCGTTCTTCTCGAGGAACTCGGCGAGACGCACGAGGATGGTGTCGAGAATACCCCCGGCCTCACCCGCCGCCACCATGTTGACGTACAGGTCGCTGTACGCCTTGGGGTGCTTGCGCAGCGCGTCGGCGAGGGTCTGGCCGCTCTCGACGTCATACACCACCTGACGGGTGACGTCGGCCAGGATCTTGTTCTCGGTCTGCTGCGCCAGGATGTCGAGGGCCTGCACCAGCGGCAGGCCCGCGTTGATCATCGTGGCGAACTGGCGCGTGAACACGACGACGTCGCGAGTCTTGACCCCGCTGCCGAACTTGAAGCTGAGCTTGAACTCCTTGGGCGCCGCGCGCACCTGTACGACGACCATGCGGTTCTTCCGCAGGTGCGCGATGACGTCGTCGCGCGTCGGCAGGTCGATCTTGTCGTTGACGAGATCGCCTTTGAGCGTGCGCGCGGTGTACTGGAAGACCGGCATGGCTTACTCCCTCCGGGCGCCTAACGGCGGGCCGCGACCTTGGCCCCGCCCTGCTGCTGCGGGGGGCCGGTCGGGGATACGATGTCTTTGTCATCCAGCGGCGGCTCGCCGATCATCCGCAGGAACTCGTTCGGCGTCGAGGTCACGCGCAGACACTCGTCTTTGGTGACCTCCCGGCCCACGTACAGCTGGTACAGCGCGTCGTTCAGGGTCTGCATCCCGTGCTTCTTGCCCGCCTGCATCATCGAGGGGATCTGCTCGATCTTCTCGTCCCGAATCAGCGCCCGCACGGCGGGGGTCATGATCAGGATTTCCGCGGCCATCAGGCGGCCGCGGCCCTTGGCCTTCTGCAACAGCGTCTGCGTGACGATGCCCTCCAGCACGAACGACAGCTGGGCGCGAACCTGGGCCTGCTGGTGCGACGGGAACACGTCGATGATGCGGTTGATGCTCTCCATCGCCGAGTTGGTGTGCAGCGTGGCGAAGGCGAGGTGGCCGGTTTCCGCAATCGTGAGCGCCGCCGAGATGGTCTCGAGATCGCGCATCTCGCCCACCAGCACGACGTCGGGGTCCTGCCGCAACGCGTATTTCAGCGCCGCCGCGAAGCTGTTGGTGTCGGTGCCGATTTCGCGCTGGTTCACGATGCAGCTCTGATGGCGGTGGATGAACTCGATGGGGTCCTCCACCGTGATGATGTGCCCCTTCAGCTCCTTGTTGATCTTGTCGATCATCGCCGCGAGCGTGGTACTCTTGCCCGATCCGGTGGGACCCGTCACCAGCACCAGGCCGCGGGGCTTCTCGGCCAGCTTCGCCACCACGCCCGGCAGCCCCAGGTCATCGAATGTCCGCACGTTGAACGGGATCTGCCGGATCACCAGCGACACGCAGCCGCGCTGCTTGAAGCAGTTGCCGCGGAACCGTGCCAGGTTCTGGATCCCGAACGAGAAATCGAGCTCGTTCTCGGTCTCGAACCGCTTCTTTTGGGTCTCCGTGAGCACCGAGTAAGCGATCGAGAGCGTGTCCTTGGGCGTGAGCACCGCCTCCGCCGACGAGTTCACGATGTCCCCATCCACCCGCAGCTTGGGACGCTCGCCCGCCACGATGTGCAGGTCCGACGCGTCCCGCTCGATCATCTCTTCCAGCAGGGTGCGGAGATTCACCGACTGCGAGGCGCCTGCGGTCATGCCGCTGTCTCCTTCACGACTTCTTCGAGGGTGGTGATGCCGCGCTTCACCTTCAGCATGCCGTCCATCCGCAGGGTGAGCATGCCGTCCTTCACGGCCTGCTCCCGCAGCTCCTCGGTCGATCCGCCCTTCAGGACCATACGCCGCACGGCGCTGGTCATGGCCATGACCTCGTACAGCCCCTGCCGGCCCTTGTACCCCGAGCCGCTGCAGGTGTCGCAGCCCGCGCCCTTGTACAACGTCAACTTGGCGGCTTCGGCGGGCGCGATGCCGAACGCGTGGATCTCTTCGGGCGTGTAGGTGTGCTCCTGTTTGCAGTCGGAGCACACGCGGCGCACCAGCCGCTGCGCCACGATCAGGTTCACCGCGCTCGCTACGTTGAACGGCTCGATCCCCATGTCGATCATGCGCGTCACCGTGGACGGCGCGTCGTTGGTGTGCAGCGTGGAGAGCACCAGGTGGCCCGTGAGGGCCGCCTTGATCGCGATCGAGCCGGTCTCGAGATCGCGGATCTCGCCCACCATGATGATGTTCGGATCCTGCCGCAGGAACGCCTTCAAGGCCGCCGCGAAGGTCATCCCCACATCGTTGCGCACCAGGACCTGATTGATTCCCATCAAGTTGTACTCGACGGGATCCTCGGCCGTCATGATGTTCACGTGGATCTGGTTGATGCGCGACAGCGCCGAGTACAGGGTCGTGGTCTTGCCCGACCCCGTGGGGCCCGTCACCAGCACCATGCCGTAGGGATTCAAGATCGCCCGCAACAGCTCCCCCTCGGCCTTGGGCTCGAAGCCGAACTTCGTCAGATCGAGCGTCAGGTTGCCCTTGTCGAGAATTCGAAGCACGATCTTCTCGCCGAACAGCACCGGCAGCGTCGAGACGCGGTAGTCGATGACCTTGGCGCCGAACTTCAGCTTGATGCGGCCGTCCTGCGGCACCCGCCGCTCCGCGATGTTCAGCTGCGCCATGATCTTGATGCGCGACGTCAGCGCCGCGCGCATCTTGATCGGCGGCTTCATCACCTCGTGCAACGCCCCGTCCACGCGATAGCGCACGCGCATCTCGTGCTCGAACGGCTCGATGTGAATGTCCGACGCGCCGCGCTTCACCGCATCCGTGAGCAACCCGTTGATCAGCTTCACCACCGGCGCGTCGTCGGCCAGGTCCTGCGCCTTGACGTCCTCGTCCCTCTGCTCCTCGACGACCTCGAGATCGTCTGCGGCCTCGATGTCCTTGAGCAGCGTCTGCAGCTGGGCGTCGGATTGCTGGTAATATTTGTCGATCGCGTTCCGGAGGGTGTATTCGCCGGCGATCACCGGGAACACATCGCAGCGGGTGATGAACTTGATGTCCTCGATTGCCGTGACGTTGTTCGGGTCCGCGATCGCGACGGTGAGGGTGCGGCCCTCACGCTTCAGCGGCAGGACCGTGTGTTTGATTGCCACGTCGGGGGGGAGCAGCTTGATGATCTTGGGGTCGACCTCGAAGCGGGACAGGTCGACCGCCGGCATGCGGTACTGCCGGGCCAGCATCTTGGAGATTTCGGTCTCCTCGACGAAGCCCAGCTTCACGAGCGTGTAGCCCAGGCGCATCCCCGTGTTCTTTTGCTCGAGGAGGGCCTTCTTAAGCTGATCCTGGGTGATTAGCCCCTCCCGCAGGAGGATCTCACCCAGCTTGTCGGAGGTAGCTGCCGCGGTCGCCGTACGCAACTCGTTGAAAATGAACAGCATAACATATGTGGCGACGGGGGGAAGTCAACCCCGACAGGCAGGTTATGGAGGATGCGGAGGTTGGTGGAGGGTGTGGAGGGTACTGCAAATCACGGCATCACCCCCGAAAACATGACGTAGGGTCGGAGCGATTCGACCAGCTTCGGGCCCACGCCGGGTACGCTGTCGAACCGCGCCAGGCTGCCGAAGGGACCATGCTGGTCGCGCCAGCCGACGATCCGCTGTGCAAAGGCGGGGCCGATTCGCGGGAGACGCGTGATCTCCGTCACGTCGGCGCGGTCGAGGTCGACCCGCTCACCGGGCAGAAGCGGCCGCGCCAGCCGGGCGGCGTTGCGCGCCGTGGCGGTGAGCCCTCCGGTGGGCGGTGTATCCACCGACACGAGCTGCACGTCACCGGGCGCCGCGGCTTTGGCGGGCGCGAGCGCCAGTCGCACCCCCGCGCCGGCGAGCGCGAGGAGGGCGAGCAGGAGGGCGGCTTTGCGATCATCCATCGCGGAAGCATAGGACGGACCTGTGCCGCGTCAGGAACCAGATTCTTGCGGGGGGTGCCAGGAAATCGCAGGCAATGCAAAAGCTAGACGCACAGACGCGCAGCGGAAAACAGCGGGGAGGGGTGAGGCGAGGCCTACTGACTCGCATCTGTTCACCCCTGTGCGTCTGTGCGCCTAGTCGTTGCCTTTCCTCAGGACCTGGATGCTATCTCACCAGGGCCACTGCGACGTCACCCACCACTTGCAGGGAGGCCGCCGACACTTTGTCGATTGTGTCTTCCGTCGTGTGCCAGTACGGGTAGTCGAAGTCGACCACGTCGATCGCGTGGATGCCCGCCTGCTGGAGAGCCACGTGGTCGTCGATGAGGGTGGGTTTGACGCCGGGCAGGAAAACCCGGCCGTAGCCCAGATCCGCGGCGGTGCGCCACACGCGGTCCACGACCTCGGGCGCGAAGGCCTGCGAGTTGCCTTCATAGTAGAACTGTTGATCCTTGTCCGCGACCATGTCGAACAGCACGGCGAACAGCGGCTGGTAGCCCGGGGGCTGGTGGCGGGCAAAGTAGCGGGACCCGATCAGCACGTCGTTCGAGTCCGTGACGAAATTGCCGTAGTCCTCCCCGTCCACGAACAACAGGTCGACCCCGACGGTGGGCGGCTTCGCCTTGAGCACGTCGGCGACGCCGAGCAGGAGCGCCACGCCCGACGCGCCGTCGTTCGCCCCGGGGACCGGGAGGCGCTGCTGGCCCAGGTTGGCGCTCTGGTCGGCGTGCGGGCGGGTGTCCCAGTGGGCGAGCAACAGCACGCGCTCGGTGGCGGCGGGCCGGAACCGGGCGAAGAAGTTCCGCAGCTGCAGGGTCGTGCCCTGGCGCGTCACATGGGTGAAGCCCTGCACGGCGACCGTGTCGGCCGTGGCACGGAGGTGCTCGAGGATCCAGTCGCCGGTGCGCTCGTGCGCCGGCGTTCCGGGCACCCGCGGGCCGAACTGCATCTGGTGCTCGAGGTATGTGAAGGCACGCGCGCCCGCGAACTCGCGCGGGCGGCTCGCGCCGCCGCGCGCGGTGCAAGCGACGCCGAGCGCGAGACACGCGGCCGCGCGCCAGAGGCGGCTCTTTCGGATGGTCACAGGGTAGTGATGTCTTGTAGAGACTTGGACTTCCGAATATAATGGCGCCACTGATCGTGCGCACCATCAGCCGGTATCTCCTCCGCCAACACGTCGCGCCGCTCGGCTTCGCGCTGGCAGCGCTCACGTCGCTGATGCTCATCCAGCAGGTCGCCAAGCAGCTCTCCGGCCTGCTCGGGAAGGGGCTGCCGGCGGGCGTGATTGCGGAGGTGTTCCTGCTCTCACTCCCGTTCATCGTGGCCGTGACGCTGCCGATGGCGGTGCTCGTCGCCGTGCTGCACGTGTTCACGCGACTGGCGGGCGACAACGAGATCACGGCGCTGCAGGCCGGGGGCGTCAGCGTCTCGCGGTTGGTGGCGCCGGTGCTCGCGGGCGCGACCGGCGTCGCCCTGCTGTCGTTCTTGTGGAACGACCAGCTGCTCCCCCGCACCAACCACGCACTCCGCACCCTGCAGGTGGACATCGCGCGCAAGAAGCCGTCGCTCACCCTCAAGGAGCAGGTGATCAACGAAGTGGTGCCGGGGCAGACCTTCCTGCGCGCCTCGCGCATCGACGGCAATACGAACAAGCTCAAGGACGTGACGCTCTACGACCTGAGCGACGCCGAGCGCCGCCGCATCATCACGGCGGACAGCGGGCGGATGGCGTACTCCGCCGGCGGGCGGGACCTGTTCCTGACGCTCACGGACGGGGACATCGAGGAAGTCAATCGATCGGACCCGACCCAGTTCAACCGCACCTTCTACCGCACCAATCGCATGCGGGTCTCGGGCGTGGGAAACATTTTCACCCAGACGGAGCACGACACCTACAAGAGCGACCGCGAGATGTCCACGTGCGAGATGCAGCAGGCCGCCGCGGCGGCCCGGCGCGACGCCATCCGAGCGGCGGGAGACGCGCGGCTGGTGATCGAGAACGACCTGCGGCGGCTGGCAGGGCTCGCGCCCGCCGCGGCACCGCTCGTGCGGGACGCGCCCGACACCACGCCCCCCGGCGTCTATTGTCGGGCGCTGCGGCGGATCGCCGCCTGGCTGCTGCCGCCCGAGGCCGAAGCCCAGACGCCCCAGGGCACGCTGCCGCGCCCCACCGCCCCCCCCCCCACCCCTACAGGCCGCCCCGTGCCCCAGCTGTGGGTCACGCCAGGTGCGGGTGTCGGCGAGGCGCAGCGACTGCGCGACGCCCGCACGCGCGAGGCGACCTACGAGGTCGAGATCCAGAAGAAATACGCCATCGCGGCCGCGTGCCTGGTCTTCGCGCTGGTAGGCGTACCCGTGGCGCTGCGGTTCCAGCGCGGCGGCGTTGGGCTGGTCATCGGAGTGAGCGTGGCGGTGTTCACCGTCTATTACGTCGGGCTGATCGTCGGCGAGGAGCTCGGCAACCGCCTGTTCGTGACTCCCTTCCTCGCGATGTGGACACCGAACCTGATCTTTGGGACCGCCGGCCTGATCGGCCTGTGGCGCATCCGCAAGCCCGGCAACGCGCCCCACGGCGGAGACTGGAGCGACGTGCTCGACATGGCCGCAGGTGTAATGCGGTGGCCGGGCTCCCTGCTCCGACCCCGCTGGCGCAGCGTCCCGTGAGCACGCTCGATCGCTACGTGCTGCGCGAGTGGACCAAGGTGTGCCTCCTCGCCGCATTGGGATTCCCGTTCCTGGTGATAGTGATCGACCTGGCCGACAAGTTCGACACCTACTTCGGGCGCGGCATCTCGAAGGTGCAGGTCGCGTACTCGTACCTGTTCTATCTCCCGGAGACGATCTCGCTGGTGCTCCCGGTCGCCGTCCTGTTCGCCGTGGTGTTCACGGTGGGCGCGCTGGGTCGCCACTCGGAGCTGACCGCGGCCAAAGCTTCGGGGATCTCGTTCCACCGACTGGTGCGGCCGCTGCTCGTCGCGTCGCTCGCGACAGTGCTCGTCGACCTGGGGCTCACCGAGCTCGCCCCGGGGGCCTCGGCCCGACGGGCCGAGCTGTTGGGCGAGAAAACCGCTCGCCCGACCATCTCGCGCTTCTCGCCCTTCGTCTACCGCGCCGACAGTGGGTGGGTGTACTCGATCCGCTCGCTCGAGCTCAGGACGAGCGGCGCCGAGATGCGGGATCCGATCATGGAGCGCGAGGGCACGGGGGAGGACTACCCGACGATCCTGGTCGCGGCGCAACGCGGAACGTACGACACGGCGCGGACGGCGCGCGGTTGGATGCTCGGCAAGGGCGCGGTGCGCTACCTGCTCGGCCCCGGGCGCGAGACGACGTTCAAGTTCGACTCGCTCAGGATCACGACGCTGCGCGAGACGCCCACCGCCCTGCTGGCCGAGCCCAAGGCGCCAGACGAGATGCGCTACGCCGAGCTGGGGCGCTACGTCGACGCGCTGTCGCGCTCCGGGTCGGACACGAAAAAACTGCGGGTGGAGCGGGCGCTCAAGCTCGCCGTGCCGTTCGCCTGTATCGTGATCGCGCTGTTCGGAGCGCCGCTCGCGATCTCCACGCCGCGCAGCGGCATGGCCTGGGGGGTGGCGGTGTGCCTCGCGACGACGTTCGTGGACCTGCTGATGTTCCAGCTGTCGAAGGCAGTGGGCGCTGGGGGGGCGCTGCCGCCGGCGTTCGCGGCGTGGGTGCCGAATCTGCTGTTCGGGGCGGCGGGGGTGTGGCTCTGGCGGAAGGCGCAGACGTGACACGAACCCGAACCGCCGCAAGACGAAGCCGCCCCCCTCGCGGAGGGCGGCTGGTCGAATTACGCGATTCTCCGTTCTACCAATTGAGCATGTAACGCACGCCGAGCTGCATCCGCCAGACGTCGGCCGTCGTCACGACGTTCTGGAACGAATGAGAGATCAGCTGACCGCCCACGGTTGCCAGGCGGTATTGCGGGGCGCCCAGTCCGTTGACCCCCGCGAAGGTCAGCGGTCGGTTCGTGACGAAGCCCTGGGAGACGCCCCAGTCGTGGTCGAGCAGGTTGGTGACGTTCAGGATGTCGAGCCGGATCTGGAGCCGGTTCGGACGGCCCGCGATGCTCCGACCGACGTCCTGGGAGATACTCATATCGGCCCGATACACCATCGGCAGGAAGACGGCGTTGCGCTCCGCGTACCCGCCGCGGCGCTGGCTCAGATACGCGTCCTGGCTAATGAAGGCGTCCCATGCCACCGCCTCTTGTGCGGCGGTGTAGGGGTTAGCGCCCGTGATCGGAAGGAAGTTCATCTCGCTCGTGTTGCGCGGTATGTAGATCAGATCGTTCGAGGCGCCATCGCCATTCATGTCGTTCGAGACCAGGTAGCTACCGTTGCCGGCGCTGCGCCCGTCGAGATACACGCTCACGCTCGTCGGGCTGCCGCCGAAGAACTCGCGGGTGTAGCTCACCGCCCCGAAGATCCGAGGACCCGGTGAAAACTGGGAGTACCCCGCCACCGGATTGTTCGGGTCGAAGGAGATCGGGTTACCCGTCCATGAGCCCGACGCGATGGACCCCGCGTCTACGGTGTTCTTGCTCACGCCGTAGCTGTACCCGAGCTTCGCGAACAGACCGTTGCGGAACGCCCGCTCGAGCGAAAACGCGACGTTCCAGGAGTACCCTTTGCCCTCGTTCGTAAGCACGATCGCGTTGCTTTGGACGTTCGAATAGATCCGATTCGAGGTCCAGCGCGGGCGGGCATCGGCGCCCGCGAACGCCGCTTGCACCGCCGGAAGGTTGGCGTTGATATAGGCGATCCCGTTCACATCTTGGGAAGGGCAAGCGCTGGTCAACACCGATGTTGCTGCGCCACAGCTGAGGGAACTTGAAGTTCGGGTCGGTGAGCGCGAGCGCGAAGGTCGTCGCCGGCGCGCCCGTGACCGTGGCGGGCTTGTGGGCATCCGGGTCCGGGTTGAACGGGTAGGCGGTCGTGGTGTCCGCCGAGATGGAGCCGGTGAGGATCCCGGTGTTGCCAATCTGGTTCGAGATCCACACGTACGCGGGGCGCCCGGTGAAGATGCCGGTGCCGCCCCGGATCTGGGTCTTCTGCTGGCCGCGCAGATCGTAGTTGAAGCCCAGGCGTGGCGAGACGAGCAGGTTCACGCCCGGGAGGCTGCCGCTGTTGTAGTGCACCGGCGCGCCGCTCGCATCGCGGAACGTCATGGTGTCGGCCACCGGGTTGTCGTATGCGGTATTCTTGAAATTCGGGGCATCGATCCGCAGCCCGCCAGTCAGGGTCAGGTTGGGAATCGGCCGCCACTCGTCCTGCGCGTAGACGCCGGAGTACAGGACATCCAGCGGCTGGATCGGCTCGGTCTGCCCGGGGATGTTTGAGTACCCGAGCTGGAAGCGGCGCAGTTTGATCGGTGAAACGGTGCGGGTCGGGTTGGCTATAAAATCGTTGGCGTCGGTGTAGAAGTCGGCGAGCGAGTCGTACACGTAAATGCTCTGCGCCCCCGGGAAGAACACGTTCGTGGAGTGATACTTTTCCACGCTCACCCCGAACGTCAGCGAGTGCTTCGGCAGATAGATCGTGTAGTTGTCCTGGAGCTGGTAGCTGTGGTAGCGCAGCTGGTTATCCGGCGTGAACGGCTCGAACCCGAACGTCGTGTACGGGTTGCCCTCTTTGAGAATCTCTACCTCGGGGAACCACGGCGGGCCGTTGTTCTTGCGGCTTTCGTCACTCGACGTGTATCCCACGATCAGGTTGTTCGACATGTTGCTTCTGATCGACGAGTTCCACTCGCCCACGATCGAGCGGATGTTCTCGAGGATGGCGTAGTTCGAGTTAGCGAAGTTCAGTGCGTTCAAGGTGCTGCAAACAGGCGGGTTGTAGCGCCGGCACCCGAAGCCCAGCGAGTTGGAGGTGGACACGA
>Ga0209160_1005176_pt1 | contig 10323 bp, 8 predicted proteins | sample GraSoiAngelo_153_FD_186167 | JGI IMG/M metagenome (GOLD analysis project Ga0209160, IMG submission 186167) | Grasslands soil microbial communities from the Angelo Coastal Reserve, California, USA - 14_1009_12_40cm (SPAdes) (version 2) | ecosystem: Environmental > Terrestrial > Soil > Grasslands ... | reverse complement strand
CCACTCTTTCCTGAGCGAGGAGCTCGGCCGTGCGACGCAGCAGGCAGTCGCGCTCGAGCCGCTCATAGGAGGCCCCCTGCGACGCGAGGTAGGCCTCGATGTCTTCCGGAGAGAATTCGGGCCCGAGATAGGCGCCCTTCATGGCGTCCTGCCCCGGCGCCACGGTACGTGGCTGCTTGCAGAAGCGGTGCCAGATGAGTTGCGCCACGCCCAGCGCACCCCCGGCGTCGCCAGCGGCGGGTTGGATCCACAGCCGCTTGAAGGGACCCTCCCGGAGGATCCGGCCGTTGGCCACGCAGTTCAGCCCCACGCCGCCCGCCAGACACAGGTTCTCCATGCCGGTCTCGCGGTACACGGTGCGCGCCATGCGGAGCATGATCTCCTCGCACACAACCTGGATTGAGCGCGCCAGATCCATTTCACGCTGCGTGAGCTTGGACTCGGGCACGCGCGGCGGCCCCCCGAAGAGCCGGTCGAACGCGCCGTTCGTCATGGTGAGGCCGCTCAGGTAGTTGAAGTATTCCTGGTTGAGGATGAACGAGCCGTCCTCGCGCAGGTCCATCAACTCGCGGTAGATGGTATCCACGTACTTCGGCTCGCCGTACGGCGCGAGACCCATGACTTTGTACTCACCGGAGTTCACCTTGAACCCGGTGTAGTAGGTGAATGCCGAGTAGAGCAGGCCGAGCGAGTCGGGCCAGTGCAGCTCTTGCAGGAGCTCGAAGTCGTGGCCGCGCCCGACGCCGAACGAGGCGGTGGCCCACTCGCCCACGCCGTCCGCCGTGAGGATCGCTGCCTCCTCGAAGGGCGACGGAAAGAACGCGCTCGCGGCGTGCGACTCGTGGTGCTCGGCGTACAGGATCTCGCCTTCGTAGCCGTCGAGTGCGAGGCGGATGTCGCCCTCCATGAAGAGCTTGTCCTTGAGCCACAGGGGTCCCGCCATCCGGAACGATGCGAAGCCTCTTGGCGCGACGCTCAGGTAGGTCTCGAGGATGCGCTCGAACTTGAGAAACGGCTTGTCGTAGAAGCCGACGTAGGCGAGTTCGGAGGCTCGAATGCCTCCGGCTTGGAGGCAATAGCGGGCCGCGTGGCTGGGAAAAGACGCGTCACCCTTCTTCCGGGTGAAACGCTCCTCCTGTGCCGCCGCGACGATCTCGCCGTCGCGGAGCAGGCACGCGGCACTGTCGTGATAGAAGGCGGAGATGCCAAGGACGTAGTGCGGGGCCATGTGCGCGCCGACTCAGTGCAGGCGACCCACTCTGTGTCTCCCCAAGAGCAGCTCGACGAGGAAGCGCAGGCGGCCGCGCAGGTATTGCCAGCGCGTCTGCAGGTTCTGTCCCTTCAGCAAGGCAAGGAATTGGATCAGCGCGTCGGTCCAGAACGCGTATACGAAGTGCGCAGCGTCCGCCCGCGTCCGGTGCGACAGGCACCGCCGGTGGATGTCATACCAGTTGCGGACACTGGTGTACCCCATTTCGTAGGCCTCCAGGCGTCCTCCCGCAGCCGGGTAGTGAGACAACCGGGCGGGTCCCGCGACCGCAAGCGTTCCCTTCGCCCGTATCCGCAGGCTGAAGTCCAGGTCCTCGCCGATACCGTAGCCCTCGAATCCCTCATTGAAGCGGATTTCGCGTGCTGGCGCGGTGCGCCACATCGTCACGCCCCCAGGGAGCCAGTCTCCCTCTACGAGGCCGGTCTCGGTGCGCGGCAGGAAGGCCCACGGAATCGAAATTCCCGAGCGGCTGTAGGTGCCCGGCCGCAGATCGGAAACGACGCGCAACCATTTGCGCAGCCGCCAAACCAGCGGGGGTCGCTCAGGCTGGTTTTCGTCCACCGCGGCGACGCCCACCACCCGATCACCGAACTCACGGTGATGTCGCTCCAGTTCGCGACAACACCCCGGCGACAACACGACGTCATCATCGAAGAACGCGACAAGGTCCGTGGTAACCCAGCGCAGAGCGAAGTTCCGCTGGCGGGTGAGGCCACGCAGCGGGCCCGCGACGCGGAAATAGAGGACGTCGCTCCCGGCGAGTGCGAGTCTGTCGTGGTCACGAACGGCGCGCTCGGTTTCGACGCTGCGGCTCGCATCCACGATGATCACCCGCTCGGGCATAGGCGCTTGCACCACGAGTGAGTCGAGGAAGCGCGCCAGACTGGCCGCCCGCTGGTAGGTGCAGATCACGACCGTGACTCCACGAGTCAGCGGGTCCGCGGGCGCGCATACGGCCGGCGGCTGACCCGCATACTTCCCCAATCGCAGCCACGCGCTGACATTAGCCAGGTCCATCGCGTTGCCGACCGTTGGTTCCGCCCTCGACACGCGCCCGACGTCGGACATCACCTCGCTCGTTCCTCCCAACCTAGACATCCCGATCTAATCGACGTTGTCAGAGGTCTCAACCGGTTCCCTCTCAGGAGCTCATCCATGAGGGGAGCAATCGCTTCGTACGTGATCGGCACCGGGCACGGCAATCTCCGTCCCGAGCCATCCCGCCAGACCTGCTGGAGCACGCGCGCAATCCCCTCGACATCCGTCGGATCACAAACTGCGGCCCCGAGGCGGGTTCCCTCGATCCCTGCTGCACTGCCCGGTTCCGCCACGACGAGTGTGGGGATCCCCATCGCGACGGACTCATAGAGCTTGGCAGGGATCTGCAGCACCTGGTCTTGTGCCAACACCACGACTAGGCGCGAATGGGACACTACGTTCAGAGCCTGAGCACGGGGTAGCGGCCCTAGCACCTCGACCTGCTGCTCGAGTCCTGCCGCCGCGACTGCTTCGTCGAATGCAAGAGCATGAGAAGCTTGGGCATGGCCTGCGATGCGCAACTTCGAACCGGCAGCGGCAGCGTCCGGATGGCGCTCCAGGAAGAGCCGAAACGCCTGGACGACCGGCGCGAGATCGCGACCAAGGTACAGCGTGCCCGTGTACGCGATGCCCAACCCTGGATACGGATCTGTGGCCGGGGGCGGCAAGCATTCCCGGTCGACGCCGTTCGGAACGCACGCGATGGCCAGGTCGGGATACCTCGCGGCCAGTGCCTTGGCGTGCTGCACAGTGTTGGTGATGACCCCGTGGGCAGCCCGGAAGGCGATGCGTTCCAGACGGGGGATCAGGGCCTGAGCCAGGCAGGTGTGAGCCCCCGAGTCTGACTCCCGGGCCTTCGCGAGGGCTCCCGCCCACGGATCGCGGAGGTCGATCAACCAACGCGCCGAGCTCCCGATCATGGCCATCCCAGCAGCGAGGTGCGCAGAGTGAGGAGGGCCGCTACTCACCACGACGTCCGGCCGGAATCGCCGGATCAGCGACCGCGACCGCAGCGCCGCGCGGAGGACCCAACCTCGGGTCGAGTCCATAGGGAACGTCAAGAACCCACTAATCTCCAGCCGCAGGCGGTGCAGCAGACCCGGCCGCCCCGACGGCCGCGCCACAGGCAATCCGTTCGGGAGGGACTTGACCAGCCGCCGCTTCAGATGACAGAGCAACTGGTAAGACGTCCAGAGGTGTCGACACGATTCTACATGCGTGCTGCCCCCCGTTGGATGCTCTTGGGAAGACGCGGCGGTTACGACGGACACCTTCCAGCCCAACCGCGCAAGGTATTTCGTGATGCCCGCCCAGCGAAGGCCACCGACGGCGTCATCGCGAGTAAAGTGGTATGTGACGACGAGCAGCCGGCGGGCGTTCACCTTCGTCCCTCAGATTCTCGGCGGGCAGCCATGGCCTATGCTCAGTAGCAAGAGCGAGACCAGCCCGACCTTGCCGAGGGTTCACTACCCGGACAAACGCGGGGGCGCGGTCTCCCGGTGCGCGAGTGTCGCGATCGCGCTACACCGCGTGTTTCTCGTGCTCCACAGTTTCGCCCCCGCGCTGGGCACGTCCCTTGTGCCCAAAGCGACGCGGCAGCCGTGTCTCACGAAGTCGGGGGTGAGGGCATGTGCGGGATCGTGGGGATCATCAAGCTGAACGGGCGGGAAACCGTGGACGAAGCAGGTCTCAAGCGCATGCGGGACGTCCTGCGCCACCGGGGGCCCGACGGCGAGGGGCTGTGGATCGGGGGACCGGTAGGGCTGGGGATGCGCCGGCTCGCGATCGTGGACGTACTCGGAGGCCGTCAGCCGATGGCCAACGAGGATGGGACGGTGTGGATCGTCTACAATGGCGAAGTCTACAACCACGCCGATCTCCGACCCGGGCTCGAGCAGCGCGGTCACTCGTGTTCGCTGTAACCCACGAACGGTGCGCTCGAGAATGTGCGGTGTTGTCGTTATGCTCGGTCTCGGTGGTCGAGAGGCGGACGCGGCGGTCCTGAACGGGATGGCCCGGAGCATCGCTTACCAGGGCCCGGACGATTCGGGAGTGTACGTCGACCGCCCAGCGCAGTTCGGGTTTCGCAGACTGTCCATCCTGGACTATCGGGACTGAACTAATACGTGATGACGAGCAGCCGGCGGGTGTTCACCGGCGTCCCTCAGATTCCCCGCGGGCAGCGATGATGAGCTGGCGAAATGGCTCGAGCCGCTCCCGATGCAGGACCAGACAGGCAAGTCCATACGTGATCACGCCCACGCCGATTTGGGCGGCCAACCGAAGGCTGGGAGTCCACTCGCTGGGGCTGAGTACCGCTACGGCGAGGACCGCCCCTGCCATCAAGACCGAGCCACTCAGAGCAGGCCAGAGCGCCCGGAAGTATGTCCGGGGAGACAGCGCGATCTTGGAGAACGTTCGCCAGTACAGCATGAAGGCGAAGATGGGATCCACCACCACCCATGCTGCCGCGAGGCCGACGGTCCCCCATCGCTGCACGGAGAGGTAGAAGCTCGTCGGCATGACAACGGCAGCGGCGACCATGTTCCACATCTCGAACCTCGTGTCCCTAATGGTGTGGAGCACCGTCGGCAAGAGTGGGGTGATCGAGCGAATCGCGCCATAGGCGGCGAGGAGCCGCAGCGGCGCGATGGTGGCGCTCCACTTGGAGCCAAGGATCACGAGGACGAAATCCTGAGCCACCAGGGCAAGGCCGAGGCCGAGGGGGAACGTAATCAAGGCGATGCCTTCAGTAATTCTGAGGAGGTATCGCCGGAGCGCCGCGGGGTCCGTCTGCACCGCGGAGAGGAAGGCGGGCGTCACCTGCCCGACCAGCGCCGTGACCTTGTCCACGGGGACGCTGGCCAGCGTCCAGCCGACGTTGTAGAAGCCAAGCGCGGCCTTCCCCAGAATCCGCCCAGCCACCAGAAAGTCCGCGTTGGACGAGGTGTACCAGCACAGCCGGGAGATGAGGATGTTAGAACTCAGGGTGATCGCGGGCTTCAGGGATTTCCGCCGCGGCCACGCGAAAGGTGGGTGCCGCAGCCTGAGAATCGCTCCGGTCGAAATCAACGCGCTCAACACTCCGCCGCACACGAGGGTCCAGTAACGAAACCCGGCAACGGCAAAACCGACCATGCTGATTGCCAGCACCAGCGCCTGGCTCAGGTCGATGAACGCCAGCGTCTTGAAGCGCAGATCGCGCTGCAGCAGCGCGAGCGGCACGGTCTTGAACGAAGTGATGACGAAGGTCGTGCTCATGGCCACCACGACGAGCGGCAATTGGGGAGCGTGGAAGAAACGCCCCAATGGGATCGCCACAATGCAGGACGCGAGCAGGCTGGCGAGCCCCAAGAGTACCGCGAGCCCGTTCAGCTGGTTGAGCTGCTCGACGCCGAGCTCGCGTACGGCCAGCACGGCGGCGCCGAGGCCAAATTCGGAGAGGAGCGTGATGAGCCCGAGGTATGTCGCGGCCATGCCCACGAGGCCGTAGTCCTCAGGGCTGAGTAAGCGCGCGACGATCAGCCAGGATACCCAGCTGAGCGCTTGACTGGCCCACTTGGCCGCCGCAGTCCAGGCGACCCCGTGAAGCAGCGCGCGATCCAGGGCTCGAGCCTTGGCGTGTCTGCCGCGCTCTGCGGGATCGGATAACGACGCTGCTTCGCCCACGGCTGAGCACCGGGGGCAAGAGCCGGACCACCCCGAGGGGCAGCCGGGATCCTCGCCCAGCCCGTCTGTCCACGACCGTGGCGTCGCGATCGCGCAACAGTGCCCAAGGGTTGAGGGCCATAGTCTCGAAAATCGCCATGGCTGGCACCAGGCTTGCAGCGCTGCCTGGGCGCTATGGCGAAGCTCATGCGGTCACTCCTCCGCACGTGCCGACGGCACTTGATGGTCGGAGCCTAGGTCGAGAGGAGGCGCGCCCATGGCAAGCTGGAAGCACCAAGTGAAGAACCGCTTTAGCGAGCAAGCGACGGAGTGGGCGGCTTGCTACGCCGATCCCGAGCCGACGTTGAGCAGTCAGCATCTGATCTCGCGCCAGCGGTTTGCACTGGAGATGGTGGAGGCCGCGATGCCGCCCTCCTCGAGGATCCTCGAGGCCGGTTGCGGCGCGGGTGTGATGGCTGCGAAGCTCATCAAACGCGGGTATGCGGTGTGGGGGATCGACCTCGCTGAGCCCATGATCCGGCATGCGCGACAACTCTGCGAATCGGACCCATTCGGAGTCGGGGACATCGAACACATCCCATTTCCGGATAACACGTTTGACGTGGTGGTGTCACTTGGGGTCATAGAGTACCTGGAGTCCGACGAGCAGGCTCTGCGCGAAGTGTGGCGGGTACTGAGACCCGGAGGTCGAGCGGTGATCGCAATCCCCAACGGGCGCTCGCCTCTGCGGCGTTTGGATGGCGTGGTCCCCAGGGTGGTCGCCGTGTTGCGGCCCGCCTACCGCCTCGTGAAGGACCGGTTTCGCGCGACACTGGCCCCGTCTTCTGAGACCCCCGGTCGAACCGTTCGCCACGCGCCTTACCGCAGGTTCTACCGCAACAGATGGTTGCGGCTGCTACGTGGCTTGAACTTCGAACCGGAGGAGTGGATTTGCCACGGCTGGGGATGGCTCAGCAGCCCGCTTGATCTTCTTGTCCAGTTGCTGTCCATGAAACAAACCGTCTTCCGGCGCGGCATTGAGCGGTTGGTCGGACGAGCGCTTCTCTCTCGAGCCGGTGACGCGTTCGTTCGAAGCCAGGCACTCAATTGGCTCGCCGCGGAGCACATTTTTCGGGTGCGCGCAATCAAGTGAAGCAAGCGGCCATCCCGATCCCGGCGCAGTTCTTGCGCGGCAGCTCAGCCATGATGCGATGCGACGCCCTGGTGCTCGACGCGGCGCTGCGGCAGTCGCTCGTGACCGTGCGGTCCCTCGGTCGGCGGGGGCTTCGGGTCGCCGCGGCGGAAACGCACGATCACGCACCCGCCTTTGCATCGCGCTGGTGTCAGCGAGGGTTCGTGTTTCCTGCCAAGGAAGGGACGGACGCCTACCAGGGCATTCTCGAGCAGTGTCTGGAGCGCACCGGTGCGGGAATGCTCATCGCTTCAAACGACGCCACGATCGCGCTGCTGCGTCGGCATCGCGCGCGGCTCGAGTCACGACTCCGCCTGGCGCTCGCACCCGAACCGGCCTTGGCGATCGCGATCAACAAGGAGCAGACTCTCGCGCTTGCGCGGCGCCTCGGGCTGCGGGTCCCGCGCGAGGTGGTCGTCCGCGACGGCGGAGATGTAGCAGCCGCATTGAAGGACATCGGACTCCCGGCTGTGATCAAGCCCAGCGAGTCTTGGTTGTGGAACGAACGGGAAGGAGCGCGGCTCGGTGCCCAACTCGCGGTCACTCCCACTGAGGCACGTCACGCCGTCGCGGCGGTGACGCGCTTCGGGGAGGCCGCGCTGCTCCAGCCACTGCTTACCGGAAGACGCGAAGCGGTGAGTTTCCTGTATGCGAATGGCGAAGTGTACGCGCGCTTTGCCCAGTGGGCCAAGCGAACCAGTCCGCCGCTGGGCGGGAACTCGGTCCTGCGCCAGAGCATCGCCGTTCCCGCGGACATCGGGGGCCACGCCGAATCGCTCGTGCGTGAAATCAACCTCGAAGGCTACTCCGAAGTCGAGTTCCGTCGGGACGCCGCCGGCGTCCCGTACCTGATGGAGATCAACCCGCGGCTCTCCGCCTCCGTCGAGGTCGCGGTGCGAGCCGGCGTCGACTTCCCGTACCTCCTCTACCAGTGGGCGAGCGGCGAGCCGATTGACCGCGTCGCGGCCTATCGAACCGGCGGCTGGATACGCGATCTCGGGGGGGACATCACGACGACGATTGCCGCGCTCCGGCAGCGCGGCAGGCCCGGCATCACATCTCCGGTACAAACCGTCTTGCAGTTCGGCCTCTCGTTTCTCAAGCCCACAGCCTACGACTACCTGTCCTGGAGGGATCCACTTCCCGCGGTCCGGGCTACGACGACCTTTGCCCGCGGCGCCGTTAGGGGGCTGGTATCCCGTATGAGAAAGAACGGCGCATGAGCCCTGTCTACGATGTAGTGGTTGTCGGCGCGGGTCCCTACGGCCTTTCCACCGCGGCGCATCTCCTCGGCCGAGGACTGCGAGTCGCCGTCTTCGGTAGGACGTTGGAGATGTGGCGCGATCGCATGCCGAAGGGCATGCTGCTCCGATCGCACTGGTGGGCCACCAACCTCTCCGATCCCCGTCAGGGCCACGGGTTTGAACAGTTCGTCAAGGACTCGGGGCACGACCGTAGCTATCCCCTGCCGCTTCAGACGTTCGTTGACTATGGCCTCTGGTTCCAGCAACGGGCGGCCCCTGACGTCGATGAGACGTACGTCTCATCGATCGAGCGCCAGGACGGCCGGTTTCTCATTACGCTGGAGGATGGGCGCGAGGTAGAGAGTCATGCGGTCGTGATGGCAATCGGCGTCTATTACTATGCCCATCGACCGAAGCAGTTCACCGGGCTGCCGGCGGAACTGGTCTCGCATTCCTCCGAGCACCGGGACTTCGGTCGTTTCAAGGGACGGGACGTCGTCGTGATCGGTGGCGGACAGAGCGCGATCGAGTATGCCGCGTTGCTCCACGAGGCCGGCGCTGCGGTCCAGGTCGTATCGCGGCGTCCCATCCATTGGCTCGAGCCCGATCGGTCGGGCACGCGCAGCATCCTCGAGCGGATTCTGGCCCCGGACGCGAGCATCGCGCCCGGCTGGACCAACTGGCTATGGGATCAGAGGCCCTGGTTGTTCTATCGGTTCCCCATGCGGTGGAAGGACTCGTATAACGCCATTTACCACTCCGGGGCGACCCACTGGCTGAAGCATAGAGTGGTCGGCAAGGTCACCCTGCGCGAAGGCCGGACGGTGGCGAAACTCAAGGTGGCGCAGGGGAAGCTCGATGCCACCATGTCGGATGGCGCGAAGGTGAGGGCCGATCACATCCTCCTGGCAACCGGTTACAAGGTCGATATCACGAGGTTGCCGATGATTGATCCGTCACTCCGCGCCGAGATCGAGACCGACAGGGCGATCCCGAGCCTGAGTCACTGGTTCGAGAGCAGCGTGCCGGGGCTCTACTTTGTCGGACTCACCTCCCTACGCGACTTCGGTCCGCTGTACCGGTTTGTCGCAGGATGTGGAGCGGCGGCCCGGCGCGTGGCAGACGCGGTCACGCGCGAACGGAGCCGACGGTCACGGGCGGTGCCAACGCGCGATGGTACCGCACCTCTTCGATGCGGGACGCCCGCAGGCCAAGTATGACGAGACGCGGCCGACGTCTGTTGGCAGTCGGTGTGCTGGTGGCGGTAGCGGGGGCGATGCTGTTCTCCGCAAATGTCCGGTGGCGCACCCACGTCGTCCTGTTGTATCTCACCGGACAGATCCCGGACATTGGGTTGAAGCCGTTGCTGGTCTATATGATGCCGGGTTCCGGTCAGTACATGAGACCCCTGGTCGAGACCCATAATCCATACGCGGTGATCCGCAACGTCAAGACCACTCCGGCCGACATTCAGACGGGTGCTCAGCTGTTTCGCAGTCAGTGTGCTTCCTGTCACGCGCCAGACGGGAGCGGCGGCGGTGGCGGTCCCGCCTTGATACATCGAGCCTTCAGGCATGGCGAAAGCGACTGGGCCGTATATAGAGTCGTTCGGTTCGGCGTTCCAAACACGGCAATGAGCCCGCATCCATTGCCGGAGACAGGGTTGTGGCAAGTGGTGGCGTTCCTCCGCTCTATCAATTCATCCGACAGTACGTCCGGGGCCGTCGGGCACGGTGCCGGTCGATCCCTCAGCGTGAATGTGCCATATGACGAGCTGGCGGCGACACGCGAGCCGGCCGAGGACTGGCTTACCTACTCCGGCTCGTATTGGTCGTCCCGCCACAGCGCGCTGAGTCAGGTCAACCGTGAGAATGTGGGTCAGCTCGCCCTCAGATGGATTCACGAGTTCGCAGGTCAGCCCGCCACCATCG
>Ga0209160_1005164_pt1 | contig 10338 bp, 9 predicted proteins | sample GraSoiAngelo_153_FD_186167 | JGI IMG/M metagenome (GOLD analysis project Ga0209160, IMG submission 186167) | Grasslands soil microbial communities from the Angelo Coastal Reserve, California, USA - 14_1009_12_40cm (SPAdes) (version 2) | ecosystem: Environmental > Terrestrial > Soil > Grasslands ... | reverse complement strand
CGTGCGCGAGCGCCTCGGCTCCGGCACCGAGAGCGCGGTGCCCCACAACCACTACCGGTGCCGCGACGGGCGATGGATCGCGATCGCCTGCACCAACGACCGCATGTTCGAGCGGCTCCTCCAGGCGTTCGGCCGGCCGGAGCTCAAGGGCGACGCGCGCATGGCCTCGGTGCGCGCGCGTCTCGAGCACCGCGAGCTGGTCGACGGGCTCGTGGCCGCCTGGGTGGCGGAGCGCGACGCCGCGGAGGCGCTCCGGGTCCTCGAGGCCGCCGACGTCCCGTCTTCGCTCGTCGCGAGCGTGCGTGACCTCTTCGAGGACCCGCAGGTGCGAGCGCGCGAGAACATCCTCAGGCTCGTGGTCCCGCTCGTCGGCGCCCTGGCGATGCCCGGGGTGGTGCCGCGCCTCACGCTGACGCCCGGTCGGGTCGAGCGCGCCGGGCCGACCGCGCCCGGCGAGCACAACGAGGAGATCTACGGGGGACGGCTCGGGCTGTCGGGGGCGGAGCTCGCGCGCCTGCGCGAGCGCGGCGTCATCTGACGACCAGCGGGCCGCGGTGCGGCCTCGGCTAGACGCGGCCCAGGGTCGCGAGGAGCTCCCGCTTCACGGCCTCGAAGTCTCCCAGCCGACGGTGGACCGCGTCGAACAGTAACTCGTCGTTGATCCGCCCGTACTCGTGGACCAGCAGATTGCGAAGCCCTCGCATCTGGCGGAGCAAGGCGGCCGTCTCCGGTGAGATCACACCCCGCTGAGCCAGCTTCTCGAAGAGATCGTCCTCCTGGCCTGGCAGTCCGAGCCGCAGGCCGGTCACGAGGACGCCGCACGCGTCGATGACTGCCTGAACCATCAGCTGGAGCAAACGCTCACACGCCCGCTTCTTCTCCGTCGCCTTGTAATGTTCGAGAGTCGCCGGCGCGATGGCCCGCAGTTCGCTCAGGTAACCGTCCAGCTCGTCCAGCTTGCCGAGCAGCCGCGCGCGATCAATCACGCCCGACCTGGTCCAGGTAGGCGTGATAGATCGGCCGGAACAGCTCGAAATCCCGTACTGTCGTCAGCGCGACCGCGTACAGCGCCTCCTCGTCCCGCGCGAACAGGACTTGGCCCTCGCGGAGCACCCGGCTTCGCACTGGGAGCGGCAGCTCCTGGAACACCACGAGGTCGATCCCGGCGTCGCCGGAAAACTGGAGGCGCTTTCGGGCCGACGGAAGGCCTGGCGGGACCGCCGAGGTCAGGACGAGGCAGACGTCGGTATCCGACCCGGGCGAGCCCTCACCCCGGGCGCGGCTTCCGAACAGCACGACCGCCAGGATATCCGGGTCGCGCCCGGCCCGCTCCACGAGGCGAACCAGCGGGGGGGTGACCACGCTCATGAGGGCATGATACGCGGGGCTCCGCCCGCTCGGCCAGAGCAAGCGGGCGGTTATCTGACGCTGCCGGCTTCCGCGCGCTCCTTGTCGGTGGCGACGACCAGGTTCGAGAGCTCCTTGAGGACTTCGATGGTGAGCTGGGGGCGGTTGCGCATGAGCCACTCGAGCCGCTCGTCCCTGATGACGAGCAGCTCGGTGTCGCTCCCGGCGATGGCGCTCGCCGAGCGCGGCCCCTTGCGGAAGAGCGCCATGTGGCCGAACAGCTGGCCCTCTCCGAGCCGGTTGAGCGTTCGCTCCGCGCCGTCGAGGCGACGCTTGATCTCGACCGTGCCCGCGTGGATCACGTACGCCTCGCCGCGCGGGTCGTCGCCCTCGCGGAAGATGACCTCGCCGGCCCGGAAGCGGCGCCGCTCGATGTCGCCGAGCGAGAGGTTCTTGTAGATCTCGAGCCCGATCGAGGGCAGGGAGGACTTGGCCTCGACCGGGAGCCGGGCGTTCGTCCAGCCGCCGAGGCCGCCCTTGAGGATCCGCACGTTCTTGAAGCCGCGCGCGCGGAGCACGTTGCCGACGCGCGCGCTCGTCGCCTCCTCCGGGCTCGTGCAGTACGCGACGATGAGCTGGGCGGGCTCGAGGTTCAGGTTCGCCGTCTCCGCGCTCTCCGGGTCGAGCCGGACGGCGCCGGGCAGCTTCAGCGGGCTCGTCTCGTAGTCGGTCTTGGTCCGCACGTCGAGCATGACGGGGTTGAGCCCGCGCTCGATGAGGGCGATCACCTGGGTCGGCTGGACGCGGAAGCGGTTCTTCCACCACCGGCGGCCCCACATCCCGCCGTACGCGCCGAGCGAGAGGAGCGTGACGCCGAGGGTCGCCCACGCCCAGGGGAAGGGCTGCGGGGGCGGGTTCTTCACCTTGTCCTCGGCCTCGGTGAGCAACCGCTTGACGTCGGTGAGCCCGGGCAGGAGCGTGTTCGCCTCCTGAAACTTCGCCACCGCGGTGGAGTAGTGACCGCCCAGGAGCGCCTCGATGCCGGCCTCCCACACGGGGTTGAACGCGCTCTCGCCGGGCTTCGTCACCTCGGTTCCCTCGAGAAACTTCGCGACGTCCTTCGCCGGGATCAGGAAGTTGAAGCCCTGGACTTCGCTGCCCGACGACGAGAGCGAGATGAACGTCATCACGCCGACGACCGTGGCGTCGTCGGTGACGGCGGGGCCGCCGCTGTTCCCGTGAGCCGCGGGCGCGTCGGACTGGATCACGCCCTGGCCGATCTGGTCCTGCTTGAAGCCCGACACCGCGCCGTTGGTGACCGAGGCCTCGAGCGCCGCGCTCTTGTTCAAGAGCTCGTGCGAGAGGACGACGCCCGGGAAGCCGAGGATGTGGACCGGATCGCCGATCTGGCTGTCGCGCTTCGCGAGCGTGATCGCCGGGTAGACCCCGTCCCTCACGCGGAGGAGCGCCAGGTCGCGCCCCGAGTCCGGGAGCGGGCGGTTGTCGTTGTCGAGGAGGAGCGGCGGGCTGAACTTCCGGACCTCCGCCGTCAACTTCGTGCCGTTGGAGAGCATCACCGTGATCTTCGGAACCGGCGCGACCTTCGCAGTGGCGAGCCCGACGTCCGAGGCCTGGCGGCGGATCTGCTCCTCGACCTCGGGGCGCTGGCCGCGGATGAGCCCGCGGGCGCGCAGCGCGGGCTCGACGCACGCCTGCTCGATCGCCTTCTTCTTCAGCTCGTGCGTCACCCAGGGCGGCAGCCGGTGCGCGGGGTCCACGACGTGAGCGTTGGTGATGAGGAAGCCGCGGCCGTCGACGAACCAGCCCGTGCCGGTCTCGATGAACGGCGCCGGGCTCACCTCGACGGGCCCCTGCCCGCAGTTCATCGTGACGTCGGCACGGATCTCGGCGGTGACGAGCGCGACGGCGGGTTTCGCTCGGAGGATCGCTTCCTGGACGCTCAGCGCGGCCGCGGCGCGGGGCTCGGCGAGCCACCCGGTCGCGAGTAGGAACCCTGCGACGAAGGCCCTCATGCCCTCGCCAACGTATCACGGGCGCAGGGCGGGGACAATGGCGCGGCTCGACCCTGCGGCCACACGGCACGGTGTGGCGTCTCCCGGGCCTACCCGAGCCAGAACTCAATCTCTCGTAGGTTCGCGCCTCTCGTATACCAGGCTTGCCACTTGTCGTCGTCGAAATTGCCGTCGTATTGCGGCGAGGATCGCGCGCCCGTCCTGGGGCCCGTCGTATGCTTCAGTGACTGGTTGTACAGCCATTTGTAATGGCCATAGACGCCGAGGATGTTCACGGCGTATTCCGCCGCGAGGCCGGGCGCGTCGGCGATGATGACGAGGTTGTCGTCGTTCTTCGCGCTCGCCTTGGGCCCGAGGTTGTGCGAGCCCGTCATCACCACCGGATGGTCACCGAACGGGTCGAGCACGACGACCTTGCTGTGAATCATCACGCGGTTGAACTCGAAGGTCTTGTCGAACCAGCTTCCGGCCCGTTGGAGCCCCGCCGGCAGGATGACCGCCAGACGCTTGACGGGCAACCGCTTGCCCTTGTGCGTCAGCTTGATGAGCGGGGCGCGCGTTCCTCCCGGATCCTGATTCACGATGCCGTGGATGAACAGGTTGCTCGCGTCGAGCCCGAGGATGACGTTCAGCAATGTGTTCTTCGGCCCGGGATTGAACATCAGAAACAGGACGCCCTCGGCGGCGCCTTTGATCCGCTTCGTCGCGTCCGCCAGGTCGACACGCTGCAAGACGGGAGTGTTCCATGCCGTGACGCGGGCGCCGCCGAGCGAGTCGCTCGCGGGCGCGGAGCCGTGCTCGGCGAGGCTGGGCGGATAGCCTGCGCCGGCGTTCTTGAGCTCTTCCCAGCGAGCGCGATACGCCGCGGCGAGTTTCGGGCTCTCGATGAGAATGCCGTTGTTGACCTGCGTGCAGAGCCCGGTCGTCGTCCAGTTCGTGCTCCCGGTCCAAAGGGTCGCGGGCTCCCCGCGCGCGTCACAAAACACGACGAACTTGTTGTGGGCGAAGTGCGGGCTCCGCACCAGCCGGTCGTACACGTTGACGCGGCTGTGCCGCCGGAGATCCTTGCGCACGTCGGCATTTTCGTCCGGCACGGCGGGCGTGCCCTTCTTCTTGTCCGCCGCCTTGTAGGCACCGGAACCGAGTAGCAGGTGGCACCGCTCTCCGATCGCTTTCAGCGCCTCGAGGAGCTCCGGGTCGTTCAGCTCATAGAGCGCCGCATAGATCTCGACGCGATCGTTCTTGGCCTGGGCCAGAAGGGACAGCAGCGCCTTGCGAAGCTCGCCGCTCAGGACGATGCGATTCCTCGAGGTCGTGTCGTTGATATCGCATTGAAGCGATTCCCTGGACGGCCGCTGCCTCGCCAGCCACTGGGCCGGGACGATGCCGCGGTTGAAGTAGGCCTCGAACTTGTTCGTTTGCCCGGTGCCGACCCTCACCCACGGGGTCCACCGGCTCCACTCCGCTCGCGGCGCCATGGAGAGGTGTCCGGCGGGCCCGATCATCGGGGTCGCGCGATAGCGGACCTCCTGCCCCGCTTGCACGCCATAGTCCGACCAGATGTAACGCTGGATCGGCCACTCGGTGCTCGGCCGGCGTTCACCTTGCTTGTGCGTCTCGCCTTTGAAGCCCACCCAGGTCGGGACGAAGGAGATCCGGGGGTCGCCTTTGACTTGCCGCGCTAACGCGAATCCCCGGCATTCCTTGATCGGCTTGTCGGTCTGCCACACGATCGTGGCGACGTCGCTGTTGGCGAAGGCCCGGATTCTCTTGATCGCCACGTCGCTGGCTCCAGAGACCAGGATATCGAAAACCTTGACCGGGGGCGGGCCGTGAGGATAATCGGAGAGACAACGAAGGGCGATGGGGTTCGCCCGAAACCGCCTCGCGGCTTGCGAGGCTGATGACCCCTACCGGGCAGAGAACCGGTAGGGGTTTTTTATTCGGGGGCGGATGGAAAACCTCCTGATCGCGGTGATCGCGGGCCTGCTCGTCCTCCTGGCGAGCGTCGCCTCCGTCGAGCTCGGCGTGTCGGTCGCGCTGATCGAGATCAGCCTGGGCGTCGTCGCCGGGAACTTTCTCGGCCTCACGAGCCCGCCGTGGATGGACTTCCTCGCGTCGTTCGGCAGCATCCTCCTGACCTTCCTCGCGGGCGCGGAGGTCGATCCGCGGGTGATGCGGCAGAAGTTCAAAGAGAGCCTGCTGATCGGCGGCCTCTCCTTCGCGGCCCCGTTTGTGGGCGCCTGGCTCTTCTGCGCCTGGGTGCTCGGCTGGTCGACGCCGGCGGCACAGATCGCCGGCGTCGCCCTGTCGACGACGTCGCTCGCGGTCGTCTACGCCGTGCTGGTCGAGACCGGGCTGACCCTCACGCCGATCGGCAAGCTCCTCATGGCCTCCACATTCGTCACGGACTTTGGCACCGCGCTGGCGTTGGCACTCCTTTTCATCCGGCCGACGTGGTGGCTCGTGCCGTTCCTGGGCGTCTCGGTGCTGGTCATCTGGGCCATGGTCACGCTCCAGCCGTGGTTCTTCTCGCGTTACGGCGAGCGGGTGATCGAGCCCGAGATCAAGGGCGCCGTGGCCGCGCTGCTCGTGCTGATGTTCTTCGCGGACAAGGCTCAGAGCCACGCCGTCCTCCCCGCCTTCGTCCTCGGCCTGGCGCTCGCGCACATCTTCCACGAGCACCCGGAGCTGACGCGGCGGTTTCGGGTCGTCGCGTTCGCCCTGCTCACCCCGTTCTTCTTCCTCAAAGGCGGGATGAACGTCTCGCTCAAGCTCGTCTGGGCGAACCTCGGCCTGCTCGTGCTCCTGTTCGCCGTCAAGCAGGTGACCAAGATCGCGGGCGTCTACCCGCTCGCGCGGCGCTGGGTGCCGATCGACGCGATCTTTGTGACCCTGCTGATGTCCACGGGGCTGACCTTCGGGACGATCTCCTCGCTCTACGGCTTCAACGCCGGCATCCTCGACCGGGCGCAGTTCTCGGTGCTGGTGACCGTGGTCGTGGCGAGCGCGGTGGTCCCGACGGTCATCGCGCAGCGTTGGTTCCACCCGGAGAAGGTGGTGCTTAGGCCTGCTCCCAATAGCGCGCCTTCGCGGGAATGATCCAGCGGATCCCGCCGCGCGGGTCGTCCACGTCTCCCGCATAGCGGGGGATCAGGTGGATGTGGACGTGGCCGACCGTCTGCCCCGCCGCCTGACCCACGTTGACGCCGAGGTTGTAGCCGTCCGGGTGGAGCTCACCCTCGACCCGCGCTCGCACCGTATTGACGAGCCGCCACATCGCGGTCTGCTCGGCGGCGCTAAGCGCGAAGTACTTTGCCTCGTGACGGCGGGGGACGACGAGCGTGTGGCCGCGCGTTAGCGGAACGCGTCGGGAAAGGCGGCGGCCCGCTCGTTCTCGACAGCGAGGTCGCCGGCCGCGAGGCGGTCGCAGAAGACGCAGCCCACGGCTAACGAGGTCCGACGATGCGTGCCCAGATCCGGCGCGAGTCCTCTGGCAGAGCCCCGAGCGCCGCATCGACTTCGGCGACGAGCGCCGTGCGGCCAGGGCCTGCCAGGAGCTGCTCGACGTCCCACGCATCCTGTGGCCCGCCAGCGTAGAGCTTGAGCAGAACGAGGTCCGCCACCGTGGCCACCGGCACGCTGACCCCTTCGATCTCACTCGGCGAGGCGCGCTCGAGCACCTGAGCCTGCCACGCCGACCGGCCGACGATGATGTCGAGGATGACTTGGCCGGGGCCGGTAAGCCGCACGGCGCCGGCCAGCGGGTCCTCGGCGTCGCCCCGACGGATGCTCACGACGATCCCCTCCCGCCGGAGCGCTTCCCACGTCACGGGGCTCAGGCATTCGGGGTCTACGACGAGGAGATCGACGTCGCGAGCCGCGGACGGCCATCGCTGCGGCTCCGATCACCGCGAACGGGATACGTCGCTCGCGCAGCAGGGCCGCGACGCGGCCGAGCAGGCTCAGCCGATCAGCTCGGCGATGCAACGCGACGGGCGCCGGCTCTGCTGCCGGCGCCGCTCGAGTACGCGCGTGGCCTCTGCGGGCGCGAGCGGCGGCTCGTGCGCGAAGCAAAAGGCCTCGAGGTCGCGTGCCCCCAGTGCCACTGCGAGCGCAACTCGCTCGCCCGGCGTGACGGTCGCCAGAGCTAACCGCTCTTCGGCCCGCAGAAGGTCTGCGACGCTCCGCATGCGAGGACTATAGCAGGCGAGATGTCGCCGTGGTGCCACGGCGCGAAGGTTGAGTGCAGGTCATGGGGGCCGGGTAGCCGTTCTCGCCCGCGATGCGGATGCTACAATTGCCACCGATGAGCACGTTCACCTACCTCGTACGGGTCGCGAACCCGCGCGGGAATGCGCCCCCGATCGAAGTGAAGTGTCTCGTAGACACCGGAGCGATGTTCACCTGCCTACCGCGCCCGGACTTGGAAGCTCTCGGCTTGACCCCCCAGTGGCGCGTTCCCGTCAAGCTCGCCGACGGCCGGCAAGAAGAGTGGTCGGCCACCGAGATTCTCATGACGATCGATGGTCGGACGCTTCACACGACCTGTCTGTTTGGGCCCGCGAACGGTCTGTCATTGCTCGGCGCCGTCTCCTTGGAGCAGTTCGCATTGTCTCCTGACCCTCTTGCGCGAACGCTCGTCCCGACTCGAGTCCCCATGGCCTGAGGTCTCGCAGGGTCACTGCATCCTCAGCGACCTTCTCACAGAGCGCGCTGGCGACTGTGCGTGTGAGTCGTTGGCCCTCTCCGCCAGGGGGGAGATCCACGAGCTTTGCGTCAGCCCCCTTCTTCCCGCGGCGAAGATAAATGATGCGCCCCAATGCCCGAAACGCGAACGGTGTGTTTCGTAAAACCGTAATGCTTCGCCCGCTCGATGATCTCTCCCAGTGTCGGCGGCTGGGAGAATTGGGCGACCACGGATTACGCGGCGACTCGGACTTTCGGAGCAGGAATTTTGAACGCGCGGTTCTTGATACCGAAACTAAACAGCTGCGACGGAAGCGTGATTTTTGATCGGTTGAACATCTCTCGATACTTCCGGGGAGCCGGCGGAAGATCCTCAAACGGCCGTAGGCCGTGTGCGAGGCGCACGGCGACGTGCCCAACGATCATTCGATGCAGGCGTGCATGGAGACTCGGCAACGTCTTCGCCTGGACTGCCAGATCGTGTTCCAGACACCGAGCGCACAGCCACTCGCCCTCTTGGAAGACGAGGACGCTCAGAGTGCGGATAGGGCGGTTCGGCTTGCGTCTCACTTCCGTGGAAGGTTAACACCTGGCCATACGAGCTTCACGGATCCCGACATCGCCAGACGCGGTCACGGCGCCGGCGGGAGCGCCCCCCAGCGCGCTTCGTGATAAATCCGGCGCTGGTCCTCGGTGAGGAGGTCGCGCGTCTTGAGATGCGTGAGGAGGTGGACCAGGCGCACCTCGCTCCGCGCGCGCTCGACCTCGGCGACCGCGGCGCGCACCGTCGCCTCGTCCGCCGTTCGGTCGGCGAAGAGCCTCCGGAGCTTCGCCTCGGCCTCGAGCAACCGAGCGCCCTTCGGGCGGGATTCGGCAAACATCGCGTGCATCAGCTCCTGCACCTTCGCGGCCTGATCTGCCGTGAGCTTGAGGCGGTCCCGGAGCTCGAGGACGTGCATCGGGCCGGGGTAGCCGTTCTGGTCGGCCGCGAACGCCAGGCCGAAGCCGCGGCCGTCGCTCACGACCTTCTCGAACTCCGTCGCGCACGCCTGGGCGACCTGGTGTCCCTCGACACCCGCGCTCCCGTGGCCGTGCTGAGCCCACGCGATGGCCGCCAGCGCCGCGAGCGTGACCGCCACGACTCCGCCGAGCATCACTCGCCGCATGCTCGATCCTCCTTGAATCGCACAGGCGCCGCGGCGAGCCAGGCGAGCGTCGAGCTCAGCCGAAGCGCGCCAGGTACTTCGAGAGCGCCGCGCCCTCGCGAGCGCGCAGCGTGACCGCGATGCGGAGCTGCTCGAGATACTGCGCGAGCGTCTTGCCGCCGAAGTCGATCTTCCGCGCGCGGACGAAGGCGTGGACGTCGCGCTCGAGCTCGGGCGTGGCGAGCGCGATGACACCCTCGGCCAGGCGCCTGAGCGCGTGCTTCGGGTACTGGCGCTCCATCGCCTCCCAGTTGGTCTTGACGAAGTCCCACGTCAGCTCGCGCGAATGGACGCCCGTGAGGAGCGCGCGAGCGACGAACGGCGCGTCCTGTGTCCGGATCTCGCCGTTGAGCGTGCGCGCGAGCGTCTGCCCGATCAGCGCGGGCTGGCGGAAGCCGGCGAGGGCGTAGAGGTAGCGCTGCTCCTCCTGGGGGGTCGCGGCGGCGCGAAAGCGGCGGAGAAACTCGTCGTAACGTGCCCCGTCACCCGCGTGCGCCAGGATCGTGATGAGCGCGGGGAGGACGTTCGGGTCCACGTCATCGCCGCTCGCGACATAGGCCGCGTAGCGCTCGGCGGCCTCGCCCTGGACCGCGGGATCGTCGCCGAGAGCGCCGAGCGCGCGCGCGAGGTCGCCCCGGAGCTGACGCGTCAGCTCGTCCTCGCCCGGGCGCGTGGTCCACCCGAGCGCGACGAAGGCCGGCGCCACGCGATCGCGGACGAGCGCCGCCAGGCGCGGGCGGTCGGCAGGCTCGACGATCCGGTTGAGCGCGTGAAAGGACGCGAGCAGAACAGACCAGACGTTCCGGTCGCGCTCGCCCCGGAAGCGCGCGGTCAGGTCGAGATAGTCGGTGAGGCTCCCGAGGCCGGCGACGGTGACCGCCCAGGCGTCGTTCACGAGATTGAAGCGCTCGATCGGCGCCAGGTCGTCGGCGAGCCGCCGGACGAGGCGCTCGAGCAGCTCCGGCGCGTACCGCACGCGATAGAAGCCGTGTCCGCCCTCGTTGACGACGACCGCATCGAGCCTCTCCGGCGCCGGCAGGCGTGCCTCAGCCCCCGACAGCATG
>Ga0209160_1005157_pt1 | contig 10344 bp, 10 predicted proteins | sample GraSoiAngelo_153_FD_186167 | JGI IMG/M metagenome (GOLD analysis project Ga0209160, IMG submission 186167) | Grasslands soil microbial communities from the Angelo Coastal Reserve, California, USA - 14_1009_12_40cm (SPAdes) (version 2) | ecosystem: Environmental > Terrestrial > Soil > Grasslands ... | reverse complement strand
ACCGGGTCGAGCGTGATGAACCGCAAGGTGCCTGTGTCGTGGACGTAGTAGGAGCTGGGCAGAAGATCGCTGCGCTCGATGGGCCTCCGCTCTGGGTCGGCAGGCACGACAAGCGAAGCGCCCGACATGTATCGCTCTGGGTTGGCGACGAAGATGTCGACCGCGCGATCGCGGTCGAGGCCGGGCGGCAGCTCGATCGGTTTACGGGATCCCGCCATCGCTCGGGCCAGCTCCGGAGTAACGACCCCAACGCCCTGGCAGACCTGTTCGTGATTTCCCCAACAGCGCAACCACGGAACGGCGAGGCCATCGGACTGAAAGGGCTGCGTCGCTGCATCCAGCAGCCCCGGTCGGTGCGGAAAACCGAGGTTGCGCTGAAACGGGTCTCCATCGGGCTGGCCCTCGGGCTTCCAGTAGATGTCGCCCGGCCAGTCGGTCCCCTGCACCCCGTCGTAGCCCGGCGCGCCGGAGTCGGGACGGACCGAGCCGCCGTCGAGCAGCGAGAGGAAATTCGTCAGCTCGTTGCGTTGCGTGTTGTCGACCGCATCGCCGGTCATCGCCACCAGCTGCACCGCGGCGCCCGTCAGCGGACCGGCGGCGACGCTGTTGATGGCGCGCACCACCGCGCCGATGGCGTGGGTGTTCAGCAGCTCGTGCGGGCGCTGCATGGTCAGCAGCTCCCTGAATCGCGGATCCGCAGCTTCACGGTTGATGAACTCGAACCGGGCTGGGGACTGGGTGTCGGTGACGTGAAGGTCTGTCAGGTGGGCGATGCATGCGAGCGCTTCGCCCCTTGGTGCCGCATCCCCGGCCGCGAGCTCGGTGCGGACCAGGTGCATCTCACCCCCAAGCTCACCCACACCGCGATAGGCCGCCTTCGTACCGGTGCGAAGAACCTGGCCGGCGCCAAGGCGCCGCTCCGTGGTCAAGACCGTGCGCGCGGCGGACTTCACGGAGCGGTGGCGGCCGGCTCTTCCCTCTGAATGAGCACCGGGTCAGGGCGCAGCGCCAGCCGCACCTTCGTCCCGGCCGGAGTGTCAGACGCGGCCGAGGTCGCCATCTGCGCGAGCACGATGGTGTCGCCGAGGTCGACCGTCACGCGGCTCATGGCACCGAGGAACGCAACTGCGATGACAGTTCCGACCAGAGGTCCGTCCTCCATCTCGCCGTTGCTGGCGAGGGACACGGCTTCCGGGCGCACCAGCGCGGTGGCCGGACCGTCCGTGACGTCTGGATCCACGAGAGGGATGCGTGTTCCGCGAACGGTTACCGCACCACCGCGCACATCGCCCTTGATGCGGTTGGTCAGGCCGACGAACTCGGCCACGAACGGCGTGGCCGGACGCGAGTAGATCTCGGTCGGCGGCCCCAGCTGCTCGAGGTGGCCCGACTGCATCACGCCCACCCGGTCGGCGATGGCCAGCGCCTCCTCCTGGTCGTGGGTCACGAAGAGCGTCGTGATTCCAACCTCGAGCTGCACCCGGCGGATTTCGTCCCGCAGGCGCGCACGGACTTTCGCGTCGAGGGCCGATAGGGGCTCGTCGAGCAGAAGCACCTTGGGCTTGATGGCAAGCGCGCGGGCCAGCGCGACGCGCTGCTGCTGACCGCCGGAAAGCTGGTGCGCGAACTTGTCCATGTGCGGTCCGAGCCCCACCAGGTCGAGCACCTCCCTGGCGCGCTCCCGTCTTTCCGCCGCGCCGACATGCTGCAGCTGCATCCCGAACTCCACGTTCTGCCGTGCGCTCATGTGGGGAAAGAGGGAGTAGGCCTGGAAGACCATCCCGATGTTGCGCCGGTTCGCGGGCACGTTGGTCACGTCTTTGCCCGCGATGACCACGTGACCGCTGTCCGCCTGCTCGAGACCTGCCAGGAGCCGCAGCGCCGTCGTCTTGCCGCATCCCGACGGACCGAGCAGAGCGACGAGCTCACCCGGGGCGAGGGTCAGCGTTAATCGGTCCAGGGCGGTCGTCGTCGCGTACTTGCGCGTGAGGTTTTCGAGCCGAACCTCGACGCCCGCGCGAGGCGTCGCGCGTCCATCGGTGGTCATCTGTTGCCAACCCTCCCATACACGGCGCCACTCAGGGCAAGTGGCTTCGACAGGTCAAGCTCCACAGGGTCGGCCGCGGCAACGCCGGTCCGCGGGCGGCGCACAAACGAAAGGATGAGCAGGAGCGCGAACGCGAAGATCAAGGACGCCACGGCGACAGCGATCGAGGTGCCTGCACTTGTGAGGCCGACGTACGCGATCGCCACCTGGAGATTCTCGTAGTTCATCAGGTTCGCGAACGTGTACTCGCCGAGGACCAGCGCCACCGAGAGCAGGCACGCGTTGAGGATGGCGCTCGGCATGTTCGGGACCACCACCCGCCACATCACAGTGCCCCATCCTGCGCCAAGGCTGCGAGCTGCCTCGGACAGGGTCTTGAGGTCGATCGCGGAGAGCCCGGCGTCGAGGGCGCGATAGCTGTAAGGCAGGACGAGGATCACGTAGCCCAACGAAAGAACCAGGATCGAGTCGGTGAAGTTGCTGATCCATATGAAGATGGGCTTGACCCCGACGACGAGGGCGATGGCGGGAACGGTCAGCGGCATGAGGCAGATGAATTCGACGATGCGGCTGATTCGAGGAAGGCGCAGCCTTACCCACACCATGGTCGGAAGGACAAGCACCAGCATCAAGATGGAGGTGATCGCCGCGAGCTCGAGCGACGCAACGATCGCGTCGCCCAGGCCAGGCGTGGTCGCGATCTGAGTCCACGCCTCCAGGGTGCGCGGTGCGTTGATAGAGTTGCCGCGAGTCGAGAACTCGAACATCGCGCCAACGGGAACCAGGAAGAAGGCGCCGAGCACAACGAAGACTGTGATGCGGAAGACCTGGAGCTTGATCCGCCGCGACCTGTTCACAGTTGGCTCACCGCAGCCAGTGAGCGGTACGTCGCTGCAGCAAGGTGTAGAGCGCCATTACGACCAGGACGATGACGATCATCGCCAGCGCCAGCGCCTTGGCATAACCTGGCTGGCTGGATCCCGTTTCGCTCGTGAGCAGCGCCTGGATCTGGAGCGGCAAGATCACACCACCCTGGGTGAGGAGCGCCGAAGCCGTCGCGTACGCCGAAAAAGCGTTGGCGAAGAGCAGCAGGGTGCAGCCGAGGAACGACGGAAACAATAGAGGGCCCGCGATGTAGCGCCAGTAGTGCCACGTCCCGCCGCCCAGGCTGTCTGTAGCCTCGCGCCACTGGGGACGGATGCCGTCTAGCGCGGGCGCGAAGACGAGGACCATCAGCGGAATCTGGAAGTACATATAGATGAGGGTCAGTCCGGGCAGGTCGTACAGCCACACATGGCCGTTGGGGTAGATGTCGATGCCGTGCTGCTGCAGGAAGACGTAGACAAAACCAACCGTCCCAATCGTCGCGATGAATGCAAACGTCAGCGTCACGCCGCCGAACTGCGCGAGCACGCCGGCGGCTGACATCACGCTGCGGCGCAAGATACCGTCCGGCTTGCCGGTGACCACGGCGTAGGCGAGAAGCGCGCCTACAAATGCGCCGACGACGGCGCTCACCGAGGAGATGGCGATGCTGCTGGCAAACGCCTTGAACATGTAAGGCTTGTCGATCCCGTCGAAGTTCGCCAGGGACAGGGTGCCGCCGGGCGTCAGCAGCGATCCTCCGACGATGATCGCGGTCGGCAGCAGCAGAAAGACGCCGACATACAAAAAGAACGGGACGGCACCTATCCAGGAAAGAGACAGCCGCCGCCCACCCTCGAGGGGGCGAGCGGCGGCACTCAACGCTGAGGTACTGGCGGTCGTCAGGACACCGCCTGGGACCAGTTGGCGACGACAAATGAGCTGGCCTTGGACGTCTGGTCACCCGTCGGGACCTGGGGCGTCCCGGGCACCTGCGGAAGCTTGGCGGCCGAGGCCGTGTCCACCGTTCCGGCAGTCGTCATGGCTGCCTGGCGGATTGGCCGCGCGCCGCCCTTGAGCCAGAGGTTCTGGCCCTGGTCGGAGTAGAGGAACTCCTCCCACAGCCGCGCGGCCGCAGGGTGGGGGGCGTCCTTGTTGATCGCCTGGTTGTAGAAACCGCCGATGATCGCGTTGGTGGGCACGAAGATCTTCCAGGTCGAGACGTCCTTGCCGTGCGAGGTGGACAGGTAGTCCCACTCGAACAACACCGGAGTCTGGCCCGCCTTGACCGTCGCGGCAGTTCCGACCACGGGGACGTAGTTGCCCTTCTGCTTCAGCTGCTTGAAGAAGTCGACGCCCTTGCTGACATCGTCCAGGGAGCCGCCGTTGGCGACGGACGCCATGATGACGCCGTTCAGGCCCTGGTTGGACTTCGTCGGGTCACCGGCAAGCGCGACCTTGCTCCTGAAAGCGGATCCGAGCAGGTCCTGGACCGATGTGATCGCCGGCACCTTGCTCGAGTCGTAGCCGATGCCCATGTAGCCGCCGTAGTCGTTGAACCAGAGGCCCGTGGCCTCCTTGGCTCCGGCCGGGATGTCGTTCCAGGTCGCCACCTTGTACGGCGTGAACTTGGCAGTGTTGGCGAGCGCGACCGGCTGGCCGACGTCGACCACGTCCGGGGCGCGGGTGGTGCCGTCGAACGCGTTGACCTCGTCCTGGCTGCTGCCGTTCGGGTTGAGCGAGGTGATCGGGATGCCGTACTTCGCGGTGAAGGCGGTGATGATCTCGCCGTAGTTGGCCCAATCGGGCGGCAGCGCGATCACGGTGAGCTTGCCTTCGGCTTTGGCCGCCGCGATGAGCGCGTCCATGCCGCCGCAGCCGGTGGCTGACGTCGCGGTCTTGGCCGTCGACTCGCTGCACGAGGCCGAGCTGTTGCTCGGCGAGCTGCCACAGGCAGCCACCACGAAAACCGCCACCACGGCGAGGCCAAGGTGGCGTGTGAGTTTGCCGAACTTCATGCTTCGTTCCCCTCCAAATAGCCCGTCGCGGGGCATGCGACCAGGCAGACCGGGCAATCATGGCTCTCCCTTGCCGATGTTGCAAGGACAGAGTTCCGCCGTGCGGTTGATTTCAGTTAGGGCCCGGTTAATCCAACCTGACCGTCACGTTTCAGCGCGCTTCCCGCGGTAGCCCAGTCGCCGCGACAGGTCCGCCGCACGTTCGATGGTCATCCGGTCAAACTCGGGGCGGGCGCCGGCGCGCAGTCGGTGCGAGGGACCTGAGACGTCGAGGGCCGCAACCACTTCACCGTCGGCTCCGAAGACCGGCGCGGCCAGCGCGTCCAGCCCGAGCTCCAGCTCTTCATGCGTCCGCGCGATGCCCGACGCCCTCGCCGCGTCCAGCTGCGCTTCGAGCTCGACACGGTCGGTGATGGTGCGCGGGGTGACCTGCTCCAGCGGCCTCGCGAGCATCCGCTCCCGGACCGCGGCGGGGCCGAAGGCCAGGATCGCCTTGCCGCTCGCCGTGCAGTGAGTCGGTGTTCGGCGACCAAGCCAGTTGACGCTGACGACCGACGTCGAGGCCGTGGCCTGCTCGATCGGCACGATGACGTCGCCCACCAGGACGTCCAGCGTGGCGGTCTCACCGGTCGCGCCGGCCAGCTGCTCGCAAACCGGTCGAGCCACGTAGCGAAGGTCGAACTCTCCCGTCACGACGCTGGCCAGCTGCGGCAGGCGCCGGCCGAGGCGATACCTGGCCGTGCGCTGGTCGCGCTCGACGAGCGCGTGCCGCTCCAGCGTGGCGAGCAGGCGGAGGGCGGTGGAGCGGTGCACCTGCAGGCCCCTGGCCACCTCCGCGCCGGTGCGCCAGTCTCCCTGGGCGAGGAGGTCGAGGATCGCGATCGCCCGCTCGACCGAGCGAACTGACACGTCCCTCGGCGCGTCGTTGCTCATTGCGCAACATTAACCATTCCGCGCAACACCGCGGTACCATGCTCAGACGGTGAGCCGCCAGGAAGAGATCCGAGCGGAGCTGTTCGAGCACACGCTCAATGGCCACGCGCCCGAGGTCAAAGCCCTGACGGAAGAGGCGCTCACCCTCGGCATGGACCCGATGGACATCCTGTTCAAAGCGCTGATCCCCTCCCTCGAGGAGGTCGGGCGGCGGTTCGAGAAAGGCGACTTCTTCGTCCCCGAGATGCTGATCGCGGCCCGCGCCATGCAGGGCGCGCTGGTCATCCTCAGGCCGCTCATCGCCGAGACCGGAGCCAAGCCGGTGGGCCGCTACGTGATCGGCACCGTCAAGGGCGACATCCACGACATCGGCAAGAACCTGTGCGTGATCATGCTCGAGGGCGCGGGGTTCGAGGTGTTCGACCTGGGCGTCAACACACCGCCGGAGAAGTTCGTCGAGGCTGTTCAGAAGCATGAGCCCGACGTGGTCGGGTTCTCCGCGTTTCTCACGACGACCATGCCCATGTTCAAGGCCAACATCGAAGCGCTGACCAAGGCCGGGCTCCGGGACAAAGTCCACATTGCGGTCGGCGGCGCGCCGGTTACCGTGGAGTACGCGAAGCACGTCGGCGCCGACAGCTACGCACCTGACGCCTCCATGGCGACGCGCATGGCCAAGCAGCTGGTCGGCGATCGCAGCGAGAGCTCGCAGGGCGCGCAGGCGCTCGAGCAGGCCGTGATGAAAATCGACGAGACGCTCCGCAAGGGCTGAGCTCTGATGGAAACCCGCCTCACCTCGCGCGGTCGCGAGGTGGTCATCTCCGGTGATCGTCCTTTCGTGATCATCGGCGAGCGCATCAACCCGACCGGCCGCAAGGTCCTGGCCGCGGAGATGAAGGATGGAGTGATGGATCGCGTGCGCTCCGACGCTCAGGCGCAGACCGCCGCGGGCGCCCACATGCTCGACGTCAACGCGGGTATCCCCGCAATCGACGAGCCGGCTCTACTCGTGGCGGCCATCAAGGCGGTGATGGAGGTGACCGACATTCCGATCTGCATCGACTCCTCGATCATCGAAGCGCTGGAGGCGGGACTGTCCGCCTATGAGGGCAAGGCGCTGGTCAACTCCGTCACGGCTGAAGAAGACCGCATGGAGCGGATCCTGCCGCTGGTCAAGAAGCACGGCGCCGCCGTGATCGGCATGGCGAACGACGAGACCGGGATCACCATGGTCCCCGAGGAGCGACTGGCGCTTGCCCGACGCATCGTCGAGCGCGCCGCCGACCATGGCATACCTCAGGAGGACGTGATCATCGACCCGATCGCGATGACCGTGGCCGCCGATCCCACATGCGGCTTGATCACGCTCGAGACGATGCGCCTCATCCGGGACAAGCTCGGCAACAACATGACGTGCGGGGCGTCCAACGTTTCTTTCGGCCTGCCGGACCGGCCGGCCGTCAACGCCGCTTTTCTTCCACTGGCGATGCATGCCGGCCTGACCTGCGCGATCACCAACCCGCTCGAGGCACAGGTGCGCCGCGCCATCCTCGCGGGTGACCTGCTGCTCGGCCACGACGAGTACGCGATGCGCTGGATCTCGAACTTTCGGGCAGACCAGGCGGCGAAAGCATCAGCGAAATGATCCAGCGCAAGCTCGAGGTCCACTACCTGCCGTTCGACAGGACGACGCGCGTGCCGCCCGGCACGACGGTGTTCAGCGCAGCGCACTGGATCGGACTTCCCATCGATTCCACGTGCGGCGGCCGCGGCACATGCGGCAAGTGCAAGGTGCGCGTGATCGAGGGACGATCGGACGCCGAAACTGCGGACCACCGCCAGCTGCGCCCGTCGGAGATAGAAGAGGGCTGGCGCCTTTCCTGCCAGGCACGCATCTACGAGGACATGACGTGTGAGGTCCCGCAGCTGCTTCGGGTGCCGAAGGCGGCCACGATGGGCCTCGGCCGGCTGGTCATCCTCGACCCCAACGTGCGGAAGGTGTACTTCGAGCTCAGCGAACCCTCGATGGAGGACCAGCGCAGCGACGTCGCACGCCTCAGGGACGCGCTCACCGAGGAAGGGCACGACATGGTCGCCGGTGTCGCCGTCCTGCGCACGCTGCCGTCGGTCTTTCGTGAGGCCGGCTTTCGCGTCACCGCGGTGCTCGCGGGCGAGCAGCTGGTGGCAGTGGAGGCCGGCGACACGACCGCCGAGTGTTACGGGGTCGCTTTCGACGTCGGGACGACGACGCTGGTCGGGACGCTGATGAACCTGCGAACCGGGATGGCCGCGTCGGTCCTCTCGACGCTCAACGGCCAGGCGCCGTTCGGGGCGGACGTCATCTCGCGCATCAGCCACGGCATGAACGGACCCGAAGCGATCAAGGAGCTGCAGGACGCGGTGGTCGGCACGATGAACACCGTGCTCGGCGAGCTCTATCGCGAGACCGGAGTGTCGCCGTCGCGGACATACGAGGCAGTCGTGGTCGGCAACGTCACGATGCTGCACCTGCTGTTCGGGATCGATCCGACTCCGCTGTCGATGTCGCCTTTCACGCCGGCCTTCATGAACGAGCTCACCGTCGAAGCTCGTGAGATCGGCCTGCAGATCCATCCCCACGGCTACATCCAGACCCTCCCCGCGCTGGGCGCCTACGTCGGCGCCGACATCGTTGGCGGGGTGCTGGCGACGGGGGTCGCGCGCGAAGACAAGCTCCGGGTCTTCGTCGACGTCGGGACGAACGGCGAGATCGTTCTCGGCAACGCGCAGCGCGCGCTTGCCACCGCGGCGCCCGCGGGCCCCGCCTTCGAAGGCAGCCAGATCCGGTGCGGTATGCGCGCCACCGTTGGCGCGATCGAGGGCGTGCAGCTCGGCGACCGAGTCGAGCTGCAGATCATCGGCGGCGACGTGCCGGCCGAGGGCATCTGCGGCTCGGGCCTGGTCGACGCGGTGGCGCAGCTGCTGCTCGCGGGGCTCCTCGAATACTCCGGCCGCTTCAGGAAACCCGAGGATGTGCCCGACCATCCCCTGCGCGACCGCCTGATCGACGTGGACGGGATGCGCGCGTTCCTCCTCGCCGACGGCGTCTACCTGACGCAGCGCGACATCCGCGAGCTGCAGTTCGCGAAGGGATCCATCGCGACCGGGATCAAGGTCTTGATGGACATCCTCGGGGTGGCCGCCGGCGACCTCGATGAGGTGCTGCTCGGCGGATCGTTCGGCTCCTATCTCAATCCGGAGAGCGCCAAGATCATCGGCCTGGTGCCGCCCGTCGAGGTCGACCGCATCATCGCGGTCGGGAACTCCGCCGGTGAGGGGGCCAAGATCGCGCTCCTCTCGTACCGCGAACGCCAGGTGGCGTTCGAGCTGCCGTCCCGCATCGAGTACGTCGAGCTGTCGGGACGCTCGGACTTCAACGACGCGTTCATCTCGGTGCTCGGGTTCCCCGAGCTGGCGCCGGTGACATGAGCACCACGGCGCTCGTCATCTGCGGCGCGCTCGGCCGCGAGGTGAAGGACATCGTCGACCGGCGAGGTTGGGCCGTCGACATCTACGGAGTTTCGGCGCTGCTTCACCTTTACCCCTCGCGGATCGTCGACGAGCTGCGCGAAAAGCTGCACGCCCTGCGTCCGAGCTACGACAAGCTCGTGGTCGTGTACGGCGAGTGTGGGATGAACGGCCGGCTCGACTCGCTGCTCGAAGAGGTCGGCGCCGCCCGGTTGCGCGGACCGCATTGCTACGAGATGTTCGCGGGCGAAGATCGCTTCCAAGAGATCGCCGACAGCCGGCCGGGCACCTTCTTCCTCACCGACTGGCTGGTGCGCAACTTCGACCGCGCCGTCATCAAGGGCCTCGGCCTGGACCGCGACCCGGAATTGAAACCGATGCTGTTCGGTAATTACGAGGCGGTGCTTTACCTGCGTCAGGTGCCGAACCCGCGGCTGGCGGAGAAGGCGCGCGAGATCGCCGCATATCTTGGCCTGCCCCTGGAGATCGACGACGTGGGTTTGGGGGAACTCGAAGAGCGGCTCGCCGCGTTAGTGGAAGCGTGACGTGGCGAAGTACCAGGTGATGTTCTGGAAGCACATCCCTTCCCAGGTGAAGGCTTGGGACGGCGATTCCGAGACCAAACGGATGCTGCCGGACTACTTCCAGGCCGCCATCGACGCCTACGCGATGAAGGACGGCTCGACCGAGATGGATGCGTACCTGGACGGCTGGAAGTGGGGACCGGTCGAAGAACGCTCGGGCTCGCCCGCTGATGTGCTCGGCCAGGTCATCGACGAGCTGACCGCCGCCAATCCGCGCGCACGCCTCCTGAATCCGTCGTGAGCAACTCCATCCTCGACGACCTGTTGAACAGCCAGCAGCTGATGATCGCGATGCTGCGAATCTCGGCTGAAGATCCATCCGCCAGGGTCGGCGCGTGGGACCTGCGAGACCTCGCCGCCCATCTGGCGGCGACGGAGCGCGACTGCTACG
>Ga0209160_1005153_pt1 | contig 10347 bp, 9 predicted proteins | sample GraSoiAngelo_153_FD_186167 | JGI IMG/M metagenome (GOLD analysis project Ga0209160, IMG submission 186167) | Grasslands soil microbial communities from the Angelo Coastal Reserve, California, USA - 14_1009_12_40cm (SPAdes) (version 2) | ecosystem: Environmental > Terrestrial > Soil > Grasslands ... | reverse complement strand
TCGAGACCGGGATCTTCCCCCTCTACGAGGTGGAGGACGGGCAGGTGAAGTACTACGGCAAGACCAAGGCGATCATCGAGGGGCGCGCCCGCAAGCCGGTGCGCGAGTACCTCCTGAAGCAGGGGCGCTTCGCCCACTTTGTCGAGGAGGATCTCGCCTACTTCCAGGCGAAGGTCGACGAGATGTGGGAGAAGTGGGAGATTCCGGCGGTGGTACCGTTCCGGCGTCTGGACGCGACGAAGGCGGCGCTATCGGCGAAGTAATGCCCGGATCGCCCGTGGCTCCTCCTCGGCGCTCGTAGCCGATAGGGCCGGGCCCGTACAACGGGACCCGGCCCTTTGTATACGTGTTCGATGCGTATTCCATACGACATGGACTCGGGGCCGGGCCCCGAGCAAAGGAGCGAGCAATGAAGCTCGACGCAGTCGTCGCCCTTTTCCTCACGCTGCTGATCGCGGCTCCCGCGACCGCCGTCGCGTGGGAGCCGACCAAGCCGATCGAGTTCGTGGTGCCCGCCGGGACCGGCGGCGGCGCCGACCAGATGGCGCGGCTGATCGCCGGCATCTCCGAAAAGCACAAGCTCTCGCCGCGCCCTCTCATCGTCATCAACAAGGCGGGCGGAGCCGGCGCCGAGGGCTTCCTGGACGTCAAGGGCAAGAAGGGTGAGGCCCACACGATCGTCATCACCCTGTCGAACCTCTTCACGACGCCGCTCCACACGGGCATCCCGTTCAGCTGGCGGGATCTGACGCCCGTCGCGCGGCTGGCCCTCGACGAGTTCATCCTGTGGGTCAACGCGGACACGCCGTACAAGACGGCGAAAGACTACCTCGCCGCCGTCAAGGAGCACGCCGGCAAGTCGTCCCAGATGAAGATGGGCGGCACCGGCTCGGCGCAGGAAGACCAGATCCTCACGATCCAGCTGGAGCAGGCCCTGCCCGGGACCAAGTTCACCTACGTGCCCTTCAAGGGCGGCGGGGAGGTCTGCGTGAACCTCGTCGGCAAGCACGTCGATTCGACCGTGAACAACCCCATCGAGTGCGTCAGCCACTGGAGGGGCGGCAAGGTGCGCCCGCTCGCCGTCTTCGACACCTCGCGCATCGCGGTCGGTGACTGGAAGGACATCCCGACCGTCAAGGAGGCGCTCGGCGTCGACGTGAGCTACCTGATGCTGCGCGGCATCTTCGGCGCGCCCGGCATGCCGAAGGAAGCCGTCGACTGGTACGTCGGCTTCTTCAAGAAGGTCACCGAGACGCCGGAGTGGAAGAAGTACATGGAGGACGGCGCCCTCAAGCCGGCCTTCGCGACCGGTGCCGAGTACGTGAAGTGGGTGGAGGAGAACGAGCTGCTGCACAAGGAGCTCATGACCAAGGGCGGGTTGTTGAAGAAGTAAGATGCGCGCCGCCGACCTCGCGACCGCGTCCGTCCTGATCCTGCTCGGCGGAGTCGTCGTCCTCGACTCCCTGCGGATCGGGATCGGCTGGGGCAGCGACGGCCCGCGGAGCGGATTTTTCCCATTCTGGCTGGGAGTCATCCTGCTCCTCGCTGCGGCGACGATCGGGCTCCAGGCGTGGCGCCGGTCGACGGCGAAGGCGTTCGTGACTCGCGCGCAGCTCGACCCGGTGCTCAAGGTGCTATGGCCGGCGACCGCGATGGTGATCCTGATCAGGCCGCTGGGGCTCTACGTCGCCGCGGCGCTCTACATGGGCTTCTACATGCGCTGGGTCGGACGCCACAGCTGGCTCGCCGTGGTGCTGTGCGCGATCGGAGTCCCGGTGCTCACGTTCGTCGTGTTCGAGATGTGGTTCCTGGTCCCGATGCCCAAGGGCCCGCTCGAAGCCTGGCTCGGGTACTGACTCGATGGGCGTCGAGAATCTCTTCCACGGCTTTCAGATCGCCGTCACGCCGTTCAACCTGCTCGTGGCGGTTCTCGGCATCACGCTCGGCACCGTCATCGGCGTCCTGCCCGGGCTCGGCGGCGCCAACGGCGTCGCGATCTTGCTCCCGCTCACGTTCACGATGCCGCCCACCTCCGCGATCATCTTGTTGACGTCGCTCTACTGGGGCGCGCTCTTCGGCGGCGCGATCACCTCGGTGCTCTTCAACATCCCGGGCGAGCCGTGGTCGGTCGCGACGACGTTCGACGGCTATCCGATGGCGCGGCAGGGGCAGGGTGGCCAGGCGCTCACCGCCGCCTTCAGCTCCTCCTTCATCGGCGCGCTCTTCTCGATCGTGGTGATCACGTTCTTCGCGCCGCTCCTGGCCGAGATCGCCTTGCGCTTCGGTCCTCCCGAATTCTTCGCGATCCAGCTCCTGACCTTTTCGAGCTTCATCGGACTGGGCGGCGGCGACCCGCTGAAGTCGCTGGTCTCCATCGTGCTGGGATTCATCCTCGCCGCGGTGGGCCTCGACATCGTCACCGGCCAGCTCCGGATGACCTTCGGTTTCATCGACCTCATGAAAGGGTTCGATTTCATCGTGGCGGTCATCGGGCTCTTCGGGATCGGCGAGATATTGTTGTCCGTGGAGGAGGGGCTCAGCTTCAAGGGCGTCAGCACGGGCATGAACCTGCGCGTGGTGCTCGAGACCTGGAAGATCTTGCCGCGCTACACGCGCACCTTCGTGCGCGGAGCCTTCATCGGCTTCTGGATGGGCTTCAAGCCGGGCGGCGCGACGCCCGCCTCGTTCATGAGCTACGCCTTCGCGAAGCGGTTCTCGAAGCACCCGGAGCGCTTCGGCAAGGGCGAGATCGAGGGGGTCGTGGCCCCGGAGACGGCCGCCCACGCCGCGGGAGTCGCCGCGATGCTGCCGATGATCACCTTGGGCATCCCGGGCTCGCCGACCGCGGCCGTCATGCTCGGCGGCCTCATCATCTGGGGCCTCCAGCCCGGGCCGCTCCTGTTCACCGAGAAGCCCGACTTCGTCTGGGGGCTCATCGCCAGCATGTACACCGGCAACTTCATCGGCGTCCTGATGGTGCTGGCGTTCGTGCCGTTCTTCGCGGCGATCTTACGGATTCCGTTCGCGATCCTGACGCCGCTGATCGTCGTTGTCTGCGCGATCGGCTCGTACGCCGTCCACAACAGTATGATCGATATCTGGTACATGCTGATCTTCGGCCTCGTCGGCTACGTGTTCAAGAAGCTCGACTATCCGCTCGCGCCGCTCGTGCTGGCGCTGGTCCTGGGCGACCTCGCCGAGAACGCGCTGCGCCAGAGCCTGATCATGTCCCAGGGCTCGCTGGCGATCTTCGTGTCGCGCCCGATCTCCGGCGTGATCACCGCGGTCGCCATCTTCTTCTTCGTGCTTCCGGTGGTGACGCCCTGGTGGCGGCGGCTCCGCGGGACCGCGCCGAGCGGGATCTGATGGCGGTCCTGGCCGATCCGGAGTTCTGGATGCGACTGCTCGGCATCGGCGTGCTGAATCTCCTTCTCTCGGGTGATAACGCTCTCGTCATCGCGCTCGCGGTGCGCGCCTTGCCCAAGCACAAGCGGGTCCTGGGGCAGGTCTGGGGCGCGGTCGGCGCGGTCCTCCTGCGGCTGATCTTCGTCGGCATCGTGAGCGTGCTCCTGCGGATCCCGTTCCTGCAGCTCGTGGGCGGGCTGCTCCTCGTCTGGATCGCCGTCAGGCTGGTCCGCCCGGAAGCGGGCGGCAACAGCGAGGTCCGACGCGGCTCCTCGCTCTGGGAGGCGATCTGGATCATCATCGTCGCCGACGTGACGATGAGCCTCGACAACGTGCTCGCGATCGCGGCGACGGCGCACGGGGATCTCCTCCTGGTGATGTTCGGGATCGGGCTCTCGCTGCCGATCGTCATCTGGGGCGCCGGGCTCCTGGCGCTGCTGATGAACCGCTACACCTGGATCGTCTGGCTCGGCGGGGGCCTGCTCGGGTACGTCGCCGGCGAGATGCTGATCGAGGATCCAGTCCTTCGGCGCTGGTTCGGAGATGGTGCCGCGGTACTGCGCTCCGCGGTGCCCATCGGCATCGGCGTGGCGGTGACGGGGCTCGGATGGTGGCTCGGGCGGAGCCGCCGGCACGCCCACGTGCCGGAGAATCTCTGAGTCGGCGATGAGCGCGCCCGGCCGCCGGCCCCCAGGCGATCACGCCGTCGAGCTTGGACCGATCAAGTCGACGCGGATCTACGAGGAGATCGTTCGGCAGGTCAAGCAGCTGATCGCCGAAGGACGCTTCAAGAGCGGCGACCGGCTACCGCCCGAGCGCGAGCTCGCCGAGAAGTTCGTCGTCAGCCGCACCTCCGTGCGGGAAGCGCTGCGGGCGCTCGAGAGCCTGGGGCTCATCGACATCCGACCGGGCGAGGGGACGTTCGTCCGCGAGGTGTCGATCGACGCGCTCGTCGGCCCGCTGGCCCTCGTGATGACCTCGCAGCGCGAAGCGATCGCCGAGCTCTTCGAGGCTCGGCGGGTGCTCGAGCCGGCCATCGCGGCCCTCGCGGCGAGCCGCGCGACGCCGGACGAAGTGCAAGAGATGGAGCGGATCCTCGAGGACCAGGCGCGAGAGATCGCCGCCGGGCGAACGGGCCTCGCGCAAGACGCGGCGTTTCACGCGGCGATCGGCACGGCCGCGCACAATCGGGCGATCACGCGGCTCGTGCACGCGATCATGGATCTGCTCACCCAGAGTCGCGAGGAGTCGCTCAACACGCCGGGCCGGCCCACGCGCTCGCATCAAGACCATCGCCGGATCGTCCAGGCGATCGCGGGCCGCGACAGCGCCGCCGCGCGGCAGGCGATGCTCGACCATCTCGTCGCGGTCGAGGGACTCGTGTTCGGCCCGACACAGGACCGTCCGCGCGGCGATCGCGCAGGTGCTTGACCATGCCGGCACATGCCCGTATACTCCGCGTCGTGATTCACGTGACGTCGCGGGTATCGCTGCTGGGTCTGATTCTGCTGGCGCTGCCGGCCCTGCCCGGAGCATCCGCGACGTAGACTGACAAACGGATGCCACGGGCGGGGACAGGCCCGTGGCGGATGAGATCCCAAAGGCCACGGGTCGCGCGACCCGTGGCCTTTCGTGTTTCTGCGGCCGGATTCCGGAAGCGCCGCTGTCGTTGCAGACCGTCGGGGCTGCCCGCCGGAGAAGGCGACCCTCGAACGAGAAGGCAAATGAGACAAGGTGCGGCGGTGGAAACGAGCAGTAGAATAATTGACACTGGTGCTCGTTATCCACTAACATCACAAGACTTTTTCGGTCATCGAGGACGGAGAACCGCGCCTATGACTAAGTACGTCTACTTCTTCGGTGGGGGCCGCGCCGAAGGCTCCTCCGTGATGCGGAACCTCCTGGGCGGTAAGGGCTGCGAGCTGGCCGAAATGACCAACCTCGGGATCCCCGTCCCGCCGGGCTTCACGGTGACGACGCAGGCCTGGGCCCACTACAACCGGTCCGGGCACGAGTGGCCGGAAGAGCTCTGGGACCAGACGCTCGAGAACCTCCAGAGGCTCGAGAGCGCCGTGGACGCCGGCTTCGGCGATCCCAAGCGCCCACTGCTGGTGTCGGTCCGCTCGGGCGCCCGCGTGTCGATGCCCGGGATGATGGAGACGATTCTCAATCTCGGCTTGAACGACGCGACCGTCGAGGGACTGGCGGCGCGCACGCGTAACGAGCGCTTCGCGTGGGACTGCTACCGGCGCTTCGTCATGATGTTCGGCGACGTCGTCCTGGGCGTGCGGCGCGAAGTCTTCGACGCCGAGCTCGACGCGGCGAAGTCGCGTCTCGGCGTCAAGAGCGACCCCGAGGTGCCGGCCGCCGAGCTCCGAAAGCTGACCGATGTCTTCAAGAGCATCATCAGCGAGCGGACGGGCCGCCCGTTCCCGGAGGACGTGAAGGAGCAGCTTCGGCTGGCCATCAACGCCGTGTTCGATTCCTGGTTCGCGAAGAAGGCCACCGAGTATCGGCGCATCCACAACGTCCCGGAGGAGTGGGGCACCGCGGTCACCGTGATGTCCATGGTCTTCGGCAACCTCGGCGAAACCTCCGGCACCGGCGTCGGGTTCACGCGTGACCCCCGGACGGGCGAGCCGCGGTTCTATGCCGAGTTCTTGCCCAACGCGCAGGGCGAGGACGTCGTGGCCGGCATCCGCACGCCGCTGCCGATCGAGGCCCTGCACCAGCGCATGCCGGCGATCTACGACGAGGTTCTCGAGATCGCCGGGCGTCTCGAGCGCCACTACAAGGACATGCAGGACATCGAGTTCACCGTGCAGGAGGGCAAGCTCTACCTCTTGCAGACGCGCTCGGGCAAGCGCTCGGCGCGCGCCGCCGTCAAGGTGGCCCGCGATCTGGTGAACGAGCACGTGATCGACCAGCACACCGCCTTGCTCCGCGTACGGCCGCAGGAAGTGAACGAGGCGATCCGGCCCGTCTTCGACGACCGTGACAAGGCCGCGGCGATCGACAAGGGACGGCTCCTGGCCCGCGGGCTACCCGCGGCCCCGGGAGCGGCCGTCGGCAAGGCGGTGTTCGACGCCGACCGCGCGGTGGAGTGGGCGCGGGCAAACGAGAAGGTCATCCTTGTTCGTCCGGAGACCTCGCCGGAGGACGTGGCGGGCATGTACGCCGCGGAAGGCATCGTCACCGCGCGGGGCGGTAGGACGTCGCACGCGGCCGTCGTCGCGGTCGGGATGGGCAAGGCCTGCGTGGTCGGCGCGTCGGAAATCGTCGTGGACGAGCATCGCCGCGTCTTCGAAGTCGGTGGCCGCATCGTCCGAGAGGGTGACTGGATCTCCGTCGATGGCGGAACCGGCGAGGTCCTGCTCGACAGCATCAAGACCGTCGAGGGCGAGCTCGGCGACGAGGTCACCGAGCTCCTGACCTGGGCAGACCGCTATCGCACGGAAGGGCTCGGCGTGCGGGCCAACGCTGATACGCCCCTCGACGCCCAGCGCGCTCGCGAGTTCGGCGCCGAAGGCATCGGCCTCGTCCGCACCGAGCACATGTTCTTCGCGCCCGATCGGATTCCGATCGTCCGCGAGATGATCATGGCGGCGGACCAGGCGACGCGCCGCATCGCGCTCGAGAAGCTCCGGCCGTTCCAGCGCGACGACTTCATCGGGATCTTCCGCGCCATGGACGGTCTGCCGGTGACGGTTCGACTGCTCGATCCGCCGCTGCACGAGTTCCTGCCGAACCACAAGGAGTACAAGGAGCTCATCGAGACACGGAGCCGTCTGGAAGCGCTCGGGATCAATCCCGAGGAGCAGGCCCGCCTCGAGGCGATCATCGCCAACGTCGAGAAGCTTCGGGAAGCCAACCCGATGCTGGGCCACCGCGGCTGCCGGCTCGGCATCACACACCCGGAGATCTACGGCATGCAGGTGCGCGCCATCATGGAGGCCGCCTGCACGGTCGCCGAGCAGGGCGTCCACGCCGAGCCCGAGATCATGATCCCGCTCACCGGGACCGTCGGCGAGATGAAGGAGACCTTCCAGCAGACCAAGCGGGTCGGCGACGGCGTCATCGCCGAGACCGGCGTGGCCGTGAAGTACCTGATCGGGACGATGATCGAGGTGCCGCGAGCGGCGCTGATCGCCGCGCAGATCGCCGAGTTCGCGGAGTTCTTCTCGTTCGGGACCAACGACCTGACCCAGCTCACCTACGGCTACAGCCGGGACGACGTCGCCAAGTTCCTGCCGAAGTATCTGGACATGGGCCTGGTGCCGCACGACCCCTTCTCGGTCCTCGACCAGGAGGGCGTCGGCGAGATGGTCAAGATCGGCATCGAGCGGGGGCGCAGCCGCCGGCCCAATCTGAAGATCGGGATCTGCGGCGAGCACGGCGGCGAGGCGTCGTCGGTCGAGTTCTGTCACCGCGTGAAGATGACCTACGTCTCGTGCTCGCCCTATCTCATCCCGGGCGCGCGGCTGGCGGCGGCGCAGGCGCGAATCAAGGAGCGCCAGGTCGGTGGCAGTGGGGACTACCGTGTTTAGGTTCGACGGGGCCAGGAGGAACGCGAAGTGAGAATGCCCGGGGCACGAATCGTTCTGGAGTGCCTGAAGCGCCAGGGAGTCGACCTCATCTTCGGTCTGCCCGGCGGCGCGGTACTCCCCATCTACGACGCCCTGTACGACTTCAAGGGCCTGCGCCACATCCTCGTGCGTCAGGAAGCCGCCGCGGGACACGCGGCGGAAGGCTACGCGCGGACCTCGGGCCGTGTTGGGGTGTGCCTCGTGACCTCGGGCCCCGCCGCGACCAACCTGGTGACGGCGCTGCAGGACGCGATGATGGACTCGATTCCGATCGTCGCGTTCACCGGGCAGGTGCCCACGCACCTCATCGGCAACGACGCGTTCCAGGAGGCGGACAACGTCGGGATCACGCGTCCGTGCACGAAGCACAACTTCCTGGTGAAGGACGGCAACGATCTGGGCCCGATCATCCGCGAGGCGTTCCACATCGCGTCGACCGGACGTCCCGGGCCCGTCCACGTCGACCTCCCGAAGGACATTCTGGTGAAGGAGTGGGATCTGGTCTGGCCCGAGCACGTCCAGATGCGCTCCTACAACCCGAACTACGACGGCCATCCCGGCCAGATCAAGCGGGCTGCCAAGCTCCTGGCGCGCGCGAAGAAGCCGGTGCTCTACGTCGGCGGCGGCGTGATCTCGGCCGATGCGAGCGCCGAGCTCATGGAGCTGGCCGAGCTCGGGCAGCTCCCGGTCACCCAGACCCTGATGGGGTTGGGCGCGTTTCCGATGGAGCACCCGCTCTCGCTCGACATGCTGGGCATGCACGGGAGCTACTACGCCAACATGGCGGTGCACCACTCGGACGTGCTCGTCGCGGTCGGCGCGCGGTTCGACGACCGGGTCACCGGCAAGGTCGACGCGTTCGCCCCGAATGCCGAGATCGTCCACATCGACATCGACCCGTCCTCGATCTCGAAGAACATCAAGGTGGGCGTGCCGATCGTGGGTGACTGCCGCCGTGTGCTCGTGAAGCTGGTGGAAGCGCTCCGCGAGGAGCTGAAGGACGAGCCGCCGCCGGCCGTGCGCGAGGGGCGACGCCAGTGGGCGACCCAGCTCGCGCAGTGGAAGCACGACGTCCCGTTCCAGTACGAGTGGAGCGACGACGTTGTAAAGCCGCAGTACGTGATCCAGGAGATCTCCAACGCGACCAACGGCGAGGCCTTCATCGTCACCGGAGTCGGCCAGCACCAGATGTGGGCGGCGCAGTACTACAAGTTCAAGCACCCGCGCATGTGGTGCACGTCCGGCGGCCTCGGCACGATGGGCTACGGGCTGCCGACCGCGATGGGCGTCCAGGCGGCCAATCCCGGCAAGCTCGTGATCAACATCGACGGGGACGGCTCGTTCCAGATGAACAGCCAGGAGCTGGCCACCTGCTTCGTCGAGGGGCTGCCCGTGAAGACCGTGATCATCAACAACAGCGGCCACGGGATGGTCCGGCAGTGGCAGCGGATCATCTACAAGGAGCGCTACTGCGCGATCGACCTGCCGGGGATCCCGGACTGGGTGCGCCTGGCCGAAGCCTACGGCTGCGTCGGCCTGCGCGTGACGAAACCGAGCGAGCTCCCGGCGGCGATCGAGAAGATGATCGCGACACCCGCGCCGGTCATCCTCGACGTGTGCGTCGACAAGGACGAGTGCGTCTTCCCGATGGTGCCGGCCGGCGGGGCCAACACCGACATGATCCTGAAGCCGCCCACCCGCGAGGTGCGGGACAAGGCCGCCAAGTCGCAGACGGGGTTCTGATGCAAAACGGCAGCGAGCCCCGCAAGCACACGATCTCGGTCATGGTCGAGAACAAGTTCGGTGTCCTCTCCCGCGTCGCCGGCCTGTTCTCGGCGCGCGGCTACAACATCGAGAGCCTGTCGGTCGGCGAGACGCTCGACCCGTCGGTGTCCCGGATGACGCTCGTCGTACGCGGCGACGAGTTCGTCATCGAGCAGGTGACCAAGCAGCTGCACAAGCTCATCGACGTCATCAAGGTGACCGACCTGACCGACGAGGGGCACGTCGAGCGCGAGCTGGTCCTGATCCGCGTGAACGCCGAGCCGTCGAACCGGGCCGAGATCCTCCGGACCGCCGAGATCTTCCGGGCGCGGGTGGTCGACGTGACGCCGGTCTCGTTCGTCCTGGAGGCCACCGGGGACGAGGGCAAGCTCGAGGCGCTGATCGAGCTGCTGCGGCCGATCGGGATCCAGGAGCTGGTCCGCACGGGCAAGGTCGCCATCGCGCGCGGCCCCAAGACGCGGATGCGTCGCGTCGAGCCGCCGCGGAAGCAGCGCGTGACGGACGACCCCAAGGTGGTCGGCTTCGCCGACTGACACTCGCCAAAGAAGAAAGGACACGAGATGCCCGCGAA
>Ga0209160_1005150_pt1 | contig 10352 bp, 10 predicted proteins | sample GraSoiAngelo_153_FD_186167 | JGI IMG/M metagenome (GOLD analysis project Ga0209160, IMG submission 186167) | Grasslands soil microbial communities from the Angelo Coastal Reserve, California, USA - 14_1009_12_40cm (SPAdes) (version 2) | ecosystem: Environmental > Terrestrial > Soil > Grasslands ... | reverse complement strand
AAGGCGGCGCACCGGTATCTTCCCCACCCGTGAAACCCACGGTCGTCGTCGTCGGTGCCGGGTTCGGCGGGCTGCGCGCGGCGCGTGCGTTGCGCCGCGCCCCGGTGGAAGTCGTCCTCGTCGACCGGCACAACTATCACCTGTTCCAGCCACTGCTCTACCAGGTGGCGACCGCGGGCCTCGAGCCCGAGCAGATCGCGCGGCCGGTGCGCGCCATCCTGCGCCGCCAGCCAAACGCCGACTTTCGACTCGCCGAGGTGACCGGCCTGGATCTGGGGCGTCGCGAGCTCGCCACCGACTCGGGCCCCGTCCATTACGACTACCTCGTCCTTGCCGTCGGCGGCGAAACCAATTTCTTCGGGCTCGACTCCGTCCGCCGCCACGGCTTCGCCTTGAAGGACCTCCCCGACGCCCTCGGCATCCGCCACCAGGTGCTGCGTAGCTTCGAGCGGGCGGTGCTCGAGCCTGACGCCGACCGTCGCCGCGCGCTGCTGACGTTCGTCGTCGTGGGCGGAGGCCCGACCGGCGTGGAGATGGCCGGCGCACTCTCAGAGCTGATCCGCCTCGTCCTCGTGCGCGACTACCCGCGCCTCAACATCAAAGACGTCCGCATCCTGCTGCTCGAGGCGGCCGACCGGCTGCTCGGCGGGTTCCCGCCGCGCCTCTCGGAGGCGGCGGCGCGCACGCTGTGGCGCAAGATGGTCGAGGTGCGGCACGGCGCCGCCGTCGCCGATTACGACGGCGCGGCGGTGCGGTTGCGGGGCGGGGAAGTGATTCCGGCGGGGACCCTGATCTGGGCCGCGGGGGCGGCGGCGGTGTCGCTCACCGGCCGCCTCGGCCTGCCCACGGGCCGGCAGGGGCGCGTTGCGGTCGAGCCGACACTCCAGGTGCGCGACCACCCGGAGGTGTTCGTGATCGGCGACGCGGCGTATCTGGAGCACGACGGCCAGCCGCTGCCGATGATGGCTCCAGTCGCGATCCAGCAGGCGGTAACGGCCGCGGACAACATCACCCGTCTCGCGCGGGGCGAGGCGCCGCGCGCCTTCCGCTACCGCGATCCGGGCACGCTCGCCACGATCGGGCGCAACGCCGCGGTCGCGCACATCCGGGGCATCGCGTTTACGGGGTTCCCGGCCTGGGTCGTGTGGCTCGTCGTCCACCTCATCCAGATCATCGGGTTCCGCAACAAGCTGTTCGTGCTACTCAACTGGGCGTGGGATTACTTCTTCTATGAGCGCGCGTCGCGGCTGATCACCACGCGGTGAGCGGCGGACCACGCCTTCCCAGCCGCAGTCCAGACACCAGGCGTGCTGCAGCGGGGACAAGAGGCGGCTCAGGAGCCCATGCGTGATAGGGAGGAGGTCGGCGCGGCAGATGGGGCACGCGGGCCCGCGCGGGACCAGGAGGTAGGCGAGTCCCGCGGCCATCGCGAACCGCAGCACCACAGTCGCGAGCAGCACGATCACGATCAGGATCTCAGAGTCCACGCGGCCCTCCGGATCGCCCCACCGGTCGAATCTGGGGCCCGGGACCCCGCGGCGCAACGCAGCGGGCCGGCCCGGCCGGGCGTATTGTTGAGGCACCTTGTGACCGCGGTCACCGCCGTCACCACCTTCAGCCCCGGACCCCCGATGCGCCCGTTCTTCCCACTTGTCGCGCTGGCCTCGTTCACGGCCGCGCCCGCATTCGCCCAGCAACCCGCCCGACCCGACACAACCCGGCCCCAGCAGCGCACCGGTCAGGCCGAAGGCCCCAAGCCCTACGCGGAGGTCATTACGCGGGCGGCCACGACCGATTCCGGTGTGTTCATCCTCCACCAGATCGGCGAGAAGCTCTTCTACGAGATCCCGCGGGCCCAGCTCAACAAGGAGTTCCTGCTGGTCGTGGATTATGCCGCGACCCCCGAGGGCACGCGTTACGGCGGGGAGAACCTCGACAGCCGGGTGGTGCGCTGGCAGCGGATGGGGAACCGCGTCCTGCTGCGGAGCGTGAGCTACGACCTCGTGGCCGACAGCTCCACACCGGTGTCACGCGCCGTGCGGCTGTCGAACCTCGAGCCGGTGCTGATCAGCTTCGACGTGGCGGCGTTCAGCCCCAACGCCGATTCCAATCTCGTGATCGAGGTGACGCGCCTGTTCACGACCGACGTTCCCGAGCTCACCGCGCGGCGCGCGTTCCGGCTGCGGCGCCTCGACCCGGCGCGCTCGCTCGTCGAGTCGGCGCGGTCGTTCCCGACGAACATCGACGTGAAGGCGCTGCACACCTTCGAGAACGACTCGGTCCCCGGCGACCGCGGCCTGGGCACGATGTCGTTCGAGATGCACTACTCCATGGTATCGCTGCCCGAGCGCCCGATGGCGCGACGCCTCTGCGACCACCGGGTGGGCTTCTTCTCAGTGCGCCAGATCGACTACGGGCGCGAGGCCCATCGCGTGCAGGAGCGCTGCTACATCACGCGCTGGCGGCTCGACCCCAAGGACCCCAACGCCGCGGTCAGCGACCCCATCAAGCCGATCGTGTTCTACCTCGACCCGGCCACGCCCGAGAAGTGGGCGCCGTGGATCATCAAGGGCGTCGAGGCGTGGGAGCCCGTGTTCCGGGCGGCCGGCTTCTCCAACGCGATCACCGCGCGTCGCGCCCCGACCCCGCAGGAAGACCCCGCGTTCGACCTCGACGACGCCCGCTACTCCACCATCCGGTGGCTGCCGTCGCAGATCGAGAACGCGTACGGCCCGCACACCAGCGATCCGCGCACCGGCGAGATTCTGCAGTCCAACATCGGGTGGTACCAGAACATCACGAGCCTGCTCGAGGCGTGGTGGTGGGTCCAGGTCGGCGCGGTCGATCCACGGGCCCGGCGCCTTCCGTTGCCCGACTCCCTGGTGGGCCAGATGGTGGCGTACGTGGCGACCCACGAAGTCGGCCACACCCTCGGCCTTCCCCACAACCAGCTGTCCTCGGGCTATTACCCGGTGGACTCGCTGCGCAGCCCCACGTACACGCGCAAGAACGGGACGTCCTACTCGATCATGGACTACGCCCGCAACAATTACGTCGCGCAGCCCGGCGACAACGCCGAGCTCCTGCCCAAGCTCGGCCCGTGGGATTACTACGTGATCGATTGGGGCTACCGCCGCATCCCCGGCGCGACGACGCCCGACGCCGAGCGGCCGTTGCTCGACTCGTTGGCGCGGCTCCAGGACGCGATGCCGTGGCTGCGCTTCGGCAATCCGGACGGCATCGACCCCCGCACCCAGACCGAGGCGCTGGGCGACGATCCCGTCCAGGCGACGCGCTACGGCCTGGCGAACATCAAGCGGCTGGTGCCGATGCTGATCCCGGCGACCACGACCGAGAAGCTCGACGACTACTCGCTGCTCGACGACTTCTACGACCGGCTCGTCGGCCAGTGGGCGTTCGAGATGGGGCACGTGGCGGTGGTGCCGGGCGGGGTGTGGCGGCACGAAAAGTACCCGGACCAGGCGGGGGTCATCCACACCGCCGTGCCGCGCGCTCGGCAGGCGGAGGCGGTGCGCTTCCTCAACGACAACGCCTTCGCGACGCCGAGCTACTTCCTCGACACCGCGGTCCTGCGGCGCATCGAGCCCACCGGCTTCGTGGAGCGGATCCGCACGCGGCAGACGGCGCTCCTCAACACGCTGCTCCAGGACGCGCGGCTGTCGCGCCTCGCCGAGCAGGGGGCGACGTTGCCCGCCGGCCAGGCGTACACGCTCGCGGATCTGTTCGGCGACCTGCGCCGCGGCATCTTCGCGGAGCTCACGACGGCGCGGCCCGGGGTGGATCCCTATCGTCGCAACCTGCAGCGGGCGTTCCTGGACCAGATGGACCGGCTGATCAACACGCCGCTGGTCACGCCGCCGCCGCCCGGCTTCACCCCATTCCCGGGCTTCGTCCCGCCGCCGCCGCGGCCCGGCGACGCGCGGGCGCTGGCACGGCTCGAGCTCGTGGACCTGCAGGGAGTGCTGCGTACCGCGCTGGCGCGCCCGACCGATCGCGCCACCCGCGCGCACTTCCTGGACATGCAGGCGCGGATTGATCGGATCTTAAACCCGCGATAGGAGACCATGCAGCCGTTGCCGGTTGCCGGTTCCCGGGTATCGGTTGCCTCCTCAGGCGACGGGCGACGGGCAACGGGCAACGGGCAACCGCCCGCGCGCTGGCGCGCCGGCAACCCACAGCACAAATTGAGCCGACGGAGGAGCCAATGGCGGACAACAGCGACCGCATGAAGATCGTGATCTGGTACGCCGCCTGGGCGACGGTGTGCGCCGCGGTGGCGGGCATCGCCATTGCGCTGGCGCACACCTGGTTTTTCAGCTACACCCCCACGCGCGCGGCCCGCGTGTGGACGCTGATCGAGGGCATTGAGACGTCACTCGCGCTCGCGGCGGGGCAGGGCGCGGTCGTCCTCGTGACCGGCGGCCTGCTGGCCCAGCTCGGCCGGGCGCTGCAGGGCACGGTGCTCCTGGGCCTCCTGCTCGGGCTGTTCGATTTCGTGATGTACTTCCTGCAAATGGCGATCCCGCGGCTGGAACTGGGTTGGGTCCCGGATATCGCGATTCTGGTCGTGGTGACGATTGTGATTACGCTGCTGGGGGCGCGGGGCGCGGGGACTACAGCCTCGGCAGCGTGATCCCTCGCTGGGCCTGGTATTTCCCCTTCTTGTCCTTGTAGCTGACTTCGCACTCGTCGCCCTCGTCCGCCGTGAAGAACAGCACCTGGGCGATGCCTTCGTTGGCGTAGATCTTGGCGGGCAGGGGGGTGGTGTTCGAGATCTCGAGCGTCACGAACCCTTCCCACTCGGGCTCGAACGGCGTGACGTTGGTGATGATGCCGCAGCGCGCGTAGGTGCTTTTGCCGACGCACAGCGTCAGCACGTTGCGGGGAATCCGGAAGTACTCCACCGAGCGGGCGAGCGCGAACGAGTTGGGCGGGACGACGCACACGTCGCCCGCGAATTCGACGAACGACTTGGGGTCGAACCGCTTGGGGTCCACGATCGCCGACAGCGCGTTGGTGAAAATCCGGAACTCGGGCGCGACGCGCATGTCGTAGCCGTAGGAGGAGAGGCCGTAGGAGACGACGCCGGCGCGCACCTGCGCTTCTTCGAACGGCTCGATCATTTGGTGGGTCTGCGCCATGCGCCGGATCCAGCGGTCGGGCTTGATCGACATGGCGGCGAATGTAATGGCGCCATCGACACTTACGCCACTCGTTCGGTTGACAGCGCCCGAGGCCCGGGATAATTTCCGTCCGACTACGTGAAATTTTTCACGAACTCCATGCTGCGGCCCTATCTCCCGTTCCTGCTGCTGCTCCTGTTCGTCGTCGCCAACGCGGCGGGCATGATCGGGCTGTCGCACCTGGTCGGCCCCAAGCGGCCGACCCCCTTGAAAGACGCCCCCTACGAGAGCGGCATGCCGCCGCTGGGCTCGGCCCGCGAGCGCTTTTCGATCAAGTTCTACCTCGTGGCGATGCTGTTCATCGTCTTCGACATCGAAACGGTGTTCCTGATCCCCTGGGGCACGATCTACTTCGGCGGGGCGGGGGGCGCGCTGCGCATGGGCTTCCTGCTGGTCGAAATGCTCGTGTTCCTCGCGATTCTCGGGGTGGGATACGTCTACGTGTGGAAAAGGGGGGCGCTGGAGTGGGATTGACGACCTAAATGACGTAAGGCGAAAGACGTAGAGAGACAACGTAAAGAAGATACGTAGGGACAGAACGTACGATTCCCCCTTACGACTATTCTCTACGTTTCTTCCTTACGATTCATTCATACGGGGTGGTTCTTGATGAAGCGAGTATCGAAAGAGATATCCGGTAGTCCCAATTGGCTCGTGACCCGGTTCGACCACCTGATCAACTGGGCCCGGGCCAACTCGCTGTGGCCGATGCCGTTCGGCACCGCCTGCTGCGCCATCGAGTTCATGGCCACCGCGGCGAGCCGCTACGACTTCGCCCGCTTCGGGATGGAGCGCCAGGCGTTCTCGCCCCGCCAGGCGGACGTGCTGATCTGCGCGGGCCGGCTGCCCTTCAAGCTCGCCCCCGTGATCCGCCGCGTTTACGACCAGATGCCGCAGCCCAAGTGGGTGATCTCGATGGGGGCCTGCGCGTCCACGGGGGGCATCTTCGATAACTACGCGATGGTGCAGGGGATCGACACCGTCGTGCCGGTGGACGTGTACGTCCCCGGCTGTCCGCCGCGGCCCGAGGGGCTGCTGTACGGCGTGCTGATGCTGCACAAGAAGATCAAGGGGGAATCGCTCGCCCTGCCGGCCCTGCGCGACGAGCAGCCGCTCGACGCCAAGGGGCTGCGGATGCCGCCGGAAGAGATCGACGAGATCTCGGAGCCGTTCGGCAACTCCATCCACCAGTTCCGCTCGTCGTGAACCCCTCCGTCGACGCGCTGCGCACGACCTTCGGAGACGCGATCGGCCGTGCCGAGCCGGCGCGCGACGGGGAAACCATCGTGGTCGTGCGCGGCGAGCGCCTCGCGGACGTGATGGGCTGGCTGCGCGACACCCCCGGCCAGGCGTACGACTACCTCGTGGACGTGACGGCGGTCGAGTACCGCGACCGCGAGCGCGCGCTGGAGGTGGTGTACTTCCTCCGCTCGCTGGAGCGCCGCGCCGACCTGCGGGTCAAGGTGGAGCTGGACCCGCGCGGTGAGCTGGCGGTGGACTCGGTGACGCCGCTGTGGGCGGGCGCCAACTGGCTGGAGCGCGAGGTCTACGACATGTTCGGCGTCACCTTCCGCGGCCACCCCGACCTGCGGCGCATCCTCATGTGGGAGACCTACGCCGAGGGCTATCCGCTGCGGAAGGATTTCCCGCTGCGCGGGCGCTTCAGCCGGGCGGAGCAGGTGCGCCAGGCGCTGAACGCCAACCCCGAGGCGCATTATTCCCTGGAAGAGCTGTCCATCGCGGAAGCCTTCGACGAGCTGCCGGCCGAGATGCGCGAGCGGCTGCGCCGCGGCGAGCGCGGCAAGCTCCCCTTCGACGAATGAGCAAGCGCACCGTCGAGCTCGAGCTGGCGACCCCAGGCCTGGACGCCCGGGGGCAGCCGGCGCGCGTGCCGCTCGTCGCCCGCGGCAGCGAACCCGGGAACGAGCCCGACCTCGGCGGCGAGCATCTGCTGATCAACCTTGGCCCCCAGCACCCCGCCACCCACGGCGTGCTGCGGCTGGTCGTCGAGCTGGACGGCGAGATGGTGGTCCGGGTCATCCCGCACGTCGGCTACCTGCACTCGGGCTTCGAGAAGCTCGGCGAGTACCGCCACTACAACCAGATCATCCCGCTCACCGACCGCACCGACTACCTGTCGCCGATGGCGAACAACGTCGGGCTGGCGCTCGCGGCCGAGCAGCTGATGGGCATCGAGATCACACCGCGCTGCCAGGTGCTGCGCGTCATCGCCTGCGAGATGAGCCGCATCATCTCGCACATGGTGTGGCTGGGCACGACGTCGATCGACCTCGGCGCCTTCACGCCGTTCCTGTGGGCATTCCAGGAGCGCGAGCGCATCTACGACCTGCAGGAGATGTGGACCGGGGCACGGCTCACGACGAGCGTGACGCGCGTGGGCGGCCTCATGGCCGACGTCCCCGACGCGTTCGTGCCGGGCTTGCGGCACTTCACGAACACCTTCCCCAACACGCTCGCCGAGATCGACCGCGTCCTCACCCGCAACGCGGTGTGGGCGGGCCGCACGCAGGGAATCGGCGTGATGACGAAGGCGGAAGCGATCAACTACTCGCTCTCCGGGCCGATGCTGCGCGCCAGCGGCGTCCCCTACGACGTCCGCAAGGACAAGCCGTACCTCGGCTACGAGACCTACGACTTCGAAGTCCCGGTCGGCGAGCACGGCGACGTGTACGACCGCTACCTCCTGCGCCTCGAGGAATGCCACCAGTCCAATCGCATCCTGCGGCAGGCGCTGGACCGCCTCCCCGACGGCCCCATCAACGTCGACGACCCGCGCGTGATCCTGCCGTCCAAGTCGCGCGCGATGAGCGACATGGAAGCGATGATCTTCCACTTCAAGCAGGTGATGGAGGGCGTGAAGGCCCCGGTGGGCGAGGCGTACGTGGGGATCGAGAACCCCAAGGGCGAGCTGGGCAACTACCTCGTCTCCGACGGCACCGCGAAGCCGGTGCGCTGGCGCATCCGGCCGCCGTCGTTCATCAACCTCTCGGCGCTGCCCAAGATGGCCGAAGGACACCTGCTCTCCGACTTGATCGCGATCAACGCCTCGGTGGACATCGTGATGGGCGAGGTGGACCGGTGAGCGCCCATCCGACCGCCGCGGGTGGGTACCAACCCGTCTTCCTCGGCAAGACGCGCGAGCAGCTGGACACGATCCTCAAGCGCTACCCCAACAAGCAGGCCGCCCTGCTCCCGGCGCTGTGGCTGGTGCAAGAGGCGCGCGGCTGGATCTCGGACCGCAACATGGCCGAGGTGGCGGAGGTGCTCGCGCTCACGCCCGCCTACGTCAAAGGCGTGGTGACGTTCTACACGATGTACCACCAGCACCCCGTGGGAAGGAACTTTGTGCAAGTGTGCACGACGTCGCCGTGCAACCTCTGCGGCGCCGAGGGCGTGGTGAAGGCGTTTCTCGAGCACACCGCCGCGCGCGACCTCGGGGCCACCAGCCCCGACGGCAGCTGGACGGTGATCGAGGTCGAGTGCCTCGGTGCCTGCGGCTTCGCGACCCCGGTGTTGATCAACGACGATTTCATCGAGAGCGTGACGCCGGAGAAGGTGCCGGCGCTGGTGAGGAAGTACCGGGAGGGGCGCCGCTGATGGGTTATCCCCACAAACCGCACCCCAAGGAGACGGCCGTGCTCTCCAAGCACTTCGGGGACGCCGAGGCGCGCTCGTACAAGGGGTGGGTGAAGCGCGGCGGCTATGAGGCCTGGAAGCAAGCCCAGGCGATGACGCCGGCGGCGATCATCGAGGAGCTGAAGAACTCGGGCCTGCGCGGCCGCGGCGGCGCCGGGTTCCCCACGGGCCTCAAGTGGTCGTTCATGCCGAAGGAGAAGAAGAAGCCGCATTACCTGTGCGTGAACGCCGACGAGTCCGAGCCGGGCACGTTCAAGGATCGCGAGATCATGCGCTGGACCCCGCACCAGCTGCTCGAGGGGACGGCGATCGCGATGCGCGCGATCCAGGCCGAGGTCGGCTACATCTACGTGCGCGGGGAGTTCACCGAGCCGTTCGCGATCATGGCCCAGGCCCTCGACGAGGCCTCCAAGGCCGGCATCCTCGGCGACCTCAAGATCTACCTGGTGCGCGGCGCCGGCGCCTACATCTGCGGCGAAGAGACCGCCCTCATGAACTCGATCGAGGGCAAGCGGGGCAATCCGCGTATCAAGCCGCCGTTCCCCGCCGCCGCCGGGGTGTTCGGCCTGCCCACGACGATCAACAACGTCGAGACCCTCGCGGCCGTGCCGCCCATTCTCAAGAACGGGGCCGCGTGGTACAAGGCGATGTGCCTGTCGAACCCCAAGAGCACCGGCACGAAGCTGTTCTCCGTCTGCGGCCACGTGCAGAGGCCCGGCAACTACGAAGTCACGATGGGCTTCCCGCTGAAGGACCTCATCTACGACATGGCCGGCGGCGTGCCCAAGGGCCGCGCGTTGAAGGCCTGCATCCCCGGCGGCTCCTCGGTGCCCATCCTGAACCGCGAGGAGACGGAGTCCTGCCTGCTCGACTACGAGGGCTGCGCCGAGAAGGGCACGATGCTCGGCTCCGGCGGCGTCATCGTCTTCGACGACTCGGCCGACATGGTCTACCAGATCATGCGCCTGGCGCGGTTCTACGCCCACGAGTCGTGCGCCCAGTGCACGCAGTGTCGCGAGGGGACGGCGTGGACCACCAAGATCCTGCAGCGCATCCTCGCGGGACAGGGGAAGTCGACGGACCTCGATCTGCTGCTCGACCTCTCCGAGAACATGACCGGCAAGACGATCTGCGTACTCAGCGATTCGTGCGCCGCGCCGGTCGTCTCGGGGATCAAGAAGTTCCGGGGTGAGTTCGAGGAATACCTGGCGGGGCGGCGCAAGCCGGTGATGGTGGCGTGAATGGCTGACGAGCTGGTCAATCTCACGATCGACGGCACGGCCCTCAGCGTCCCCAAGGGCACGCTGCTCATCGAGGCCGCCAAACAGGCGGGCGTCCTCGTGCCGCACTACTGCTACCACCCGGGGCTGCCGGTCGCCGGCGTGTGCCGGATGTGCCTCGTGGACGTGGAGAAGCAGTCCAAGCTGTCGATCGCGTGCGCCACGCAGGTCGCGGACGGGATGGTCGTGCGCACGCAGTCCGACCAGGCCA
>Ga0209160_1005146_pt1 | contig 10360 bp, 6 predicted proteins | sample GraSoiAngelo_153_FD_186167 | JGI IMG/M metagenome (GOLD analysis project Ga0209160, IMG submission 186167) | Grasslands soil microbial communities from the Angelo Coastal Reserve, California, USA - 14_1009_12_40cm (SPAdes) (version 2) | ecosystem: Environmental > Terrestrial > Soil > Grasslands ... | reverse complement strand
TGGCGGTCGCCGAAGCCCTCGACCGCGCAACGGGAATCGAAGCCCGGCTGAAGTGGCCGAACGACGTCCGCGTGCGTGGTCGGAAGCTGGCGGGAATCCTGGTGGAGTCGCGAATCGGCGCTCCAGCCGCGGCCGACGATGACGCGACGGGCATTGGCGGTTCGGAGCCACGCCGCACCCACAGCACGCCACCCACGCCGTGTGTCGGCCCCCTGGTCCCCGTTGCCGAGACGCGCATTGGCGGTACGGAGCCACGCCGCACCCACAGCACGCCACCCACGCCGTGTGTCGGCCCCGCGGCCCCCGTTACAATGGTCATTGGCGTGGGCCTCAACCTCGCGCAGCGGACCTTTCCGTCGGAGCTCGCCGACCGCGCAACGTCCGTGGTGATCGAGACCGGCCGGGTGCCCGACCACGACGCGATGCTCGAGACGTTGCTCGAGGAGTTCGACGCGTGGCGCGCGCGGCTCGAGACTCAAGGCTTCGACCCGGTGCGTGAGCGCTGGCTCGCGTGGAGCGAGACGATCGGGTGCAGAGTCACGGTCGACACCGTCAGCGGCGTCGCCGTCGGCCTCGACGCGGACGGCGCGCTCCTGGTGGACGACGGCCGCGGAGTGCAGCGGATCGTCGCGGGCGAGATCGCGCCGGAGGTGGACCATGCTGCTCGTCGCTGACGTCGGCAACACGAACACGAAAATCGGCGTCTTCGACCGCGATCGGCTCCTCGTGTCCTGGGTCCTGACGAGCCGTCGGGAGCAGACCGCCGATGAGTACGGCGTGTTGATCGAAACGCTCCTGCGAGCGCGCGGGATCCCGGTGGGCGACATCCACGGTGTGGCCATCTCGAACGTCGTGCCACCTGTCCAGCAGACGCTCGAGTGGATGTGCGAGAAGTACTTCGGCCGGGCGCCGTTCTGCGTGGAGCCGGGCGCGAACACGCGGATGCCGCTCAACGTGGACGCGCCGCGCGAACTCGGGGCCGATCGCTACGTGGACGCCTTCGCTGCGACCATTCTCTACGGCGCCCCCGTGATCGTGGTCAACTTCGGCACCGCGACGACGTTCAACTGCGTGAACGCGCGGGGCGAGTTCATCGGCGGCGCGATCGCGCCCGGTCTCGGAACCGCGGTCGACGCGCTCGTGAACCGCGCGGCCCGCCTCTACCGGGTCGAGCTCATCCGGCCCAAGCAAGCGATCGGCCGCGACACGGCGAGCGACATGCAGTCGGGTGCGATCTACGGCTTCGCCGGGCTCGTCGACGGTCTCGTGGAGCGGATGCGGTCGGAGATGGGCGGGGCTGCGCGCGTGATCGCCACGGGTGGGCTCGCGACGCTCATCGCCGGCGTCGCGCGTTCGATCGAGCGCGTGGACGACCATCTCAGGCTCGTGGGGCTGCGGATCCTCTACGAGGAAGCGCACCCCGCGGCGCCCGAGCGTTGACACGCGCCGGACCCGCCGGGTATACTCACACGAAATATAGTGTGAGGGCGTGGGGCCGATCCCTATATACGGGGATCGGGGGCAGGGAACCTGGCGGCTGGCCGAGGGGGAGGAGAGCCGATGGGGATGTGGGTCGGGCGCGGGCGGAAGGCGAGGGTCGCGTACGGGTTCGATGACATCGCGCTCGTTCCGGGCACCGTGACGATCAACCCGAACGAAGTCGACATCTCCTGGGAGCTCTGCGGCCATCACTTCGAGCTGCCGATCATCGCCGCCGCGATGGACGGCGTCGTCAGCCCCGGGCTCGCGATCGAGATGGGCCGGCTCGGCGGTCTCGCCGTCCTCAACCTGGAGGGCATCTTCTCACGGTACGCGAACCCCGAGGACGTTCTCGACCGCATCGTGTCGGCGAGCCAGGAAGAAGCGACCAAGATCATCCAGTCGATCTACGGCGAGCCCATCAAGGAAGAGCTGATCCACCAGCGGATCCGCGCGATCAAGAAGGGCGGGGGGCCCGCCGTCGTCTCGTCGATCCCCCAACGCGCCGAGCGCTTCGCCCAGATCGCCCAGGAGGCGGGCGCGGATATATTCGTCGTCCAGTCCACCGTCACGACCGCCCGTCACGTCGCCACCGAGTACACCCCGGTAGACTTCCGCACGCTGAAGAAGCAGCTCGCGATCCCGCTCATCGTCGGGAACGTCGTCACCTATGAGGCGTGCCTCGAGCTGATGGACTGCGGTGCCGACGCGCTCCTGATTGGCGTGGGCCCGGGCGCCGCGTGCACGAGCCGCGAGGTCCTGGGGCTCGGCGTGCCGCAGGTGACCGCGACGGCCGACGCTGCGGCGGCGCGCGACTATCACTACAAGCAGCGGGGACGCTACGTCCCGATCATCACCGACGGTGGCATGAGCACGGGCGGCGACGTATGCAAGGCGCTCGCCGCCGGCGCCGACGCGGTCATGATCGGCTCGGCGTTCGCCCGCGCCGTCGAGGCGCCGGGCCGGGGCTACCACTGGGGCATGGCGACGCCGCACGCGAACCTGCCGCGCGGGACGCGGATTCGGGTCGGCGTGGCAGGCTCCCTCGAGCAGATCCTTTTCGGGCCCGCGTTCACGGAAGACGGCACGCTCAATCTGGTCGGCGCGATCAGGACCTGCATGGGCTCGGTTGGCGCGCGCACGATCCGCGAGCTCCAGCAGACAGAGCTGATCATCGCTCCGACGATCAAGACCGAGGGAAAGGTCTTCCAGCAGGCTCAGAAGCTGGGGCGTCCGCGGTAGCGCGGGCCGAGCCCGCCCCGTGATGGTCGCGGCCGACAAGATCGCGGTTCTGGATTTCGGCGGTCAGTACACCCAGCTGATCGCCCGTCGGGTCCGCGAGCTCTCCGTCTACTCCGAGATCTTCTCCTGCACCCACCCGATCGAGTCGATCCTGGCGAGCGGCTACAAGGGCATCATCCTCTCGGGCGGGCCGTCGAGCGTTTACGAGGACGGCGCGCCGCTGCCGCCGAAGACGCTCTTCGACTCGGGCATTCCCATCCTCGGCATCTGCTACGGCATGCAGGCGATGGGGTATCTCCTTGGCGGGCACGTCGTGCCCGCCGAGCGCCGCGAGTACGGCAAGGCGGAAGTCGAGCTCCAGGGCTCGAGCCGGCTCCTCCGGGGCGTCGAGCCCGACGCGAACGGCCGCGTCACCGTGTGGATGAGCCACGGCGACACCGTCCTCCGCCCGCCCAAGGGGTTCAGCGCCCTCGGCACGACCCCGAACTGCCCGGTCGCCGCGATGGCCGACGAGCGGCGCAAGCTCTATGCGGTCCAGTTCCATCCCGAGGTCGTCCACACGCCGCAGGGGCAGAAGGTCTTCGACAACTTCCTCGACATCTGCGGCGTGAGCCGCACGTGGTCGATGGCGGGGTTCATCGACACGACGGTCGAGGAGATCCGGGAGAAGGTCGGCCAGGGGCGTGTCCTGTGTGCCCTGTCGGGCGGGGTGGACTCGTCGGTGGTCGCTGTCCTCGTGCACCGCGCCATCGGCGATCAGCTCACGTGCGTCTTCGTGGACAATGGGCTGCTCAGGAAGGGCGAGGCGGAGTCGGTCGACCACACCTTCCGTGGCGCCTTCAAGATGAACCTCATTAACGTCACAGCATCCAGTCGATTTCTCGATGTTCTTCGTGGTGTTACTGATCCGGAGATCAAGCGCAAGCGGATCGGGGCCGAGTTCATCGCCGTCTTCGAGGAGGAGGCGCGGAAGCTCGGTGAGATTCTCTGGCTCGCCCAGGGCACCCTCTATCCCGACGTGATCGAGTCGATCGCCTACCGCGGGCCGTCGGCGACGATCAAGACCCACCACAACGTCGGCGGCCTGCCGCTCAAGATGCAGTTCAAGCTGATCGAGCCCCTGCGGGAGCTGTTCAAGGACGAGGTCCGGCGGCTCGGCGAGATCCTCGGGCTGCCCCCGGAGGTCGTCTGGCGCCAGCCCTTCCCGGGGCCTGGACTCGCGATCCGGGTGCTCGGCGAGGTCACGCCCGAGCGCCTCGAAATCCTGCGCGACGCCGACGCGATCATCCAGGACGAGGTGCGTGCGGCCGGCTTCGAGCGCGAGGTGTGGCAGGCGTTCGCGGTGCTCCTGCCGATCCGGACGGTCGGCGTGATGGGCGACTTCCGCACGTACGCGCACGTGATCGCGCTTCGCGCGGTCATGAGCCAGGACGCGATGACGGCCGACTGGGCACGGCTGCCCTACGACCTGCTCGGGCGCATCAGCAACCGCCTCAGCAACGAGGTCCAGGGCGTGAATCGGGTGGTCTTCGACATCTCCTCGAAGCCCCCGTCCACCATCGAGTGGGAGTGAGCGGGCTCGCGGTGCAGCACAGCGAGTTCGTTCACCTCCACGTCCACTCCGAGTACAGCCTCCTCGACGGCGCCGCGCAACTCGAGAAGCTCGTCCAGAAGGCGAAGGATCTGCGCCTGCCCGCGATCGCGTTGACGGACCACGGCAACCTCTTCGGGGCGATCGACTTCTATCTCGCGGCGCAGAAGGCTGGCGTCAAGCCGATCCTCGGCTGCGAGCTCTACGTCGCCCCCGGGAGCCGGAAGGAGCGCGGCTCCCAGGACGGCGGCTACGAGGGCGCGAACCACCTGACGGTCCTGGCGCGGAACCGCGCCGGCTACAGAAATCTCATCAAGCTGGTCTCGAAGGCCTACCTCGAGGGCTTCTACTACAAGCCCCGGGTGGACCGTGAGCTCCTCGCCGAGCACGCCGACGGGCTCGTCGTCCTCTCGGGGTGTCTCAACTCCGAGGTCTCGCGCCTCCTGATCCAGGGGGAGATGGGGAAGGCGACGAAGATCGCGGGTTGGTACCAGGACGTCGTCGGCCGCGACTACTACTTCATGGAAGTCCAGTCCCACGGCCTCGAGCCACAGGCGAAGGTCACCGCCGACACCCTGGCGATCGCCAAGGCGATCGGCGCGCCGATCGTCGGGACCAACGACTCGCACTATCTCGAGGCCGGCCACGGGCGCGCCCACGAGGCGCTCCTCTGCATCCAGACGGGCACAACGCTCAGCGACCCGAGCCGCTTCCGGTTCTCGACCGAGGAGTTCTACGTCAAGTCGGCGGAGGAGATGGCGCGCGTCTTTGCCGAGCTGCCGGAGGCGTGCCGCAACACGCTGGCCGTCGCCGAGCGCTGCAACCTCACGCTCGACTTCGGGACCTTCCACCTGCCGCGCTACGTGGTCTCCGCCGGGCACACGCTCGATAGCTACCTGCGCGAGCTGGCGAGCGCGGGGCTCCGGCGCCGCTATGGTCCCACGCCTGGCGACGCGGTCGAGGCGCGCCTCAACCACGAGCTCGCGGTGATCGAGAAGATGGGATTCGCCGGCTACTTCCTGGTCGTCTGGGACTTCATCCACTACGCGCGCCAGCAAGGGATCGCCGTCGGGCCCGGCCGCGGCTCCTCGGCCGGGTCGCTCACCGCGTACTGCCTCGGGATCACGAACATCGACCCGATCGGTTACGGCCTCCTCTTCGAGCGCTTCCTGAACCCCGAGCGGATCTCGATGCCCGATATGGACATCGACTTCGCCGACGACCGGCGCGACGAGGTCATCCGCTACGTCGCGGAGAAGTACGGGCGCGACCGGGTCGCCCACATCATCACCTTCGGGACGCTGGGCGCGAAGGCCGCGATCCGTGACGTGGGGCGCGTGCTCGGCATGCCCTACGCCGACGTGGACCGCATCGCCAAGCTCGTCCCGAACTTCCCGCTGAACATCACGCTCGACGACGCCTACCAGAAGTCGCTCCCGCTCGCCGAGACGGTGAAGAGCCAGCCGCACGTCCGGGAGCTCTGGGAGATCGCGCGGACCCTGGAAGGCTGCACCCGCCACGCCTCCGTCCACGCCTCGGCCGTCGTCATCTCCGACGAGCCCCTCGACGAGCACGTGCCGCTCTACAAGGACCCCAAGCGACCGGAGCTGATCACCGGCTACGCGATGGGGCCGATCGAGAAGCTCGGGCTCCTCAAGATGGACTTCCTCGGGCTCCGGACGCTGACGGTCCTCGCCAACACGGTCACCCTTATCAAGGCGTCGCGGGGGATCGCGGTCGACCTCGACGCGCTCCCGCGCGATGACCCGAAGACGTACGCGCTCCTGAGCGAGGCGAAGACGTTCGGCGTCTTCCAGCTCGAGTCAGCGGGCATGCGCGAGGCGCTCCGCGGGCTCAAGCCCGAGCGGCTCGAGGACGTGATCGCGATGGTCTCGCTCTACCGGCCAGGGCCGATGGAGCTGATCCCCGACTTCATCGAGCGCCGGCACGGGCGCGCGAAGATCACGTACGAGCATCCCGCGATGGAGAAGGTCACGCGCGAGACGTACGGGATCATGGTCTACCAGGAGCAGATCATGCAGATCGCGTCGGAGATGGGGGGCTTCACCATGGGCGAGGCGGATACGCTCCGCCGCGCCATGGGCAAGAAGGACCGCGATCTCATGGTGACGCAGCGTGAGAAGTTCAGAGCCGGGTGCGCCGAGCGCACGATCTCGAAGGCGAAGGCCGACCGCGTCTGGGAGCTGATGGAGAAGTTCGCCGGGTACGGCTTCAACAAGTCCCACGCCGCGGCGTACGCGCTCGTCGCCTACCAGACGGCGTACTTCAAGGCGAACTACCCCGTGGAGTTCATGGCGGCGTTGCTCACCTCGGAAATGGGCGACACCGACAGGATCGTGAAGCACATCGAGGAGTGCCGTGCGATGGGGATCCGTGTCGAGCCGCCCGATGTGAACGTCTCGGCGGTGCGGTTCAGCGTCGTGGGCGACACGGTCCGGTTCGGCCTGGCCGCGATCAAGAACGTGGGCGAGGCGGCGATGGAGTCTATCCTCCGGACCCGTGCGGAGGCGGGGCCCTTCGCGTCGCTCGAGGACTTCTGCGCCCGCGTGGACCTCCGGCTCGTGAATCGCCGCGTGCTGGAGTCCCTGATCAAGGCGGGCGCCTTCGACTCGCTCGGCCTGACGCGCGCCCATCTGCTCGCGACCGCCGACGCCGCGCTCGAGAGCGGCCAGCGCAAGCAGCGGGATCGCGCGGAGGGCCAGGCCTCGTTCTTCGACCTCCTGCCGGCGCCAACCGCGGCGCCCGGCGGCCAAGCGGTCGAGGTGGTGCCAGAGTGGGAGCCGGACCAGCGCCTCGCATTCGAAAAGGAGGTCCTCGGATTCTACGTCTCGGGCCATCCGCTCGCCCGCTTCCGCGGCGTCGTCGAGTCGCTCGGGCTCACGACGACGGCCGAGCTCGCGACCAAGGGCCACGGCGCGCGCGTGCTCCTCTTCGGCCACGCGACCGGGCTCAAGGAGACGTCCACCAAGAGCGGCAACCGCATGGCGTTCTTCAGTCTCGAGGACATGGACGGGACGGTAGACGTCACGGTCTTCCCGGAGCCCTACAAGGCGGGCGCCGCGGGCCTGCACTCGCGCGAGGCACTCCTGGTCCGGGGTAGGGTGGACGACAGCGAGAAGGGGCGGGTCGTGCTCGCCGACGACATCCGCCCGCTCGAGCAGGCGCTCGCCGAGACCACCGGCCGCCACAGCGTCGGGGCCGCCGAGGCAAACGCGTGCCGGATCCGCGTGGCGGCGGCCACGGCGCCCGATGACGCGCTCGCCGCGCTCCGCCGGGTCTGCGCCGCGCACCCGGGGCGCGTCTCGCTGTTCCTCCACCTTCTTCTCGCGTCGCAGGAGGTTGTGGTCCGCTGCCACGGCGTCGACGTCGACGCGAGCCAGGAGCTCTGCGCGAAGATCGAGTCGCTCCTGGGCGCCGGCACGATCACGGTGGAGTATGCCGGACGCGCTTGACTTCGAGGCACCGCTGCTCGAGCTGGAGAATCGGATCGCGACGCTCCAGGCCGAAGAGGACTCGCCGCGGGTCCGCGACGAGGTCGCGAAGCTCGAGGAGCGGCTCCTGCGACAGCGCCAGAAGACCTACGCGAGCCTGACGGCCTGGCAGCGGACGCAGCTCGCCCGGCACCCCAGGCGCCCCCACACGCGCGACTTCATCAAGCTCCTCTTCGAGGACTTCGTCGAGCTCCACGGCGACCGGCTCTACCGCGACGACCCGGCGATCGTCGGCGGCCTCGCGCGCTTCGAGGGGCTCGGCGTCGTCGTCATCGGCCACCAGAAGGGGCGTGACACGCGCGAGAAGATCGCGCGCAACTTCGGCATGCCCCACCCCGAGGGGTACCGCAAGGCGCTCCGGCTCATGCAGCTCGCCGAGAAGTTCGGCAAGCCGGTCCTCGCCCTCATCGACACGCCCGGCGCGTACCCGGGCGTCGGCGCCGAGGAGCGGGGTCAGGCGGAGGCGATCGCGCGGAACCTGCGTGCGATGGCGGCGCTCCGCACGCCGATCGTCGCCGTCGTCACGGGCGAGGGGGGCAGCGGCGGTGCGCTCGCGATCGGGATGGGCAACCGTGTCCTCATGCTCGAGTACGCGATCTACTCGGTGATCTCGCCGGAGGGGTGCGCGGCGATCCTGTGGGGCGACGCCGCGAAGGCGCCGGAGGCGGCGGAGTCGATGCGGATCACGTCCTCGGACCTCCTGCGCCTGGGCGTCATCGACGCCATCGTCCCCGAACCCCTCGGGGGGGCCCACCGGGACTGGGAGGCAGCGGCGGCGTCGCTGCGCGCCGCCCTTCGAGACCACCTGGCGGACCTTGCGCCCAAGTCGCCGGACGCGCTCGTCGTGGAGCGCCACGAGAAGTTCCGGAAGCTGGGCGCGTTCGAGGAGACGTCGACGCCGCGCGCCGGCCCCTGACGCCGCCCCTCACCCCGTTCGGCGCAGCAGCGTCCCGGCGAGATCCTCGTCGGTCACCAGCACGTTCATGAACCGCCCCGCGAGCGCGCCTCGCACGGCGTCGAGCTTCGGCCGGCCGCCGGCGATCGCCACGACGTGGCGGTCGGGGCGGCGCGAGAGCGCCTGGAGCCGGCTGCCCTCCACCGAGAGGACCCGGTGCATGAGGACCCGCAGCTCGGGGTGGTCGACGATGCGGCCCTCCGCATCGAAGGGCTGGTAGTTGATCTCGCCCACGACGCCGAGCTGGCGCAGCCGCTTGACGCTGACGCCGTAGGACTCGGCGAGCGAGCAGAAGCCCGGGGTCTGCTCGGCGATCACACCGATACCGACGAGCGCGATCTCCACCGCCTGCGCCGCCTCGAAGATCGTCCGGATCTCAGGATCGCGGAGGAGCCGCCGTCGTTCCCGCTCGATCTCACGGAGCGACAGGAGATGCTGCACGGGGAGCGCGTACGCGCTCACGTGCGGTCGGTACTTGGCCGCCATGGTCCCGACCAGCGTGTTCGGGGAGAGGTCCACCATCTTGAGGGTGCTCTCGCCCGAGAGCGGGTAGAGGGCGAGGTCGCGGAAGCGCCGCTCCCGAAGCTGGCGGATCGTCTGGTAGAGCGTGACGCCGCACGAGAGCCCCACGCGGATCCCGTTGGACGCGATCTTCTCGAAGTAGGCGGCCGCGGCGGCGCCGAGCTCCTCCTTCAAGTCACCCCGCCCGCCCGCGGCCACGACCACGGCGTCGCGGAGGCCGAACCGCTCGGTGAGGGCCGCCTCCAGCTCCTCGGCGCGCGGCAGGTCCAGCTCGACCCGGACGAGGCCGTCGTCGTAGGCGCGCTTGAGCAGACGCGAGACCGTCGCCGCCGAGACGCCGAGCGCCTGGGCGATCTCCTTCTGCGACCGCGCCTGACGGTAGTAGAGCTCGAGGCACCGGACCATCAGCCGGAGCTCCCGCGAAGGCTGAGAAATTAATTTCATCGCCTTGAAGTTCTTGCTTGACGGCACCAGTGTACCTCGTTATCCTCGGGCAAGTCATCACACCGCATCCCGATCACCCCAAGGAGGCGCGCATGGGCGCCAGGCGCTACGGCTCTTCGGACGGCCCGATCAAGCTGACGGAGTACCACGAGTCCCGGAAGGAGCTCGACGGGCTGCCGGTGACGTCGGCGGAGAAGATCCCGGTCACCAACACGCCGAACATCTTCTCGTACAAGGCGCACGTCTTCGCCAAGAACCCGGCGCTGGTCCAGCGCTACATCAAGGCGACGAAGGCCGACGTCGGCGGCGTGGGCGGGCACGTGGTCGCCGCCGAAGAGGTGAAGTCGGTCATCGCCAAGTTCGTCCTGGAGAACAACGCCTTCAATGGCGAGCCCATCTTCACGTCGCTCATCGTGACGCATACGGGCGACGACGTCGCCGTGACCGGGATCATGGCCGAATCCGTGGACATGTCGGTGGTGGACCAGCTCATGTGGGACGCCCTGCAGGAGGGCGCGCGCAAGGCCTCCGAGCTGGGCCTCTACGGGCCCGGCCAGGACCTGGTCGCCGACGCCTTCACGGGCAACCTCCGTGGCGCGGGGCCGGCGACCGTGG
>Ga0209160_1005144_pt1 | contig 10362 bp, 7 predicted proteins | sample GraSoiAngelo_153_FD_186167 | JGI IMG/M metagenome (GOLD analysis project Ga0209160, IMG submission 186167) | Grasslands soil microbial communities from the Angelo Coastal Reserve, California, USA - 14_1009_12_40cm (SPAdes) (version 2) | ecosystem: Environmental > Terrestrial > Soil > Grasslands ... | reverse complement strand
TGATCAGAAATTTGTTACACTGGCTTGCTCACTCACTGGGGCTAAACTTCGCAGTCTCTATGTTCTCCGGTTCACCGTGGTATCCCTGCTGATATCCGGGGCAATGCGCTTCCCGATCCAACTGCTTGTACTGATTTAGGTCGCCACCACCGTCTGAGTAGCAACTCCAGGCTGCGAAGAGGCAGCCTTGGGGAGCAGTATCTGCACCGAAAGCACAGTATCATGAGCAACAACACAGAAGTCATCTTCATGACTCTCTCCAACCGGGTGCTCCCTCCTAGAGCAGTTTGCACAGCGCAAACAAGCGAGTGTCAAGTAAGTGTCATCTTCTTGTAAAGGGAATGTTTATCCGGCTTCGGCCACATGGCGCGGTGATTAATTACTTAAGACCAGATTTGCTCGATCGGTTTCGATATTTTCCGTATACCACCGACATGACCAGCAGGAACGGCGCAAACGTAACCAACGTGTAGCGCAGTCCGTCCACCCAGAACGTGCTCAATGCGATTGCGGCTACAGCAGCAATGCTCGCCAACGTTGGCAGGGGATGAGCGCGCAGTTTAAGAGGCAAATTTTTCTGTGTTTGGCGGCTGATGGACTGCCGGAAGCGAAGATGCGTCAGCAGAATCACGATCCACACAAAGAACATGCCTGCGACCGCAGTGCCGTACAAAAGCAGGAACGCGCCCTTGGGGGCGAATATTGCCAAAAGGATCGCTGCCACCATGCCGCCTGCGGAAATGGCGAGCGCGCGATGGGGTACGCCGTTGCTGCTCAGCCGACTCAGCCAGGCCGGCGCATATTGACCACGCGAAAGTGAAAATAACATCCGCGTGGAAAGATACAGATTGGTATTCGCGCTCGAGAGCGCCGCCGTGATCACCACCAGATTCATGATGCTTGGCGCATACGGAATTCCCGCGGTCGCGAAGGCGCGTACGAAGGGACTTCCGCTCACACTTGTGCTCCCGGTGCGGTTCCACGGGGTCATCGCAAGCATGACTGCGATCGCAAACACATAGAAGAAGATCAGCCGCATCGCGCGCGGAATCGATTTTTCCGGTTCCTGAGCCTCACCCGCCGTTACCGCAATCACTTCCACTCCCATGTAGCTGGTGATGGCCAGAGTTAGAGCCAGCCAGACCCCCCGCAAGCCGTGGGGAAAGAAGCCTCCGTTCTGCGTCAAATTGGCCAAGCCAATGGCGTGCCCTGAGCCCAGGCCGGTAATCAGTGCTAATCCGACGGCGATGAAGGCGAGGATGGCCACGACTTTGATCATCGCAAACCAGTATTCAAATTCGCCGAAGTTGCCCACCTGCATGGAGTTCACGACGACGAGGCCAGCAGAAACCAGAACCACCCAAGTCCAGCCCGGAACGCTCGGGAACCAGAACGCAAAGTAGATCGCCACCGCGGTGACTTCCGCTCCGATCGCGATGATTTGCACTAGGCCATACGTCGCCCGGACGCAGAATCCCGCCCAGTGGCTGAGATACTTTTCGGCATAAATTCCGAAAGAACCGGAAACCGGGTGCACCACGGCCATTTCCGCTAGCGAATAAGCGACGACCATGGCGATGAGTGCACTTAGAAGATAGGTAACGATCACGCCGGGGCCGGCAAGTTCGATGGTTACGCTGCTGCCGAGGAAGAGACCGACACCGATCGCGCCTCCGATCGCGATCATGGTTAGCTGCCGCTGGCTGAGTCTCCGCTGCAATCCGTCTTGTTCGCGGACAATGCCCGAGGCGGCGTCGACCTCGGCCGTGAAGTGCCTCTGACGGTTAGGCACGATTCATGCCTTTTTCTTGAACTGGAACAAATCTCGCAAATTGGAAGAACTTTCGCACAAGAGAGAAAAGTTACTCACCGGCAATTTCGTGAAGTGCACCCAGGAAACGGTCGACTTCCTCGAAAGAGTTGTAATGAGCTAGGGAAGCGCGTACCGCATCACTCTCCGGTGCAATCGAGAGTCGCGTGAGCAGGCGCGGGGAATACATGTTTCCATCGCGCACCCCGATGTCTCTTTCCGCCAAGACGGTTGCCATTTGCGCCGGCGAAACACCGTGCACGTTGAAGATTATGGGCACACGCATGTGCATACGTCCTGAGTTCTGTATCCGATCAGGCGGCCCGACTTGGCATCAAAGAGTTTTCCAGCTCGAATCACGATGGTCTGAGCTGCAGGTGTTGTTTGAGCGGGGGCAGAAGCGATCGCAAATAACAACACGCCGATCGACGCGACACAACACAGACGTTGACCTGAGCTGCCCCCAGGATTCTCTTTGTCGCACGCCCTATCCAGGGCAACATGATTTCCCCTCTTTCTGCCACCGCTTGCTCGTAGCCGTGTTCAACTCCTTCGAGGTGACCAGCAGGCTGACGTTCTTTTCCAGCAATTGCAGAACCGCCTTCACGTCGTCGAGCGTGTTGTACAGGTGAAACGAAATCCGCAAACCATCATGCCGGTTGGATACGACGATTCCGTTTTCCGCGAAGATCTTCACCAGCGCATCTGAGTCCTTTGCCTGCAGCACCACCAGCGGGCCCACGCTGTCCGCCGGTGTCTTTGCGTGGATCCCTAGTTGGCTTGCCTCCTTCAGCAGTGCGGCTGTCAGAGCGCCAACCTGGGCCGCCACATTGCCAAGCCCAATTTCCTGCAGCAATCTGACGCCCTCGCTCGCTCCATACACCGGAGGAATCGCGGGCGTGCCAGCTTGGAAACGCCGCGCATTCGGCGCGGGCTCGAGCAGCTTGACGTCGAAAGCGAACGGATTCGCCTGGCCGAACCATCCCGTAATCGACGGAAGCAGCGAGAGCGCAAGCGACTTCCTCACATAAAGGAAAGCCAGCCCTGGCGGTCCGAGCAGGTACTTCAAAGTTCCACTCACATAGAAGTCGAGATCCATCGCCTTGACGTCCATCGGCCGCGTGCCGCAATCCTGATAGTCGTCCAGCAGTACCAGCGCACCACGGTCATGCGCGATCTTCGCAATCTCCGCCGCCGGCATGCGAAAGCCGTTGCGAAAGCAGACGTGTGTAAGCGGCACGATCAGCGTCTTGCGGTCGATCACGGGCTCGTAGGCTTCAACTGTGAGGCGTTCGTTCTCGGCGTCGATAAACGTGATCTCCGCGCCTCGCCTGGCTTGGGACAGCCAGATGTGCCCCATGGTGGGAAACTCAAATTCGCCCAGAACGACTTTTCGTCGCTCTGTGAACGAAAGGGCGCTGGCAATGGAATTTACGCCGGCTGATGCACTTGCCACCAGAGCGACCTCGTCAGGCTCGGCGCCAATAAACCTGGCGAACAGCCCGCGCGCCTCCTCATATTTCTCAACCCAGAGATCCCACGGCGAACCCTGCTCGTGCCAACTGCGCAGATACTCGCCGAAGGCGGCTTCCACGCGCTTTGAGAGCGCTCCTTGGGAACAGCTATTGAGGTATACCTTTCGCTCGAAGACAGGGAACTGGGAGCGAATCGCCAATATTGAGCTGTGATCTGATGTCAAGAGCGACTCTTTCAGTTCTACAACTTGCCGACGGTGACCCTCTGCGAATTCTCTAGCGTCGCGTATAACAGGCCGGGAGCGACTAACCAGCCGTCCTTCCCGTCGAAGGCGGTGATGGTGTCGCCACTAGCGCTCGCGCCGCTCAGCGCTCGAATGTACTTGCCGAGAATCTCATCCGGTGTCGGCAAGTTTGCAGCGGATTCGTCTTCTGCGGCACCTGTCGCTTCCGCCATAGTGGCAGGCTTCTCTTCATCGCTGATCACGGGCATTGGCACCAGCTTTGCGGCCCCGTGATGGCACGAACAGCAGGTCACTTCACGATGACCTTCAAAGTTTTCTTTGTTGATCGCGAACATCATCGGCATCACCTAGCACGCGCGGAAGAGGAATTGGCAAGCGGCCTCAGGATGTCGTTCAGATAGTCGTTGGCCCCCTCGATGCGTTCGAGGTGGGGAGAGTGCAGGCCTTCGTGGTACGTGATCTCGTGGGTTTCGAGCGATCCGGTATTCGAAACAATGATGCTGATGGGCGCGGGGTTTGCCTTCGACTCACGGATGGCGCGTTTCAAATCATCGACCGAGAATTGATGACCGCTCACACCGACGATTTTCATATAAGGGCTGAGCCCGGCTTGGTTCGCGGGCATTCCGGGGATAGCATCTTCAATCGCCCCGTCGGCCTTAACAATAAGACCGATGGAGGCAGTGAAATCGCCTTTGCCAGATGCGTCCTGGCTGGCGGCGATCATAACGTTCGGTTCATCGTTGTAGACTAGGCGCCAGCCTCCGCCCGTGATGCCACCGAGGGGCGCGTGGGAATTGACAGACTGAAGCCGGTCGCGGAAGAAAGTGCGCCAGTCAAGAGGCACGACCGCGTTCAGAGCTGAGACCAGGTCGTCGAAGGTGTAAGTCTTGATGACGGGCGCTCCGTCCGGCCCACCGAGGAAGGTGCGGCAGAAATCGTCGAGAGAGCGCCTGCCTTGGGTCTGCTTGCGGATGGTCACGTCAGCTTCTAGCCAGATCAGCACACTCTCTCCGTAGAAATCCGTGCCACGACGATACGATGTCCACTCCGAAGGCGCGAAATAAAGGATCTGGGCTGCGTTGGCTGTGTTCTGGAGCGAGCGCCATGTCCGGCCGGCGCGATGATCAAGCGAGGAAGCCACAGTCGCCAGGTATTCTCGCGTTTCAGCGGGCGTCCACAGTCCGCTACGCGCCGTGAGGATCGTGCCCAGATACGTGGTGAGCCCTTCATACACCCACAGGAGTTCACCTTTCATCGGCTGCTGAAAATCGGGAGTTGCCAGCCCCACCGGGCGGCGGAATTGACCGTTCCAGGAGTGCGTGAATTCGTGCGGGAAGAGTCCCGCCTCGAGAAGGCGCTTGCTGGGGTCGGCGAGCGTACGCTCGGGAACGCGGTCGTCGCTGCTCTCGTGATGTTCCTGCCCTAGACTGATGGTGTTGTCGCTGAGCGTGAGCAGAAAATGGTAGTCGCGATAGTGGTGCGATTGATAGAGAGCGCCGGCTTCCGCCACGAGCTTCTTGTAATTGTCAATGAGTGCGGATGGAATGTCGAGTGCCCAGACGTCGTCGGCGACGACATCGAGTTCGTGTGAGAGTTTGTCACCGGGCGTAAGAGGAATGACTTTCGTGAATTCGCCTGATTGCACGGGAGAATCGACGAGAAGGTCTAGAGGCACGGGGGCGAAGTTGATGGTATTGCCCGACTGACTAGAGACGGGCAGCGAGGTATTGAACTTCCATTCCGGGGGCAGCTGCAGCGTGGGATGGAATGTGATTTGATTGACACGCAAACCGGCGGGATAGAGCAACACCTCATGCCACATCAGTATCAGCAGCTTGGATGAACCAGAAGCGCTGAAGTCGATGGCGGCGCCCGGCGTGGAGAGCAGGAAATCCAAGTGAACATCGATGGAGTCGGCACCCTTGGGAACATCGAGATGAAAGGTATACATGTCGACGTCGTCCTGCTGCCAGGGGAGTTCTTTTCCGTTAGAAGAAAACTTCAGACCGGCGATATTGGAGATGGGACCGTCGGGGGAGTGGTCGGCGGGTAGCCACTTTGGGTAGTAAAGGGTGAGAGATCCGGGGGAAGCTGGTATCTGGAGTTCAGAGTGGAGGATTTTCTGCGGTGCATGAGTGGCGTCGACAGAAATGATTATAGGCCGTGTGGATGGATTCTGAGCCCTGGCTTGCGAACAGACCGTCGCGAGGAGGGCACACACCCAGATGTCGACATGCCACTGCGTGCGACTTTTGGCGACCACCCGTCCTCCGGTGCTCAAGAATTTCCGCATTTCAGATTATGCTTCACCAGGAAATTTTCCCCATGAACTGAATGTTTCTGGGACCGCCGACGCCGAAGTGAGAATCGAAGCTGCCATCGTCAGCGGTTGCGGTAATCGTGGTACTTAAGTCGGGGGAAGGCTCGGCAAAATTCGGGTGATTGAACGCATTAAAGAAACTGGTACGAAACTCAAAGGAAACCCTCTCGCCCAGTCGAAAAGTCCTCTGGAGGGAGATGTCCCAGTCGTTGAGACCCGGCGCGACAATGGGATTTCGAGGACAGTTTCCGAATGTCCCGGGAGTTGGGGGAGCAAACGCTCCGGGCAGAACGTAGGGCTGCGTGAAATCCGTCAATTGATAGCGAATGGGACCTATGCAGTTCGGACGCTCATGGAAATTATCCACGCCGCTTTCTCCGCCAAACGTCAACACCGGCGAGGCCAGACCGTCGCGGAAAGTTGTAGTTCCTGACAGCTGCCAGTCTTTCAAGGCGGTGCCAACGAAATTGCCGATCTTCGGACCGGGGATCCGATAAACGTAGGTGATGATCAGTGCGCGGCGCTGATCGAATTCCGAGTTTCCGACGCTGCCTGCGAGGTTGCGTGAATCCTGCGGGACGTAGCCGCTGGTTCCGAAAAAATCTTCAACCTCGGACGCGGTGTCGATATTGTGCGACCAGGTGAAAGCCACCTGTGTGGTGAGGCCATGGAAGTCGGTTGACTTTAGGACCGCCTGGAACGAATGGTAATCGGACCAGCCGTTCGACGAGATGGTGTTGATCTGGCGCAGCGTCGGGAACAGCGTGTTGTAAGGCCGTCGCGATTGAGAAGTGTTGGTTGCGGTGTTGGTGCCGGGGGTGGGCTGATTGATATCCAGCAGCTGAAGCTGGTGGTTGCTCCGGTTGCCGATGTAGCCCACTTGCAACACAAATTTGAGACCCAGTTCCTGTTGGAGATTCAGGTTCCAGAGCTGGGTGTTCGGAGTCCTTAAGTGAGGATCGATGCTCGTGACGTTAAAGGGAGGCTGGGGAGCACCAGCGCCAAATATAGGTACGCCCACGTCGAATGGGATGGGCGCTGCCGGGGTAATAGTGAAACCGCCAGTAGGTCCGATCGGATTTTGGGCAATGCCTTCCTCGAAATTGTTCAGTGGAATGGTGTCGTAGTAGATGCCGTATCCCGCTCGAATTACGGTTTGCCGTCCGGGAATCAACTGAACCGGGGGAGCCCAGGAAAGGGCGATGCGGGGGCCAAAATTTCGCTTGGGGGCGTCGTAGATTTTTCCTCCGGGCAGATGGCTTGCCATGACTAAGCCCAGGTTGGGATCGAAAGCTGAGAAACGGCCGCGCGACTCACCGACGGTTCCGAAAAAGTCATATCTCATGCCCGCAATGAGGGTCAGCTTGCTCGTGACTTTGTAGGTGTCCATCGCGTAAAAGCTGGGGATATTCTGATAGATGTTGGCACGGTCGCTGCCCACCCGGGTGATGAACGTGTTTCCCGGAGTAGGCAATCCGGCCAGTAGGTCGACCAGACCTGCGAGTCCACCATCCGTTGTCAACGTGTCGCCTAGTTGAGAACCGTCGAACGAAAACAAACCACGACTTCCTACCACCGTGTAATCCGAGTAGTTGTGGAAGTAGTTAAAGCCGAGCTTCAGAGCGTGTGAGCCGTGAGTCAGGTTGAAATCATCGGCAACTTGGAACGTGGTGGCGACGCGCCCGCCAGCCCCATATTGCAAGCCCAGGTTCGCGAATCGATCCGAGGCCGAACCGCCGATGTCGAATTCCGGGATGCCAAAGCTCTCCGGGCCTACACCCGTGTTCAGGCCGATTGAGGCGGGATCGACGTTGGCGTCTCGGCCCTTCTGGAATTGGCTGAAGCGGTTATAACCCAGACGCAGCGTGTTGACGATATTCGGCGAAAAGATATGGATTTCGCTAATGGCAAAGTTGGCGACGTGAGTGGGAGTCACGCCGAACCATGGACTCAACTGCGAGCCACCTCCGGGTCCGGGACCTCCGCCGGGGAATTCATCTTCGCCATTGGCGTAGAGCATCCGGCCGGAAAGAGAATCACTCTCTGAAATCTGATGGTCCATTTTCGCGACCATGCTGTTCGGAGACTGCTGGCCGCGATTATCCACGACGAATGGGCCTGAGAGGCCGAGGTTCGAGTAGAGTCCTACCACGCTCAACCCCAGCTGATTTACCGGGATGTTCTGGGTTGCGAGGAGACCCTCAGCTTGCTGAATCTGTGCCGGTGTGGGCGCGAGACCGCGCAATGTAGTTCCGAGCCGGAGCCTGCTTCCATCGTAACCGCCAAAAAAGAAGGTGCGATTGCGGCCATCGTACACGTGGGGAATCACCACGGGGCCGCCTATGGTGGCGCCGAATTCATTCCAGACGAAGGGCGCTTTCGGTTTGCCCGCCAAATCTTCAAAGAAGTTGGCCGCGTCGAGCGCCGCATCGCGATGCACTTCGTACGCGGATCCATGAATCTGATTGGTCCCGCTCTTGATGATGGCATTCATCACGCTGCCGGCATTCTGGCCGGTGTCGGCGCCGCCGCCGCTGACCACACTCACTTCCTGAATGGCATCGAGCGGCAGACGGGTGGCTGCGGTGGCGGAGTTGCCGCCTTCGTTGAGGGAGGGCAGGTAGGTGGAGGGATCGGTGTTTGAGGCTCCGTCCACAAAAAAGGCGTTGGATCGGGAGCGCGAGCCGTTAATGGTGTATTGCGCGAAGGCAAAGTTGCTGTTCTGTGTGGCACCCGGCAGGGTCAAGGCCAGGCGCGTATAGTCGCTGTTTCCGATGGGAAGGGAAATAACTTGCGCTTCCGAGAGTTGCCCGCCGGCGGAATTCGTTTCGGTTTGTATGAGCGGGGGAAGCGACATCACCTCAACTTCGCTCCTTACAGTACCGACCTGAAGAACGGGGGAGAGCGTGTTCACCTGGCTCAGCGAAGTGGTGATGTCAATGAGGACAACTGTCTGGAAGCCGGGTTTGCTGACGGTGATCCGGTAGGTGCCGAGGGCGAGCTGGGGGAGGTTGAATTCCCCGTTTTCGTTGGTGTCAACGGAACGCTCCAATCCGGTGGAGGTGTTCTGCAGTTTTACGTTGGCGCCGGAAACGACCGCTCCCTGAGCGTCGCGCACTGTACCGGTAATCCGGCCGGGGAAGATTTGAGCGATCAAGCCTGTTGTGGCGAATAACACGACTGCGACCAAAGCGATTCCAGAAAAGCGGTCCCATGACATAGTCACCCCTTGCGGTTCCCCGATACCCTGGATAGGTGCGCAACCTATACCGAGACCCGCATGTATGTCAAGAAGATTACCGCTGGTATACAATCGGTACATCGACACGTGCCGAACTTGAAACGCCCGGCGCCGGAGGGCCTGGCAAATGTGTCCTAAATGATATATCCAATGTATATTTCTTTACAGGCAAGCGGTCGTTTGGCGCAGAACGGCATACGAGAAGCGAGCCGGGCCAGCAACCGGCCCGTTCGTTAAAACGAAATCCATGAAAAAGAAGGCTTTGACTCGGGACAAAACGAGAAGGAAGGGTGGGTCTTCGCACCGGACAGGGGGCCTGAAAATGGGGACGACCGCTCTGGGAGGCGAGTCGAACGGGACGCTCAGTCAGCGAGTCTACCAGGCGCTCAAGAAGGACATCATCACGGGCCAGTACCAGCCGGGGGAAGCGCTGAGTGAAAAGGCTTTGGCCAAGCGATATCACGGCAGCCGGACGCCGGTGCGGGAGGCGGCAGTACGTCTTCAGCAGGAACACCTGGTGAGGATCGTGGCCAATCGTGGCTACTTCATCACGCACATTACGATTCAGTGGGTGAATGAGCTCTACGAGTTCCGAGCCGCTGTTGAAGGGGCCTCAGCGGAATTAGCCGCGCAGAAGAACTGGGACCAGGCGACGTTGGACCCCTTGGCTGAGCTGGCCAACACAGAACATAAGGTAGATGATCGGGCCAGCTATGTGCGTTTTATCGAGGCGGACACGGCGTTCCATAATGCGATCGCCCAGCTGACGCGCAATCCACTGCTGATCCGTGCCGTTGCCGACATGCGATCTCAAATGGAGCGGATCATGTATGCCTCGATCGATGCGGGGTATTACGGAGAACTACCAGTACGTGAGCATTGCGGTATTGTGGAAGCGATTCAGAATCGGGATGCCGCGCTTGCCCGCAAACGGATGTGTGACCACATCTATATTTCCAAAGACAAGGTTCTACGGTTAGCCAGCGGTAATTCCCGCCTATAGGTTTGCTCCTACACGTTGCGTCATTCCTGCCAGGTGATTACTGCGACCGGGCGTGATCACCTGTATGAACGCGGCGTCTGACGTTTAGGCTGCGCTCTCCCATTGCTTGAGTGCTCAACCTCCTCGCACGACTGATCGGCCGTCAGTCGCCAATTCTGATTGATCCTTTTTCCGAGTTGCACCACCAGTGAACCGCCCGGATGTTGTCCGGATGGTCATCTCTCCACGCGCCTCCCATTGCTCTGGGATCTTCGTGGTCCGGCAC
>Ga0209160_1005141_pt1 | contig 10368 bp, 9 predicted proteins | sample GraSoiAngelo_153_FD_186167 | JGI IMG/M metagenome (GOLD analysis project Ga0209160, IMG submission 186167) | Grasslands soil microbial communities from the Angelo Coastal Reserve, California, USA - 14_1009_12_40cm (SPAdes) (version 2) | ecosystem: Environmental > Terrestrial > Soil > Grasslands ... | reverse complement strand
TGCGACCACTCTGTGCGTTTTCAATCGTGATAGACCCGCTTCCTTCGTGATGTATTTTTGCAAGTAGGTGCCTCCGTGGACGTCGAGAACATTGACGATGCTTCTTTCTTCAGGCTTAAGAGTTTTCAGGACCATGGCTGTGTTTTCTTTCCCGTTACCGTTGCCGGGTGCGTAGTAGTTTTTCATCTCAGGTAGTACCAGGAAATAGATGACCCCAACCATGCTGGCTAGTACTGTGCAGAGAAATAGAAGCGAGGAAAACAATACCAGAAATGGAAAGGTGGCTGGGAATCCTTTCGTGAGAAGTTGAGAGAGAACTTCCAAGGGTGATTCTGTGGGGGTTAGGATTAGGGCGAGGATGTATCCCGAGACTGCGAGTCCGCCTGCAGCCGATACGAGCATTATCAGGAGGATCTGCAGTTTCTCCATGTCTTCGCCTCACCCTTCTCCGTCGCGCTAGTCCGATCCGTTCTCCCTATTGCGGGGGTGCTGTTGGTGCTGTCGGGAGCGGTTTCCATCTGAGGGTCATTATTCCGCCGACTATTCCCAGAACTGATCCGACGATGAAGCCTCCGAAGCCGAAGAAGCCTAGGATGCTGAAGACCAGTACCAGTATGCCCCACGTCTGTCGCTGGTTGGGCTTTAGGCGCAGCAGCACAGCTGACATCGTGACGATGATGCCACAGATGAGGCCGAATACTGCGATTGCTCCGACGAAGCCTGCGGCAAGAGAGCCGGGACTGCCTGTGTAGCCGCGTGGTGTATTGAAGTTGGTGTAGTTGAGATGTGGCAGTATGACTATGCTGACGGTCAGGAGGAATATGTCAAAGAGTACTATCAAAGCGCCTCCTACGAGAGCTAGTATCGACGGAATGTTTGGGTATTCGACGGTTATTCTTGACGACATTTTTGATTTCTTACCTCCAGCCTTATCACGTGTCGCAGAAAGGGGAAATACGTTGGGTGAAACGATCTTGATACGACCACCATTTTCACGGTGACGCTCCAAGCTCCCGACAGTGACTATGATGGGACGGTTGCGATCGACCTATTCACGCGATGGACATGATCTTTCCTAATTCTTGTTCAGGCCATTTTCTGTGCCTGAGCAGTCCGATCGTACCAGCGCAGAACCCGTAGGGCGCGAAGAGTGTTCCACCGGCTGGGCCGACCATCGCCGTCCTCAAGCGCAAAGTAGACCTTGCCGGGATGCGTGTTCTCCAGAAGCCAAGTACCATCAGACTTCCGCTTGGAACGGAGCAAATTGACCGCTTCACCCATCCGCGAATCCGGCGCATCCCCGACCGAGCGGAAGTAATCGAGGCCGCGCAGCACGTCGTAGTTCCACCAGGTTGGAAACGAGAACTGCTGCCAGGCTGCGTTGACGACCTCGCCGGTGCTCTTTCGCCGGAACAGTTTTCGTTCGAGGAGGTACTCCTCGCCCCGGTGCCGAGCCGCGATGGATTCCCCTGAGCCACCGGTTGCCCGCTCGTAGGCCAATAGTCCTTCCAGGACGTTGATCGTGGTGGCGAACGACGAGCGGGCGACTATGGCATCAACGTTTTGGTCGAAGTAAGTGCCCAATGTGACGACCCTGCCATTAATGCATGGCTCGACTTCGCCGCTGAAGAACAGTTGCCCCGCATTTTCCCAACGGCAGCCGTCTCTGACCATCGCAACCGCTCGGCGTACCCGGTCAGAGTGCGCGTCAATTCCGAAATCATGCAGTAGTTGGAGTGTTGGCAGTGTGGAGATCCATGGTTGGCCCTGGTTCTTGACGGACTGGTAGATGCTCTGCGATGGGAAGCAGGCACCTCCCGCCCATTGGCCGTCTTCGCCCTGCAGGTCTAGCAGCCTGGCACCCCATCCTTCCCTGGCGATTCTTCCGCGTTCGACTGCGACTAGTTCAGGAGGTGCATCGGTCAGGTCGCGCATGACCTGCCAGCGTACTGCAGAGTCCGAGTCCAATAGCCAGTCGATAGCGGTCACGCTTTTTGCAGAACTCACGCCTGACGCCTTACTGCTCGACTGAATAACTGACTTATGACGGTTGCTGTGGTTTCTTAGGATGACGGACTCTCCGAGTCATCCTAAGGATGACAGGGTCACGCCTCAAACTACCCTCCCTGATTTTTCCTTTCAGTCTCTCGGAACAGTCGTCTAAGTCAGACCTCTACGCCAATGAGCATCATGAAAAAGATAGATACGGTAACCAATCCTAACCAGAGAAACTCTAACCAGAGAAACCTTCGCCGTGCTAGTAGTTGCAGCGTCGAATGTCACCGTCGAATGTCACCTGAAGGGGAGGCGTTCAGGAACGCTAGAGATTACTCGAATAGGAGTCGCATTTTTAATCCCTAGCGGCTCTCCGGAGGACTGGTCCCGGCTTGACTCGGTCAGTGATGTTTATCGGTCTGATTGGTGGTTCTCTTTTCCTCTTAGCTGGGTTCTTGTCGCTTCTTCCGTGGGCGGTGAGCGGCTCTATCGCTGGTGTCTTGCTTGGCAGCTGGTTTGGGGGAGGGATCAAGAAGCGGCTGGACAGGGTGAATGAGGAGGGGAAAGAGACTAGGGTCATTAGGTTCAGGAAGAAAGCCTTGCTTGAGGATAATGTGTCGAAGTTGAGAACTGCGGGGTGGGAGCCGAGATGGGAATCGTACCGCGAGACCCAGACAGGTCTTCTAGTCCGCCGGATCATATACTCGGTCGTAATGGAGAGGAAACAGCCAAAACTAGAACGCAGAGGGCTCAAACGGCTCTCGAAATTCCTATTCCCAATCAAGTAACACTCTGGACAGACCCGAAGCCCGCCTTGGGGCCGAGGAAGGGTCGGAATTCCTATCCTGTGGAGTTGCCGAAGCATATGTTCGGGTCTATCTGTACCACAGTCCGAGAAATATGTCGGAATTCGGTTTTACTCATAGGTTTCGATATGCGATTTTGACCAGCCTTGATCAAATGGTAGCCGGGGGGAGGTTCGAAGTGGAGTTCGAATATACCTAAGTTATGCTGAAACAGTCGCTCTCCTTCTCTCAGTCTAAGCTGAAGAATGTCCGCCTGCAGGTTTGCAATTAGGTTTGGAAAGAGTCGTTTTTCCTCCCATAAACCGTTAAGAAACACGCGACACTAGCCCGTTGGAAAGTGTTAAGTTCAGTCCTCGAAACCGATAACAGCCTGTTTCCATAATCCGTCTCCCCCTTTTTCCCGGGGATACCGTTCATGCTAGTGGGCGGAGCGCCGAGGAGGGGCGCCGTGAGACAAGTACCCAAAAACATGTTGGAGGTATGCAAAACATGAGAATAATTTTCGCGCTTCCATTACTGCTCGCAACTATAGCCTTGGTTCCGCTGTCGCACGCGTCGGTGCCGGTCCCTGTCCATGGAACATTTACGGGCGGTTTCTCGGTCGTGAGCAGTCGGCTGGCTGATGGCAATACGGTTCTGATCATTGATAATTCGATTGATTTCCAGGGCGGGGTTCAGGGCGTCTGTATAGACCAGTCAGAGTTCCTGATTCTCCATCCTGATAGCAGTGACAATTTCGATGCGTCTTGCTCGTTCAACGCTGTGATACTGGGCAATGCCGGTACTGTTGTGCTTATGTTCGCGGGCAACGGTCAGGGTCTTTCATTCCACGGATCTTTTGCCATTAATCAGGGAACGGGCAGCCTGTCGGGCGCTCAGCTTCAGGGAGTGTTCGCCGGCTCGTTCACCAGCGCGACCACGTTCGCAGGCACCATAACGGCCCAGCTCCTCTGAGCCGATCTCCTTTAGACAAGTGCGAGAATCCCCCGTGTTTTTTGGGTTCCTGAGTCACCTGAGTCTCGTCGGCGGTATTCCTCGACTCGGCGTATGGTAGCCCGGGGGAGATTCGAACTCCCGTCGACGGGTTTCTTCCCTTTAGTAACGGTCCAAAGCCCGTCACTGGCCGGGCATGCGTGCCCTTGCTTGTCCGCTACACCACCGGGCTACAATCGACTCTCGCGATCGATTAATCCAATAAGCCTTCCCCGATTTTCTAAACCGGTGAACCAGAGAAGTGAATCTAGAGCTTCATGACCTGGACGTGCGGGACGCCTGCGATCGATATTACAGCGTGCGGGTGGACCAGCCCTCTTTCGATTGCGGCCCGGACAATATTTTCGCCGACGAGGTTGAGAATTTCGGCTCCATCCAATAGTACAAGTGCTTCCAGTAAATCAACCGTAGCGTTTCCGTAAAAGTTCGTCTGCAGCGAGAGTTTCAATTTGCCTTCTCGAAAGATTTTTCCAAGCAACTCCTTGTCGCAACAAGCCACCATCGTGCCCTTCTCTGTCTTGTATGACCGGGCATAGACGAGGCCCAAGAAGTCAGCCCTCTACGTTGTGAGAATCGAGGACCGCGCGCCGCACGCCTCGCACACGAGGAAGGACAACCTGTCGCGACGCTCGACCCTAGTATCCGGTCTATGGCATACCGGGCAGATGACGAATCTGTTGGAATAGGCTCCGATTAGCCTGTTGATAGTCTCTCTGGAAAACTTGCCCTGAAAGTAGCCCTTCCCGCCTTCGAAAGAGCCCGCGGTAGCCATCTCCTTTGCCAGATATTTCAGAATCTGAAGGGGGTCTCTGTCCAAACGGTCAGCGACGTCGGCAAAGTTGTGAACTATGGTACGGGCCCCAATCACCGATACGGATGCGATGGGAAGCTCGAACCGCTCTCCCGTCGACCCAGGCTTTGTAATGCCTGCCAATGCTCTGTCAAGCAGTTGATCATAGTTGTCCGTTGGGGTGACCTTGAGTACAATACGCCCTTCCGAGTATTTCAACCGTTTCCAACGGTGGATTCCGCAAACCCTTATCACAACCCAGACGGCAAAACGCGAATTCCATTCTAGAAAAGGTGGAAAAACTGGGAAGATGGGTTGTCTGCGCGGGATGGCCGTACGTCAACGACCGCCCGCACCTCGGAACCTTCACCCAGCTCCTCTCAGCCGATGTCTATGCCCGCTACCTCAGACTAAAGGGCGAAGACGTTGTCATGGTCAGTGGAAGCGACGAGCACGGCACTCCTATCGAGGTAGAGGCTATCAAACTCGGTATTCCGCCTCGCCAGCTGACCAACAAGTACCACAAACTCATCGTCCACCTTCTCAAAATCTTCCAGATAGATTTCGACAACTATACTCGAACTGAGAGCCGAGTCCACAAACAGTTCGTTCGAGACTTCTACCTCAGAGTCGAGAAGAACGGTTACGTGTACAGCCAGAAGATAACCCAGCTCTACTGTCTCAACGACAAACGCTTCCTTCCAGACCGCTTCGTCGAAGGCGAATGCCCCCACTGCCACAACCTCAGCGCGCGCGGGGACCAGTGCGATAATTGCGGACGAATCCTCGACCCGAAGGACCTCATCAACCCACGCTGCGCCCTCGATCACGAGACCCCTGTCCAGAGAGAGTCGGAACATTGGTTCTTCGACCTTCCCAAACTCTCGGAACCGCTCCGAAAGTACATTGAGACAAACCCTAATTTTCCCGAAAACGCACGAAACTTTAGTCTAGGCTGGATCAGAGACGGGCTCAAACCCCGCTCACTAACCCGCGACAACGCTTGGGGCATACCAGCACCCTTCAAAGGAGCAAAGGGAAAAACCATCTACGTTTGGATGGAAGCCGTCCTCGGATACGTATCCGCGACAAAAGAATGGGCTGAGAAAAAGAAGCAACCATCCTTATGGAAGAAGTACTGGTTTGATCCGCGAAGCCGCAACGTCCACTTCATAGGAAAAGACAACATTCCATTTCACGTCGTAATATTCCCCGGGCTGCTCCTAGCTACGATGGAGAACTATGATCTGCCCTGGGAAGTCTCCTCCTCCGAGTACATACAGCTCGAAGGACAGAAATTCTCCAGGAGCAGAAAGGTCGGGGTCTGGATGGACGAGGCGGTTGAACTCGAAGGACCTGAATACTGGCGCTACGCGTTGATCAGCCTTAGACCCGAACAGAAGGATACCAACTTCACCTGGGAAGAGTTCGAGAGAAAGATCAATACGGAGCTGAACGATGTTGTGGGGAACTTCGTTCACCGAACCATATCATTCATCCAAACATACTACAAAGGAAAAGTTCCAAAATACTCCACGACCAACAAACAGCACGCGAAGATACTGGCATCACTGAGCCATAGCCTCCCAAACGTGGATGAGAGGCTAGGACACTTCAGGCTGAAGGATGCGTTAGAACAGGTCGTGGAGCTCGCAAGAGAAGGAAACCGGTACCTCAACGAGCACGAACCTTGGCGCCTCTACAAGACAGATACACTAGCCGCCGGCGAAACCCTTGGCGTTTCCATTCAGATCGTCGCAACTCTCGGCATACTGCTCCAGCCGTTCCTCCCCTCAACCTCGAAAAAGATCTGCTTGAGCTTAATGGGAAAAGTGAGTCTTCCCTGGAAATCCGCCGGTTACACAATCGTCAAGCCTGGAGCGAGAATTCGCCCTCTCCACCCCTTATTCCACAAGGTAAAGGCTGCGAAACTTCGGGCTGGGCTAGAAGAGCCATCTCCAACCCTTATTCCACAAGGTAAAGGCCGAGAAACTTCGGGCCGGGCTAGAAGAGATCAGAAGCAGGGCTCTTGTTGAAACTGAAGCTTGACCTACACGTGCACACTAACAGATCAAGCGATGCCTTCACATCACCGAAACTCCTAGCCACCATTTGCAGAGATCGCGGACTAGACGGTTTGGCGATAACTGACCATAATGTTCTCGCCCGGGATTTGAGCGACGAACTTGTAATTCTCCCCGGGATCGAAATATCGACCCGAGACGGACACGTGATAGGGCTGGGGTTGTCAGAGGTCGTTCCCAGAGGACTCTCGGCTGACGAGACAATTCAAAGAATCAGGCACCTCAACGGGGTCTCGATCATTCCGCATCCATACGACCTACTCAGATCCAGCGCAAGACCTCATCTTCTGACAGTTCGTCCCGACGCAATCGAGGTGATCAATTCTTCCAGTTTCCTCCATTCTGTGACATGGAAGCGGGCACGAAAATTCGCAGAAAAAGAAAAGTATCCTATGACAGCCGGCAGCGACTCCCACATTCCCCAGACAATCGGAAGAGCCTACACTGAGGTAGAATGTGGATCGAAGGATACTGGACCCGTATTGACCTCGCTGAGGTCCGGAGCCGTTAGCCCCGTGGGCCGCCCTGTTCGGGCAACTGAACGATTTCGGAAAATGTTCTATGGGAAGCGCGAGGAGAGCTAGTCACTTTGGTCTTGACCTTGCTCCATTTGATAGAGTGGTACTGATAGTGTTGTGAACTCATCGCCTTCTTCCTGGCCGTATTCTGCATCATAGAGTTCGACGAAGTCGATGAATCCTTCTATCGCCGTCCCATAGGTATATCCTGTAAGGAAGAGGCAGACCGAGGGCTCTGACTGGGTGTAGACGCTTCCGTGAATGAAAGATAGATCGGATCCGACCAAGGACACTATCGCATCGTATGCCTGGGCAAACTGAGCGGTGCTGAGCGTCGCGGGCCCTCGGTAAAGAAGTAGTGCGCCATTGGCCTTTTTCAGAGGTAGGTTCGCTGAAGGCGTTCTCAACGCCTGAATGACAGAGGACTGAAGCGTGTCCCCAGTTCTGAGTGTGAAGTTACAGACCGTGGCAAGGTCTCCTTTCGAGAGAACCTCCAAGATATCTCTTGCTTCGACGTCTTCCGCCCCTGACAATAGCTCCGTGAGACTCCGAACAGCGATGCTCGCTATCTCGTCGGTTGTTCTCGTCGCCGAGCTCAGATAGTCCCGGTCAATGCCATTGTCAATGACGATAGTGCAATCGCAAGCATCGACCATCCTTTTGAGCCCTCGCAGAGCGATGAACCGACGTTCTCTCTCATGAATGAAGGGAATCGCAACTACGGATACCACCGGACGAACCGGCGTCCGTGACCTTTGAGCAATTATTGGCGCACTCTCTGTGCCGGTACCTCCGCCTAGGCCCGTAACAACGATCGTGAAATCAGAACCATCTGTGTAACTCGTGACTCTGTGGGCAGCCGACTGAAACGTTCTCTGCTCCTCTCGTCTTGTTACGACCTTTGCAGCTGTTGGACTAACAGTCTGATCAAGGAAGATTTTGTTTCTAGCTAACGATCGGGAAAGCTGTCCTCTATCTGTGTTGACAGCTACACAGCGGCTCGGGCTGACTCCTCCCCCTATCGCATGGCTCAACAAGTTGTTCCCCGCACCCCCTACTCCCACAACGGAGACTCTAAGGATCGGATTCGCGAGTCTCTCGGCTGAAGAGATTTCTTCGGCTGACAAAATCGATCAGTACAGTTGGGAACGGAACGATCATATATCGTAGAATAGGCAAAGCGTATTCAAGCCGTAATACGAAATGACGGTTTACCGTGCTACACTAATAAGCACACCTGCTAGTCGCTGGTCGAAACAGTCAACTATGCTCCTCACGCACCTTCACCACCCGAGGCGCAAATGTCAACTTGCCAAGAGTCTTTTGGAGAATAGTCGATCCTCACGGAGTTTAACCGCTGAGCTTCGGGTTGTTCCATCTAAGTGTGAGTGTCTTGGGATGTGACGCTTTCACTTCATCAATTCGTCCGACGGAAGTGTGATGGGGAGCACTTCGTAGTCTTTCAGGATCAGTCTCCGCTTCTCTTCCGGCCCGGACGAATGCCTCAACAAGCTCGTCGAGGTCCCTGAGACTCTCAGTTTCTGGCGCCTCGACCATCATCGCCTCCTCTACAATTTGTGGAAAATAGACTGTAGGCGAATGAAGCCCCCAATCCAGCATCCTCTTCCCAATATCCAAAGCTCTTACTCCTGTCTGTTCGTTGATCTTTTTAGCGCTCAAGACGAACTCGTGTTTCCTCCGCCTGCTAAAGGGAAGCTCAAACTTGCCGCGCTCGAGAACTTTGGCTAGAACATAGTTTGTGTTCAATACGGCAGTTTCAGCGACAGCCTTGAGCCCTTCAGGGCCGAGGCTGAGGATGTATGCATACGCTCTAACCAGAACACCAATGTTGCCGTGAAACGCGGTGATTTTTCCAACAGAGTGAGGAATATCGTAGTCGAAGAAGTATTTCTTTCCGTCAAAACCGACCAATGGAACGGGCAAGAATCGTTCGAGATCCTTTCTAACGCCTACCGGTCCGGCGCCTGGTCCGCCGCCGCCATGAGGAGTCGCGAAAGTCTTGTGAAGATTGAGATGAACGATATCGAATCCCATGTCTCCCGGCCGAACCTTCCCTAGGATCGCGTTGAAGTTGGCACCATCATAGTATAGGAGACCACCTGCGTCATGGACTGATTCCGCAATTTGGAGAACATTCTTCTCGAAAATCCCTAGCGTGTTCGGGTTGGTGATCATCAGACCTGCCGTTCTAGGCCCGGCTACCTTTCGGAGAGCGTCAAGGTCAACCATTCCTTCACTGTTTGATGGGACGACAACAACGTTGAAGCCTGCCATCGCAGCGCTCGCAGGGTTTGTCCCGTGGGCTGAATCCGGCACGATCATTTCGCGCCGATGTTCCAATTCTCCTTTGGATTTGTGATAGGCGCGCATGATGAGAGCCCCGAGGTATTCTCCGGCTGCGCCAGCCACAGGCTGGAGCGACATTCGACTCATTCCCGTAATCTCCGCGAGGAACTCGTCTAACCGGTGCAGTAGAGCCAAGATTCCTTGCACCGTCAACTCGTCCTGCTCAGGATGGATCTTCTCCAGCTTAGGATTCTGCGCTATCGCCTCGGAAACCTTGGGGTTGTACTTCATAGTGCAACTCCCAAGAGGATAGATTCCTAGGTCAACAGCAAAGTTCTCCTGCGAGAGACGCGTATAGTGGCGAACCACTTCCGGCTCCGAAACCTCGGGCAACGGAGGCAACCCATTTCTCAGCAGAGCCTTTGGAACGTTATTCCAAGGGTCGGACCCAGTAATCTTCCACTCGATGTCGCTCGGTCTCGCTGGGTTGTGTCCTCTCTTCCCGCTGGCAGATCTCTCGATGATGAGTGGTTCGTCCCACTTTGCCTGGTGAAACATGCGCTATGACCCCAGAAGCTTTTCGGTGAGGAGCCGAAGCTTGTCTATGGCTTCGGTGCTGTGGACCTCTGTTACGCAGAAGAGGGCGCTCTCGCCCAGTTCGGGGAAGTCTTTGACAAGGCTCTTGCCCCCATGCACCCCATGGCTGAGCAGTGACTTGTTCAATCTGGCCAGAGCTCCCCTGGCTCCTTTGAAGGAGACGACGAACTCTTGATAGTGCGCGCTTATGAATCGGGGCGCCAAGACGCCCGGTATCTCGCTGAGCGTCTTGATCGCATAATTCGTCTTGACGAGAATACTCTCAAAAAGTTGACGGA
>Ga0209160_1005138_pt1 | contig 10374 bp, 10 predicted proteins | sample GraSoiAngelo_153_FD_186167 | JGI IMG/M metagenome (GOLD analysis project Ga0209160, IMG submission 186167) | Grasslands soil microbial communities from the Angelo Coastal Reserve, California, USA - 14_1009_12_40cm (SPAdes) (version 2) | ecosystem: Environmental > Terrestrial > Soil > Grasslands ... | reverse complement strand
GAATGCATTGCCACAGCTTGCAACCGCGACTGTCAATTGCCGCGTGCTGCCTGAAGACTCCGTCGACTACGTGCATACCACTCTGCAGAAGGTTGTGGCTGATAACCAGGTCGAAGTAAAAATTCTCGGTGAGCCGGCGCCCGGGCCTGCTTCTGCGCTGAGGCCGGATGTCTTGGCGGCCGTCAGCCGTGCGACGGAAGCTCTTTGGCCAGGTGTGCCGGTAGTGCCCATCATGGTGATGGGAGCGACTGACGGGAAGGCCCTTCGCATTGCCGGTATTCCAACGTATGGAGTCCAGGGCATTTTCTTCGACCGCGACGACATCCGATTCCATGGCCGCGATGAACGCGTGGCCGTACAATCTTTTTACGAGGGCCAGGCCTTCCTATACGATCTGGTCAAAACTCTTTCGAAAACCACGCCAGTCGCGCAGGCGGCCGCTCACAACGGCCGATTCTACTCGCCACAACAGAACTAATCGGGCGCAAACGGTGCCCTGTTTTCTTCCACAATTCGCTCTTTCTTTGCTGTTCACTTTTTGTGTTCACTTTTGTACAGTTTTCCTGCGGCCCGCCTTGGAAAATGGTATCGTTAGAAGTGCCTATCACGTTCTGCACACCGGGCACTCACGCAATCAATTAAGCAGATCGCCGGAGAGAATATGGAATTGACCGTAACGCAACAAGAGCGCCCCTGGGACCGGCCCTTCTGGAAACCCGTGCATGGCAAAGAAGGCGTCTTCGCCTATCTCGTTCTAATTCACGTTCTTGCCGTCGTCGGTCTGATCCTGTTTCCTGTGCCAAACCTGAAGGTTGTCGGCATGACTTTGCTCAGCATTGCCTTTGGCGGTCTCGGCACCACCGTCTGCTATCACCGCATGCTGGCGCACAAGACCTTAAAGACGAACCCCATTATTGAGCATTTCTTGATCTTTTGGGCGGTCTTCAACGGCTCCGGCCATCCCGCAAGCTGGGTCGCCTATCATCGCCTTCATCATTCCGTCACTGACACTCCGGAGGATATCTCTAGTCCCAAACAGGGCGGCTTCTGGTGGGCGCATCTTCGCTGGCTCTATCAAACACACCCCGCCGACAAAAAGCGCTGGGCTCCCGAGCTAACCGGTGGCATCTATAAGATTTGGGGCTGGGCAGAAACGCCCGTCATTGTATTCTCAATTTGTATTGGCTTGATTTTGGGTTTCGGCTGGATGGGTTTCTTCTGGATGGGCGCGATCCGCCTCGTCTACTCACTGCATATGCAGTGCCTGGTGAACAGCCTCACGCACCTCAACCATGTCGAAGAAGGCGATTCCAGCATGAATGTCTGGTGGCTTGGCCCGTTCCAATTGACGGCCTGGGGTGAGAACTGGCATCAGAATCATCACACGCACGCAGGTTCGGCACGCCTCGGCCTTCGTTGGTATCAGACCGATATCGGCTGGTACTTCATCTGGATGCTCGAAGCTGTCGGCTTGGCCCACTCCGTCAAGCGCCCCCGCGCATCCTAACCAATAGCGCGCCGGAAAGCTCGTTCTGTCATAAACTGTTTGTGCCGGGCTTCCCTTCCGAGCGCGGCGCTTCATGTACGCACAAAAATTCCATGTCAACGTAGTGATTCGCGGCGAAAGCCGCGCCTGCCCGCTCGATTGGCTCGATCAATTCTGCATGCGCAACTTCACCAACTCCGCCGACTTTGACCGATGGCAAGGTGGAAGCAAGCTTCCGCCTGGCGCCCGAACGTTTTGCGGAAGGTCTTGCAGCCTGGCTCACCCAGCGCGGCAAAGGCGAAGGCCAACCCGTGGCAGTGCAAGTCACTCGCGAATAGATTCTCCGGAAGTTTGTAGGGGCGCAGCATCGCTGCGCCCAACTCGGCAAAGAAATTAACCTCAAGAAGTCTTTCAGTCTTTCTTCTTACGTGGTGTGGAGAATGTTCTTACGCTGCTGAATCCCGCTTCTCGCCCTGCAGCAGAGCGCGAATTTCCGGCAAAGCCGCCAGCGCCGCTGCTTCGCCGGCCGCGACCATATCCGGCGTCTTGGTGAAATCATCCCACACAAAATTTTTCACATCCGGCTCGATGATGATGTCCGCCTGTGTTCGCCAGGCGAGATCGCCATGCCTCTGGATGATATTGAAAGACCGGCTGAGGACATCGGTAAACGTTCGCGGTTCTTCGATGTTGCCTGATTCCAGGTAGACAGCAATGACGATATCCGCGCCAAGAAGCAAGGCGCCCTCGACCGGCACCGGCGCGGTCAGGAATCCGTCGACCAGCGTACGCCCCTCAAACTGGATAGGCACAAAAAGCCCCGGGTATGCGCACGAAGCGCGCAGCGGCGGCGCGATGGGACCGTGAGAATAATAGACGGAAACTCCTGCGGTGATGTCCGTGGTGGCGATAGCCAGCGGAGTCTGCAATTCCTCAAACGTTTTTACGGGAGTAAAACGCGCGATATATTTTTCCATGCGCTGATTGGTAGCCAGCCCGAGCCAGGAGGGCGTCCAGCGCCCGAAATCCGTAAAGCTTGTGCTTGCTCCGACTTCGGTCATTAGGTCCAGGGATGCTCCCGCGCAATAGCCCACGGCGATCAAGGCGCCAACACTCGTGCCCGCGACGCAATCAATGGGTATTCCCGCTTCGCGCAGAACGCGAAGCACCCCGATGTGCGCAATGCCGCGCGCGAAGCCGCCCGCAAGGGCCAGGCCGACGCGCGGACGCTCCTTGGGTTCGCCCTGTTCGCCGTACGCGAAGGCACGAAACTTGTCCTTTGCGGTACGCAGCCAGCCTAGCGGCCCCGCGGCTTTGTTCTCTTCCGACATTTCTCTAGTTTAGCTCCATCGCCGCGAATCGGCCCATCGTTTGACCCGCGCATGCTGGTTTTGTAACCTGTCCCATCGAACTATACGGCCTCGTAAATCCAGTAAAAAGGCATGCCATGAACCGTCGCATCGAAAAGGCAGTAGTGTTGGGAGCGGGAACGATGGGTTCGCGGATCGCCGCCCATTTCGCGAACGCCGGGCTGCCGTGCATTTTGCTGGACATTGTTCCGCCAAATCTGCCTGCGGATGCGCCGAGCGCCGAGCGCAACAAGATCGTGCGCGCAGGATTGGAGGCGGCAAAGAAGTCCAAGCCTGCCGCTTTTTTCATCGCCGCACTTGCGGAGAAAATTGCCATCGGAAACTTTGAGGATGATCTAGCACGCTGCGCCGAGGCCGATTGGATCATCGAAGTCGTCGCGGAGAATCTGGAAATCAAACGGAAATTGCTGGCGCGCGTGGCCCAGTTCCGTAAGCCCGGAGCCATCGTAACCACCAACACGTCCGGCCTGCCCGTGCACTTGATCGCCGAGGGCATGAGCGAAGAGTTTCAGCAGCATTGGGCAGGAACGCACTTCTTCAATCCGCCACGCTATCTGAAACTTGTGGAAGTGATCCCCGGGCCGAAAACATCCCGTGAAGTAGTCGAGACATTGCGCGAGTTTTGTGACCGGCGGCTGGGAAAAGGTGTGGTAATAGCGAAGGACACGCCGAACTTTATCGCCAATCGCATCGGCACATTTTCCATGCTGAACGCGCTCCGTCTGATGGGCACTCTAGGCATGACGGTGGAGGAAGTGGACGCCTGCATTGGACCGGCGGCTGGCTGGCCAAAGTCAGCGACGTTTCGCACGGCAGATATTGTGGGCCTCGATGTGCTCGTGCACGTGGTGAAGAATATCTACGAAACCGTGCCAAATGATGAGTCGCGGGAAATGTACAAAGTCCCGGCGCTGGTGGAAGAAATGGCCAAGCGCGGCTGGCTCGGCGACAAGACCGGCCAGGGCTTCTACAAAAAGGTGAAAGGCGAAGGCGAAAAAGAAATTCTGACCCTCGACGTGAATACCATGGAATACCGCCCGCGGCAGAAAGCGAGATTCGCCTCCCTCGAAATGGGCAAAGCCATCGAGGACACAAGAGAGCGGCTGCGCGCGCTGGTCGGGCCCGTACTGGAAGGGCAGAAGGGTGACAAAGCCCAACAGTTCCTGTGGGGCGCGCTTTCTGAAATGTGTTTGTATGCGGCACGCCGCGTGCCTGAAATTTCCGACAACGTTGTAGACGTTGATCGTGCGATGCGCTGGGGCTTCGCCTGGGAACTTGGCCCGTTCGAAATCATCGATGCGATTGGTGTCAAGGCTTTCGCGGGACAGGTGCAAAAGGAAGGCCGGGCGCTGCCGCAGGTTATCGAAAAAGTCTTATCGAGCGGGCGGAAAGGCTTTTACGAATCGGAAAAAGCCACCACGAGCGTTTACGATATTTGCAGCGGTGTATCGAAGAAAGTCGAAGAACCGAAAGGCATCATCATTCTCAAATCACTGAAGGATGCTGGCCGCGAGGTTGAGCGCAATTCGGGGGCGAGCCTGATTGATCTTGGCGACGGCGTGGTGTGCTGCGAATTTCATGCCAAGATGAACGCCATCGGCGCCGACCTGATCGCCATGCTGCACAAGGGCCTGAAGCGGCTGGAATCGGAATTTGACGCCATGGTTATCGCCAACCAGGCGGTGAATTTTTCCGTTGGTGCCAACCTGATGCTGGTCCTGGTTGGCGCCCAGGAGCAGGAGTGGGACGAATTGCACATGGCTGTGAAGCAATTCCAGAACATCAACCTGGCGATCAAGTACGCTCCAAAGCCGGTAGTGGCCGCGCCACAGGGGATGGCGCTCGGCGGCGGCTGCGAAGTGAGCTTGCACGCCGCGAAAATTCAGGCTGCGGCGGAAGCCTATATCGGCTTGGTGGAAACCGGTGTTGGCCTAATTCCTGGCGGCGGCGGCACGAAGGAAATGTTGATTCGCGCGAACGAGCACGCCAGTGGGACGGGCTTTAGCCTGTCCTCTTCTCCTGAATCCGACCTGGATCTTTTCCACGCGTTAAAGCCCATCTTTGAATCCATCGCCCTGGCTAAAGTTGGCACAAGCGCGGAAGAATGCCGCGACCTGGGATATTTGCGGCGCGAAGATGGCGTCTCCATGAACCGCGACCGGCTGGTTGCCGACGCCAAGGAAGCTGCGCTGGCGCTCGTACGCGGCGGCTACAAGCCTCTCGCGGCTAGTTGGCAGGAAGGCGCGCAAACGACCCAAATCAAAGTGCTCGGCGAACAATTTCTTGCCGGCGCAAAGCTCGCTATCCATATGATGCTCCGCGGCGGCTACGCCTCGGAGTACGACGCGCACGTGGGTCGAAAACTCGCGAACATCCTTGCAGGCGGGCCGCTGACCTCGCCGCAGTTGGTCAGCGAACAGTATGTCCTCGATCTCGAGCGCGAAGCTTTTGTCTCCCTCTGCGGCGAAAAGAAAACCCAGGAACGCATCGCTTACACTCTGAAAACCGGGAAACCCTTGCGAAACTAGCCTTCGATAGTCGTACAAAAACGTATTACTATAACGATTAATTGTGATATATTCTGCACATTCGAAGGAGGCGGATCGTGCAGAAATTTTTGGCTCCGCGGGAAGCCGCAAACATCCTAGGCATCAGCTATCCCACCTTGAAGCAGTGGATCTACCACGGAAAAATCAAGTCGGTGAAGACGCCCGGCGGTCATCACCGCGTGCCGGAAAGCGAGATCGACCGGATGTTTCCCAGGAAGCTCAGTCATGGTGATGTTGAGACGCGGAGGGGAAATTTCCGCAAGATCAGCGGGCGAAACCAGATGATTGGGCGCGTCGTGGGTATCAAATTCAGCGGCCTGCTCGCGCAGGTCACACTGGCCATCGGGGAACAGCACATTACGTCGATTATCACAGCGGACGCAGCCAAGGAGCTACGGCTAAAGCTGGGCGACCGGGCTGCCGCGCTGATCAAGTCAACCGAAGTAATGATATTGAGAGTTTAATTTGTGACAAGCGGAAAAACAAACTGGCGTATGTGGTTCCGCCTCTCTGCACTCATTCTTTCTGCGTTCCTTGTCTTGCAGGAAGCGCGAGCTCAAGGAAGGGAAATCCGCGTAGCGGCAGCGGCCGACTTGAAATTTGCCATGGAAGAATTATCGCAACAGTTTGAGAAGCAGACAGGAACCAGGGTGAATGTGACTTACGGATCAAGCGGAAACTTCTTTTCACAAATACAAAATGGGGCTCCATTCGACCTTTTCTTTTCGGCGGACATTGAATATCCACGGAAACTGGAAGCCGCTGGACTCACGGAGCCCGGAACACTATACGAATACGCCGTCGGCAGAATCGTGATTTGGATGCCCCCGGATGCGAAAGTAAATGTGACCGCGCAAGGATGGAAAGCCTTGCTGGACGCGAGTGTCGAGAAGATTGCCATCGCGAATCCAGAACACGCGCCCTATGGACGCGCGGCCGTCGCAGCGCTGCAAAAAGCGGGCATCTACGAGCAGGTGAAACTAAAGTTGATCTACGGAGAAAACATCTCGCAAGCGGCACAGTTTGTGCAATCAGGGAATGCCCAGGCAGGAATTGTCGCGTTATCGCTGGCAGTTTCCCCGGCCATGCGTGATGGAAAGCGTTGGGAAATACCGGCGGGGATGCATCCAGCCCTTGAGCAGGGAGCGATTATTCTGAAAGACGCCAAGCACAAAGATGCGGCGCGAGCCTTTCTGGAATTTGTAAAAAACGCAGCAGGGCGACTCACATTGGCGAAATATGGTTTTCAAGTTCCTGAAGAAAACGCAAAGAAATAACGCAGAGATGCTGACGGCGCGGAAAAACCGCGTGGGAAGTTCGTAAAAGGACAGACGTGGAAGCATTGTGGTTATCGCTGAAGTTAGCGGCCTGCGTAGCCGCGATCCTGCTGGCAATCGGCATGCCCGTGGCCTACTGGCTGGCATACTCAACCTGGCGCGGGAAATTCTTGCTCGAATCGATAGTGGCTCTGCCACTGGTGCTGCCGCCGACCGTGCTCGGATTCTACGCGCTTGTGGCCATGGGACCGCGCGGCCCGCTTGGAAAACTGTGGATCGCTCTGTTTGGCCACGGCCTCGCGTTCACATTCACCGGACTGATTCTTGCCTCCGTACTGTACAGCTTTCCATTTGCGGTCCAGCCGCTGATCGCATCGTTTGAGGGCGTCGACCCAAGGCTGCTGGACGCCTCTGCCGTGCTAGGTGCGGGAGCCTTGCGCACATTCTGGCGAGTGATCCTGCCGTTGTCATTACCCGGAGTCGTCACCGCCGCAGTGTTGAGTTTTGCCCATACGCTGGGAGAATTCGGCGTGGTCCTAATGGTAGGCGGAAATCTAGCGGGCGTCACGCGAACGGTTTCGATCGACATTTACGACCACGTGCAGTCCCTGGAATACGGCGCTGCGAACCGCATGGCGCTGCTCCTTCTGGTGATTTCCTTCGCTGTGCTATCCGTTGTCTATGCCGTGAATCGTCGCGTATGGACGCCATGGGCGGCGAAGTAAACGGCACGATGCTCACCGCGCAAATCCGCAAGCAGCGGCACGGCGCCTCGTCTTTTGCCCTCGACGTTTCCATCGAAGTTCCGGCCGGCATCACGATTTTGTTTGGAGGTTCCGGCGCCGGCAAATCCACCCTGCTTGATTGCATTGCCGGGCTGACGCGGCCGGACGAGGGACGAATCCTTCTTGGCGGCGATGTTCTCTACGATTCTGTCCGGGCGAGCCATATTCCAGCGCCGAAGCGGCGAATCGCTTACGTCTTTCAAACCCTGGCATTGTTCCCCCATCTGAGCGCGGAAGAAAATGTTGCTTATGGGCTGCGAAATTTGCCAGAAGAGCAAAGGCGCGAGCGCGTTGGCGAAATTCTCACGGTTTTTCGCGTCAAAAAATTGCGAAAGCAAAGACCCGGAGAAATTTCCGGAGGCGAAAAGCAGCGAATCGCACTGGCGAGATCCCTGGTGACGGAGCCGCGAGTCCTCCTGCTAGACGAGCCTCTGACAGGATTGGACGCCGAGCTCAAGGCTGCGATTGTGGACGATTTGCGCGCGTGGAATGCCGCAAGGGGAATCCCGGTTTTGTACGTGACCCACAACCGCGACGAAGTAGATTCGCTGGGCGAACGTGTGATCGCCCTGGACAATGGACGCGTCGTGAGCGCCGGTGAGCCTATAGAAGTACTCGATGCGCCGCGCCGCAAAAAGCTGGCGCAGGCGGCGGGATTCGAGAATCTTTTGCACGCCACGGTGCTCGATCTGCGTGAGGCCGATGGCATGATGCGCGTGAAGCTGGGCGAGAGCGCCTGCGAGATCGAGGTGCCGCTCGGCTACGCCGCAGTTGGCAGCGGTGTGCAAGTCGCGGTACGGGCAGGCGACATTTTGCTGGCGACCGAACGTCCTCGCGGACTGAGCGCGCGAAACGTGATGGAAGGGCGCATTCTTTCATTGGAGCAGCGCGGCACGATGGTGATTGCGCGCGTCGACTGTGGTGTCACCTTCGTTGCGCACGTTACACCCGGCGCAGTGCGCGCCTTGGAGCTAACAGCTGGCCGCCGCGTTTGGCTGGTCTTGAAGACGCACTCATGCTATCTGGTGGATTGAATGGCAAGTCGCACTGTAAAGAAAAACTCTTTAGGACTTGGGCTTCGCTGGAGGAGTAACTGCGGTCTTGGCTGCAGCTGGCATGGAGAACTTTATTTCGTCGGCCTCAAGGATCTTGTCCTTGGGCGTGGCGTGAATGACTACGAGATCGCCAGCGGCGAGGTCGCTGGCCTTCGCCGGGTTGTCCTTATTGTTGGACCTCGACAAAAAGACCGTTGAAGCGGCGAATTTCACTTCCACACTCTTGCCGTCGGCGGTTTTCACCACTACGGAATCCGCGCCAATTTTTTCGACCGTTCCTTTCACATGAACTTTACTTCCGTGAGCGAAAGCCGTGCCCGCCGCAACCGCAAAGAACAATCCCAGCAAAGATAGGCGAAGTTTCATGAATGTCTCCCGCGCGAATCCTGCACTTTCGCGATCCGGCTCATTCCTTGTGATGATCTTGTGATTCCGGTTTCCGCCGTGGCGTTGCTCCCTTCAAAAAATCACTTTCCTGCTGTTCTTCCTCACGGTCTTCCGGACCTTTGGGATTATAGCGCTCCATCTCGATGCGTTCCGCGACCGTGAGGTGCGGAAGGTGGCGAATAAAGTGAACCAGCTTCCAACTATCCTGTGTGCCTCCATGCTCACCACCGCTTGCAAATGCGGGCATTCCCGTGAACCGCACGCCGTTCTCAATAATCCAGAACAACTCGCCGTCGGTAAGATTTTGCGTTTGCGGCAAACGCAGATCGGGCGGCTTGGGATAGAGGCCACTGCCAATCGCCGTCTCTCCGCTGCCGTCGTTGTCATGGCAAATGGCGCAATGATCCGCGAAATGAAGCCGTGCATCGTGCAGATCCTCCGCCGAGGCGAGCACAGGGTTTTGTGCCACGCGCGCGTTCGCGGAGATCGCCAGATGACGCGCATTGCGAGCAATCACAGTTTCAATTCGCGTGGGCTTGGCGCGGGCGCTAAGGCCATCATGCAGCAGCGAAGCGGCCACAGCGACAATCAGCCCGAGGAGCGCCAGCGCGACGACGATAATCATCAGAGTTCTGCGTTTCATTGCTTTGCGTGTATGGTAATGAATGAGGGCCAGCGCAGCCAGTGGCGAATCTTTGGGCTTAACAATGGCGCTGCCTCTTCCATTCGCTCGCCGATATGAGTCGGAGAGTGGCTTCCTCTGGTAGGATACACAGGAAATGGCTACGCCCGCGATCAACGGAAGCAGCATACCGGCGGCGGAAGCCTGTCCAGCAGAAATTGGCGAGATTCTCCATGCCGCAGCTTCAGGCGAGGAGTTGACGTTCGAACAAGGATTGATCCTCGCGACAGCGGAAGGTTCAGCGCTGGAAGCTCTCGTTGTCTTCGCCGATCAATTGCGCCGAGAAACCGTCGGCGACGCCATCACTTACGTCGTAAATCGAAATATCAATTTCACGAATGTCTGTTTCGTCGGATGCAGTTTTTGCGGTTTCGGGCGCGGCCCCGGAGCACCCGACGCCTACTCGCTTTCCTTCGGTGAAGTCGTTCGCCGTGCGCGCGAAGCCTGGGAACGCGGCGCCACGGAAGTTTGCGTCCAGGGCGGGTTGCCGCGTGACCTCGATGGATTTTTCTACCGCGATCTGCTCCGCGCCATCAAGCACGCCATTCCCGAAATGCATGTTCACGCCTTCTCGCCGATGGAAATCGATTACGGCGTCACGAAAACAGGGATGCCCCTGCGTGATTATCTACGAATGATGAAAGACGAGGGGCTGGGCAGCATTCCCGGCACGGCCGCGGAAATCCTCGATGATCGCGTGCGAAAGGAACTGAGTCCCAACAAATTACGCGCCGCGCGATGGGTGGAAATTATCACCGCCGCACATGAACAGGGCATTCCCAC
>Ga0209160_1005136_pt1 | contig 10376 bp, 10 predicted proteins | sample GraSoiAngelo_153_FD_186167 | JGI IMG/M metagenome (GOLD analysis project Ga0209160, IMG submission 186167) | Grasslands soil microbial communities from the Angelo Coastal Reserve, California, USA - 14_1009_12_40cm (SPAdes) (version 2) | ecosystem: Environmental > Terrestrial > Soil > Grasslands ... | reverse complement strand
ATTGAGTGGGCGACCCATGTCCATCATCTCGCCCATCCCGTTCTGGCCCATCGCCATGTAGCCGGGGAGCAGCTTGCGCACCTTCTCCTCGAGGCCCGACTGATCGACGCCGGTCAGGTTGGGTACGGTGTGGTCCATCTGATTCATCGTGTGGTGGGTCTTGTGGCAGTGCATGGCCCAGTCGCCCGGCGCGTCGGCGACGAACTCGATGTCGCGCGTTGTGCCCGGCGGAACGTTCACCGTCGTCTCCCGCACTCGCGCAGACAGCGTCGTGGGCCCGGCGTCAGTGCCCGTCTCGACGAAGTGGACGCCGTGGATGTGGATCGGATGACTATCCATGCTCAGGTTTGCAAGGCGCACGCGGACCCGCTGCCCCTTCTTCACCACCAGCGGAGCCGTGCCGGGGAAGGCGCGCGCGTTGAACGTGAAGAGGTTGAAGTCGAGCATGGTGTTCGGATTCGGAGTCGCGCCGCCGATGGGCACGTCCCATTCGTGCAGGAAGATCGCGAAGTCGCGGTCGATGCGAACGCGCTCCTTGCGCGGGTGGATGATGAAGAAGCCCTCCATGCCCAAGGCCATCTGGAGCGTCTCGTCGGCGTGCGGGTGGTACATCTGTGTGCCGCTCTGCCGCAGCGTGAACTCGTAGGCGAACGTCTCGCCCGGCTTGATGTGCGGCTGGTTCAAGCCCTCTACGCCGTCCATGCCGTTGGGAAGCAGGACGCCATGCCAATGGACGGACGTGTCCTCCGGCAGGTGATTGGTGACGAGGATGCGGACGCGGTCGCCTTCCACGGCCTCGATGGTGGGCCCCGGCGTCTGGCCGTTGTAGCCCCAGGCATTGATCACCATTCCGGGCGCGATCTCGCGCTTCACCTGCTCGGCCACGAGGTGGAAGACCTTCACCCCGTGGTCGACCTTGTAGGGCAGGGTGGAGCCGTTGGGTGTGACGACCGGGACGTACGACTCGGCGGCGGCAGGCAGCGCCAGCGCGGCCAGGATGAGTGCAGCTTTCATGGTTTTCTCTCCTGCGGGAGCTGTCCATCGAGCGAACCCCCGCTGGCGCGCTCCAGTTCGGCGCGGGTGATCCAGTAGTCACGAACCGTCTCGAGGTAGCTCCGGTAGCCTTCGATCTGCTCTCGCCGGGCTTGCAGAAGCTGGAAGACGCCGAGCAGCATCGCGCTGTAGCGAAGCTGCGACTCTTTCAAGGCCTTCTCCCGCAGCGGCAGGAGGACGGTGCGGTAGTGTTCGGCCGACCGGTGAGCGACGACGAGGCGATTTCGCAGCGCCCGCACCTCGGAGCGGATGTTGACGGCAAGCTCGGCCTGACGCGCACGGGCCTGCCGGACCTGGGCCAGAACGCGCGCCGTTCGCGCCTGCCCCTGGTCGAAGATGGGCAACTCTACCGAGAGCTCAGGCCCCGTGACGCGGGTCCCTTCCGCGTCGCGGCCCGTGGAGACGCCTGCTTGAAGAACGGGGATCACGCGGCTCACACCGGTCAGCGAGGCAGCTTCCTCCAGCGCCTGTCCTTCGGCCCGGACCGCGAGCAGGTCCAGCCTGCGTCCGATGGCCAGGGACTCGACATGGTCGAGCGGCGGATCCTTCTCGGGAAGGTCCGGCAGCTTGCTTTCGACCTTCCAGGAGGCGCTCTCGGGCCCCCACAGCCCGAGCAGCCGGTTCACCTGCTCGCGCTGCGCGACGACCTGTCCTTCGGCCTGCCCGAGATCAAACTTGCCCTGCTCGAAGAACGCCTGCTCGTGGATGACGTCGAGGTCGCTGACGTTGCCCACGGCGCGTTGCCGGGCCCTCAGTTCGGCGGCGGCACTCTGGGCTTCGAGCACCAGCTTGCGGACCTCGACCGTCGCTTGCGCCGCTTGCAGCGTCACCATGGCCTGCCGGACTTGCGCCGTCAGCTCCAGGGCGCTGCTCCCGACGCGGGCCTTCGCGGCATCCAGTTGGGCGGCGGCTACCCGCTTGCGGAGCGGGAGGGTGAAAAGGTCGAGAAAGTCCTGCGCGACGGAAAACTCGGTATCGACGAACGTCCCAGGGCCAGAGCTTGGGAACCGGACGCGCGCACCGAAACTCGGATTCCGCAGCAGCCCGGCCTGCACGAGGTCCGCCTGCGCGATGCCAAGCTCCTCGTAGGTGGCGACCAGCCCTTGGTTGCGGAGCAGCGCCACCTCGACGGCTCCGTCCGGCGTCAGCGTACCCGTCACCAGATCGTGCACGCGCGCCCGCACCTGCTCGTCGGCGGGCGTGCCCTGGTCCCAGTGGATGCGACCGCCGCCACGTTGAGCCACGAGCGCAGACACATCGTCGAAGCTCGGCTTCGGGGAGACGGAAGCGCAGCCGGTAGCAGCCAGGACGACCCAAAGCCATCGCGCGCTCCTCACGGCGTGCCTCCGTCGGTACCAGGCCGCATTTGGTGGTGGTGGGGTTCGGCAGGCGCTCCAGCATCCGCGCCGGCCGAAGGCCCTGCGGACAGCTGCGCAGGAGGCAAGTAGGGCGCCTCGGCCGCCTTGTCATTCGCCGGATCGTTGGCCGGCGGCAACGGCGGGGGGAGCGCGATGCAGCCGAGCACGGCCGAGCACGCCAGGAGGAACAGGAGCAGGACTGGCTTCATGGGATCTTCCTTGCAGAGGGTGACCGACGCATCCGAGCGCGCCCGGCGAGGACAGCGCACGGATGCACGCCATCGCGTCGCCAAGTCGCGCGTTCTCTTTTGCGGGGAGTCGGTCTAGATCCGCAGACGCAAGGGTGGGCCGAGCGGAGGCGACACCGGGCCCTGCATGCACGCTGGCAGACGTGCATTCGCAATCAAGGCGACGGGGTGGCTCAACATCGGCGCAGCCGCGGGCACGGCGATGGCCGAGCCGCTCGATACCGGCGGCGCGACCTGCTGGCGTGACGCATCTTTCACGCCGACGACCTTGCAGCAAGGAGCACGCTCGAGCGCGGTGTCCCTACCGTCGCCGCTTCTCGCGCAGCAGGCATCCGGATGCGCAGAGGCGCACCAGAGTGCAGCCAGAGCCGGAAGGGCCGCGGAGCCTACCAGGACGCTGACAGCGAAAGCTGCTGCAAGCCGGCGCATCGAACTCATTCTGCTTGGGTTCCCATTCGGTGACAACTCGAACGTATGGTCCATGCGGTATGTTCATGCGCGAGCCGGTGGCGCAAGCTAAGCTCCGTGGCCCGTGCGCTGGATCGCGACCACCCTCTGCGCCGCCTGCGGCGCCGCGCTGCTGGTCGCCGCGCGCGCTCTCGACGTTCGCTGGTTCGACCGCCACGTCCTGTTGCCCTGGTACTACCCCTGGGCGCCCACGGGGGTATCCGATGTACGCGTTGCCGCCGCCGTGTGCGGTGTCGTGCTGCTCGCTTTGGCATGGCCGCTCGGTCGCGGTCTGGCGCGATCGAAACTTGCCGGATGGCTGCGTATCTCGCTGGCTATCGTGCTCGGGGTCGCCACCTCCGAGGTGGTTCTCCGCCTCAAGGAACACGGGACGTCCTATTGGAGGTCGCTCAAGCTCGAGTTCCTATTCGGGCGTGAGGATCCGCGATTCGGGTGGGTGCTGCTGCCTTCGCGCACGACCGTTCTCGGCCCCAAGGACAGGCGCACCTCGTACGCGATCGACGCCTGGGGCGACCGCGCCGCGAGCGACGCGGGAGCACCCGATCCAGAGCTGCTCTCGCTCATCGTTTCCGGCGAGTCGATCGCGGTCGGCCACGCGGTCCCGTACGAGGAGACGTTCGCGGCGCACATGGGAAAGGACCTGGGCCTTCAAGTCGTGGGCCTCGAAGCCGATGATGTGGCCTTCGCCCAAGGAAACAATAGGCTGGTAGTGAACGCGAAATTCCTCTCGTTCCGTCGCGCGGCGAAGATCTGTTTCCAGCCTCAAGCGGCCCGCGGCGGTGGTCACCACCTTCGTCCCGGTCATGCTCTCGCGCAACGTACAGGATTACCGGGCGCGCCTCGTCCTGCGCGATGGAGCGCTCGCGCTGGTCCCACCGGCGCACCGGTTCCTCGCGCGATTGCGCTTGCGCGACCTGTTCGTGAACGAGCTGCCGTACATGAGCGAAACGGACCTGCGCGATTCGATGCAGCTGACGGCAGCGGTCCTGCGCGAGACGGCCCGCACTGCGCGCGCCCACGGCGCCGAGCCCCTCTTCGCCATCTTTTCCATCGGGGCTGACCGGGCGCTCGACGAGCATGCAGAAGCCTTCATCGTCCGCGCGTTGTTCGTCGAGCAGCGCCTGCCGTTCGCGCTCATCGACGTCCATCCAGCGGAGTTGATCGTGGGTGACGGACATCCCGGGCCCGAAGCGCACCACCGAATCGCCCAGGTGCTAGAGGGAACGTTGCGCGCCAGGATTTCGCGCGCTCAGTAGACCAGTACCCGATCCAGATCGCTGTGCCCCGGCCGATCCGGAGAAGTTCACTGCGCCGCTGTACCGCCGCCCGTCTTTGAGCGCGCGGCTTCAGCGGCTCTCGTCACTGATGGTGCGCTTCCATCACTGAGGCGCAGCGTGTTGACGTCGGCGATCACCGGCTTGGGGAAGAAGAAGACGCGGTAGCTCTTCCACAGCGCCTCGCCCCACCCGAGCGTGCGGTAGGGCAGGCCGTGCTTGCTGCAGAACTCGCGCACCGCCTCGCTCACCGCCGGGTAGTGCACGTGGCAGAGCCCCGGGAAGAGGTGGTGCTCGATCTGGTACTGCAGTCCCGCGCATATCCAGCGGCCAACGGGTCCGGTGCGGAAGTCGACGGTGGCCACCGTCTGCCGCAGCCAGAAGTGGCCGGCCTTGCGCTGCGAGGCGTCGAGGCACGCGGCTTCCCCCGGATAGTGGCCGGGAGCGAGCACCGCGAACAGCCCCACGCCCAGCATCGACATGCGTAGCGCATAGACGCCCAGCGCGACCGAGACGGACACGAAGGCCATCGGCAGCACGACGAAGATTGCGACGTGCAGTACCACGCAGGCGAGATCGGCCACCGCGGCGGGCGTGCGCAAGCGCGGGTCTTTCAACTCGTTTGCGAGCCGCCGCAGGCCCTGGCGCTGGAGGTTGAAGTAGTTCAGCGGCAGCGCCAGCGGCAGGAGCAGTCCTTGGTAGCGGTGCCACGCCCCGGCGCCCTCGCGGTGCTGCTCGTTCAAGGAAAAGAGCGGGCGCAGGTCGCAGTCGTCGTCGATGCCCACCACGTTGGGCGCGGAGTGATGGACATGGATGTGGCTATGGCGCCAATAGCGCGCCGAGAGCATGCCGAGCAGGGGATAGGTGGCATAGAAGAGGATCTGGTTGCCGGCCGCGCTGCGCGAGAAGCCGCCGTGCGAGGCGGTGTGGCCGATGGTGCCGAGCACCACGAAGCCCAGGGTCGAGACGAGGAGCGCTGCGGCCCGCACCAAGAGCGGCAGCGCGCCGTCGTACAGGAGCAGCATGCCGCTCATGCCCAGGAACAGCGCAAGGAGCCATTCGGCGAACACGCGAAGGGGCCGCGGGCGGTCGGCGCCGAACTGGCGGATGCGCTCTTCGAGCGCGGCGAGATCGGCGCGCAGTGAGGTGGCCGGCGTCATGGTTTCTAGCGGAACTGTAGCTCTCGGCCGTCGCAAAATCGACCGACGTTTTTGGAAAGCTCCATCCGCGCGGGAGCAAATCTTGACATCTGCGGAAACTTCCATTTTTGCCCGCAGACGCCGGGTTGCGGACCGCTGGTGATCATCCCCGCAGCACCGCGGCTGCTTCCCTGCAGCGCGCTTCCAGCGCCGCGATGAGCGCGCGGATGCGTCCGGTGCGCTGGACGTCGGCGTGCACGACCAGCCACAGATCGACGCGCTGCGCGGGCAGATCGGGGAAGAACCGCCGCAGCCGCGGATCGGCATCGCCCAGGCAGCACGTGAGCGCTCCCACGCCGAGCCCGTTCGCGACGGCAGTCAAAGCGGCCGCATGGGCCGCAATCCTGCCACTGCTCGCCTCGGGAGCGGTCAAGCCGATCGTCGAACGAACGTACAAGCTGGAAGAGGCAGCCGAGGCACTGCGCCACCTGATCGAAGACCGTCCGTTCGGCAGGGTGGTGGTGGCTGAACAGAAGGCGTGACGCCCGTCAGAGGCGTCAAACGCTGAAGGGCACGCCCGTCCAATCTTCGCTCTTCGTCCACAGGCGCTCGGCTAGATCACGGTCCATCGCCCATGGCCTCACGCCGCGTTGCTCGGGAAAATCGGCTGGTACGGCCTCGGCGACATCGACGTCTTCGCAATAAACGCCGCCCATGCCTTCAAGCTGCGGGCTCATCGCGCACCAGACGCTCGTCGCCGCTCCCTGCTCGGGGGTCTTCAAGATCGACACCTTGCGCGAAGCCGCGATGGCGGCGCGCTGCTCCTCGTCCGACATCGACCGCATCAACTCGGTGATGATCGACCCCGGGTGGACCGAGAACGCGCGCACGCGATGCGCCTCGCCGCGCGCATCGAGCGCGAGGGCGAAGAGCGCGTTCGCCGTCTTGGACTGCCCGTATGCGAGCCACTTGTCGTACGGGCGTCGTTCGAAGTGCGGATCGGCGAAGTCGACTCCGGAGCGCCGGTGCCCACGCGACGACAAAGAGACCACGCGAGCGCCGCTCGCCTTTCGCAGCGCCGGCCAGAGCCGCGCCGTCAGCTGGAAGTGGCCGAGGTGGTTGGTCGCGAGCTGCGATTCGAAGCCGCGGCGGTCGCGGACGAGCGGAGTCGCCATGATCCCCGCATTGTTCACGAGCATGTTGAGGGGGCGGCCGGATTCGAGGAATCGCGCGGCGAACGCGTCGATCGAGGCCGGATCGAAAAGGTCGAGCGCCTCGACCTCGACGCGCGCGATTCCGGCGAGCGCCGCTCGCGCCTTGTCGAGCGTCCGCGCCCCTACGATCACCGTCGTGCCGGCGCCTGACAGCGCCCGGGTCGTCTCGAGGCCGATCCCGGCGTGTCCGCCGGTCACGATGGCGATGACTCCTCTGAGATCGCGCTGCCCGACGGCCTCGCGCGCCGTCGTCAGCTCGCCAAAACCGGAATGAATGGGGGCTTGTCTCGTCATCTCTCAGACGGGACCCGACGCGGATGGGGCCCGTCCGTCCTTCCTCCTTCGCCGGCCCTCGTCCGTATCGCGGACGAGCCAGTAGGTGACGCCCAACGACAGCGACAGGGCCGCGAGCCCCAGAAGCTCGGCGGGCGCGATCTCGAACAGATCGGCGACGATGATCTTTCTCGCCAGCGCGAGCAACGCGATGAGGATGACGATCCTGGCCTGGATGATCCCTCGCGCGCCCGGCGCCACGTACCGCAACGTGTGATTGAACTCGAGGGCGATCAGAAGCGTCATGATCGCGCCGAAGACCTGCTGGAAGACCACATGGTCGAGCGGATTGAGCGCTCGCAACAGGATGGTATCGACCACGCCTGCGATCAGCCGGTACAGCGCGACGACGATGATGATGCCGATCACCCCTCTGAGCAGCAGCGCCACGACTACTTCGAAGCGCTCGTAGCCGGCGAGCGTCTTCCACGCGTTGCGGACATCGGCCCAACTGCGGAACGGGGGTTTGATCATGGAGTCGATGTCCAGTCGTGGTGCGAAGGAACCGACGGCCGCGCAGCGACGCTGCGCCGTTCGCGGTGCGCAGTCAACAGGGTACGCGCTCGTCGGCTGCAGCAGTGCCTTTGACCGATCAGGCGCTCCCTGATCGTCGGCGGCGTTGCACCGGGTGCGCCCGCGTGACCATTCGCAATTTCGCATGGCCGGGAGAGGCATCTCGTTTCCTGTGTTGTTAGCTTTCGCCGGCCTTGCGGGGCCGCCGCAGGTGGCCGGCGCCGTTTGGCGGAGGCAATCATGGCTCAAGGGAATGTCGAAGGAACGCAGGCTTCCCGTCAGCAGCCGGGCAAGAGCGGCGCGGAAGCGAAGTCCGACGAGCGAGCGCGCCAAGGTGGAGAGCAACAGACTGCTCGTGGCTTGCAAAGACGCTCGCCAGGCGTGCCGTTCGGACCGCTCGGTTTCGGGGGAGTGAGCCCCTTCTCCCTGATGCGTCGCATGCTGGAGGACATGGACCGCATGTTCGAGGGGCTCGGGAGCGCCCGCCTCGAAGGGAGCACGACGGGAGGTTTCGCGCCGATCTGGTCGCCCGCGGTCGATGTGGTTGAGCGCGAGGGCCGCTTTGTCGTGCGGGCGGACATTCCTGGGCTCTCGCCCGATGATATCCGGCTCGAGATTCGGGATGGTGCGCTGGTCCTGGAGGGCGAGCGCAGACAGGAGATTGAAGTCGAGGGGAAGGAAGGAGTCTACCGGTCGGAGCGCATGTACGGCCGCTTCTCGCGGGTGATTCCGCTTCCTGAGGCGGCTGACCTGGACAAGGCAACGGCGCGGTTCGAGAACGGCGTGCTCGAGATCGAAATTCCGCTGCGTCAGGATGCGCAACGCCGCCGCATCGAGATTGAGGGCAGCTCGAGGTCACAGGAAGGCTCGAAGCAGCGCGGACCTGCGGAATCCAAAGTCCATTAGGCGCTGAAGGGAGCAATCGTGGCCAATCCAGCAGATGTGGCCGGCCCGGCGGGCTCGGCGGAGCTCGATCTGTTCGACGATCGGGAGATGGTCCGAAGCCTCGCGCAGAATTGGTGGGCGCTCGTCATCCGGGGCGTGGCGGGAGTCCTCTTCGGCCTCGGCGCGCTCGTGTGGCCACCGGCGGCAGTCGCCGCGCTGGTGCTGCTCTTCGGCGCGTATGCGCTGGTGGACGGGATCTTCAACATCGTCGCCGCCGTGCGCGCACCGCGGGAAGGCCGCCGCTGGGGATGGCTGATGTTCTCCGGTGTGATCGGAATCGCGACCGGCTTGATCACGTTCTTCTTCCCGGGCATCACGGCGCTTGCACTGGTCGTGCTGGTCGCGTCCTGGTCGCTGGTGACGGGCGCGGCCGAGATCGTCGCCGCCATCCGCCTGCGCAAGCAGATCCGCCACGAGTGGCTCTGGATCCTCTCAGGACTGCTCTCGGTCGCCTTCGGCGTGCTGCTGCTGGTGTTGCCGGCGGCCGGCGCCGTCGCGCTGGCCGTGTGGATCGGGGCGTACATGCTCGTGTTCGGCGCGCTGCTGATCGGGTTCGGATTGCGCTTGCGCAAGTGGCGCCAGACGGGTCGGACCTCCGAGAACAGCATCCCCGGCAGCGTCGTGGCGCGGCATGCCTGACCAGTCGATCGCGGAAAGGGTAAGCCCATGGCAGAGCTAGACGAGACCAAGGCTCAGTTGTGCGACATTTGCCACCGCCGTCCGGCGGCGTTCCGGGTGACGGTCGTCGAGAACGGCCGGAGGCGGAGGCTGGAGGTATGCCGCGAGGACTATGCACAGCTTCGGGCGCAGCAGGCCTCGCCGTTCGAGTCGCTGTTCGGCGGCAGCCTGTTCGGGGACGACATGCTCGGGGACTTTCTCGACGACGGATTCCGGCGCTCGTCCGGCCGGAGTGCTCCGAGGCAGGCCGGACGGCCCGGGCGCGACCGCGAGGCGACCGACGTCGGCGAGGTCCTCAGCGCGCAGGCGGAGGAGATCTTGCAGCAGGCGGCACGCATCGCCGTCGAGCGGGGCGGCCGGGAGGTCGACTCCGAGCACGTCCTCTACGCGCTGGCCGACAACGACGTGGTCCAGGCGATTCTCTCGCGGCTGAAGATCTCGCCCAAGGACCTCAAGGCACAGATCGACGAGATGGCCCCGTCCAAAGAGCGCAAGGGCGCCCAGCGCGGCGAGGTCGGCGTCTCGCCGCGGGTGAAAGCGGCGCTGCTGGCTGCGTTCACCGCATCGCGGGAGCTGGGCCACAGCTACGTCGGGCCGGAGCATCTCTTGGTCGGGTTGGCCGAGGAGGAGGAGGGCCTGGCGGGAGACCTGCTCCGGCGCTACGGGCTCACCCCTCAGGCCCTGCGCCAGCAAACCGTGCGGGTCGTGGGCCAAGGTGCCGAGGAGGGCCGCGTCGAGCCGAAGAGCGAGACGCCGAACCTCGACAAGTACAGCCGCGATCTCACCGCCCTCGCCAAGCAAGGCAAGCTCGATCCCGTGATCGGCCGTGCGCAGGAGATCGAGACGGTGATCGAGATCCTCGCCCGCCGGAAGAAGAACAACCCGGTCCTGATCGGCGAGCCGGGCGTGGGCAAGACGGCCATCGTGGAAGGGCTGGCGCAGCGGATGTTGGCGGGAGAGGTTCCGGAGGATCTGCGCGACAAGCGGCTGGTGGAGTTGAACGTCAACTCTCTGGTCGCCGGCACCCAGTACCGTGGCCAGTTCGAGGAGCGCGTCAAGCAGCTGCTCGATGAGGTCTCCGCCCGGCAGGAGAACCTGATCCTCTTCATCGACGAGCTGCACACCATCGTGGGCGCGGGCTCCGGGGGGGGAG